>Ga0102938_10003468_pt1 | contig 11769 bp, 9 predicted proteins | sample SalPonR2_B_D2_MG_FD_84516 | JGI IMG/M metagenome (GOLD analysis project Ga0102938, IMG submission 84516) | Salt pond soil microbial communities from South San Francisco under conditions of wetland restoration - Salt Pond MetaG R2_B_D2_MG | ecosystem: Environmental > Aquatic > Marine > Intertidal... | reverse complement strand
GCCGCCACGGTTTCGTAATAGATGGATTGGCGGATTACCGGCTTCTCCATGTCCGCCGGCAGGTCACGTGCCTGATCCACGCGCTGTTTGACGCGATCCGCAGCTGCAGTGATGTCTTCGGTTCCGCTGAAGCGTAGATGAATGGATGCAGCGCCGCTCTGTGTGGTCGATGTCAGACTTTCAAGCCCGGGCAGCGAGCGCAGCTGGTGCTCCACGGGCTGCGTCACGAGCTGTTCCACGTCTTCTGCGACGGCGCCGGGCCAGGTCAGTTCAACCTCGATGCTGCGTGTGGGCTGCGTGGGATTCAGCTGGACATTCAGCTGACGCAGGCCCCAGATACCGGCCAGAATGCAGACCAGCATAAGCAGGTTGGCTGCGAGCGGGTGGCTGGCCAGGGTCGTAATCAGCCCGGACTGTGCGCCGGGTTTCTGCGGGATGTGCTGCACGTCGCTACCTGTCAATCGATATGGTGTTATGCGTAACTATAACACCATATCGACGTGTCGCAAGGATTTTTGCGTGTCCGGTGCCTGAAGCTTGCCAGTCTGTCTGTCGGTGAATGCCCGCCTTCAGCGGTACGCGGTTGCCGGCAAACGTCAGTTTGCGCCGGGGTGCGCGCCGTGCGGATAAAACTGTTATCTTTACCGCGCTGTAGGGAGAGCAACGACATTGAAGCGTGCAATAGCGGGGAGATCTGCATGAAAGTGATAATACTGAGCGCCGGTCAAGGTAGTCGCCTGCTGCCGCTAACGGAAAATCAGCCTAAATGTGCGCTGGCCGTCGCGGGCACGCCAGTGCTCGAGTGGCAGCTGCATAGCATCGCGCGTTGCCCGCAGATTGAGGAGGTGGTGGTGGTTACCGGTTATGCAACCGATCAGGTAGAAGCCATCATTGCCGGTTTCAGCAGTGACCAGCTTCTCGTGCGGAGCCTGCACAACCCGTTCTTTGCGGCGAGTGACAACCTTGGAACATGTTGGATTGCACGGCATGAAATGCACGATCCGTTTATTCTCATAAACGGCGACACGCTTTTTGAGACCGCTGTGCTGCAGACCTTGCTTGAGGCGGACGCCGCATGCCCGATAACTCTCACGGTCGATCGTAAAGGGCATTACGATGACGATGACATGAAGGTCATCCTCGAGCGTGGTCGTCTGCAGCAGATTGGCAAGAAGCTAAATGCTGAGAGTGTCAACGGTGAATCGATAGGCATGACGCGTTTTACGGCGGGTGGAGCCGATATTTTTCGCGCCGAGCTGGAGCGCAGCATGCGCTTTGGTGACGGACTGAACCGCTGGTATCTCTCGGCGATCGATGTGATCGCCCAGAAACATGCTGTGACGGCCTGCGGCATCGAGGGCCTGAGCTGGTGTGAAATCGATACCCACGAAGACATCGAGAATGCCCATGAGGTGGTGCGTGGCTGGTCTCAGCCTTGTCGGGATACCCGGGGCAACGGCGCGTTGCAGGGAGCTTAGCGCTGGCCGTGCACGCCACTCTCGCTAAATTCGGTTACCCACAGGGCTGTCTGCTGGAGAGTCCGCACTGGGCAGTGCTCCTGCGACCGGTGCAGTGCACTCTTGGAGCGCTGGTGCTTTGCAGCAAGACGCAGGAGCACGCGCTGCCATCTCTGGCCCCCGAGGCATTTACCGATCTGCGGACTATCTGCCAGCGTCTTGAATGCGCTCTGGCCGGTGCGTTTGGCTACGAAAAAATCAATTACCTGATGCTGATGATGGTCGATCCTGAAGTGCATTTCCACGTGTTGCCTCGCTACTCATCCGAACAGGTGTTTGCCGGTCATCGCTTTCCGGACAGTGGTTGGCCCGGACCGCCGGACATCAGCGCTGGCGTCGCTGTAGAGGGAGCCCTGACCCATACACTACTGGCGGTGCTGCGGAAACACCTGCCCGCGCAAGGAGCGTCTGCGGAGCCGGATGGCCCCACCATCCCGACCCGGTGATCATCGACCGCTATCTGCTGCAACGTCTGATACCCGCCGTGGCCGGGGTCGCCATTGTGCTGTCGGCAATTTTTGCCACTTTTTCCCTGGCACGTTTTCTCACAGACGCCAGCGCCGGTGTGCTGCAGATCTCCGAAGTGTTTCAGCTAACGGCATTGCGCTGGTTGATCGCACAGGATGTGTTGCTGCCAATTGCCTTTTACCTCGGCCTGATACTGTCCTGGGGAAGGCTGCGGGAGGATCTTGAAATTGACGCGCTGTGTGCGAGTGGCATCAGTGAATTTCGCCTGCTGCGCTCGACCATAGGACTTGCGCTGCTGGTCGCTCTGCTCGCCGGGCTTTTCTCGCTGTGGCTGCGGCCCTGGGCGTGGAGCGCCGATCACCTCATTAGGTCCCGTGCCGAAGCGTCCGCCGACATCCAGCGCATCACATCGGCCGCTTTCAACGCCTACGCCAATAACCGCACTGTTTTTATCGAGGACATTGATCCCCGAGGTGCCCTGACAGGGGTCTTTATCCGAAAGCGAAGCGGTGAGGACTTCGAGATCCTGTCAGCGCCGAGGGGCCAATTCATGGCCTACGTGACACGTGATTCCCACGAGCTTCGCCTGCGGCAGGCGCGCGTTTTCGTGGAGTCCGGCGATGACCCGGGTGTGCTCGGTCGCATTGACGATCTGACGCTGAGAATCGAGGCAGCGCAACCGGCGCCGTTTGCTGACAAGGCCAAGGTCCGGAGCACGTCTGCCCTGTTGGGAAGCAGTGATAACCATGATCGCGCGGAACTGCAGAGACGCCTGTCTGCGCCGCTTTCCGTTTTCCTGTTGCTGGCAATTGCTGTCCCCCTGACACGATCGGGGCCGCGCGAGGGTCGTTACGCACGCCTGCTGGTAGCGATAGCTGTCTACGCGGTGTACTACAACTTCCTCGGTGTCGGACGCACGTGGGTAGAGCAGGGGCAGTGGCGCAGCATTGTCTGGGTGCATGTGGCCCTGCTGATTTTTGCGATTGGCGTTGGTCGCTATCGGAGGGTGGTGGCATGATTCGGGTCACACGTTATCTGGCGTGGCACTATCTGCTCGGCTGTGTTCCGGTACTGCTGATTCTCGTGACCCTGTTTTCGTTTCTCGCGCTGTCCGAGGAGCTGGAAAACGTCGGCGAAGGCTTATACCAGACTCGTGATGCGCTGCTGGTAATGCTGTTCACAACGCCGGGCCGCCTGCTCGAACTGCTGCCCGTCACGCTGCTGCTCGGTTCGCTCTGGGGGCTTGGCGGCCTGGCGCGACACGGTGAAATTGTTGCCTTGCGCGCGGCCGGCTTCTCGGTGCTGCAGCTTGCAGTCCCCGTGCTTGCGGTGGCCATCATGGCCGTGGCGCTGGTTGTGGGCCTGCGTTTCCAGGTGATTCCCGGTCTTGAGCAGAATGCGCAGGCGCTGCGCGCCAAAAGTGAGTCGACCGGTTTCATATCCAGCGAGGACGCCGGTGGCTACTGGATGCGCTCCGGTGATCAGATTGTCCGTATCGGTGGTCTCAAGGGCGGTGATCAGTTGCATGACGTCGAAGTCTACCGGCTCAATGCGCGCGGCCAGATTGAGCATTTCATGCGCGCGGCCACCGGACGCATGCGTCTGCATGGGCAGTGGCGGCTGCAGTCAGTCCGCAGCTACGATACACGGGAGGGTCCAGCGCGGGAGACCTTCGATGAAACGCTGACCTGGCGCAGTCCACTCTCGGACCGGCAGGCCAGCAGCGTTGCGGTCCCTGTCGAGGCACTTTCACCCGTCGCGCTGCACCGATACATTGCGCTGTTGGACGCGAACCGGCTTGACAGTCACCGCCATCGGATTATTTTCTGGCAGCAGGTCAGTCAGCTCCTCGCCATGGTGATCATGGCCATTGTGAGCGTGCCCTTTATTCTGGGTACGCAGCGCAGCGGTGCCCTGGCGCGCTCGGCGGTGATTGGTGGAGGGCTCGGTATCGGGTTCTATCTGGCGGAACAGCTGGTCAGTCACCTCTCGATTCTGATCAATCTGGCGCCGCCCATTGCGGCGCTGCTCCCGGAGCTGGCAATGGCAGGTATTGCGACGCTGCTGCTGCGTCAGGCCCGCGGCTATTGAGCGCGGTGCTGACATGACAGGGGCGTGATGACACGACACCATAAACGGAAACGACAATATGCACGCAGTAGCTTATCTGGTAGGTGATTCCGGGGTTGTTCTCTGGGGACTGTCCTCGCGCGAGCGTTTACGGCGCCAGTGTCGCAGTCTGCAGCTGCCGGTCAGTGCGGCTTCACCGGATGCCGCTGCCAGCGGCGACTGCCTGCTGTTGCGCTGTGACTATCTGTTCGAGCTGCGCACCATCGCCTCGCTGCTGGACCGGGCCGATTTTTTATTGTGCGACCCGGATACCGGCGATATTGCCGCTGCGCGGGTGCCCGGTGAGCGCGCCGCAGCGCTGCACGCGCTGATGCAGCAGCAGTTTGCGGCGGCCGCGAAAACCAGGCGTGAACAGAGCGACACCCTCGATTACACGGTGTGTGATGGACTGGTTCGTGGCACTCCGGCTGATCTGGGTGACTACGACCTGACGCTGCGGCGCTCGCAGCCACCCATGCTCGAGCACCTGGAGGCCGATCGCGCAGGCTGGCTTGAAGACCAGCTGTACGGTGATGCCTACAAGGGCATCACCGATCTGGTCACCAAATGGCTGTGGCCGCGGCCCGCCAAGCGCCTCGTCAGAATTTGTGCAGCCTGGAACATCAGTCCGAACCAGGTAACCAGCATCAGTTTTCTGCTTGTCGTGGCCAGTGCAGTCCTGTTCTACCGTGGTGAATTCGCGCTGGGCCTGCTCAGCGGCTGGATAATGACGCTGCTCGATACCGTGGACGGCAAGCTGGCGCGCGTACGGGTGCAGTCGAGCCATTTCGGACATCTGTTTGATCATGGCATTGATCTTATCCATCCGCCCTTCTGGTACCTTCTCTGGGCACTGGGGCTCTCAGGTGCTGGAGAGACTGTTGATATCGGCATGATCGCAACGCTGATTTTCAGCGCTTACGCGGCCGGTCGCTTTGCTGAACTCGCTTTCCAGAAGTTGTGCGGTGGCTCCCTGTTTGCTTGGCGTCCCTTCGACTCCTGGTTCCGGCTGGTGACAGCACGGCGCAATCCCTGTCTTGTAATACTCACGGTTGCCGTGTTGCTGGATGCGCCCAACGCAGGTCTCTGGGGCGTTGTCCTGTGGACGGTCTTTACGTCTATGGTCCTTTGGCTGCGCGTCATAATGGCGCTGTCAGTGCGCCGGCAACGCGGTGGCAACAACCTGTCCGCCTGGTTCGAATCGCCGGAAATGGTGCGTGCGTATCCACGCAGCCATCGGATTTTTTCAGGAACACGTGGCGCGTATCGCGCCTGACCGTGGTGTCGTCCCGGGTGCTGCTGTGACGGTATCTGTGTCCGAGGGGGAGCATGCCTGGCATGGTCGCCGCGTCCGCCGGAATTTTCTGCGCCTGCTCAAGGGACGCGCGGCGTCTGCCCTGCTCATGCTCGCTTCCACCGCGCTCATGGCGCGGAGCCTCTCGCCGGCAGATTTTGGTCTGGTTGTACTGATCCACAGTTACCTGTTACTGGTAAGGGGGCTGGTTAACCTGAAGCCTTTCGAGGCGATTATTCACTATGGCGTACCGCTGCTGGAGCGCAAAGACAGTGATCGGCTCGTGCAGCTGTTGCGCCTGACCTTTGCACTGGATGCTTTGCTGGCAGTCATCGGTATGGGCCTGGCCATGCTGGTGCTGGTACTGGCGAGCGATGTTTTGCCCTGGGACAGCAACGCAAGACAGGTCGCACTGGTGTACTGTCTGCTGCTGCCGGCAGCGGCCAGTGGTGCTGCCAGCGGCGTGCTGCGACTGTATAACCGCTTCGATCTGCTGGGGATCCGCCAGGCCCTGGGCCCACTGGCACAGCTCTGCGGCGTCACGCTCGCCTGGTGGGCCGACGGCAGCCATGTGCATTTCCTGATGGCCTTTGGCGCGGGTTTCCTGATCGAGCATGTGGCGATGCTCGGGTTCGGTTATTCGGAGCTTCGCCGGCAGCAGCCGCGTTTTCGCCTGCGCGGTGAATGCCTGACAGCGTGGCGTGAGCGCTTTCCCGGCCTCTGGCGGTATCTGCATGTGGTGTACTGGCAGAGCAACATCGATCTGGTGCCGAAGCAGATTTCCCTGCTGCTGGTGGGGTCGATTCTTGGCCCCGCGGCTGCAGGGCTTTTCCGTATTGCGCAGCAGATTGCGCGGGTGATCTCGGTGCCTGCGCTGCTGCTGCGTCAGGTTCTGTTCCCGGATCTGGCCCGGCTGTGGTTCCGCCGCGATCCGCAGTTTCGACGGCTGCTCGGGCGCACGCTGCAGATAGCGCTGGCAACGGGTCTGTCTGTGGCGCTGATGTCTCTGTGGGTGAGTGAAACCCTGATTGAAGGGCTCGCAGGAGGTGGCTATGCGGGTGCGCGCGACATACTGCCGTGGCTGCTTCTGGCGGCGGGGCTCGATCTTGGTGTGGCTACCTTGCGCGCAGCGGGCTATGCCATGGGGCAGGCGCGGCCTGCTGCGCGTATCGGCTATCGCCACGGTCTGTTATCTGCTTGCCCTGGTCATGTTTGGCCGGATGATGGGGCTGGGCGGTGTCGCTTTTGCGGTTGTCGTCTGGGCGAGCATGAATCTGATCGCATTTGCCGCGATTGTGCATGGTAGCCTTGGCAGAAGCGGGATGTAGACTGGCTGCCTTCAGCCAGCGTACCGCAAGCCCTGCTGAATACGGTCAGAACCGTCGCTGGAGCCCGCCGTGGAAAGCGATGTCGGGAGCGGTTTCCACCGCAATGTCCTCGCTGAATCCGACCTCGAGAGACCAGCCCCGGGGCATCGCAAATGTCGCTGCAAGTGATAATTGCAGCGAGCCGCGATCGAGGGGACTGCCCGTATCGTGGTAGGCGGCGGTGTGCCCGTCGAGCTGCGTCTTCAACACCCAGTTCCCGGACACCCGCCAGGCCAGCGTTGTCGAGCCGATGCCAAGCAGGTTTTCGCGCTGCCCCCGCAGGACGTCGCCGTTGCCGCTGATCAGCAGGCCGCCGCTGATATGCCATGTCAGGCTGTCACCCAGGTTGCGGCTGGCATGCAGCGAGGTGGCGAATGCCGTCGCCCCGGAACCCGTCAACTGCTGGCTGCTGCCGGTCGGCAGTTTCAGCATGCTGCGCAGGGCGAGGCCAGCGCCGAGTTGTCGGCTCGCGGACAGCTGCAGGTCCCCCATCCCTCCGCCGGCGCTGTCCAGCTGGAACCCGGGTGCGTCCGGTGCGCTCTGGCTGAACAGGAGGCGGTCCTGGGGCAGTCGGTCGCGATTGCCGTTCGGTAGGTGGAAAAGCTCATGCCAGCGTTCGATGGGCCGGTCCAGAAACCCGCCGCTGTGTCGCAGCAAAGGCAGGGTAAGTCCTATCTCCCAGCCGCCGCCAAGTCCGTGTCGGATATCCAGCTCCAGACGGTGGGTTTCTCCGTCTATGATGGTCAGGCGGCCATCTGGCGCGCCCTCAACGATGCTCGAATTGGCGGCATCGGCGTGCAGGTAAAGCCGCGTGCTGTCTTCGCCGAGCAGATACGCGCTGCGTGCGGGGGGTAGCCCGTGGATGGCAAGGAAGGGCAGGCGGTTGCCGGTAGCGATAGGGTCGGCGGCGATCTGGCCGCTGCCGGCAGTTGCTGCAGCCAGCGGCAAAGACAATAAAGCCAGAATGCAAGGGGCGCCGCACCTGCGGCCGTGGCGGAGCCTCAGACAAAGCCTGGCCTTCAACCTGTTGGTCAGTCTTAGCCCTGGCATCCGAAGGAGGCAATGATGACACCGTTGTCACTGTCAGGATCGGTCGCTGTCACCAGAATCTGCCCGTCCTCGAATACCGTGATCGTGTCATCGTCTGGATCTTCTTCGCCGCCCGTGAACTGGACGAGGAACGATGTTGTGAAGGCCCCTGCAGCGCTCCGATTCGGCACAATGACCGGTTCTTCGGGCAGAATCCCGCAGTCGCCGGTCGTCTGGAACTCGATGGTGGTGCCGGCCCCCGGGGCGTTGTTGTAAAAGTCGGCGATGTGCAGGTCGTAGCTGTTAGTGTTGCGCGCTATGGGCACGGCATCATTGGTACCACGCCGTACCAGTCGCGTGAACAGGTTGTTCGGCGATGATGAAAGGGTCAGCACCAGGTCGGCGCGAACGTCCACGAGGTCGCGACTGCAGTAGATGCCATCGCCCTGGGCAGGACACAGGCTGCCGTTATAGACGCCCTCATCGGTATTGGGATCAACATTCAGGCTGTATTGGCCATCGCCATTGGCATCGATGAACTCTTCTTCGGAGCCACCGGCGCGGCAGTTTTCCGCCGTGCTGGGAGGGCCGCACTGTGGCCCCTGGCTCGGGGTATAGACACCGTCCTCGTTGTGGTCAAGGAAGGCTTCCGCCAGGTTTTCGAAGTCCTCGCCGCGGTCATACAGGCCATTACCATTGGCGTCGACAAAGAATTCCTCGCCCGCCGCTGTTACCAGCACCGTTGAACGCAGACCTCTTATGGCGCCCAGATCGTTGGGGCATGGGCCTGATGAAGCATCGTGGGCATCACAGCGGTAGCTGCCGTCATCGGCGATCGTCTGAATGCGGTCACGGTTGTCCTGGAACGTGGGCAAACGCGGCGCCTGGCTGATCCACAGGACGGTGCACGTGCCGCGGAGCGGGGCCTCGGCGTCGCGCAGACGCTGATAACGCGCGCCGTTGCTTTGCCCGGTGAGGCAGGACGAATCGATTGCCCCGTATTCCGTGGTAAAAACGGCGCTGGTGCCGTCGGCGACGGGGTTGTTGAATTTGTCAGCCATGCGCACGGTAATGGCGACCTCAACACCGTCCACGTCAGCGGCGCGCGGCACGTTGAAGAATTCGCTGCTCAGACTGATGGAGTTCTGGTCCGGCAGCCCGGTACCGATCACAATCTGGTTCGACAGCACTGACTGCGGGCGCAGCGTGCCATTACTGCTCTGCGCCTCGAAGCTCGCAACGATCCGGGTCGATGTGGCTACATTACCTGAGCGCACTTCCACGCTCACCAGTCCATCGGCGTCGGAGACGGCGCTGGTATTCAGGAGCGTGATGTCGCCCAGGCTATTGGTCAGTTCGAATGACACGGGAACGCCCGACAGGGGTCTGCGGGCGGGGTTATCCAGATAGGCAGGATCGCCGGGGCCTGGCTCGTCCTCGCCCAGTACCACTGACTCTTCGAGCACCTCGAAGGTAACCGTGGCGATCTCTGTGCGGTTGGGCCCACCGGTGCCCCTGATCGCGATGATGGTGCGGTCCGAGCCTTCCTCGCCCTCTGATGGTTCGCTTCGGATAAAGCCAATGAAGTTGGCGTCGCGGTCCGCGATGGTGACTGTGGCGGTTGCTTCTTCCCCATTGCCCAGCAGGCGCGCGGTGATCGTGTCTTCTGTCTCGCAGCTTCCTGCCCGGTATTCCACCGAAGCCAGGCCATTCGGCGCCTCCACGGTCAGGGAAGAACTGCCGCCCTCTTCATCATCAAATGCCCGAAACGTGGCGCGGCCGGCGTTGGAGCATACGCTGCGAAAGCGCACCTCCTCGACCGTAGAGACCGCCTCGCCCTGTTCATCAACAATGGTGACCGTCAGCACCGACGATCCGCGAAAAGGCAGGTTCTCGGCGCTCAGGCCAATCTGGCCATCGATAAACGTATTGCCGTCGAAATAACCGATACGCAGGCCCGCAGCCTGTACGTCGACAACGGTATCCACGCTGACAGGACCCCTCGGGGCCTCGGCAGTGACGCTCACGGTATCTGCGCCAAGCGTGGCGCCGGCCTGTATTTCAAAGCGTGCGATGCCATTGCTGTCGGTGCGGGCCTGGCCGTTGGCCGGGAGTATCTCGACAAACTGCGCCTCGGCAGTCACCAGAACGCCGCTGGCGGGCTCACCTGCGCGCGTGTCCTCCAGAACAGTGACTTCGAGGGTGACGGGCCGTGTGGAGGTGAGCAGCGAAGTCGGGTTGCCATCCTGATCGACCACGGCGGTGCTCATCCGGTAATTCAGCAGGTCGGCACCCGGCTCACCCGGGATGAAGCCTCCGCCGCCGCTGCCGCCACCACCACAGGCCGCCAGAGCAAACAGAATGGCGGCAGCCGCAAATCGGCTGGCAAAGATAGCGACGCGGTGACTCATTCTATTCCCCCTTTCTGTTCGCAGCCGAACAGGTGTTGTTATCAGTGCACGTGCGTGCCGTGACGCACTGTAGCCTGGTAAGAAACGCGCGTTATACCGATCGATACCATAGCACGGTTTATGAATAGAAAGTCCATACATAACATGACGATAGGTCAAAAAGGTGATTTTTAACGCAAAGTTTACCGGCTACCTGGCTGAAAATCTGTCTCGCTGCTCAGAGCAGGCCGGCGCTACCCGCCAGTTTGACTGCCCCGAGCAGCACCGCGACGGCGACCACCAGGATGCCCAGCACATTGCCAACCCGGCCGTTCACGTACTCGCCCAGCAGGTCGCGCCGGTTCATCAGAATCAACAGTGCAACGGCGACGAACGGCAGGAGCAGGCCATTGGCGGCCTGCGCGAACAGAATCGCCACCAGAGGCCGCGTCCCGATAGCCGCAAACAGCGTGCCGGTCACGAGTACGGTCAGGCTCACAGCCCTGAAGGGCAGGTCGCGCATGCCGCCGCGCCAGCCGAGAGCGCCGCAGACGGCATACCCGGCGGCAAGCGGCGCCGTTATCGCACTGGTCAGGCCGCCGGCGAACAGGCCGGCAGCAAATACGGGGCCGCTGGCATCTCCCAGCAGGGGGCGCAGCTGATCGGCCATGGCAAAGGCGTCAAAGGCCGCCCCGCTCACATAAAATGTCATCGCGGCGGTGCTCAGGATGGCGAGAGTTACCAGACCCCCGAGCCCTATCGACCATCCCGTATCCCGGCGCGACTCGCGCAGCGCACTGTCGAGAGGCACATCGGCAGACCATTTCTCGCGCACGGCGTTTGCCTGAAGAAACAGGTTGTAGGGCACGACGGTCGTGCCGATGAGTGCGACGACGGTCAGCATCGATCCCGATGGCAGGCTGGGACGCAGGAGACCCGCGGCGAGATCGGCCAGCGGGGGCGCAACCAGGCCTGCGCACAGCAGAAAAACCGCGCTCATCATCAACACCAGCGCAATCAGTACCCGCTCCAGAATGCGGTAGTGCCCACTGAGCAGGAGACCACCCGCGACGGCCCCGATAACCAGCGACCAGGTGCTGCCAGGTATCTCGCTCACGCTGGCCAGGGCGAGTGCCGCACCCGACAGGTTGCCGGCTTCATAGGCGGCGTTGCCACAGCCAATGGCGGCGACTACCAGCACAATGGCTGCGCGGCCGACCAGTCGGCTGTGAAAGGCGCTGCGCAGATTCTCGGCGAGGCCGGTGCGGGTAACCAGCGCCTGTCGGGCGGCCATTTCCTGTAGAATGATGGTCGCCGCCACTGAAAACAGCAGCGCCCAGAGCAGGGCAAAGCCATAGCTGGCGCCGGCGCTGCTGGCCGTGGCAATGGTGCCCGGGCCGATAAAGGCCGCGGTGACCAGGATGCCGGGGCCGAATGCGGCGCGCCTGCGTCGGGAGTTGGGTGACATGGGAAGCAGGAGATCCTCCGGGGCGGGTGATCATGGTAACAGCAGCGCGGCGCGCAGCGCACGAGCGACTGTATGGCCCGTGAGGGCCTGCCCGGGGCGGCGGCAGATGGCGCAATACTGTTACCAT
>Ga0102938_10003465_pt1 | contig 11774 bp, 8 predicted proteins | sample SalPonR2_B_D2_MG_FD_84516 | JGI IMG/M metagenome (GOLD analysis project Ga0102938, IMG submission 84516) | Salt pond soil microbial communities from South San Francisco under conditions of wetland restoration - Salt Pond MetaG R2_B_D2_MG | ecosystem: Environmental > Aquatic > Marine > Intertidal... | reverse complement strand
GTTTTGAAATAGAGAATTGATTACATTTGTAAAACCCAATAAAGTTACAATAATAACATATAGCCTGTTTACAGATGTCACTAACAGAACGAATAACTCAAATCCAACAGAACGAAGGTTATACAGCCAGCCAATTCGCTGAAAAACTAGGAATTCAACGTTCCGGATTATCGCATATTTATAGCGGAAGAAACAAGCCAAGTATTGGTTTTATTCAAAAGCTTTTAACACAATTTCCGCGTTATAATGCCGAATGGATATTAAATGGTAGCAATCCAATGCTAAAACAGCACGCTATAAATTCCGATATTACACATACCCAGCAAGAAAAAGACCTGTTTTCCGGAGTGGAGAGTGAAGCTCCTGCCAATTACAGATCCAATACGGAAAAAAGTGAGCAGCACAGCGCATTAAAACCTCCCTTAGTAACAAATAAGACCGTGAAGCAAATAATTCTGATATATGAAGATGATACATTTGAGATAATGCATAGCAAAAACGCAAAATAATTCTTATTTTTGCCCAAAAGTTATTTGTTTACAAATGTATACATCTATAATTCGCCCACTTCTTTTCCAATTTAATCCCGAAAATGCGCACTGGTTAACCTTCCAGGCACTTAAATTTTTACAATCAATCCCTTTTGGCCCTGCTATGCTTGAATCTTTTATGCAACCTGTGGAAGATCCGGTTAATATAATGGGACTTACATTCCGCAATCGTGTTGGTGTAGCTGCGGGTTTAGATAAAAATGCAGAATTACTTCCGATATGGAAGTCACTGGGCTTTGGTTTTGCCGAAATAGGAACTGTTACGCCACTTGGACAGCCGGGTAATCCACGTCCGAGACTTTTCAGATTGCCCGATGACCAGGCTTTAATTAACCGTATGGGTTTTAATAATGATGGTTTGGATATCATCCGGGAGCAGCTAAAAAATCGTCCTAAAGATTATATTGTGGGCGGCAACCTGGGGAAAAATACTGCTACACCAAATGAACAGGCATTAAAAGATTACCTCCGGGTATTTATCGAACTTTACAACCTGGTTGATTACCTGGTAATTAATGTCAGTTGCCCCAATATCAGTGATCTGGATAAATTACAGGATCGCAAAGAACTTGATACCATTCTTAAAGCAATTATGGAGCGACGAAACCAAATGGTTATTCACAAGCCCGTGTTGCTTAAAGTATCACCGGATTTAAATGATCATCAGCTAATGGATACTTTACAATTGGTTGCCGATCATAGTGTGGATGGCATTATTGCTACAAATACAAGTATCGGACGTACAGGATTAAGCGCAACTAAAGCACGCATAAATCAAATTGGTAATGGTGGTTTAAGTGGTTTACCCATATCAGAGCGGTCTACACAAATCATAGCTTTAGTTAAAAAAGAGTTGGGTAACGATTATCCTGTTATTGGTTCAGGTGGTATTGTAAATGAAGCCCAGGCCAGGGCTAAACTTGATGCCGGAGCCGATATGTTACAGTTGTATACAGGGTTTATCTATCAAGGCATAGGTTTAATTAAGCGGTGTTTACAGTTGTAATATTTTTTATGACTAAAAAAATATATCGTATATTGCAAAATAAGTGTAGAATTAAATAAAAACAACATTTATGCTGAACATAGCTCTATTTGGTCCTCCTGGTGCAGGAAAAGGAACGCAATCAAAAATGCTGATCGAAAAATACAACCTAACCTACATATCAACCGGAGATATTTTACGCGAAGAGATCGCTGAAGGCACTGAACTCGGTTTAAAAGCTAAGACAGTTATTGAAAAAGGAGGCCTGGCTTCCGATGAGATTATTGTGCAAATTATAGAACAAAAAATTAAAAGAAATCCATATGCCAATGGATTTTTGTTTGATGGATTTCCCAGAACTATTGTACAGGCCTATATTCTCGAGGGTATGCTATTTAAAATGAATACAAGGCTTACCTGTATGTTGAGCCTTGAAGTACCTAAAGATGAACTAGTAAAGCGGTTACGTGAACGCGGAAAGGTTTCGGGCCGAAAAGATGACAATGAGGAGGTTATACAAAATCGTTTAAGGGAATATGATCAAAAAACCATCCCTGTAGCATCATTTTACAAAGATAAACACATATATTATGGTATTGAAGGCAGGGGATCGGTTGATGATGTTTTTCAGCGCCTTGATGATGCTATTAAGCGCTCATTAGAGGACCGTTGGGTTAATATTATTTTGTTTGGATACCCAGGTGCCGGGAAAGGAACTCAGGCCAAAAAGGTAGCTGAGCAATATAACCTGCACTATATCTCAACAGGCAAAATTCTACGTCAAGAGATCAGAGATAATACCGATATTGGAAAACTGGCCAAACCCTATATGGAAAAAGGCGCCATTGTACCCGATGAGTATGCCATTAAATTGATTGAACGTAAAATGGAGGAGCATCATAAAGCCAATGGTTTTATTTTTAAGGGTTTTCCGCGTACCATGGTACAGGCCTATATTCTGGATGGTATGTTGCATAAGGTGGGCTCTACAGTTACTTCTGTGTTCGAACTTAAAATTACGGCTACAGAGGCCGTAAAACGACTTGTTGACAGGAGTAAAACAGAGCGCCGACGGCCATATGATATGCAAATTGAGACCATCATTTCTCGTCTGGAAGAGTATGAGCAACGAACATTAAAAGCCAAGGAGTTTTACGATAAAAAACATCTGCTTCATGTAATTGATGGAATTGGCAGTGAAGATAACGTACAGGAGCGCTTAAAAAATGAAATCGACAAAGTGGTTCAACAGACACTTTAAGGTATTCATTGTTAATTGTGGTATCCTTGCATTTGTTGTTCTTCGGTACGGAATAATTGATATTCGCGCTCATTAAAAACATAGTCCCAGCAGCCCTGGCGATGGAAAAGGTGACCACCGAATCCTTTTTTAAATCGATATAGTCCATACATAGGGTGGGTTGGGTCATCGGAAGGGGATACTCCAAACATGTCGTAGGTTTCGCAACCAGATTGCTGTGCTGTGAGCATGGCTTCCCACTGAAGTCTGTATGGTCCCATCAAGTGGCGGTTATTGGATGAAGAGGCGCCATATAGATAGGTGGCACGCCCATTGTTCATTGTCAGAATCATACCGGCTAGTGGCTCTTTATCTTTTTCGGCCAGCAGTAATTCAAGTTTTGTTTCGGGATCTTTTTTTTGGGCTTCCCAAAGCGCTTCAAAGAACTGATAATCATCGTAATGAATTTGGTTACGTAAAGTTGTTTCGCGGTATAAGCGATACCAGGTGGGAAGCGCTGTTTTATCGGCTCTCCGCACACTAACACCCTTACGCTCTGAAAGTCGCACGTTATAGCGCGTTTTTGATTTCATTTTCTGCAAAATACTTTCCGGTCTTTTATTCAGGTCAACAAATAGTGTGTTGCTTGGCAGCACATCGGTACCGGCTTTGCGCAATGCATGTGTCCGGGTACCGAAGTTCATGCGCAGTTCACGTACGTGTGGCGCAGGGTTACCAAGCCAATTGCCATTTTCATCGAATCTTTCGGGCTCATAAACCCATGGTGATTCCCAGGAAACATCGAATCTCAGAAACAGACAATTTTTGGGCAAATAAACCTTAATGCTTTCTGTAATTTGCTCCAGCACATCACCGTAATGATAGCTTTCCGGAATTTCAAAAGGAATGTAAGGTATATAGGCCATTGTAGCATCCGGTGCAATCCGCTGCGTGAGTATGAGCATATCGGCATAGGTAATTAAACTATCTGATTCCGATAGCTCGAGATTAAATGCCTGAACATTCCAGCCATTTCTTTGCTTGAAATTGGCCCAAAAAGTTGTTTGTTGGGGAATATAGTTTTCCGAAATTTCCAACGGATGTTTTGTAACTACCTTTAAATCCATAATTCCATTAAATTTTCGGCCGCGAATCTAATATTCTCTTATTTAAATTCCAAATCAATGAATGTCCTATAATTTATATTATGTTAAATAGAATATATAAAAAGAAAGGGAGAAAACCTTTTGTCTTCTCCCTTCTATAGTATTTAAAGTGATTCTAATTTCTTTTTCACCTCTTCAAGTTTTTCTGTATAACCCTCCTTACCACGTAATTGCATATAAATGGTTTTAAGGTTTTTCAATACTTGTTTATCTTTTGGAGCAAGTTCATGTGCACGTTCAAAATATTTTGCTGCACGCATAAACTCTTTTTCAGCATCTTTAAGCAGTTGTTTATACTCCTTCTCTTTTTCCAAAGGAAGATCGTTGGCCTGGTTCCTTAATTCTGCTGCTTTGTTGTAAAACAATCTGGCCATGTTGTACATTACATCCACATTATCGGGATCAATTTTCATGGCTTTGTCATAAGCTTCCTGAGCCTTTTCTGGATTACCCATTTCACTGTGAACATTACCCATAGCAAAATAAAGGGTTACATTTTCCGGGTCAGCCTCAATGGCTTTTTTCATGTATTTCAATGCTGCTTCGAGCTTACCCGATTTGGTGTAATAATCCACCAACAAAAGCATAATATTTTTATTGTCTTCTGCTTTTTCCAGCCCAGTCTTGAGTGTTTGTACATATTGTACAGTATCTTTCTGATCTTTATAATTTTGGGCGATTAACAGGTAACATCTTGAAACTTCGTGCCCCATTTCAATGCTCTTGCTGAACATTTCATTGGCCTTCTCAATGTTTTCTGACTGTTGTGCAGCAATACCGGTGTAGAAATAAATACCTTTGTCAATATCTTCAATATTGAAGGTTTTCTCCAACTTAGCCGATTCAATTAGTTGCTTAAAGGTATTGAAGGCTTTTTGGGGATGTTCTGCCCTGAGTTGTCTAATCCCCTGGTTGAGTGCTTGTTGAAGTGCAATGTTGAATAAATTCAACACGTCATCCTCATATCTGCCCCGGTCATCGAGTTCCAGTGATTTTTTAAACGACTTCATGGCTTCCACCAGTGGCGCTTCATGTAAATCAGTTAATGAAGTATCCTGATAAATCTTTTGATAAATCATTCCACGGTAATACCATGTTTTAGGATCATCCAGTGTTTTAGGATGGTCTTTTGCTTCGTCAATGGCTTTCATCGCCTTCTCGAGTTCATTATACTTGGGCTTGGCGTAATTATACGCGCTGACAACCTTCGAACGTTGAGCTTGTGTATAAGTGAACCCGCTTATTAATAAAACAATTAAAACGATTCTTTTCATGTTGGTGTATTTTTTTGTACAGTTCAAAAATATGCGATTTTATGCGATTATCAAATATTTTTACTGTTCTTCTGTTGAATTATCATCATCAACCTGTGCATCTTCTATCTCATCGTCCCCGTTACTTTCGGCATAAGCTATCGCAGCTATATGGTCATCTTTTTTGAGGTTGATTAGCCTCACTCCTTGTGTGGCTCTTCCCAATACGCGCATTTCTTCAACCGATAACCTGATGGTTAATCCTTTACGGGTAATGATCATGATGTCATCCTGGTTCGTAACCCCTTTTAAAGCAATTAAATCACCTGTTTTATCGGTGATATTCATGGTTTTTACCCCTTTACCACCTCTTCTGATGATGCGATAATCCTGAATTAAAGAACGTTTGCCGTATCCTTTTTCTGATACAACAAGTATATCTTCTGATTCATTTTCAACAGTAATCATGCCAATCACTTCATCATTGCCTGAAATTGATATTCCACGTACACCTGCAGCATTTCTTCCGACCGTGCGCACGTCCTTTTCAGGGAATCTTATCGCTTTGCCTGACCTCACACCCATAAGAATATCGTGCTCGCCATTGGTAAGTTTAGCTTCCAGAAGCTCGTCTCCTTCTCTTATATTTACAGCCACAATACCGTTGGTTCTTGGCCGCGAATAAGCTTCAAGCAATGTTTTCTTGACTATACCTTTCTTAGTGGCTAAGACAATATAGTGTGATTTAAGATATTCTTCATCTTTAAGATCCTGTATGTGAATATAGGCTTTTACCCTGTCGTCAGGCTCTATGTTCAGCATATTCTGCATTGCTCTTCCCTTGGAAGTACGGGTGCCTTCAGGTATTTCGTAAACTTTAAGCCAGAAACATTTGCCTTTTTCTGTGAAGAAAAGCATGGTATTGTGCATTGATGCCACATACATATGCTCCACAAAATCGGCATCACGGGTTGACGAACCACGCGCTCCGGTTCCACCTCTGCCCTGCGTTTTAAATTCCGTAAGTACAGTGCGCTTGATGTAACCCATATGTGAAATGGTAATAACCACGTCTTCGTCGGCATAAAAATCTTCCGGGTTGAACTCTTCCGCATTCATTACTATTTCTGTGCGGCGTTCATCACCATAGTGCTCTTTAACCTCAACCAATTCATCCTTCACAATACCCATTCTAATCTCCCGGTCGGCCAATACCTTTTTGTACCACTCTATTTTCTCAAGCAGTTCATTATATTCATCGCGCAGTTTATCCTGCTCCAGACCAGTCAGCTGTCCCAATCGCATATCAACAATGGCACGAGACTGCGCATCAGATAATTCAAACCGTTCCATTAAACGGTTACGAGCTTCTTCTCTGTTCGATGAAGTCTTGATTAGCTGAACAACTTCATCAATATTATCACTTGCAATGATTAATCCTTCAAGGATGTGGGCTCTTTTTTCGGCCTGATCGAGTTCATATTGGGTACGCCTTGTAACTACCTCGTGGCGATGTTCAATAAACTCATGGATGATCTCCTTTAGATTTAGAAGCTTCGGTCTTCCTTTAACAAGGGCAATGCTGTTGACACTAAATGTGGATTGTAGCTGTGTATATTTGTATAGCTTATTAAGAACGACATTAGCTATGGCATCCCGTTTTATATCATAAACGATACGCATACCATTACGATCCGATTCATCGTTAATATTAGAAACACCTTCCAGTTTTTTTTCATTGATCAACTCAGCCGTTTTCATGATCATCTCGGCTTTGTTCACCATATATGGAATTTCGGTTACGATAATACGCTCTTTACCTGAATTGTCGGTTTCAATCTCGGACTTGGCCCTGATAACTACTCTTCCTTTACCGGTACGGTAGGCTTCTTTTACACCGGAATACCCGTAAATAGTACCTCCTGTAGGAAAATCTGGAGCTTTAACATGTTCAATTAAAGTTTCAATATCCACTTCCGGTTCATCGATGTATTCAACACAAGCATCAATTACATTGCTGAGATTATGCGGCGGTATATTGGTGGCCATACCTACAGCAATACCTGAAGTTCCGTTTACCAATAAGGTTGGCAGCCTTGTGGGCAGCACTGTTGGCTCTTTCAGCGTATCGTCGAAATTCAATTGAAAATCGACTGTATTTTTTTCAATATCTGCCAATGTAAGGTCAGAAATACGCTGCAATCTGGCTTCAGTATAACGAAGGGCCGCAGGGCTGTCACCATCAACAGACCCAAAATTACCCTGACCATCGACAAGTTTATAGCGCATGGACCAGGGCTGTGCCATTCTGACCATTGTGAGATAGACAGAGGAATCGCCGTGCGGGTGATACTTACCCAACACCTCTCCCACAATACGTGCTGATTTTTTATAAGCTTTATTATAAGTTACACCCAGTTCATGCATACCGAACAGCACCCTGCGGTGTACGGGTTTTAAACCGTCTCTAACATCCGGTAAGGCCCGGGCTACAATCACCGACATTGAATAATCAATGTAGGCAGATTTCATCTCCTCTTCGATGTTAATCTTGTGAATTTTCTCTCCTTCAGCCATTCATTTTACATTTTGAAAATTAGCATTCAAAAATACAAATAATGGTGGTATATCCTATCGTTTTAGACCGAACTTTATCAACAGTTACATGTTCATAAATAATGGTCTGTTTTTTGAAACAAGAATATTAAATTTACATATTCAAAAGAAAAGCAAAACGCTTATGAATGCACAATTTTCTGAAAGATTACACGAAGTTTTATCATACAGCCGGGAAGAAGCCATACGCCTTGGAAATGAATCTATTAGCGTAGAACATCTCTTCCTCGGAATTTTGCGGGAAGGTGAAGGGCCGGCCGTTGACGTGCTTATTTCAATGGGCATAAAACTCTTCGAACTGCGACAAACCATTGAAGAACAAATCAGGCAAGACAAAGTGACCGACATTGCTGAAAAAAATAATTTGCCACTACTCAGGCCTGCAGAACGGGTCTTGAAGCTTATTTACCTCGAAGCCCGGTCGCTTGAGAGTGAAGAGGTCGATACCCAGCACCTGATGATGGCTATTTTAAAAGAAGAAAACTCCTTAACCGCCATGACACTAAGAGAAATGCAGGTAGATTATGATCATTTTAAAGAGAATTATCTAAAATACAGTCCCCAGGCCAGAAGCGATTCCGGCTATGGAGACGAAGAGATGGACGAACCCGGTGATTTTCAATCATCGACTTCAAAATCAGACTCTGACACGCCGGTACTCGATAATTTCGGTGTAGACCTTACCAAGGCTGCAGAAGAGAAACGGCTCGATCCGATTGTAGGGCGTGAAACTGAAATTGAGCGACTTGCACAAATTTTGAGCCGGCGCAAAAAAAATAATCCGGTGCTGATTGGTGAACCAGGAGTTGGAAAATCAGCTATTGTAGAAGGCATGGCTGCCCGTATTGTAAAACGCCAGGTTTCTCGCGTTTTATTCGACAAAAGAATTATGACACTTGATCTGGCTTCTATTGTAGCCGGAACAAAATATCGCGGCCAATTTGAAGAACGCATAAAAGCCATTCTTAATGAGCTGTCTAAAAATGACAATATTATTCTCTTTATTGATGAAATTCATACCATTGTAGGCGCAGGAGGCGCAACAGGATCGCTTGATGCAGCGAATATGCTTAAGCCAGCACTTGCACGTGGCGAAATACAATGTATAGGCGCCACAACCCTGGATGAATATCGCCAGCATATTGAGAAAGATGGTGCGCTGGAGCGTCGCTTCCAGAAAGTTATGGTCGAAGCAACTTCGCAGGAAGAGACCATGGAGATTCTGCACCGCATAAAGGATCGTTATGAAGAGCATCATAATGTGAATTATACAGAGGAGGCACTTGATGCATGTATAAAGTTATCAATGCGTTATATTAGCGACCGCTACTTGCCGGATAAAGCCATTGATGCACTGGATGAAAGTGGATCGCGCGTGCACATTTCCAACATTAACGTGCCGGAACGGATTTTGGAACTGGAAAAAGAGATTGAAAAAATCCACGACGAAAAGATCCAAAAGGTACATGAACAAAACTTTGAACAAGCTGCTGCACTTAGAGATACAGAGCGTAAAAAGAACGATGAGCTCGAAAAAGAAAAAGAAAACTGGGAACAGGAGCTTGTGAAGCATCGTGAAACAGTGACAGAAGAAAATGTGGCAGAAGTAATTGCCATGATGACAGGTGTACCTGTTCAGCGTATTGCCCAAACCGAAGGTAACCGCTTGTTGAAAATGGGCGAAGAGATACGTGAAAACGTTATTGGACAGGAACAGGCCATTGAAAAAATTGTGAAAGCAATTCAAAGGAATCGCGCCGGACTTAAAGACCCCAATAAACCGATTGGTACATTTATTTTCCTTGGACCTACCGGTGTGGGTAAAACACAATTGGCCAAGGTGCTGGCCGAGTACCTTTTTGACTCACAAGATGCCCTGTTGCGTGTTGATATGAGTGAGTACATGGAGAAATTTGCAGTTTCACGACTTGTTGGAGCACCTCCGGGATATGTAGGCTATGAAGAAGGCGGGCAGCTTACCGAGAAAGTGCGCCGCAAGCCCTATTCAGTTGTGTTGCTCGATGAAATCGAAAAAGCCCACCCTGATGTTTTCCATATTTTGCTTCAGGTGCTTGATGAAGGTCGTTTGACAGATAGTTTTGGACGTAGAGTCGATTTTAGGAACACCATCATCATCATGACTTCGAACATTGGCTCGCGCGAGTTGAGAGAATTCGGACAGGGTGTTGGTTTTGCCACCTCAGCCACTGTTAAAAGTGTCGATGATCGTGCCAAGGGCATCATTCAAAAGGCTTTAAAAAATGCATTTGCGCCTGAGTTCATTAACCGCCTCGACGATGTGGTGATGTTCAATTCTTTGGATAAAGCCGCTATTAACAAGATAATTGATATTGAGCTTAAAGGATTGTATATACGAACCGAAGAACTTGGCTATAAATTAGAACTTTCGGCACCAGCAAAAGAGTTCATTGCCGACAAAGGATTTGACACGCAATATGGAGCTCGTCCGCTAAAAAGAGCCATACAAAAATATTTGGAAGATGAAATGGCTGAACTTATATTGAAATCAGACATTAGTGCGGGTGATACCATAAAGGCAATTTTTAGTAAAAAGGAAGAAAAAATTGAATTTAAAATAAAGAAAGCTTCCAATGAAGCGAACCCCTCAGGAGACAATGAGGAAAACAAAAAAGAAAATAATTAACCGACAATTTAAAATGAAGATAAAATACCGGATCACTCTTATGATCCGGTATTTTTTTGCCTTGTTCAAAACAAAAGCCCATTTCAACTGTCAGGAAATGTAAATAATAATTTAAAAATACAATAGCAATGGATAAAAACGATGTTAAAGTAACTTTTGGAGGAAATCCTGTAACTTTAGTAGGCAAAGAGATAAAAGTCGGGGAAAAAGCACCTGATTTTACCGTTATCAATAATGATTTAAAACCAGTTAAACTCAGTGATTACAAAGGTAAAACACGTATTATTTCAGTTTTTCCCTCAATTGACACACCGGTTTGCGCCACGCAAAACCGAATTTTCAACCAAAAAGCTGCTGAGCTGGATGATACGGTCATTTTATCAGTATCGAACGATTTACCATTTGCTCAGAAGCGTTTTTGTGGCGCAGAAGGCATCGATCAGGTGGTAACCCTCTCCGATCATAAAGACCTTGAGTTTGGGTCAAAATATGGCTTCTTAATTGACGAATTAAGGCTACTTGCAAGAGGAGTTGTGATTGTTGACAAGGATGATAAAGTACAATACGTAGAATACGTAAATGAAATTGGAGAAGAGCCAGACTATGAAAAGGCAATTGAAGTGGCTAAAAAGCTATAATAGCTAATCCGGTATTATAAAAAAATGCTGATTTTCGAAAATCAGCATTTTTTTTATTTCTATTATTTTGAGGTCTCAGTCAAATATATTGATTTACTGATATTTCTATAAGTCAGATCATCATCTTCGATGAAATAAAAAATACCTCCCCAGTCGTGTTTCACTTTCATATAAACTTTTACCAACCCATTTTCGTTTATATACACTTTTGTAATTTTTTTATGTGGCTTCTCAATTTCTTTAACTGTCTTTTGCCGGGTATAAACTTCAGAAAGTTTATTTTTGTATGCTTTTATAGCCTTTTGACGCTCTGTATCAGATAATTTGGTGTTTTTGGCCATATTTTCCAGTTCAGCGAGTGTACCTTCAGGCAAATCGACCTCGGTGGTCTGTTTACCTTGAGATTCAGCCTTTTGTTGCGCCATTTTACGAGCTCTCTCAGCTGCTTCGCGTCTTCTTTGTTCGTTCTCTTCTTTACGTTTTTGTTCAGCTTCCCGCTTTCTGCGCAGCTCTGCAGCTTCTTTTACCTTTTGAATGCTGTCCTGCCGACTTTTAATCTCAGCCAGCTTTGCCTCACGGGCTTCAGCTACACGTTTGGCCTCTGCAATAGAGTCTTTGCGCCGCTGCGCTTCCTGGGCTTTCAGTAAACTATCGGAGCGG
>Ga0102938_10003458_pt1 | contig 11787 bp, 8 predicted proteins | sample SalPonR2_B_D2_MG_FD_84516 | JGI IMG/M metagenome (GOLD analysis project Ga0102938, IMG submission 84516) | Salt pond soil microbial communities from South San Francisco under conditions of wetland restoration - Salt Pond MetaG R2_B_D2_MG | ecosystem: Environmental > Aquatic > Marine > Intertidal... | reverse complement strand
CTATATTCTTAATTGGTAAAAGGGAGAGAGCTGAATGAAGTTGAATACCTTAATAGTTGACGACGATGAAATGGTGTTGACCCTGTTGGGTCAATATCTTAAAGAAAGAGATAATTTGAATGTGCAAAAGGTAAATAACCCCAAAGAGGCACTGAAGATAATAAATCAGGAAAAAGTCCATATTATGATTCTTGATATCGTGATGCCTGAGATGGACGGGATAACCCTTTTGGAAGAGGCCAAGAAAGTTGATCCTCTGACCCATGTGATAATGATAACCGCCGATTCTACCCTGGGAAGAGTGATTGAATCCCTAGGATATGGAGCAATGGACTTTGTCATGAAACCTTTTGAATCTCCCGAGGCAATCGTCAGTGTTATAGATGTCTCCATTCAGCGGTGGGAACGTTGGAACCGTGTCCTCAAAAAAACTGCTAAAAAGACCCTTACGGAGGAGTAGATGGGGCAAGATACATCACTCCGTGCTCAATTTTTCCAGGAGGCTCTGGATATTCTCTCAAACGCAGAGGAGATAGTGTTGCAGCTGGAGCAGCATGGAACTGATCAAGAACAGGTTCACTCTCTTTTTCGTTTGTTCCATACTCTTAAAGGCAATTCCAACATGGTGGGTGAGGAAGAAATCAATGCCCTTACCCATGCTCTGGAATCGGAATACGACCAGGTTCGTACCGGTAAGCGCGCCCTTGATGAAAATTTACTGCAGCTCACCTTTGAGGTTATTGATACATTAACTGCTGTTGCTCAGGAAGGGGACTCCCAAGATTATATACAGCAGATGCAGGCCAAAGCCCAGGAGCTTAAAAATATCAGTGCCTCGGCTGTCCCTGGTCCTGCCGCCCCTTCCCAGACAGGAGGGCAGCCTGAGGGTTCTGATTCTGCAGCTGAGGCGGCTCCTCGACCAGAGCAGAGCCGCACCTCGGGAAGCCAGGCTTCGGTAAACCAAACCGTAAAACAAAGCTCGGGAAGCCTGGCCTGGCGGGTTGAAAAATCATTTGAAAATGTAATAGAAGTTGGTTTTAGCTTATGGAGACCGGTGCTCCACTCATTTTTCAAGTGTGAGGAGCTTGCTTTTCGATTGCCGGCAGCCAAGGATGACCTTCCGGAGCTTCAGATGGACCTGGGAATGGAGGTGATTGAGCTTAGATCGCTCATCGAAAGTGATGCTGCTGATACCTTTGCACCGCTGAGCCGATTAGCCGTGTATCTTGAAAAGTTAACGGCTACTATAGCCCGGGAGCAGTTGGCCTACAATGAAATAAGCTATGAATTGTTGTATGTCTTGTATGATGATTTCAAGCGTAGTATGTGGGAGCACCTCTATTTCACCGGTGCCCTGGGGTATAAAAAAATTGTGACCATGGAAGAGCTGAATCGAATTGAAGCTGAGCTTGGGCCGGAGGATAGACTCTGGATAATTGAACTTGCCTTTGCTTCGGAGAATTCAGTAAGAAGGAGTAACTTTTTCTCAAGGCTGATAGAAATTAAGCGGGGTTTAGATGTCCCATTTGTTTTCATCAGTCCACATTCACACTACTATCGAAAAGCAGCCGATCTGATAAGCCAGGCGCTGGGCAGTTATACCCGGATTGCCGGAACTCTAGAAGAGGCTGTAAGAATGTATATTTTGTCGGAGGAATAAAAATGGGTAAGAAACTGCTGATTGTCGATGATTCTTTTCTTGTACGAAGCGGATTGCAGGCGGCGCTGAAAAAGACCGGCAATTGGGAAGATGTAATATTAGCAGAAAACGGAAGGATCGGAATAGATAAAATAGTATCCGAAAAACCAGATGTGGTGCTGATGGATGTAGAAATGCCGGAGGTTGACGGACTGACTGCCCTGAAAGAGATAAGTGCAAAAAAGCGGGCCGGCGATATACCGAATGATTTGCCAATAGTTATCCTTAGCGGAACTATGTACGAAAACAATGAGAATGTGCGTAAGGCAAAGATGCTCGGTGCAGCAGAAGTAATTGCGAAACCCGAAGGAAAGTCATCCACTTTATCAATCAAGGTAGATGAATTAGAGGAGCAGGTTTTAAAGTTGCTTTAGAATCTACCAAAAGATATGGAAAAGATTGATACTCTGAACTCTCATATTTTAATAATCGATGATGTTGTACCTAATTTGGAGATAGCCCGGGCAATCCTACGGAAGGCCGGTTTTCAGGTATCTATTGCCGAGGGCGGTTCTGAAGGCCTAAAGCTGCTGCAACAGACCTCGATTGACCTTATTCTACTCGATATTATGATGCCCGAAATGGATGGCTTTGAAGTAGCCACCACTGTAAAGGGTATGGAGAAATATGCTGATCTGCCGATCATATTTCTTACCGCCCGTAATGATGAGGAGAGCCTTACCAGGGGCTTTGAGCTTGGTGCGGTTGATTACATCACCAAGCCTTTTCGGGGTGCTGAGTTGCGTATGCGTGTTCAAAATCACCTGCAGCTTCGCTTTACCCAGCGGCAGCTGCAGGAGGCGAATGCTGCAAAGGATAAGTTTTTCTCTATAATTGCCCACGACCTGCGCAGCCCTTTCACCGCTTTGGTTGGAATGTCACAGTATTTAGCCACCGGCATCGATAAACTGGATGCTGAAACGGCAAAAGAGTTTCTGGAGGGGATGCATAAATCCTCCAAAAATGCGTTCAACTTGTTGGAAAATCTTTTAGAATGGTCACGGATACAAACCGGACAGATACTGATAAGCCCGGAAGAGATAGATATTAGCCAAATTGTGCAGGAAAATCTTGTGCTTTTTGAAATGAATATTAAAAATAAAGAGCTGCAGATAGAAAATAATCTGTTGACGAATGAACCGGCGTATGCTGATGAAAATTCGGTCAATACGATTGTACGAAATTTACTGTCGAATGCAATTAAATTTACCCCTAAGGGGGGCAGAGTAACTCTTTACAGTCATCGAACCGAAACAGATGTGGTAGTAACGGTGCAGGACACCGGAGTGGGGATTGACCCTGAAGTACTTCCTGAGTTGTTCCGGATTGATTTTCGGCACACCAACAGCGGTACAGAGAATGAGAAGGGCTCCGGTTTAGGCCTTGTGCTATGCAGAGAGTTTGTTGAAAAGAACGGCGGGCAGATTGTTGCTGAGGGTGAGCCTGGACAAGGTGCGCTGTTTATGTTTACTCTTCCTCTAAAACAGTAACTCTTCAAAATCGGTATAAAAATGCATTAATTGCCGTATTTAGATACTCGGAGGAAAGAATGAAACGAACATCAATACCATTGTCGGAACGTAAAAATCTGGTGATAGAAAGTCCTATTAGAAAGCTGGTACCCTATGCCGATGCGGCTAAGCGGGCGCAGATCAAAGTATTTCATCTGAATATTGGACAGCCTGATATCGAGACAGTTCCGGCCATGAAGCAAGCTTACAGCAGGCCGCCTGAAATAATTGCCTATGGACCTAGCCAGGGTCTGCCTGAATTACGTGAGAAGTTTGCCGAGTATTACCAGCGTCATGGACTGAGGCTGGACATGGAGAATATCTACGTAACTAGCGGGGGCAGTGAAGCGATTATTTTTGCATTGATGGCGGTTACTTCCCCTGGCGATGAAATTATTATCCCCGAACCTTACTATGCGAATTATAACGGCTTCGCCGCTATGAGCGGGGCAAAAATTGTTCCAGTAACCAGCCGTATAGAAGAGGGGTTCCATTTACCGGAAATCGAAGAGTTCGAAAAAGCTGTCGGCCCTCACAGCAAGGCAATCATGTTCAGTAATCCCGGCAATCCCTCCGGAGCTGTGTTTTCCAGGGAGAGGCTTCAGGAACTTGTAGCTTTTGCCCGGCGACACGATTTGTTTATCATCTCTGACGAGGTGTACCGCGAGTTTACCTACGAGGGGCGAACCGCTATCTCTATTATGGATTTTGAGGGAATCGAGGAGAATGCCATTATGGTCGACTCGGTCTCCAAGCGCTATAGCGCCTGTGGAGCTCGGATCGGAACGCTGGTCAGCCGCAATCAGGAGGTTCTTGACCTGGTTCTCCGTTTTGCCCAGGCCCGTCTTTGTCCTCCTACAGTTGACCAAATAGCAGTAGCCGCAGCCATCAATAACTCCGATGAATACCTGGAGCGGGTACGTTTTGAATATAAAGCCCGTCGAGACTTTATGGTAGAACGGCTTCAGGCCATCGACGGAGTTCGAGTTTCATTACCAGAGGGAGCTTTTTACATTATTGCCGAACTTCCGGTAGAGGACACCGAAGAATTTGCAGTCTGGATGCTGCGAGATTTCCATTTAGACGGAGAGACATTGATGGTAGCTCCTGCACTGGGGTTCTACGCAAGTCCCGATCTAGGGAAAAAGCAAATCCGACTAGCCTATGTTCTTACACGAGATAAGCTCGAGCGGGCAGTACGGATCTTAAAAGCGGCCCTAGAGAGTTATGCACAGGAGAATAATACTACTCACTGACAACTCTATGCGGGATATCAAGGCTATTCGACAATCTCGAGGGCTGCCTGGGAGGTTTGAGCTTCCGTTTTGTTCTGTTTTTCCTTGTCCCTAGTGGCGTAGAAGATAAGACCGCGGCTGCTTCGCCCGTCAATTTTTACCCCCAGTGGTTTATCAAAGTGAACCTGTCGTAAAAAATCATTTTCAAATTCAGAATTCTGTTGTTCAAGGTATTCAAGATTAAACACCCCATCCTTCATAAAAGGATTGATGGTTAAGTATGCATTCTGCAAGCTGGTTAGATTTTGGAAAAAATGGGTGCCCTGACTGGGATCTACCCGAAAATTAGACAGTCCCATTTCTACAATTACCCGGGCATAAGAGATTTGAGACCAGTTAATCGGAATGCCCAGCCATGGATCGCTTGAGCCGAGCCGTCCGGGAACCACCAAAATGTAGCCGCGCTGCTCTTTTTCAAAGCGTTCGTTCAATTCGCCGATCATCTCGGCCATGGTTTTGGTGTGGGAGGGGTTAAATGTCTCTGGTTTTATATATACAAGGTCATAGAGCTCTTCGTACATGCCGTTGCCCATAGCTTTGTTGGAATAAATGAGAGTTTCTTCGGGAAGTTCTTCAGAAATATCGATGTCTTCCTGTTCAGAGCCCTCTACAATCGGCCGAATCTGCAGAAAACTGAATACAGTCGGCTGGTTTGCGGGAGTATCGAGGTCTACAGCAAACTCTATTTCGATAGGGGTATTAATAGCCGTTTGGCCCATCTCAAGTAGGTCCTTAATAATCTCGGCCAAGGGGAACATTTTATATTTAAGAATACTGGCAAAGGTCAGTACCCGTTTGCCCTGGTAACTCGTACCGTCGCGCAGCACATGATTCTGAAAATCATAGGTCGAGGCCAAGAATTTTAATGAGCCGTGGCTTTCTGCCTGAGAAAGATCGTAGCGCTGAATACAGGCCCCGTCGGAACTCCTGGCGCAAAAGCTGTCCGGTGACATATCAACCGCATAGAACTCCTTCTGGGTTTCCTTTAGGGCAGAATCGATAGAGGAGAGCTGCATAATTTTTTTAGGCGAGCTCGGGGAGAAGCGCAGGGAAACACCTCCGTCTACCACCGTTTTACCCAAGCCGAAGGCAATATTTGCTATTCCGCCGTCGGGTTTTTCATTCTCCACTGGGTAAAAGTTCAGTGATCGGGCCACTCCCGAGATGTTGGGGTAACAGAGATTATCATACACTTGGCCAGTAATTTCCTGTATTATAACGCCCATTTTTTCTTCTTCAACCATATTTCCGGTGGCGTGCATATAATCTTTGCTGCCCTTGTAGTACGTGGAGGCAAACACGCTTTTAACTGCATTTGAGAGGTCTTGAAAACGGTGTTCAAACTGAATATGGTTGTTCGGGAGCATGAAGGTGTCGTAGATTCCGGCAAAGGGCTGGTAATGGGAGTCCTCCAGCAGGCTTGATGAGCGAATTGCAAGCGGCTTGGTAACTACACCAAGTATTGCAGCCAGATCTTCGTTCAACCTCTGAGGCAGATGTGCTTGGAGAAAGGCTTCGAGTAACTCTTCATCACTACGCTCAGTCAACGCAACCTCAAACAGGGAGTTCTCCTCCATAAAATCATCAAACACCTGGGTAGTGAGGACCACAGTACGGGGGATTGTAACCACTACTCCAGGATATTTATAGGAGATCCGCTTGTGCTTCAGCTGCAGATCGATAAAAGCCAAGCCGCGGCCCTTTCCGCCCAGCGATCCGGAACCGATGCGGCTGAAAAAGGAGATTTCATCGAAGCGGTCCCGCTGGAACTCGGCAATTGTACCCCGTCCTTCCTGTATTCTAAAATCCTTAATCGCATTTACTATAAACTCTTTCGCATCCTGTACATCTTTAAAATCACTCAGCTGCTTTGGTCGTAGGTAGTTTGCCAGGGTAAACAGCGCCCGGGCTTTCAGCCACTTGGATATATCGTTGTTTTCTATATGAAACTTGAGCGATTCGTCGGGTACTTCCATAAGGCGATGCTGCAGGTTCCACAAGTCATGGGCCCGCATAATCGGCGCCAGAGTAACAGGGTCGCGAAATACGAAATCACCAAAGCCGTAGTTGAGACGTATATACTCTTTTAACTCTTTGAGCAGGGTTTTTGAGTGTTTATAGATAAAGGAAGCATTGTAGTTGAGGGCATCGGGCTCATGGTCCAAGTGACTGGATTGGATAAGTATCGGGAGTTCTTTGTTCTCGGTTCGAATGTGTTCGCATAGTTTAAGGCCGGCATGTTTGTCCATCTCGCCGCCCTTCCTATAGGTGATATCGGAGATAATTCCCAGTAAATTGTGCTTATACGTACTGTACAGCTTAAGTGCTTCTTCGTAGGTTCGGGCTAGAAGAATCTTAGGCCGTCCGCGCATGCGCATCGTTTGCTGCCATTCGTTCAGCCCTTCGGTCATTAGGCATCGGGCTTGGCGGAAAAGGGTTCGGTAGATCATCGGCAGATAGCTGGAGTAATAGCGCACCGAATCTTCAACCAGTACTACAGTCTGGACCCCGACGGTATTTACATCGTACGCGACGTTCATACGGTCCTCGACCAGCTTAACCATTGCCAGCAGAATATTTGGGTTTCCCTGCCAGGAAAAGACGTAGTCAATGGAACTGAGGTCGGTGTTACGCAGTTTAATCAAGGTTTCACGTGTAGAGATGGGAGTAAGGACAATAATCGGTTTTGAGGGATAGGTTTCCTTTATCCGTTTCGCAAGATCGATTGCGTTTACATCTCCGATGTTGAGCATGGTAATGATCAAGTCGAATGAACGCTTTTGGAGCATATCGAAGGCATCATGGGCGTTGGAGACTTGAGTGAATTTGGGAGGGTAGCGCAGGTTCAAAGCAACGTACTCCTGAAAAAGGAGCTCGTCGATGCGTCCGTCTTCTTCCAGCATAAACTTATCGTATTCACTGCAGACTAATAGAATATCGCCGACCCTGTTTGCCATAAGTTGCTTAAATGAGGTTTCTTTAAAATAGTAATTGTCGTTACTACTGTGTAATTCGTTCATTGATTTCTCCAAAGCCCTGGGATTCAATATAAGTATAACATATTATGTATGCAGATTCCATTATCTGTAATATTGAGTAAAAACACTGTTTATATGAAAAAAATTGCGGAATAAGTAAAATTATAGAAATGTGTTTACGAAAAAACTTGACGTCCCAATAAATTCGGGATAAAGTAATAGTACAAAATTTACCGGTATACGATTTGACGGAGGATACTATGTACAATTTAGATCAGTTTATGGCAGAGGTTGAAAGAAAAAACCCTTCTGAACCTGAATTTATTCAGGCGGCAAAAGAGGTAGTCGAAACAATCATTGATACAGTCAATGAGAATCCAGCTTATGTAAATGAAAAGATTCTTGAGCGCATCACTGAACCGGATAGGGTTATTCAGTTTAAAGTGGAATGGGAAGATGATGATGGGCAGGTGCAGGTAAACCGAGCCTACAGAGTTCAGTTCAACAATGCTTTAGGACCTTACAAGGGCGGCCTGAGGTTTCACCCTAGTGTAACCCTGGGGGGGCTGAAGTTTCTGGGATTCGAGCAGATTTTCAAAAATAGTCTTACCACTCTGCCGATGGGCGGCGGAAAGGGCGGTTCAGATTTTAACCCAAAGGGTAAATCGGACAATGAGATTATGCGGTTTTGCCGTTCCTTTATGACAGAGCTTCACCGCTACATTGGTCCGGACACCGATGTACCCGCCGGCGATATTGGTGTGGGCGGCCGTGAAATCGGGTTTCTTTATGGTGCGTACAAGCGCCTCCAAATTGAAAATACCGGAATACTCACCGGAAAGGGCCGTAACTGGGGTGGTTCGGTAATTCGACCGGAAGCTACCGGCTTCGGTGCCCTCTATTTTGCAAAAAATATGGTGGAAGCTCACAATGATACCCTCAAGGATAAAAGAATTTCCGTATCCGGTTTCGGAAATGTCGCCTGGGGTGCCTGTATGAAGGCCACCCAGTTAGGTGCCAAAGTGGTTACTATCTCCGGCCCGGATGGATACATTCTGGACGAAGATGGAGTGAACACCCAGGAGAAATGGGATTACATGCTTGAGCTGCGGGCCAGCAACAACGATGTCGTTGCCCCCTATGCCGAGAAGTTTGGTGCAAAGTTTGTACCGAACAAGCGGCCCTGGGAAGTGAAAGTTGACATGGCTTTTCCCTGTGCAATTCAGAACGAACTGACCGCTGATGATGCGGATCTGCTCATCAACAATGGGGTAAAGTACGTAGTGGAAACTTCCAATATGGGCTGTACCGCCGATGCAGTAGAAAAAATTCTGGCTGCTAAAATACCCTTCGGACCGGGTAAAGCCGCCAATGCCGGTGGAGTTGCGGTATCCGGACTCGAAATGTCACAAAACTCAATGAAACTCTCCTGGCCCGAGGAAGAGGTAGATGAGAAATTGAAGCAGATTATGGGCAATATCCATGATGCCTGCATAAAAGAAGGAACTGAAGATGGATATGTAAATTATCCGAAGGGCGCGAACATTGCCGGGTTCAAGAAGGTTGCCGACGCGATGCTGGACATGGGTTATTAAGCCTCGTCTTTCAAACAGACTTTACTGCAGGAATACTTTGTAAAAGATAAAAAGGCCGTTGGATAATTCCAGCGGCCTTCTTTTGTAGTGCTGCGCCCGGCAGGGCTCATGCCCTGCGGGTGCACTTGTGTGGGATGGGCTACCTTTGGCTGATCAGGGCGTGGGTCCTATGCAGAGCTGCGGCTCTTTGCTTAAACTGCAGCATATTGATTTCCCTGGCGGGGTTTTCACCTAACAGACCAAGCTTATACAGAGCTTCAGCGTTCAGAACCGCTGCTCCGGCCGCTCCCCTGACCGTATTATGCCCCAGCACTACCATCCGAATGTCCAGTACCGGGCAGGTGCGAATGCGGCCTACCAGGGTCGCCATACCATTTTCAAGCCACACATCCCGTGCCGGCTGCGGCCGGTCGGCCTCATCCATCAGTAAGAGCGGTTGGGGTGGTGCCGAGGGCAGCTGCAGCTTTTGCGGCAATCCGCGGAAGGCGGCCATAACCCGGCTTACTTCTTCGGGGGTGGCCTTCTCACGTAAGCCAACAGAGATAGTTTCGGTATGTCCGTCTACAACCGGCACCCGGTTGCACTGTGCACTGACGGCAAACTCGGCATCCTGAATACGGTTGTCGACAAGGGTCCCCAGAATTTTTTGGGTCTCCTCCTCCATCTTCTCTTCTTCACCGCTTATATACGGAATGACGTTTCCGATTATGTCGTACGAGGGTACTCCCGGATAGCCGGATCCAGAGATTGCCTGCATAGTGCTTACTTGCACGGCGGTAATGCCGAAGGTCTCTTCGATAGGGGCCAGGGCCATTGCAAGAAACATGGTCGAGCAGTTGGAGTTGGTAATTACCCCTCCCTTCCAGCGCTGGTCGGCCAACAGCGCAAAGTGATCTGGGTTTATCTCTGGAATTACCAGCGGAACTGTAGGATCCATCCGATGGTTCTTTGAGTTACTTATGATAATATGACCCTGGTCGGCATAATTGCTCTCTACCTCACCGGCCACTGAAGAATCAAGTCCGGAGAATAAAATAGTGCTTGAGAGAGGTGTAGATGTGGTTTTCAATTTCATAGAAGCTATTTCGCTTGGAATGGTTGTGTTCTGTTTCCAGGCACAGGCTTCCCGGTAGGTTTTTCCTTCGTTCCGGGGAGACGCGACCAATTCGCGAATAGTAAAATAGGGGTGCTCATGCAGAAGAGTAATAAACTTCTGACCAACAGTCCCGGTAGCTCCTAAAATTGCAACGGGTATACGTTCCATACAGCAACCTCTCAGTAGAAAAAGTATTGAAATAAAACAAAGTGTTTATTTAATAACATGATGTTAAAATTTACACATAGTGTCAATAGTAATCACTGAAATTTAACTAAATTTGTTTATATAATGAAACGTGTTGTGTGTAAAGACAAAAAATACCCGGATTGTTAAAATAGTGAAACCAAATTCTGTATAAAAAAAGGCCGCCTGTACTTTGCAGTGCAGGCGGCCGATTGTTTTCCCTCTGCCTAGAACAGCCCGGTTACCGCTCCGGTTTCTGTATCTACATCAATTTGACGATAAGCAGGATCAGAGGCGGTTCCCGGCATCAATTTAATGCCGCCGGCTACCGGGACTATCAATTCAGCTCCCTGGTAGACATACACGTCTTTAATCGGCAGGGTCCAGCCCTTAGGCCGTCCTTTTAGCTCAGGATCGTGGGAGAGACTAAGCTGGGTTTTTGCCATACAGATGCCCATATTGGCAAGTTCCGGATTATCCTGCACCTTTTTAAGCTTGGCCTCGGCCTCGGGAGTGTATTCGACTCCATCGGCACCGTATACCTCTTTTGCGATAAGCTCTATGCGTTTTTTCTGGGAAGTAGTCTCATCATAGAGGAACTTAAACTCGTGAGTTTCCTCACAAGCCTCGGTCACTACTTCCGCCAGTTCACGGGCACCCTCGCCGCCCTTTTCCCAGTGCTTCGACAATGCAACCCGGGCTCCGGCCGCTTCGGCGGTCCGCTTGATAGCTGCAATTTCTTCGTCGTTGTCGGTGTAGAAATGGTTAATACATACAACCGGCGAAATGCCGCTCTTCTTGACGGTTTCAATGTGGGCAACCAGGTTTTCAGCGCCCTTCTCCACCAGTTCCGGGTGGTTTTGGCTGTACATCTCATCCAGGGGCTTGCCGGGGGCTACTTTAGGTCCGCCGCCGTGCATTTTAAGGGCGCGGACAGTGGCAACAATTACCGCCGCGTTAGGAGTGAGTCCGGACTGTCGTGATTTAAGATTCCAGAACTTCTCAAAGCCGATATCCGCGCCAAAACCGCTTTCGGTTACGTGGTAGTCGGCCAGTTTGAGGCCTACCCGGTCGGCTATAATTGAAGACTGCCCGATAGCAATGTTCGCGAAGGGGCCGGCATGTACCAGCATGGGTTGTCCTTCGATTGTCTGCATGAGGGTCGGATTGATCGCCTTCACCATCAGAGCCGTCATTGCACCGTCAACTTCCAGGTCCCCCGCAGTTACCGGGTCACCCTTCTTGTTGTAGCCAAGGGCCATCTTTGCAATTCGGGCGCGCATATCTTTTAAATCGCGGGCAACCGATAGAATGGCCATCAGTTCGGAGGAAACGGTAATTTGGAAGCCTGATTTCATCATGAAACCGTCCATCTTTCCACCGATACCGATAATCATCTCACGCAGGGCCTGAGCCGAAAAGTCGAT
>Ga0102938_10003457_pt1 | contig 11788 bp, 10 predicted proteins | sample SalPonR2_B_D2_MG_FD_84516 | JGI IMG/M metagenome (GOLD analysis project Ga0102938, IMG submission 84516) | Salt pond soil microbial communities from South San Francisco under conditions of wetland restoration - Salt Pond MetaG R2_B_D2_MG | ecosystem: Environmental > Aquatic > Marine >... | reverse complement strand
GGGCGGGTCCGGCTCACGTGTCGTCGATGGTGAGTTGGCCAGGGGCCTCCGCGCGGGCGCGCCCGGTGGCGACGGCCTGTTGCACGAGGTGACCGAGGCCGTGCTGCTCGACGCGCTGGTTGTCCTCGCGGTACTTCACGACGGTGCCGAGCGTGTTGGCGACGACCTGGTCGGTCAGTTCGGTCGCACCGAGACGTCCCAGTGCCGTTGCCCAGTCGATGGTCTCGGCGACCCCGGGCGGTTTGTAGAGCGAGAGACCGCGCAGCGCCTCGACCGCCCCGGCCACCTGTCGGGCGAGATCGGCGTCGATGCCCGGTACACGGAGTTTCACGATCGCCACTTCGCGGTCGAAGCCAGGGTGCTCGACCCAGTGGTACAGGCATCGTCGCTTGAGGGCGTCGTGCACGTCCCGGGTGCGGTTCGAGGTGAGGATCACGATCGGTGGACGTTCGGCGTGGAACACGCCGACCTCGGGGATGGTGATCTGGAAGTCGGACAGTACCTCGAGCAGGTACGCCTCGAACTCGTCGTCGGCGCGGTCGATCTCGTCGATCAGCAGCACCGGCGGTGGCCCCTCGACCGGTTCGATCGCTCGGAGCAGCGCGCGCTTCACCAGGAACCGTTCGCCGTACAGCTCGGCCTCGAGTTCGTCGGCGGTGCGGGTGGTGGACTCACCGGTGGCCTCGGTGGCACGCAGGTGCAGCAGTTGGCGGGCGTAGTCCCAGTCGTAGACGGCCTGGGACACGTCGATGCCCTCGTAGCACTGCAGACGGATCAGCTGGCCACCGGTGGCGGTGGCGAGCGTCTTGGCGAGTTCGGTCTTGCCGACTCCTGCCTCGCCTTCGAGCAGCAGTGGGCGGTGCAGGCTCATCGCGAGGAACACCGCCGTCGAGATCCCCTCGTCGGGCAGGTAGCCGTGGCGCGAAAGTGCTCCGGCGACGGTGTTCGGCGTCATCGCGACGACGCTACCGGAGCCGGCGGTGTGACCTCTGCCCGGCGCGGCCGCGGTCGGTGGTGGTGCGGCTGGGTCCCCTGGCGGGCATCATGTAGCAGTGGGCGGAGAATTGGGCCAGCGCGACGGCCTCGGCGGACGGGAGTCGAACGACGATGTCTTCGACATCGCGATCCACACCTCGGGGATCCGTTCGGTGCAGGTGCGCGTCGACGGCGGTGCCCGGGTGGCGCTCGAGCGCGACACGCGCACGGGCGACTGGCTCGGACAGGTTCCCGTGGGATCTCGCTACACCGTGGCCGTCGACGACCGCCTCGCCCTGGATCCCCGCGCGACCGAGGTGTGGTTCCCGTCCGGGCACTCCCGACGTCGGAACGAGGGCGGCGGGCATGTCGATCCGGCCGACTTCCCCCGTGCCGTGGCGTCCCCGTGGCCCGGGCGCCGTCCACAACGGCACACCACCCGCCCCCTCGTCGTGTACGAGGCGCACGTGCGTGGTCTCACTGCGTGCCGTGCGCGCCCCGACGCCGGGACGTATCGCGCAGCGATCGACGAGCTGCCCCGCCTCGCGGAGCTCGGCGTGTCGGTGCTCGAGTTGCTCCCGGTGCACCAGTTCGACCCGGACGAAGGCAACTACTGGGGATACATGCCCCTCGTGTTCGGTGCGGTCCATCGCCAGTACGCCGCTGGTGAGCATCCCGCCGAGGAACTCGCGGAGCTGGTGTCGGCCGCGCATCGACACGACATCGAGGTGTGGGTCGACATCGTGGTCAACCACACCACCGAGGCCGACCGGTCGGGCCCCGACTACTCGCTGCGGATCCTCGACGAGCGTGAGTACTACGTGGTGCGACCCGACGGGACGTATCTCGACGACGCCGGAACCGGCAACGTGATCGATGCGTACTCGCCGCAGTCGCGACGTCTGATCATGGAGGCACTCGAGCGGTTCGCCGATCTCGGCGTCGACGGCTTCCGCTTCGATCTCGCCGCCGTGCTCGCCCGCGACGCGGACTTCGTCCGGGCCATCGGCGACTGGGGTGAACGGCGCGGTGTGCTGTTGATCGCCGAGCCGTGGGACATGGCGCGCTACCTCCTCGGCCCCGACTTCCCAGATCAGCGGTGGATGCAGTGGAACGGGCAGTTCCGTGACGACGTCCGAGGGTTCCTGCGCGGCGAGCCGGGTGCGGTGGCTGCCATGACGAACCGACTGGCCGGCAGCCCCGACCTGTTCACGTCACCGATGAACTCGTTGAACTTCCTGACGGCGCACGACGGATTCACGATGTACGACCTCGTCGCCTACGACCATCGTCACAACGAGGCCAACGGTTGGGACAACACCGACGGCCACCATCACAACCGGTCCTGGAACTGCGGATGGGAGGGTGACGTCGACGTGCCCGACGAGGTGATGGTGCTGCGGCGCCGACAACTGCGCAATGCGGTGTGCCTGTTGATGCTCAGCCACGGCGTGCCGATGTTCGCCGCCGGCGACGAGTTCGCCCGCACGCAGGGCGGCAACAACAACGCCTACAACCAGGACAACGCGACGTCGTGGCTCGACTGGGATCGTGCCGCTGCGTGGGCCGACCACGAGCGGTTCGTGCGCGACGTGATCGCCGTGCGCGCCGAGCATCCCGTGCTGTGGGACCCCGACCGATGGGGCAGCCGACTGGTCACGTTCGGAGCGAACGGCGGCCCCGACGTCGGTCACGAGTCGCGCTCGATCGCGTGGGCGGTCGACGGGCTCTACGTGATGGCCAACATGTGGTGGGAACCCGTCGACTTCACGCTGCAGGTGCCTGGCGACTGGCGCGTCGCGATCGACACCAGCATCGAGCCGGGGGACGCCGGGCCGTCACCGGACGACGACGCGGTGGTCGAGGGGGCCGTCACGGTCGGGCCCCGGTCGATCATCGTGCTGGAAGCCGCTCCTCCGGGTGTCGGACGCCACGGCTGACGCTCACGAGTCGAAACCGAGACCGAGCCGGTCGAGGGTGCGCAGCCAGGCGTTGCGTTTGCCGGTCGTGTCCTCGCGGTCGAGTGACCAGCGTGTGGCCTGGATCCCGATGAAACGGAACGGCTCGGGCGGGAACGGCAGCGGCTTGTCCTTCACGAAGTCGGTGGTGGTGGCGATCGACCTGCGTCCGGCGAGCAGGTCGAGCATCGTCGAGGCCGCGAACCGGGTGGCAGCGACCCCCAAGCCGGTGTAGCCGACGGCGTAGACCACCCGATTCGACATCGCCGAGCCGAAGAACACCGAGAACCGGGTGCTGGTGTCGATCGCCCCACCCCAGGTGTGGGTGAACCGCACGTCGTCGAGCTGCGGAAACGTCTCGAAGAAGTGCGACGACAGCTTCGCCCAGGTCTCGGGCCGGCTCTCCTGCTCGGCCGACACCTTCGAGCCCCAGAAGTAGATCGCGTCGTAGCCGCCCCACAGGATCCGGTCGTCGGCGGTGAGCCGGTAGTAGTGGAACTGGTTGGTGATGTCCGACAGGCCCTGCCGGCCCGACCACCCGATGCGGCCGAGTTGCTCGGGCGACAGGGGCTCGGTCACCAGGCAGTAGTCGTACACCGGCACCATGTACTGGCTGATGCGCTTCAACAACGGTTTGTCGGCGTTGGTGCCGAGGACGGCCTGCGCGCAGCGGATCGTGCCGAGCGGCGTGACCACCGCAACGCCCCGCCCGTCCTTGTCGACCGAGATCGCCTTGCTGTGTTCGTAGATCCGCACCCCGAGTTCCTCGGCAACGCGCTTGAGTTCCCAGGCCAGCTTCGCCGGATCGACCAGCGCGGCGCGTCCCAGCCGGAACAGCCCGCCGGTGTAGGTGGGCGAGTCGACCTCGGCGCGCATCGCGTCCTGGTCGAGCCATCGCACCTGTTGGCCCATCGAGCGCAGCACGTCGTGTTCTTCGCGCAGCTCGTCGAGGTACGAGGGCGGGTGGTTGACGTGGGCGACGTCGATCACGCCGTTGCGTTCGTAGTCGCAGTCGATCGAGTAGCGCTCGATCGCCGCCTCGATCTCGTTGAGGTTGCGCAGGCCGAGCTCTTCGAGGGTGTCGATCTCGTCGGCGTGGCGATCCAACCCGTTGCCGACCCCGTGGGTGAGTGACGCCTCCATGAAGCCGCCGTTGCGTCCGCTCGCGGCGCCGCCCACCTCGGCCTTGTCGATCAGGACGACGTCGCGTGACGGATCACGCTCCTTCGCGATGATCGCCGTCCACAACCCGGTGTAGCCGCCCCCGACGATGCACAGGTCGCAGTGCTCGTCGCGGACCAACGTGGGATTCGATTCGGGAAGGTCGACGCTCTCGAGCCAGTACGGGTACGGCTCCGCGTCGGCGATCGCATCGAGGGCTCGCTGGTCGTACGGTGCACCGCCGTTGCCGGAGTTGTCGCTCATGATGTCGGTGGCTGCGATCGTATCCTCCCGGCCGGTCACGTCGTACGGTGAGACGATGGAACTGGGGATCAGCGGACGTCGCGCCGCCGTGGCGGCAGCGACATCAGGACTCGGGCTCGCGTCGGCGGTGGCGCTGGCGGCAGAAGGCGTCCAGGTCGCGATCTGCGGCCGCGACCCCGACCGCCTCGCTGCTGCGGCGCACGCCGTCGGCAACGGGTGTGTGCCCATCGTGGCCGACGTGTCGACGCCGGACGGCGCCGCGGGTTTCGTCGAGGCCGCGGTCGACGCGCTCGGCACGGTCGACATCCTGGTTCCCAACGCCGGTGGCCCACCACCGGGAGACTTCGCATCGACGCCTGTCGACGCCTATCCGGCGGCGATCGATCTCAACTTGATGTCGGTGGTGGCGATGTGCAAACAGGCCGTGCCCGCGATGCAGGAACGGCGATGGGGGCGGGTGGTGGCGATCACGTCGCTGGCGGTGCGCCAGCCGATGGCACAGCTGATCCTGTCGAACACCGCGCGCGCCGGCGCCACCGCGTTCCTCAAGACCCTTGCACTCGAGGTGGCCGGCGACGGCGTCACCGTCAACAGCGTGCAGCCCGGTCTGCATCGCACGGCCCGCGTCACCAGTCTGTACAGCGACGAGCAGCTGGCCTCGATGCGGACAGGTGACGCCGACGACTTCGGCCACGTGGTCGCGTTCCTGTGCGGCGAGCCCGCCAGGTTCACCACCGGCGTCCAGCTGCACGTCGACGGCGGCGCGTATCTCGGTCTGCTCTGACGAACGCCGACCCGGTGTGTCGCGCGGCGTCAGGCGGCGTCCTGTGGATGCGCGGCGAGGTACGCCGCTGCGTCGATCGGCTCGGGCCGGGTGTAGCCGATCGGGAGGCGCACGGTGCCGGCCGACGTACCGAAGAACACCTGGAAGGCGTGGTAGCCGGCGTACAGCTCGGGTTGCTCGCGCAGACTCTCGGCGTACGCCGTCACCACGGCGACGTAGCCGTCGTTCGGGTTGTACTGGTACAGGGCTGCAGCCATGTCGTCCGGCGCGCCGCTCTGCGAGAGATAGGTGGCGGCCCCGACGACGGCGTCGCGCGTCACCGTGGGATCACCGATGCAGCACGCCTCCCACGTCGTGGGCAGGAACTGCATGGGGCCGACCGCGCCGGCGCTCGACACACCCTCGATGCGGCCCATCCGGGTCTCTTGCAGGTGGATCGCTGCCAGCCAGTACCAGGCAACGCCGGTGAGCTGCTCGGCCTCGGCGTAGTGGGCGAGCAACGTGTCGATCGGCTCGGGTTCGACGACCGTCCACGCCGGCAGCACGTCGGGCAGCGGCCGCGGCGGCCGGTCGGTGCTGCGCGCCTGGAGGAACTGTCGGGCACGCACGGTTCGCTCGAGCGCGGGAGATGCGTCGGGGGTGCTCGCCGCGAGTACGGCCTCGTCGAGCTCGGGCCGGTCGGCGAGCTCTCGGAGCGTCAGCTGGTACTCGAGACCGGCGCGTTCGCGCGCGGCGGCCCCGGCAGTGGGGTCGGTCATCGTGCCGTGGGCCTCGGAGAGCTGCTGCGCGAACGTCCCGGCGTCGAGGCCCGGGTCAGCGTCAGGGTCAGCGCCGGGGTCGACGTCGAGCCGGGCAGGGGGTGACGTCGGATCGATGTCCGCAGGAGCACCCACCTCGTCGGTGGTGGTGGACGCGGCGATGGTGGTGGTCGCGGTGGACGCGTCCGTGGTGGTGGTCGGGAGGTCGCTCGTCGACGACGCCGCGGGCGAGCCGATGGTCGAGGTCGTCGTTCGGACGGTCCCGTCGTTGCCGGCGTCGGCGGGGTCGTCGGTGGAGGCGCATCCGCCGATGACGAAGGCGGCGATCGCGATCGCGATGGTGGTGTGCGAGCGCATCACTCCACCTGGGTGTGGTCGCCGTGTCCGGCGCGTGAGCTGCCGCCATCCGCACTGCCGCCGCCGTACTCGGCGCGCGACGCACGTAGTCGAAGGTCTTCGAGCACCCGGCGGTTGGCCGCTTGGAGGTCGGCGAGGAACGCCACCGCCCACATCTGTGCCGCGACGACGATCAGCCCGATCCCGGCGAGCAGGCTGGGGACGCGGCTGGTGTACTCGTCTTCGGACAGGTACAGCCCGAGCCATCGCAGCAGCAGGGCCGCGCCAAACACGAACGGCACCAGGCCGACCAGGAAGAAGAACCGGAACGGCTTGTAGAGCGCGAAGCTGCGGATGATCGCCTGCGCCGACCGCCACACGTAGCGACTGGAACTCTTCACGAGACGCGACTCGCGGGTCTTCGCGTTCACGCCGATCGGCACCGACTCGATCGCGATCCCGTTCCATCCGGCCTGCACGATGGTCTCCATCGTGTAGGTGTACTTGCCGAACACCTGCACCCGCATGGCTGCGTCGCGCGAGTAGGCGCGAAAGCCGCTGGCGGCGTCCTGCACGCCGGTGCCGGAGAAGCCGCGCACCACCGAGCTCCCGAGGCGCTGCAGGAGCTTCTTCGTGCGTGAGAAGTCGTCGATCTCGGCGATCGGTCGTTCGCCCACCACCATGTCGGCGCGTCCTGCGAGCACCGGGGCGACGAGGTCCGGGATCGTGGATCCCTGGTACTGGTTGTCGGCGTCGGTGTTGACGATGACGTCGGCGCCCGCCCGCAGGCAGGCGTCGATACCGGTCATGAACGCCGTGGCGAGGCCTCGATTGCGGCCGTGCGACACGATGTGGTCGACGCCGAGTTCGCGTGCGACCTCGATGGTGCGGTCGGTGCTGCCGTCGTCGATCACCAGCCACTCGACGATGTCGATGCCCGGCACCGTGCGGGGCAGGTCGGCGACGGTCATCGCCAGGGTGCCTTCCTCGTTGAAGCAGGGGATCTGGATGATCAGTTTCACCAGGCTTGCCGCATCGCGGCGGTGGGCACCGTCACCGTCGTTCGACATCAACCGGCAGCGTAACGGTCGGCGGGTCGCCGGCCGGGTCGCCGGCCGTCGAGCCGGCGGGACCGGTGCCGGCGATCGGGATCGACGCCGCCGCCGCGGCCAGGTCGACCACGATCGACACGACCCGGCTGAGCACAGCTGCCGACACCGCCACGCCGGCGCCGAGTGGGGCGGTGGTCATCGAGATGAAGATCGTCTCGCGCACCCCGATCCCGCCCGGTACCCCGACGATCACGAACCCGGCCATCCACGACACGCACGTGACGAAGATCAATTCGACGACGAGCGACGGGTCGAGGTCGGTACCGAGGGCCACCACCGCGAAGACGTTCATCCCGGCGAACGACACCCACACCGGCACGTGTCGCAGCACCAGCAGCCCGAACCAGCGCGGGTCGGGGAGTCGGAGCTCTCTCGGGGTGACGCGACCGGCCGTCCGATGCAGACTCGACCTCGCGGCGGGCAGGACCAGCGCGATCAGCGCGAGCACGAGCGCCGTCGCGATCGTGGCCGGCAGCAACCGACCGTCGGACGGTGCGACCAGCCCGGTGACCGCAGCAACGGTCGCCGCGCCGAGGAACGTGGCCACCATCGACATCGCGGTCGACATGTAGGCCGCACCACGCGGGGTGGCGCCGCGATGGGCGAGTTCGGCCTGGCCGACCACCGGCCAGATCCCGCCGGGCACGTACTTGCCGAGTTGGCCGACGAAGAACCACGACATGCCGCGCCGCCACGGTGCGGGTGCGCCCGCTCGGCGCAGGATCGACAACCAGTTCGCGCCGATCAGCGACATCGCCACGACGCCGGTGACGCCGCCGACCATCAGCCATCCGAGACTCGCCGCCCCCAGCGCGTCGGCGATCTCCGAGCGATCACGCACGATTCGACGCACCACGAACGCGATCCCGGCGACACCGATCGCGATGCCGATCAGGTTGGCGAGGCGCGACCGGCCCACTGCTCAGGCCGTGTGTCCGGAACCGGCGTGGCGCACGGTGGCTCGGACCATCGTCCACGGCAGGGGGGTGGCACGGGCGACGACGTCGAAGTGTCCCGCCACCAGTCGGGCGAAGCCACGGTTGGTCCAGTGGTTGACGTGGCCAGGGGTGTTGCCGAGATCGCGCAGGTAGCGCCCTCGGGCCATGTTGCCGATCCGCCAGAACGGTTCGAACGGCACCGACGCCACGAGTTCGCCGGAGCACACCCGCGCCAACTCGGCCATCGCCGCAGGGGGATCGGGCAGGTGTTCGAACACCTCGATCGCCAGCACCAGTTCGAACGAGTCGTCGGGGAAGGGGAGCTGCGACGCGTCACCGAAGGCGCACGACAACTGACGCGACTGCCACTGCGCGGCGAGGTCGTCGTCGGGCAGGTCGAGGCCGATCACGGGCACGCCGGCGAAGCGGTCGATGACCCGGCTCGTCACGATCCCTTCGCCGACACCGATCTCGAGGACCCGCTTCGGCGTCGGGCCGTCGAGAAACGTGTCGAGCGCGTCGAAGAACCCGCGCATCATCCGTTGTTCGATCGGATTGGTCGAGCCGTACTTGTCGTAGGTGTTGCCGGTGGGCACGGCGTGGCCGGTGGGGCTGGGGTCGGATGTGGTCATGGGTGGCGATGTCCGGGTGACGGTGCGGGTGACGGTGCAGCGGCGCGGGAGCGTATCGATCGCAATGGACCCTACGGGGCGGGAGTCGGGGCGGGAACGCGCCACAGGATCCACCGCTGGTCGGACCAGACCTCCTCGAAGCCTGCGTTGCGGGCGGCACTGCGGGTGAGTTCGGGCTGCCAGTAGGTCGAGTTGCGGCGCTCGGCGTAGTAGTCGGCGCGGCCGATGATCCGGTCGAGCTGCTTGGTCTGGAACGAGCGGCGATCGGTCATCAACGTCATCGTGCGGGCACGGAAGTAGGCGATCACGGCATCGGGCGGGGTGAGCGACTCGACCGCCTCGAACACCGGCGCGACGACCGGATTCGAGGGTCCCGACTGGACCCGGCCGGCGTCGTTGAAGTCCTGCGCGGTGCTGATGTCGCCCGGCAGGACCACCAGGTGGGCCACCACCAGGCCGGCCAGCGGCACGAGTGCGGCGATCCGGGCGACGTGCGTCAGCCTGGCGCGCCGACCGGCGGGCCTCGTGCGCCGGAGCCGGGCGGCCAGTCGGCCGGCGACGGCCAGCAGTGCCACCGTGGCGAAGTACACCACCCAGGGCGTCACCTGGAACCAGTAGCGGTCGACGCGTCGCAGGTGGGTGCTGAGCGCCGCGGCGCTGAGCAACGCGAGCAGCACCAACGGCGCGTCGAGGGTGGGACGGCGACGCACCCCGATCACGATGCCGGCCGCGGCGACGGCGAGGATGCCGACGCCGATCAAGGTGTGCTCACCCAGGCCGAGTTGGTCGCTGAGGGTGCCCGGGTACTCGCTCAGGCGGTCGTCGAGGAACGCAGAGCTGTTGCCGTTGTCCGGGAGCAGATCGGTCGGCAGCAGGAGCTGCGCCAGCGTCGCGGTCACGGCGAACGCGGCGAACGGGGTGAAGATGCGCGCCGCGTTCGCTCGGCCGGCTGCCACCATGCCGGCGATCCACGACGGGGTGGCTCGGCGATCCGACCCGATGCGCACCGAGACCACGAGGTCGTACACGATCATCAGCCCGACCACGCCGAGCAGCACGACCGACTCGCGTCGCACGTTGAACGCCAGTGCGATCAGTGCGCCGAGCACGATCAGTCGGTCGGTCGGGGCGGTGATCAGGGTGGCGCTGCGTCGGATCCGGTCGTACCACCAGATCACGAGCGCCAGGGCCGCCAGGTGCGGGAATTCGGTGAGCAGCTGATCGGTGTGCGCCAGGTAGGCGGGCGCGGTGGCGAAGACCGCCACGATCGCCATCGCGGGTGCCCATCCGACCCGTCGCCGCACGATGCCGTGCAACAGCACCAACCACAGGCAGAACGTGGCGACTTCGACCAGCTTCAGGCGCTCGTAGTCGAGACCCCACAGATGCACGAAGGGCGACAGCAGCAGTGGCCAGACCCAGGGGTAGGCGTTCGGACTGAAACCGCTGTCGGAGTTGAGCACCGCGAACCGATTGTCGGCGACCACCTGGCCGATGTCGCCGTCGAAGAGGCTGCGGGCCTGGCGGAGATAGAGGGCGAAGTCGTCACCCTGCGTGTGGCCGTTGCGGTGGAGGGCGACGGCCAGGATCGCGGCGATCGTGACCGTGAGGGGCAGGGCGAGCAGGCGCACGACCGGTGTCACGGTGACGGTGGGCCGGCGCATCGGCGCCACGCTAGTGCCGGGTGGGGTCGGGTGGACCTCGACCGGTCTGCTCGCCACCCATCTGCCGATGAGCCAAGCCCCCGCATGCGGGGGGTTCGCTCATCGCTCGTGGGTTCGGGCGATGACGGTGCGCCGCCGATGAGCCAACGCCCCGTATGTGGGGATCTCGCTCATCGCTGGGCGGGATCGGTGGCGGCGGACCGGGGCGGTCGACGCCTCAGGCGGAGGCGGACTCGAGCGCCCGGCGGGTGAGCACCCGGGCGAGGTGCTGGCGGTACTCGATGCTGGCGTTGAGGTCGGCCTGCGGGTCGGTGTCGGCAGCGGCCTGCTCGGCGGCGTCGGCCGTGCTGGCACCGTCCGCGATCGCGCTGGCGACCCCGGCGGCGAGAACCGGCGTGGCACCCATGTTGACGAGGCCGACACCTGCCTGGTCGCCGTTGCGCCACGCAGCGACACCGACGATCGCCCAGTCCTGAGCGCGACGGTTGAACTTCTGGAAACCCCAGCCGGCGCCGTTCATCTTCGGCACCCGCACCTCGGTGAGGATCTCGTCGGGCTCCAGCGCCGACTCGAAGAACGTCTGGTAGAAGTCGGCGGCGGCGATCTCACGGGTGCCGCCGGGACCCTGCGCGACGTAGGTCGCTCCGAGCGCCAGGGTGGTCGCCGGGAGATCGGACGCCGGGTCGGCGTGGGCGATCGTGCCGCCGAGCGTGCCGCGGTGGCGCACCTGCGGATCGCCGACGTGGCCGGCGGCGTGCGCCAACAGCGGGACGTGCTGCTGCAGCAACTCGGAGGTCTCGACGTCCATGTGGCGGGTCATCGCGCCGATGGCGACGTGGTCGCCTTGGTCGCGGATGTACGACAGGTCGGTCAGGCGACCGATGTCGATCAGCACGCTCGGCTGGGCGAGGCGCAGCTTCATCATCGGCAGCAAGCTGTGCCCGCCGGCGATGAACTTCGCTTCGTCGCCGTGCTCGGCGACCAGGCTGATCGCCTCCTCGGCCGACTCGGCGCGGACGTAGTCGAACGGTGCGGGAATCACAGTTGGCCTCCGGAGGTGCTGTGGCTGGTGTCGGTGGACTGGCTGGCGGACGCGATGGCGTTCCAGACGGTGTTCGGGCTGGCGGGCATCTCGACGTTGCGGACACCGAGGCCCGACAGTGCGTCGACCACGGCGTTCATGACGGCGGGTGCTGATCCGATCGT
>Ga0102938_10003454_pt1 | contig 11796 bp, 8 predicted proteins | sample SalPonR2_B_D2_MG_FD_84516 | JGI IMG/M metagenome (GOLD analysis project Ga0102938, IMG submission 84516) | Salt pond soil microbial communities from South San Francisco under conditions of wetland restoration - Salt Pond MetaG R2_B_D2_MG | ecosystem: Environmental > Aquatic > Marine > Intertidal... | reverse complement strand
GACTACAAGCCGTGGCGCGCACTTTGATGTGTTGGGTTCTGGTGGTCCGGGCGTCTCGCAACGCGGTCGCTCATTATCCTCATTCCGGCCCGTCATAGCCAGCGTGCCATGCCCGGACCCGCCCGCTGCAAGCGGGCGACGCCCGGATCAGAACAGGTCCTGTGGGTCGATGTCGATGCTCCAGCGGAGTCCTTTTCTGGCGGGCAACTGCTCGGCCTGCGCTACCAGGACGCCCGCCGCCGCCTGCAGCACGCCCCGGCTGGGGGCAAGCACCAGCAACTGGCAGCGGAAGCGTCCGGCGCGCCTTTGCATGGGTGACGGCAGCGGCCCGATCAGCGTGGTTCCCGGACTCAGTGCCGTCTCGCTCGCGCTGCGCAAGGCCGCCAGAAAATCTTCACCCACCCGGGCATCGGCGCAGTCGGTGCGCAGTATGAGCATCTGGCCGACCGGGGGCATGCCGCTCTCGCGGCGCTGTTGCAGTAGCTGCTGCGCCTGCTCTGAATAGTTCAGGTGGAGCATGGATTGCAGCCCCGGATGGTCGGGGTAGTGCGATTGCAGTATCACCCGCCCCGCTGTGCCGGCGCGCCCCGCACGGCCGGAAACCTGCGTCAGTAGCTGTGCCATGCGCTCTTCGCCACGAAAATCGGCACTGAACAGCAGCGCGTCGGCGTCGATAACGCCTACCAGTGAAACGCCGGGAAAATGGTGGCCCTTGGTCAGCATTTGCGTGCCCAGCAGAATACAGGGCTCACCGCGGTTGATGTCCTCCACCAGCCGTGCCATGGCTTCGCGCCCCTGCATGGAGTCGCTGTCGACGCGCAGGATGCGGGCCGCGGGTAACAGCTCGCGCAGCGCGCTCTCCACCTGCTCGGTTCCGAGGCCGGTAGTGACCAGCTGCCGGCTTTGGCATTGCGGGCAGGCATGCAGCAGCGGGTTGGTCGCGCCACAGTGGTGGCAGCGCAACAGGCGCTTGCCGCGGTGTACCGTCAGGCGTGCGTCGCAGGCGGAACACTCGGCGACCCACCCGCAGTCGTGACACAGCAGGGTGGGTGCGTAGCCGCGCCGGTTGAGGAACAACAGTACCTGTTGCGAGCTCGCCAGGCTCGCCTTCACGGCGTCGACCAGGGAGTCGCTCAGTCCGCCACGCAGTGGGCGTTTGCGCACGTCCAGCACCTCGATGGCGGGTAATGCCGCCTCCGCTGCGCGTCGCAGCAGCCGGTGATGTCGATAACGTCCGGCAAGCGCGTTGTGCAGGCTCTCGAGTGAGGGTGTGGCGCTGCCCAGCAACACCGGGCAGCCGGTCAACTGGCCGCGTTTGACGGCGACATCCCGGGCGTTGTAGCGAAAGCCATCCTGTTGCTTGTAGGAGGCATCGTGTTCTTCATCCACTACGATCAAGCCGGGGTCGTGGAGCGGCGTAAATACCGCAGACCGGGTGCCGATCACGATACTGGCGCTGCCGTCCCGGGCCGCCTCCCAGGCGCGATAACGCTGTGCGTTGGCGAGTCCCGAATGCAGCACCGCAATGTGACAGGCGAAGCGCTTCTCGAAGCGTTCCAGCGTCTGCGGTGTGAGGCCAATTTCCGGGATGAGCACGAGGGCCTGCTGGCCGCGTTGCAGGCAGGTCGCGATCATCTGCAGGTACACCTCGGTTTTTCCGCTACCGGTGACGCCCTCAAGGAGGTGGCAGCTGAAACCCTGTTGTTCCGCCAGCATCGCCTGCACTGCGCAGGCCTGCTCGGCGTTGAGCGTATAACCCGGGTGGCAATGCGCAGGGGCAGACGCTGGTGTGGCAATTTTACAGGGTTCTATCAGGCCTTTCCCCTGTAATGTGCGCAGTATCCCGGGGCTGATACCGGCTGCGTCGAGCGTATTCGCGCTCGCGGCCGATTCTGTGCGCAGCAAATCCAGGGCACCTGCCTGCTTCGGCGCGCGCGATAGAGCGCCCGCGGGCAGGCCCTTGCCGTGGGTAGTGAGGCGCCAGCCGCGCTGGCCGGCCGCCTCGTGCGGCCCGCCATCGCGCAGGCGTTTCGGAAACAGGGCCTGTAGCACTTCGCCGGGCGGGTGGTGGTAGTAGTCTGCCGCCCACTGGGCGAGGGAGAGGAGCGTCGCGTCGATCAGCGGCTCATCATCGAGCAGTTCAGTGGCCCGCTTCAGGCTGGCCGCGGGAGCTTCGCTCGTGGCAAATACGCCCAGCAGATAGCCGGTAACCTCACGCCTGCCGAACGGGACTCGCAGGCGCTGGCCGGGACGCAGGGCAGCAATGGCCGCCGCATCCAGTGAGGCCGGCGGGAGGTAGTCAAAAAGTCGGCGCAGCGGGGAGGGTATTGCCAGGCGAAGTATGGACATTGCGCCGCCGATCACCTCGAAAAACGTGGATTGTAGCAAAAGCCCGGGAACCCTTGCTTATGATGGGCCGTCTGGTAAGATTGCCCGCCTATTTTTTGGCCGTGCGTCAGGCAGGGCCCAACTCGACACAAGGTGCGGTATCCGGGACAGCCCGGTTGGCGGCACCGATCATCAGGAGAGTGGTAATGAAAGCTGAAATCCATCCGAAGTACGAGACCGTAACTGCGAAATGCAGCTGCGGCAACAGTATTCAGACGCGTTCTACGCTGTGCGAGGACTTTCAAGTGGATGTGTGCTCCCAGTGCCACCCCTTCTTTACCGGCAAGCAGAAGGTGGTCGACAGCGGCGGACGGGTAGACCGTTTCAACAAGCGCTTCGGCAACCGCGGCTCCTCCCGCTGAGAGCCTGCCTGCTGCAGTATTATTGCGGCAAAACCGAAACGCCAGCGTCCCCTTCGGGAGCTGGCGTTTTTGTTTTCCGGCATGCGTAATTTGCCGGGGCGCAACCGGCGCCGCAGCACCCGGCCGAGCGTGATCTTGCGCCTTGTTCAGGGTATCCCTTTTCTATATGCTCGGTGACCTTTTTACACCGGTGTGCCGTATACACAGACAGATGCATGGCTAACGATCTCAGAAAACAGGCACTCGCGTACCACGCCGGACCCCGGCCGGGGAAGATCAGCATTGAGTTGACCAAGCCGGCGGAAACGCAGTGGGACCTTTCGCTGGCCTACAGTCCGGGCGTGGCAGAGCCGTGCCGGGAGATTGCGCGGGATCCCGCCGAGGTGTATGCGTACACCGGGAAGGGCAACCTGGTCGGCGTTATCACCAACGGCACCGCGGTGCTTGGCCTTGGTAACCTCGGCGCGCTGGCAAGCAAGCCCGTGATGGAGGGCAAGGCGCTCTTGTTCAAACGCTTCGCCGGCATCAACGCGATCGATATTGAAGTCGACACGGAAGACCCGCAGGAATTTATCGATACGGTCGCCAATATTGCCACCACGTTCGGCGGCATCAATCTCGAGGATATCAAGGCCCCGGAGTGCTTCGAGATCGAAGCGGCGCTCGCCGAGCGCTGTGATATTCCCATATTCCACGATGATCAGCACGGCACCGCTATCGTCACCGCCGCGGGTTTGATCAACGCCCTGGAGATTCAGGGCAAGCGTCTGGAAGACGCCGTCATCACCTGCCTCGGTGCTGGCTCGGCGGCCATTGCCTGCATGCAGTTGCTGGTGAGTCTGGGTGCGCGGCGAGAACAATTGTTCATGCTGGACCGGCGCGGCGTGATTTACGAGGGACGCGAGGGCATCAACGCCTTCAAACAGGGCTTTGCCAACCGCACCGACAAGCGCACTCTCGCGGACGCCATCAAGGGCGCCGATGTGTTCATTGGCCTCTCCGGCGCCGATCTGCTCAGCGCGGAGATGTTGCAGTCAATGGCTGAGAGGCCGGTGGTTTTCGCCTGTTCCAACCCCGATCCCGAGATCCGGCCCGAACTGGCGCTGGCGACCCGCGACGATTTGATTATCGCTACCGGTCGCTCGGATTATCCCAACCAGGTAAACAACGTTCTGGGGTTTCCGTTTATTTTCCGCGGTGCTCTCGATGTGCGGGCCTCGTGTATCAATGAGGCAATGAAAGTGGCGGCGGTGCACGCCCTGAGCGAGCTGGCGCGTGAACCGGTGCCGCGGGAGGTGCTCGTTGCCTGTGGTCTGGAGCGTCTGGAGTTCGGCCCGGACTACATCATTCCCAAGCCGGTAGACGGGCGCCTGCTGGCCCGGATCGCTCCCGCGGTGGCGCGTGCAGCAGTGGAAACCGGGGTGGCGCGCCTGCCCCTCCCGGAGAACTATCACCCGACGCTCTAGGTCGCAGGGCTTTGCGGCGGCTGCGCGTTTGCCGGTGTAATATCAGAATATTTCCTTCAGCAGATCCTGTGCGTCGTCACCGTTCATTTGCATCGGGTTGGTCTGCGGATTGGTTGCGGGCACGTGCTCCTCGCGGAAATACTCAACAATAGCATTGCTCTGCCCGGGTGCGGCAAGCAGACCCGTGTCCGGATCGATACGGACCGTGACAACCCGCGGCGGCAGTGGACGCTCCCGCTCCGGGGTTCCGGCAAGGGCCTCGCGCATGTAGTCAATCCAGATCGGCAATGCAGCAGTGCCGCCGAATTCGCGCCGTCCCAGGGGCGTGTAGTTGTCGAAGCCGACCCAGGTTGAAGTCACCACCGCATGGTTGTAGCCCGAAAACCAGGCGTCCATAGGGCCGTTGGTGGTTCCTGTCTTGCCGGCGATGTCGGCGCGCTCCAGCGCCAGTGCCCTGGTTCCCGTGCCGCGGCGAATCACGTCTTTGAGCATGCTGTCGAGGATGAAATTTACCCGCTCCTCCATTACGCGCGGCGCCGGCGGTGGTCGATCGGCAGCCCCCGCGAGAATATCCTCCATGCTGAGCTCTTCCTCCGGTCCGGAAGGCGACGCGTCGCAATCCGTACAGACGGTGAGTGGTTGCGCTTCGAACAGTGCCTCGCCATTGATGTCTTCAATCCGCTGGATGAGATGTGGTTCGACGCGGTAGCCGCCATTGGCCAGGACGGCGTAGGCGCTCGCCAACTCCAGGGGTGTCATGGAGAGCGTCCCCAGTGCGAGCGACAGGTTTGGCTGCACATCCGACATGTCCAGGCCCAGTTGCTCTGCATAGTCGATCAGGTTGCGCACACCGATTTGCTGGAGGATGCGAATGGAGACCAGGTTGCGCGACTTGGTCAGGGCCCAGCGCAGGCGGGTGGGGCCGTAAAATCTGCCGCCGTCGTTCTCCGGGCGCCAGACGTCTTCCAGGGCGCTGTCTTCAAGCACCACGGGCGCGTCGTTGACGATGCTGGCGGCGGTGAAGCCCGACGCCAGCGCCGCGCCGTAAACGAACGGCTTGAAACTTGAACCGGGCTGGCGCTGCGCCTGGGTCGCCCGGTTGAATTTGCTGGATTCGAAGCCCATGCCACCGACAATGCTGCGGATGGCGCCATTCTGCGGGTCCAGCGACACCAGTGCCGCCTGCGCCGCCGGCACCTGTGACAGTTGCCACTGCCCGGTCTCATCCTCGCGCACCCTGATCATGTCGCCCACGGCGAGCACATCGGCGATAGCCTTGGGCGCGGGCCCGGTATAGTTTTCGCTGCGATAGGGCCGGGCCTCGTCCACGCCATTGGCAAACGGTAGTTGCGCAGACTGGCCATCCCCCAGCAGCAGTGTCGCCACCGCAGCCTCGCTGTTGACCGCGGTGACAATGGCCGGTTGCAGGTCGGCGATGACGGCTGTCTCCTGCAGCGCGGTGCGCCAGGCGGATGTTGGGTCCGCGCCCACCTGTGCCAGTGGCAGGCGGCGCTCCGGGCCGCGATAACCGTGACGCTGGTCATAGGTTATCAGCCCGGTGATAACAGCCGCGCGCGCGACCTGCTGCAGGCGGCTGTCTATGGTGGTGTAGACATCGTAGCCATTGGTGTAGGCGGCCATGCCGTAGCGGTCGAGCATTTCCTGGCGCGCCATCTCCGCGGCATAGTGAGCCGCGAAGGCTATCTGCGCACCGTGGTGACGGGCCGTTACCGGTGCATCCACCGCGGCCCGGTAGGCCGCCTCGTCAATGTAGGCCAGCGACAGCATCCGGCCCAGGATCCAGTCGCGTCGCTCCTGGCCGGCCTGCGGGCCGCTGATCGGGTTGTTGCGCGAGGGCGCCTTGGGGATGCCCGCCAGCATGGCGTGCTGGGCCAGGGTCAACTCGCCGATACTCTTGCCGTAGTACACCTGGGAAGCCGCCTCAAAACCGTAGGCGCGATGCCCCAGGAATACCCGGTTGAAATACAGTTCGAAGATTTCGCGTTTGTCGAGCGCGCGCTCGATTTCTACCGCCAGCAGGATTTCATTGAACTTGCGCATGAAGGTGCGCTCGAGGCTGAGAAAATAATTGCGCGCCACCTGCATGGTCAGGGTGCTGCCGCCCGAGCCCTTCTCGCCCGTCAGCAGCAGTTCGGAGACGGCGCGTGCGAGGCCCATGAAATCGATGCCCCCGTGACGGAAAAAGCTGTCGTCCTCGGCCGCCAGCAGTGCATTCACGAACTGCTCCGGGATGGCGTCGAAAGGCAGTGGCGCGCGTTTCTGTTCCCCAAACTGGCCGATCAACTCGCCGTCGCGCGTGAATACACGCATGGGGGTTTGCAGTTTTACGTCGCGCAGCGTCGCGGCGTCGGGCAGATTCGGGCTGAGGTACAGATAGACCCCTGCCACCAGCCAGGCTGCGCCGAGAAAAGCGAGTGTGCAAAGGCGGAGGAAAAATTTCAGGAAGCTCATTTATCACCGGGAAAACAGCGGCTTAAGCCTGGTTCAAAGGAGGGTGACGTCGTGGGTTTGGTAATTATAAGCCTTTTTTGTGTTTGGATATATTTTCCACTGTGGTATATCTGTAATTCATGTATCGGGGCATAAAAATATCCTAAGTTGGTGATACAGATAGGGAAAAATTTTGCTGGGGCTAATAGGTAAAAGAAAGGGGGCGCCAGTTCTGGGGATTGATGTCAGCTCGACAACGGTGAAGTTGCTCGAGTTGAGTCACGCACAGGGACAGTATCGCGTAGAGAGCTACGCGGTCGCGTCGCTGCCCCAGGACGCCGTGATCGAGAAGAACGTCAACGATGTGGACGGCGTGGCGAACGCTATCCGCACGGTGGTGGCGCAGTCTCGCACGAAACTCAAAACAGTTGCCGCTGCGGTTGCCGGTTCGTCTGTCATCACCAAGATGATCGACATGCCGGAGGGACTCAGCGACGACGATATGGAAATGCAGCTTACCCTCGAAGCGGATCAGTACATTCCGTATCCGCTGGAAGAAGTCGCGATCGATTTTGAAGTCCAGGGCCCGTCTCCGGAGCGGGAGGGGCAGGTTGAAGTCCTGCTGGCCGCCTGCCGGCGCGAAACTATTGATGCACGTGTGGAGGCCATCGAGGCTGCCGAACTGACTCCGAGAATCATGGATGTCGAGGCCTACGCCATGGAGCGGGCTTTCTTCCTGCTGCAGAGCCAGTTTGACCTCAGTGCGCAGAGCACCGTCGCGGTAGTGGATATCGGTGCGACCATGACCACGCTCAGCGTGCTCAACAATGGCCAGACGATTTATACACGGGAGCAGCTGTTCGGTGGCAAGCAGCTTACCGATGAGATCATGCGCCGTTACGGCCTGCCCCTCGAAGAAGCGGGGCTGGCCAAGAAACAGGGCGGTCTGCCGGATGATTACGAGCCGGAAGTGCTCGACCCGTTCAAGGACGCCGTTGTACAGCAGGTCGCCCGCTCGTTGCAGTTTTTCTTCTCCTCCAGCCAGTACAACGATGTCGACCAGATAATTCTCGCCGGTGGCGTTGCCTCCATGGACGGGCTCGAGGAACTTGTCCAGGAAAAACTGGGCACGCCCACGGCGGTGGCAAATCCGTTCGCCAGTATGTCCGTCTCGTCCCGGGTTAACGCGGTTGCGCTGAGCAGTGACGCGCCGGCAATGATGATCGCCTGCGGGCTCGCACTACGGAGCTTTGACTGATGGCGCAGATCAATTTACTGCCATGGCGTGATGAGCGCCGGCAGGAGCTCAAGAAGGAGTTCATCGCCACCGTATTGCTGGTGCTTGCCCTGGGCGCGGGTCTGCTGCTGTTGGCTGATCGCGTGGTGAACAGCCAGATCGAATACCAGCAATCGCGCAATGAGTATCTTGATGGCAACATCAGTGAGCTCAATAAAATGGTGTCGGAAATCAAGGACCTGAAAAAACGGCGGGACCAGTTGCTGGATCGGATGCGCGTGATTCAGGAACTGCAGGGCAACAGGCCCATCATCGTGCGCGTACTGGACCAGTTGGTGCGTACCGTACCGGACGGCGTTTTCTACCAGACGCTCACTACCAAGAATAACAAGATTACGATCAACGGCGTCGCCGAATCCAACAACCGGGTGTCGAGCCTCATGCGCAGCCTGGATGCGTCGGACTGGCTGGCCAGCCCCAATCTGGATGGCGTTAAAGCCGCGTCTGCATACGGTGACCAGGCCACCACATTCAAGCTCACTGTCACGGTGAAAGCGCCGGCCTCAGATGAGCCGGAAGAGGGGTAGCGCATGACTTTCGAAGAGACTATGCGTTCGCTGCGCGATTTCGACATCAGCGATCTCGATTTTGATAGCGTTGGCTCATGGCCGATCGCGGTAAAAGTGATTATCTGGGTGTTTCTCTTGATCGTGCTGCTCGTGGGAGGCTACTACTACCATATTCAAGGGCTGCAGGAGACGCTGGCGAAGGAGGTGGCACGCGAGTCGAAGCTGAAGAAGGAGTTTGAGGAGAAGGCCTTCCAGGCGGCAAACCTGGATGCTTATCGGCGGCAAATGGTAGAGATGGAAGAGTCGTTCGGGGCATTGGTCAGCCAGCTTCCCAGTGATACCGAAGTGCCGGGTCTGTTGGAGGACATCACCAACAAGGGCCTGTTGAATGGCCTGGAAATCGACTCGATCAACCTGAAAAAGGAAAAAGCCAAGGAGTTCTACGTGGAATTGCCGATGTCCATCTCGGCCAAGGGCTCCTACCATGACCTGGGGGCTTTCATCAGTGGCATGGCCAGTCTCCCCCGGATTGTAACCCTGCACGACTTCAAAATTTCCATGCAGAGCAAGAATGCCAACAGGCTGGAGATGGACATAGTCGCCAAGACATATCGCTACAAGGACGACGAGGGCGCCTGATAATGACCCGTTTCCCTCTCATATTTTGGGTACTTGTTTGCTGCTCGGCAGTGCTCTCTGGCTGTTCCACGCGCGACTTCGCCGATCTCGACGAGTTCATGGAGGAGAAGCGTGCGAAACCGGGGGGCATCATTACGCCGATTCCGACGTTCAAGGCGTACGAGGCATTCTCCTACAGCGCGACGACTTTACGCAGCCCGTTTGAGCGGCCGATAGAGGTGCGCGAAATAGCACAACTGCAGGCGGTGAGTGCGATCAAACCGGACGAGTCCCGGAGCAAGGAATTCCTGGAGCAGTTCACGTTTGATTCGCTGCGCATGGTTGGCACACTGGACCGTGGGGAAACCAGCTGGTCGTTGATCAAGGATCCCAACGGCGGTGTGCACCGCGTCAAAATCGGCAATTATCTGGGGCGCCATCACGGGAAGATCGTGGATATGACCGATACCTACCTGGCGGTGGTGGAGATAGTAAGTGACGGCACAGATGAGGGATGGGTCGAGCGCCCAAGAACGATAAAGCTCAGCGGTATGTAGCTGGCGGCTCGTTGGGTCGAAGCCGAATCAAGTAGAAAATTAGAATCTGGGGACGAAGGCCGTGGGGAAAGCAGAGAAAAACTTGGGAATCTCGTTACGTGGCGCGGCTGCCGCGCTGGCGTTAAGCGTGTTGTCGGGTTTGGCACAGGCCGCCCCGATGGTGCAGGACATCGAATTCAGTTCCCGCCCGGGCAGTAAGTTCGAGGTGCGTCTTGAATTCAATGAGCCACCGCCGGAAATGAAAACCTACTCGATTGAAAAACCGGCACGCATCGCGGTGGATTTTCCTGGCGCCACCAGCAACCTGGAGCGCAAGCGCTTCTCGCTGCCCTACGGTAATGCGACCAAGGCGGCGGTTCTGGAGTCTGGCGATCGCACCCGCCTGGTGGTGAACCTGGTAAAACTCGTGCCCTTTGAAACCCGGGTAGAGGGCAACAATATGTATCTGCTGGTCGGGCAGGAGGGGGCTGACTACCTGAAGCCTTCAATCGACCCGAACACGGTGTCTACCGCGGTTGAGCCGGTCACCCAGGTTAACTCGGAGATTACCGACCTGCAGTTCCAGCGCACGGAAGCGGGCGAGGGCCGTTTGACCCTGGAACTCACCGATCCTTCGGTGGACGTCAACGTGTTCAGTGAGGCGGGCGATGTGAAAGTCGAGTTTCTCGACACCACCGTGCCCGAGCGCTTGCTGCGTCGCTACGACGTAACGGATTTTGCAACGCCCGTATTGAGCGTGGAGGTGAATACCAACGAGCGTGGTGCGACCCTGCGGATGAAAACGACGGGTGAGTTCGACTACCTCGCATACCAGACAGACAACCAGTACGTGTTGAGCGTCAAGCCGCTCAGCAAGAAAGAGGCCGAGATACGCAGGAACGAGTTCACCTATGTGGGTGACCGTATCTCCCTGAACTTCCAGGACATCGAAGTGCGCGCGGTGTTGCAGTTGATAGCGGACTTCACCGGGCTCAACCTCGTCGCCAGCGACACCGTCTCCGGCCGTATCACCCTGCGCTTACAAAATGTGCCGTGGGATCAGGCTTTGGAGCTGGTGCTGAAGACGAAGGGCCTGGACAAGCGCGAGGTGGGTAACGTGCTGATGGTGGCACCCGCGGCAGAAATCGCGGAACGCGAGCGCCAGCAGATTGAAGCCAACAAACAGATTGCGGAGCTCGCACCGTTGCAGTCGGAGTTCGTGCGCATCCGCTATGCCAGCGCTGCCGACGTGGTGAAGCTTTTCAAAGCCGGCGCCGAGGAAGGCGGCAAGCTGATTTCCGATCGCGGTTCCGTGGTGGTCGACAAGCGTACCAATTCGCTGATCATCACCGACACGGCGGTTAAGCTGGCGGCGATTCGTGAATTGATCGAACTGGTGGACATCCCTGTACGCCAGGTAATGATCGAGGCGCGCATCGTGATTGCCCAGTCAGATGCCACCAAGAACCTCGGCATCCAGTGGGGCGGCGGCTACCTCGATGGGGGCAGCAATAATATCCTCTCGGTGGCTGGCGATACGGCTAATGTGACCGGTCTCAATAATTCAGTGATTGATGGAACAGCAGCCACGGTGGATTTCCCGGGTGCCCTGCTGGTGGATCTGGGGGTGGCCTCGACCAGCGGTTTCGCGGTTGGCTTCACCAGCAACGATCTGCTGCTTACCGCCGAGCTCTCTGCGCTGGAAGCGGAAGGCAGTGGCGAGGTTGTCTCGCAGCCGAAGGTGATTACCGGCGATAAACAGGCCGCGATTATCAAATCCGGTACGGAAATACCCTACCAGGAGTCCTCCGCCAGCGGCGCTACCACGGTGTCGTTCAAGGAAGCGGTGCTGCAACTGGACGTGACGCCCAATATCACACCTGACGATCGTGTCATTCTCGATTTGAGAATCAACCAGGATTCGATCGGTCAGTTTGTCGATGGGGAGTTCGGTTCGCAGATTCCCACCATCGATACCACCGAGATAGACACCCAGGTGCTTATGGGCAATGGCGAGACGGTGGTGCTCGGCGGTATTTTCAGGACTGAAGATATCCAGGCCGTGAACAAGGTGCCGTTCTTTGGCGACCTCCCATATGTCGGTGCGTTTTTCCGCAACGAAATCAACGAGCGCACGAAGACCGAGACCCTGATCTTCATCACGCCGCG
>Ga0102938_10003452_pt1 | contig 11800 bp, 11 predicted proteins | sample SalPonR2_B_D2_MG_FD_84516 | JGI IMG/M metagenome (GOLD analysis project Ga0102938, IMG submission 84516) | Salt pond soil microbial communities from South San Francisco under conditions of wetland restoration - Salt Pond MetaG R2_B_D2_MG | ecosystem: Environmental > Aquatic > Marine >... | reverse complement strand
GAGTTGTTCGCGTTCTGGTACTGCACCGAGAACGAGTCGACGCCGTCGAGGCCCATGTCGAAGCCGGCATCGGCCAGTACTCGGGCCTTGCGTTCCTCGATGGCCTTGGTCCACACGAACTGCTCGATGTCGGGATGGTCGGCGTCGAGGATCACCATCTTGGCCGCCCGACGCGTCTTGCCGCCCGACTTGATGGTGCCCGCGGACGCATCGGCGCCGCGCATGAAACTCACCGGCCCCGACGCGGTGCCTCCGCCTTCGAGCGGCTCGGCCGACGAGCGGATCCGCGACAGGTTGACCCCCGCTCCGGAGCCGCCCTTGAAGATCAGGCCCTCCTCGCGGTACCAGTTGAGGATCGAGGGCATCTCGTCGTCGACGGCGAGGATGAAACACGCGCTGGCCTGCTGCGGCACGCCCCGTACGCCGATGTTGAACCACACCGGGCTGTTGAACGCGGCGCGCTGCGTGACGAGGATGTACTTCAGCTCCGCACGGAACGCCTCGGCGTCCTCGCCGTCGAAGTAGCCGTCGGCGAGACCCCAGTCGGTGATCGTGTCGACGATGCGGTCGACGACCTGTTTGAGCGACGACTCGCGCTCGGGTGTGCCGAGCGCGCCCCGGAAGTACTTCTGGGTGACGATGTTGGTGGCGTTCAGCGACCAGGTGGTGGGGAACTCGACCCCGAGCTGCTCGAAGGCCACCGACCCGTCGAGCCAGTTGGTGATGCGAGCATCGCGACGCTCCCAGACGATCTCGTCGTAGGGGTCGACCCCAGGGGAGGTGAACAGACGTCCGAGACCGATCGTGGTGCGGTCCGGTGCAAGCGACATGTTCATCCTCCGAATGTGGTGAGGCTTCCAAACTACAGCGGTGTCGGTTGCCACTCAACCGGTCCGCCGTCAGTTCTCCGGGGGGCGGGACCGAAGCGGCACGGCCCCTCGCCGGAACGGGGGACCGAGATGCGAGCGCCGACTGGGCGTGACACACAGGTCGAGGGAGCTCCCCAAGCAGACACCGTCCGCGACCTCGTGAAAGGTCGGTACCCGCCTTCTTGTCCGTGCATCACACCACAGTCGGCACTGGGAGGGCACTCTACGAAGCTCCCCCTGTGGGGAGGAAGAGGACAAGGCTGTGAATTTCGGCGAACAGGATGTGGACAGGAGGTGAACAACCCCCTGTTGTCCACATGAACGATCGAGACCGCCCGTGTCAAGTCAGCCGGCGGGACCGACGGTGACGGGGATCCCGTTGAGCATCGACGTCCCCGACAGCGGGTCGAGAGCCCTGTCGTCGGACAGCGTGTTCGAGTTGACCCCGGCGTGCTCGGCCGCGACGCGCAGTTGCGTGCCCGGCAGGTCGTGGCCCCACCCGTGCGGCAGGCTGACCACGCCAGGGCGGATCGACTCGGTCACCTCGACCGGCGCCTGGACCGAGCCGACTCGTGAACTGACCGTCGCTGCGCCGCCGTCGACCAGGCCCAGCGCGTCGGCGTCGTCGGGATGTACCTGCAAGGTGCAGCGCGGCTTGCCCTTCACCAGCACCTTCACGTTGTGCATCCACGAGTTGTTGCTCCGCAGGTGGCGTCGTCCCACCAGCACCATGCCACGTTCGACGATGTCGTCCGCGCTCGAACGCAACCGGTCGAGGTCGGACAGCAACGGTTCGGCCCCGAGTTCGATGCGCCCACTCGGAGTCCGCAGCACCTCGGGAATCCGTGCGACGAGTGGGCCGAAGTCGCGTCCGTGGGGATGGGCGAGCAGATCATCGAGGGAGGTGCCGTCGGGGTCGGCACCGAAGCCGTCGCCGAACGGTCCGGTGCGCAGCATCAGGTCGAGCATCCGCTCGGGCCCCCGCCGACCGGAGGCGTTCAGCTCGGCGAGCAGCTCGTCGGCGTCACGCCCCGCAACCGGCGAATGGTCGTCCTTGACGGAGCTGCGAACCAGCGCAACGATCGCAGCGTCGTCGGCGACCGACGGGTCGACGTCGACGCCGAGTCCCTGTGCGATCGCGGTGAGCTTCGCGATGATCTCCCACTCGTCGGGCTGCCCGTCGTCGAGCGGCAGCACCGCCGCGGAGTAGTTCGCGACGTTGCGGACCGCGAACTGCAACAACAGCAGGTCGTAGTGGCTGCGCTGCAACTGCGACGGTGGCGGCAGGATCACGTCGGCGTGACGCGTGGTCTCGTTCAGATAGAGATCGATGCTGACCATGAAGTCGAGCTGGTCGAGCGCCGCCGCCAGGCGACCGCTGTTGGGCGTCGAGAGCACCGGGTTGCCGGCGAGGGTGACCAGCGCACGGATCTGTCCGTCACCCGGGGTCTCGATCTCCTCGGCGAGCACACCCACCGGGTACTCCCCCATCACCTCGGGATGCCCGCTGACGCGCGAGTGGCCACGGCCCACGGTGAACCCGCGCCCGGATCCGGGTGTTCCCCTGGTCGTGGCGCCGCCGGCCACCGGCGTGGGGAACATCGCACCACCGGGCCGGTCGAGGTTGCCACTGAGCACGTTGACCACGTCGATCAACCACGACGCGGTCGAACCGAACTCGGTGGTCGTCGTGCCGATGCGCCCGTAGACCGCCGCCGAGGGGGCGGCCGCCAGCTCGCGCGCCATCGTGCGAATGGTGGCGGCGTCGACACCGGTGACCGGAGCCGCGAACTCGGGCGTGAAGGTTGCCAGCGCGGCCTCGACCTCGGCCAGACCGGCGAGGTGCGGTGAAAGGCGTGCACCCGGGTCGGCCAGCCCCTCGGCGAACATCGTGTTGGCCATCGCAGCGAGCAGGAACGCGTCGGTGCCCGGTCGGATCGACACCCAGTGGTCGGCCTGCTCGGCGGTGCGCGACAGGCGCGGATCGACGACGACCACCTTGCCCCCGCGAGCCTGGATCGCTTCGATGCGGCCCGGGAAATCGGGGGCGGTGCACACACTGCCGTTGGAGGCGTACGGGTTGGCGCCGAGGATCACGAGATGATCCGTCCGGTCGAGATCGGGCACGGCGATCGCGACGGGCGAGCCGAACACGTGGCCGGACGCGACGTGCCGCGGCATCTGGTCGACGGTCGACGCACTGAATCGGTGACGTGTCCCGAGCCCGGTCAGCAGCACCCGCGAGAACGTCATCGCCGAGAGGCTGTGCGCCGTCGGGTTGCCGACGTACGCGGCGAGCGATTCACGTCCGGTGCGGTCGATCACCGCGCCGAGGCCGGCGGCGATCTCGGCCCATGCATCGGCCCAGCTGACCGCGACGTGCTCACCGTTGCGCTTCACCATCGGCGTGCGCAACCGGTCCGGATCCTCGTGGAGCTGCTTGAGCGTCGACCCCTTGGGGCAGAGATACCCCTCGGAGAAGACGTCGAGGCGATCGCCACGGATCCGCTGCACCTCCTCGCCGCCCGCCCCATCGGACCGCAGCGAGATCTCGAGTCCACAGCCGGCCTCGCACAGCGGGCAGGTGCGAAACGCCGTACGAACTGGTGTGGTGGAGGCCATGACTGCATCGTCGCAGAATCGAACAGCGATCGACGCAGTCGGCCACCGACCGGGTCGACACGGCAGCCGTCGCGCCCGACGGCCATGATGGACGGATGCGCCGACTGCTCCCCGAGCCCGCCGACGACGTCACCGTGGATGCTGCCTACGGCACACCACTCGGCACCCGATCCGACGGCCCCTGGGTGGGACTGTGCATGGTTGCCTCGATCGACGGCTCGATCGCGGTGGGCGGCACGTCGGCCAAACTGTCGAGCCCCACCGACATCGCCGTGCTCGCCCGGCTCCGGCGACTCGCCGACGTGATCGTGGTGGGTGCCGCGACGATCCGCGAGGAGGGGTACGGGGCGCCGCAGAAGCCGGGCCAACGCATCGGTGTCGTCACGCGCAGCGGCGGTCTCGACTACAGCAGCGACGTCTTCAGCTCGGGCGCCGGGTTCGTGATCACGAGCCGGACGGGTGCGCCCGACGTTCCCACCGGGGTCGACGTGCTCCGAATCGGCGATGACGACGTCGATCTCCGCGCAGTGATCGCCGCGCTTGCCGGCTTCGCCGGCGGTGCCGACTACGTGCAGGTCGAGGGAGGAGCGGCACTGAACGGAGCGATGTTCGCCGCCGACCTGATCGACGAGATCAACGTCACGACGTCACCGGCCACGTTCGGCGGCTCGGGACCGCGCCTGGCGACCGACGCATCAGCGCACGAGCACCGCTTCGAGGCGGCGCAGCTCGCGATCGACGAGCAGGCTTTCGTCTACACCCGTTGGCTACGGCGTCGTGACTGACTTCTCGAGCAACGCCAGTTCGCGGTGGAAGTCGGCTGCCGCATCGAAGTCCTTGTAGACGCTGGCGAATCGGAGGTATGCAACTTCGTCGACGATGCGCAACTGCTCGAGCACGGCGAGGCCCACGTTGGCGCTCGTGACCGTGGAACCCAGGAGGCGCACCGAATCCTCGACGATCGTGGCGATCGCCTGCAACCGGTCGTCGGACACGTTGCGGCCCTTGGTGGCTGCAGCCAGTCCACCGATCAGCTTGCGGCGGTCGAACGGTTCGCAGCCGCCGTGCGACTTCACCACCGACAACGGGGCGTGATCGACGCGTTCGAACGTGGTGAAGCGTTGCGCGCAGCCGAGGCACTCTCGGCGGCGCCGGATCGCCGTGCCCTCTTCGGCGACGCGCGAATCGACGACCTTGGTGTCATCGGCACGACAGACGGGGCAGAACACGTCCGCAGGATACTGCGCGGTCGCTGCCGGACCCAGGCAGGTTCGGCCCGGCAGCGACTCGCGAACTCACGGCAGACGGACGGCCTGGCCGATCTGGATGCCGGCGCCGTCGTTGAGATCGACGAGCGCATCGACGAAACGGGCCTGGCCGACGTCGCCGCGGTACTGCGCCGCGATGGACCAGAGCGTGTCACCGGGCTGCGCGACGTGCACACGAACGCTCGCGTCCGCGGACGAGCCGGCGACGACGTCGGAGGCCGCGGCAGGACGGCCCCCGACGTCGGCCAGCACCCCGACCATCGCCGAGACGGCGACGACGCCGAGGGCGAGGACCGCCACGGCCACGATCGACGCGATCGCCCGACGCACTCGGTAGTTCACGCCTGCGGTGTCGTCGGAGCACGGAACCCGTAAGGACCCGTGACCGCTCGGTCGGGGGTGGACCCGGTCGGCTCGTCGGCTGGGGTACAAGGTGGCGGTCATCGATGCTCCGTGGACGTCGGTGGTTCGTGGGGTGTTCGTTCGGTGTAACGTTCGGTCGTCGAACAGGAACGAAACAGGTGTTCGTTCGAACGACTGTTCGTCAGTGAACACCAGCTCCGGCCACTTGTCAACCTTCGGTTCGAAAGTCTTCGAACAACCGTTCCCGGTACAGATGTTTGACCGCGAGCCCCCTGATCAGTACGCTGTTCGCATGGCCCCCACGATCAGCGCCCGGCAACGAGACATTCTGGAGTTCATCGAACAACAGATCCGCGAGCGTGGGTACCCACCGTCGGTCCGAGAGATCGGTGACGCCGTCGGCCTCACCTCACCGTCCACGGTGCACAGCCACCTCAACACGCTGCAGCGGCTCGGCTACCTGCGTCGCGACCCCACCAAGCCCCGAGCGATCGAGGTGCGCTACGACACCAACAGCGGCGCGATGATGGAACGCCGGCCGGTTCGACACATCCCACTGCTCGGCGACGTCGCGGCCGGCACCGATGTCCTCGCCGAGGAGAACGTCGAAGAACTCCTCCCGGTGCCCGTCGACTTCACGGGCGACGGTGAGCTCTTCATGTTGCGCGTTCGGGGCGACTCGATGATCGAGCTCGGCATCCTCGACAAGGACTTCGTGGTGGCCACCCAGATCGCCAACCCCAACAACGGCGACATCGTCGTCGCCGGCATCCCCGGGGGCGAGGCCACGATCAAGACCTACAGCCGGTCCGGCGCCGAAGTCACCCTCACGCCGGCCAACCCCACGATGGAGCCGATGGTGTTCAACGCCGACGAGGTCGAGATCTACGGCAAGGTCGTCACGGTGATGCGCCGCTACTGATGCGCCGCGAGTGAGGCGCCGCTACCGAGGCGGAGCCGGAGGCGCCCACGGCGAAGGCGGTCTGTCGTCGACCGCCGGGGGAGGCACCGGCGGGGTGTCAGGTGGTGGCGGACCCGCCGGCCCGCTGGCCCCGGTGGTGGGTGGAGGCACCGGGAAGCCCGGAGGACTCGCCGGCCAACCGCGCCCGTCGGGCGTCCACGGTTGCGTCGGCACCGGGGCAGCAGGCGGTCGCCGGCTCCCCAATACCAGCAGGAGTCCACCCACGAGCAGACCCACGATCGCAGCCGCGATCGCCCCCCAGCGCAGCAGCGCCACGCCGTCGTCGGGTGTGCGCCCGATCGCCACGGCGAACGAATCGCCGGTGGTGGGAGCAACGGTGAGGACATGATCGCCGGTTGTTTCGATCTCGACACTGCGGCTCGCGGTCCCGACGAACCCGTCGACGTCGTAGCTGCGGTCGTCGGTGTCCCCGAACGCGACGTCGTCGCCGTCCGGATCGACGAGGATCAGTTCCGGGTCGGGTACGTCGTCGGGGTCACGGTCGTAACGCAGGTCGGCGTCACAGGCACCGGCGAGCTCCTCGAACTCGCCGGTGGTCTCGATGTAGATCACGAAGGTCCCGGTGGCGTCGAAGTCGAGGGTGGTTTCGCACCCGACCGGGGCCCGTGCGAACCCGGCGACGTTGTCGGCCTGCCGCTGGCCGGCAGCGACCCAGAGAGCGATCGCCGCGCCGACCGTCCCGACGACGAGCACGACGCCGACGGCGATCATCCAGCCGCTCCGCGCGGCGCGCTCAGCCATGGTCGTGTCCGTCGTCATGCATCGTGGCGCGTCATCAGCTCGTTCACCGCTGCGCAGACCTGAGGCGGTCGGCGACCAACTGCACACGGTCGTCGGGTTGCACCACGGCGACGCGTACGAATCGCGCACCGTCTGGCCCGTAGAACTCTCCCGGGCTGACCAGGGCTCCCCCGTCGCGTGCCAGGCGTTCGGTGTAGTCCCAGCCGTCATCGACCGGGATCCACAGATAGAACGCCCCCTGCGGCACCGGCACGGCGTCACCCGACCACGCCGACAGCACGCCGGCGAGCAGGTCGAGACGGTCGCGGTATCGGGTCCGCTGCAGCTCGACGTGGTCGTCGTCGTCGAGCGCAGCGATCGCTGCGGCCTGCGCCGGTCCTGGCACCATCATCCCGACGTGCTTGCGGACCTCCTGGAGGTACGAGACCAGCTCGGCGTCACCGGCGTAGAACCCGACACGCACACCGGCGAGGTTCGATCGCTTCGACAGCGAGTGAACCGCGACCACGCCGTCGAGGCCTGATTCGAGGATCGTGCGACCCCGCCCCGACCACGTGAACTCGACGTAGCACTCGTCCGAGAACACCGGCACCCCGTGGTTCCGACCCCAGTCGGCAGCGGCGTCGAGATCGTCGAGGGCGCCGGTCGGGTTCCCCGGGCTGTTCACCCAGAGCAGGAACGCACGCCCGGCATCCGACGATTCGATCGAGTCGAGGTCCATGCGCCCGTCGGGTAACGCCCGCACCGGTACCGGGCGACACCCGGCGAGGATCGCTCCCATCTCGTAGCTGGGATAGGAGACGGCGGGGTACAGCACCGTGTCACGGACGGGTGTACGCAGCTGCATCCACTGTGGCAGCGTGGCGACGAACTCCTTCGAGCCGATCGTGGCGCCGATCTGAGCGGCGGGCACGTCGACGTCGAACCGGCGGGCGATCCACCGCCGGGCGGCTTCACGGAACGCGGGGGTACCGATGCTGGGCGGATACGACCGTTCGGTGCCGCTCGACGACAAGGCGTCGAGCACGTCCGCGGGCGGCGGATCGAACGGCGTGCCGATCGACAGGTCGACGGTGCCACCGGCATGCGCGTCGGCGATCGGGACGAGCCGTTGGAGGCGGTCGTACGGATAGGGCGGCGGGACGAATCCGCTCATGTCGTGGCATCCGTGGCGAACTCGGACAGCCGTCCGGCGGACGCATCGGAGAGTCGTGCCCTGATCGTCCACGCCTCGGCGCCGTCGGCAACCGACACCACCTCGCCTTCGCGGTGCACCGCTGCCAGGACGTCGCCCCGGTCGTAGGGCACCACGAGTTCGTGCACGACGCTGAGCGTTCGGAGCCGGTCGGCCATGGTGCGCAGGAACACGTCGATGCCCTCGCCGGTGGTGGCCGACACCGCCACCGAGCCGGGATGGTCGTCGACGAGCTGCTCGGCCGTGTCGGGAGCCAGGTCGGCCTTGTTGAACACCAGCAGCTCGGGAACCGCAGTGGCGTCGATCTCGCCGAGGACCTCGCGGACCGCGTCGATCTGCCCCTCGGGATCGGGGGCGCTCGCGTCGACGACGTGTACGAGGTAGTCGGCGAGGGCGGCGACCTCGAGCGTCCCCTTGAACGACTCGACCAGCCCGTGGGGCAGTCGGTTGATGAACCCGACGGTGTCGGAGAGCAGCACCGGCTCGCCGCCGGGAAGTGCGAGGCGGCGCGTGGTGGGATCGAGTGTGGCGAACAGGCGGTCCTCGACCAGCACCCCCGAATCGGTGAGCGTGTTGAGCAGCGACGACTTGCCGGCGTTGGTGTAGCCGACGATCGCCACCGACCCGAGCCCACTGCGACCACGCCCCTTGCGCTGCAACTCGCGGGTGTCGGCCAGCGATGCGAGATCGCGTTCGAGCTTGTTGATGCGCCGCATGATGCGACGACGATCGACCTCGATCTTGGTCTCACCGCCACCGAAGCGGGCGCCCACACCACCGCGCTGCTGCGACAGCTTCGCGTCGGCGCCGCGTCGCAGACGTGGCAGCCTGTATCGCAGCAGTGCCAGCTCGACCTGCGCCTTGCCTTCGAGGGTGTGGGCGTTCTGGCCGAAGATGTCGAGGATCACGGCCGTGCGGTCGATCGCCGTCCGCCCGAGCAGCTTCTCGAGATTGAACTGCTGGCCGGGCGACAGCTCGTTGTCGAACACGACGGTGTCGGCGTCGACCGCCAGGCACAGCTGTTTGAGTTCCTCGGCCTTGCCCTTGCCGATGTACCAGGTGTGGTCGGGGCTGTCGCGACGCTGGACCATCCGCTCGACCACGTCGGCGCCGGCGGTGTCGACCAGCAGGGCGAGCTCGTCGAGACCGGCATCGACCGCGTCGTCGGCCTCGCGCGGGTCGGCGACGGCCACGAGCACGATCTTCTCTCGGATCGTGCGATCGATCAGCGTGCCGGCGAGCGCCTCGTTGTACGGAGTGTTGCTCATGGTTCGACTCCGTTGCGGAGGGAGGCGACATCGATCTCGATCGTCGCGACGTGTGTGGCCGGCCCGGTGAGCACGGCCAGCTCGGGCGTGTCGACGCCGAAGCTGACGGTGGCGGTCCCTCCGTCCATGTGCACGACGACGTCGCCGTTGCCTCGCGCGACGAGCCCCCACGCCCGCGCCGCGTACGCAGCGGCACAGGCGCCGGTGCCACACGCTTCGGTGATCCCCGCGCCACGCTCGTGGACGCGCATCGTGACCGCATTCGGTTCGGGACCGGGTTCGATGATCTCGAGATTGACGTGCGGGACCTGCCCACCGAGGTGCGCGAGGTCGACCACGGCGACTTCGTCGACGCCGACCACGCTGTGCGGGTTGCCGAGGCTGAGGTGGGCAACCGGACGGTCGGGGTGGCAACCGAGCGCTGACCAACCGCTCGGCGTGTCGAGTGCGGAGACCTCACCCATCTCGACACGGGCCATGATCGTGGCCGGGTCGTCGGTGGCCTCGATCGCCACGACCCGATCGCCCGCATCGGTGAGGATGCGTTGGTCGGACAGGTCACCGCGCCGGCCGGCGAGCGCTTGCGCGAAGCAACGAATGCCGTTGCCGCTCATCTCGGCGCGTGAGCCGTCGGCGTTGAAGAGAGTCATCCGAGCCGCGTACCCCTCGGCGGCTTCCGCGACGAGCAGTCCGTCGGCACCGATGCCGCGGCGGCGATCGCACAGCCGCCGCGCCAACCCGGCGAGATCGTCGACACCCGGGTGGAACGCGACGAGGAAGTCGTTGCCCAGGCCGTGGTGCTTGGTGAGGGTCAGGGTGGTCATGCGTCGAGGGCGTCGATCACAGCGGGCGCAGCCTCGGCGACGGCGTCGTGTTCGACCTCGATCCAGCGTACGCGTGGATCGCGACGGAACCATCGCTCTTGGCGGACGGCGAACTGGCGGGTGCGGGTGACGATCATGGCGACGGCTTCATCTTCGCTGATCTCTCCGTCGAGCATCGCCAGGGTTTCCTTGTAGCCGAGCGCCTGCGCGGCCGTGCGCGAGAAGCCGTCAGGTGAGAGCGTTCGCACCTCGTCGACGAGACCGTCGTCGACCATGCGGAGCACGCGCCGCTCGATGCGGGCGGCGAGCACGTCGCGGGGCCAGCGCAGCCCGATCTGGATCACCGGCGAGGGCGGGTACTCGTCGACTCCCGGTCCGAACGAGCTGAACGGTCGACCGCTGCCGACGGTGACCTCGAGCGCGCGGATGATCCGGCGCCGATTGGTCGGCTCCATCTTCGACGTCGCCGCCGCGTCGAGGGTCCGCAGCTGCGCGAACAGTGCCGCAGTGTCGTCGTCGGCCTCCAACTCGGCGCGCACGTCGGGCCACTGCCCCGGCAGGTCGAAGTCGTCGATCACGACCCGGTGGTAGAGCCCGGTGCCGCCGACCAGGAGCGCCCGCTGCCCGCGCCGACCGATCCGCCCGAGGGCGTCGGTGTAGGCGTCACGGAAGTCGGCGACGGTGAATTCCTCGGTCGGCGCAACGAGATCGAGGAGGTGATGGCGGATCTCGGTGCGCTCGGCCGGCGTCGGCTTGGCGGTACCGACGTCCATGCCCCGGTACACCTGCATGCTGTCGATCGACACGAGCTCGATGTCGCCGAGTCGTCGGGCGACCTCCATGGCCACCGCCGACTTCCCGGACGCCGTCGGGCCGACGATCGCGACCCTGGTCGGTACGGACGCGGTGGGTGCAGCGGTGGTCAGAGCTGCTCGCCCTCGGCGATGCGCTGGTGGTGGTGGATGACCTCGGCGACGATGAAGCGCAGGAACTTCTCGGTGAACACCGGGTCGAGGCCCGACTGCTCTGCCAGCGCTCGGAGTCGTTCGACCTGGATGCGCTCGCGGTCCTCGTCGGCGGCGGGCAGGTCGACCGTGGCCTTGTACCGTCCAACCGCTTTGGTGATCTTGAAACGCTCGGCCAGCAGGTGCACGAGCGCCGCGTCGATGTTGTCGATGCTCGCCCGATAGTCGGCCAGCTGCGGATCGACCATCGCTTCGCTCATCACCACGACGCTACTGCGTCACACGATGCCGGAACCCGACCGCCGGATCAGAGGGCAGCGACGGGGATGCGCAGCCGGTGGGTCGGCTCCGACAGGAACTCGACGAACCGGCCCTCGAGGAAGTGCGGGGCACCGCGGGTGACCTCGACGGTCGCGTAGCTCCCGGTGCGCAACGGGCGCGGCGGGGTGAAGTGCACCAACTTGTTCTGACGGGTGCGACCGCTCATCACCGACGGATCGCGCTTGCTCGGTCCCTCGACGAGGACCTCCTCGATGCGCCCGACCCTCGCTTCGTGGCGTCGTAGCGCCGACCGCTCGACGACCAGGCGGAGACGCTGGAACCGCTCGGACGCCACCGCCGGGTCGACGAAGTCGGCCTCCATCGCTGCGGCTTCGGTGCCCTCGCGTGGCGAGAAGAGGAACGTGTAGGCGTAGTCGTATTC
>Ga0102938_10003451_pt1 | contig 11801 bp, 8 predicted proteins | sample SalPonR2_B_D2_MG_FD_84516 | JGI IMG/M metagenome (GOLD analysis project Ga0102938, IMG submission 84516) | Salt pond soil microbial communities from South San Francisco under conditions of wetland restoration - Salt Pond MetaG R2_B_D2_MG | ecosystem: Environmental > Aquatic > Marine > Intertidal... | reverse complement strand
GTTCGATTCATCGTATTCCGCATTATCGAAGGCGACCGTGAACGCTTTGACCGGCGACTGCTGCAACGTGGTGGCCAGCCCCAGGATCGAGCAACTGTCGATGCCGCCGGACAAGTAGCAGCCAACCGGTACGTCGGCCTCCAGTCGCGTGGCAACGGCGTCGATCAAGCGATCTTGCACGCCTTGCACGTACTCAGCGGGATCGGGGTTTTTTTCGTGCGAGTCGGGGAACGTAAAATCCCACCAACGATGGGTTTCGATTTCCAGATGATCGTTCCGCAGGTTGGCGATCAGCATGTGCCCCGGCAGCAGAGCCTGAACGCCTTCGAACGAGGTGGAGCCCGGGACCATGACCTGCATCATCTGATGCACCGCCGCGCGGGGGCACAGTTTCGGCGTAATGTCGGGATGCTGAAGAATCGCTTTGACTTCGCTGCCCCAGACAATGCCGTTATCGTTGGTCGCATAGTACAGCGGTTTAATGCCAAAGCGGTCACGGACCAAAATCAACCGCTGTTCGCGGTGATCGTACAGCACGATCGCGAACTCTCCGCGTAACTGTTCGACAAACTTCAAGCCGTCGCGGAGGTACAGCGGCAACGTGATCGAACTGTCGCTCTTGCCACTGCAGTCGTATTGCTCACAGCCGAGTTGCGTGCGGATCCGTTTGTAGCCGTACAATTCGCCGTTGACCGTGACGGCGTAGTCGCCCTGACGAGATTGGATCGGTTGGTGCCCGTGATCAAGTCCGACGATCGACAATCGTGTGTGCCCCAGCGCCACGCCATTGTCGACATACAGTCGACTGCCGCGATCATCGGGACCGCGGTGATCGAGCACATCGAGCATGCGGTCGAGCGTGAACCGCAATTCGCGTTCGTTCGTTCGTTTCGGATTCCAAAACCCGGTAATGCCACACATAGTGTTTTTATTGTTTAGAGAAAATCAGTTGAGTAAGCAATGAGCGATAAATAAGTGTCGGGTACCTTTTGTGCGAAGCACCCGAAGGGCGAGTTCCTCGCAAAAGGTACCGGACACCTTTTTTGTCCAGCCTCGGTATCGCGGATCAGCACCAAGCGCAAGCGAGTGAAAGCGTTTTGTCAAACACAACCGTTTGCGCGTTGAGCTCGTACTCGCTCGCTTGTTGGCACCCCCGCGTTGCTCTCCGGCTAAATGCCGCTGATGCGATCCAGCCGATCGAGCACGGCGGTTAGTAACGCTTGCCGCACAAACACCGCTCCGGCCGCTTGTGCGAAGTACAGGTTGTGATCCGTTTCGTCCAAGTCTTCTGACAATTCTTGGTTTCGCGCCAAAGGGTGGAGGATCACCGCGCTCGGTTTCAGTTTGCTGTTGCGGTCCAGCGTGTACCGTGCATCGAGGTTGCGGTAACTGTCACCCAAGAAAGCGATTGAATTGACGTACACGACATCCAGTTGAGGCAGCACTTCCTGGACATCATTGGTGATGTCGATCGGAATCGGTGACTGCTCAATCGGTTCGGTCAAATCCAATCCGACGGGATCGGCCATCTCGGAGATCAACGTAATTTTCTTGACCGCGCCGGTGAACATCAGCGACAGTCGCAAGAAGCTCTTCACCGCCCGCATCGATCCCGGCGTGCCGATAATCCCCAGATGCACGCGTCGATCTTCGGGGCAATTGGCCTGGCAGAGTTCAGGCCGCCATTTCAGCAGCGCGTACCAGTCGATCAACGCTTGCGTTGGGTGATGTCCCGATCCATTTCCGGCATTGATCAGGGGCCGCTGCAGGTTCCGCCGGATCTCGTCGATGCTGTCGGTATCGGGATGCCGCATGATCACGACATCGCCATAGGTGTTGAACATCTCGCCGATATCGGCCAGCGATTCGCCTTTGGCAATGCCCGTCACTTGGCCATCGGGGACCGACAGGACTTTGCCATCGAGCCGCTGCACGGCGCTTTCAAACGAGAGCCGCGTCCGAGTGCTGGCTTCGAAAAAAGCGGTGATCGCGATCTTGCCATCGAGTGGCTTGTCGATTTCGACATTGCGCGTCTCCAGCAGCGCAGCGAGTTGGGCGATCGCGGTGACCGTACGGCGATCAAATTGCCGCGGGTTCAGAATCGACTGGCCGGCTAAGTTTTTCAGCGCATCGCGGTCGATCCGCCCCTCGGTCGCGTTGAGCAACCGTTCGGGGCAGAGCACTTGGCCTTTGGAATTGGTCGCAAAAGCGGTCAGTGCGTTGGAAACTTGTTTATCAGAGAGTGTATTCATGGACTTACCAGATCTGGCGATCCTTGGAGTCAACGATCAAAAACGCGATCAGCATAAGGACCCCGATGCCACATAGCACCAAGCCGCCGACCACGAGGAGTTGTAAAAACCACAGCGGAAACATCATCCTTGTTCGACTCCTGCAAGTTCAAATTCATCCTGCTCGGTTGGCAGTTCGTCGCTCGTACCGGCCAGGGAATCGAAATCAAAATCGTCAGGAGATATCCAGGTTCCGATGAGGAAGAATAGGCCCGACACGGCGGCTCCGACAAGTGAAGCGACGAACCATCCGATGGTAAAGTAAACCGTCAAGCCAACCGCACTGCCGAAGACCATCGCCAAAGCGGCCGCCAACGGGCTGGCGCGACGGTAATACAATCCGCAGACGATCGGCCAAATGCAACTTCCGACCAATGGGCCGGCGGAAAATAAAACTTCCGCCAACGTGCCGCTGCTGGTCAGGGCGGCGGACCAGGCCAGCACGCCCAATAGGACGATTGCGATCGCCGACCAACGACGCTTGGCTTGAGAACCGGCACGTCCTGGCAGAACCGGTTCGACGATATCGTTGACAATCAAATCCGACGTGGCCGCCAGCAAACTGTCGATGCTGGAAGCGAGCGAACAGAAAACCACCACAAACACCAGCATCGCCCCGCCGGTCCCCAGCAGTGTCGCTGCAACCAGCGGTCCCACCGTGTCGGGTTGGCTGATGCCAATGCCCAGCGCCGGGGCGGCGAGCCCCAAAAAGCCCGCCACGATCGGGACTGGCAACCACAGCAAACCGCCCAGGGCGTAAGCTTTGGGGCCGACCCCTTCACGCATCGCAAAGGCGCGGCTCCACCAGACATTGCTGTGAAAAATCTCACCAAAACTGAACAGCATGTTGTTGAATAGCGACATGATCGCGGCCGGAAAAAACACCGACAGCAACATCGGTCGCTCGACGCTTAACTCTTGGTGGACATCGGCAATGTCGACGTGCATCAACACCGCCACGGCCACGACCACCAAGCCAACCAAGATGATGATGCTTTGAATAAAGTCGGTCCCGATCACGGCATACATGCCGCCAAACAACGTATACAACACGCAGACGACCACCACGACCGTCATGCCGACTTCGTAGGGGATACCCGACAAGACAAACAGCAATTTGCCGCCCGCCATCGACATCGTGATCAACCAGATGATCGCGTAAAACAAAGAGATGATCAGAAACGGAATGGTGCCCGCCATGCCGTATCTGCGACGAATGAATTCGACAGCCGTGTAACCGGTTGGCATCAGTTTTCGAATGCGGCCGCTCATCGGTGCAAAAGCAAACAAGCCAAAACTTGCCGTGGCATACCCGAGAGCTCCCCACAGGCCCCACTGCAACGCGAATTGCGGCGCGAGCATCGTAGTATTGGACGTAATCCAGGTGGCGACCGCCGTGGCGGTCCCGAGTGCCAAGCCGACGTTGCGTCCCGCGACCGCAAAGCCATCGTAGGATTTTGCGCGACGACCCCACCAGATCCCCAGCCCGATCCAGAGCACGCCAAATAATACGAGCATCACGTAGCCAGCCGAAGGGCTGAGCACGGGAGCGGCAGCAATGATCATTCAGAAGCCTCGCCTGCTGCGGCATCGGATGCGGCCAACTGGCGGTCACGTTGAGTCGCCTGTCGGGCACCGAAAAAGAGAATCGCGACCAGCGTAAGGAATACCAGCAACCCGACGCCAAATAACGATAACGCCAGCGACAGTGGCCAGTGCTGGACGTTCAGAATCGCCGGTTCGGTCGCCACCGCCAGCACTTCTCCATCGGCATCGGTCGCCGAGACCCAGAAAGTGTGTTGTCCGTCGGGTAACCCCGAGACAAACGCAATCGGCACCGTCCCGCGATAAACTGCTTGGCCTCGCTGGTCGGTGACTACATATTCCGCGGCCGCCTCAAGCGTGTTCCACTCCAGCCCGACATAGCCTGCTCGGCTTCGCTCGAAGGCCGTTTTGGCAAATTTCAGTTCCGCAGTTGCTGGTGGGCGATTATCGACCGACGGACCTTTTCCAGAGACAGGTGAAACCTGACAGAGCAGTAGCAACGTTAAAAGAAGAGTTGGAAAATGCATCCAATCGTTGCAAGACCATTTGCCTTCGTGGCAAATCCGCACATCCTCGCCTAATTGGGGGAAATCGATCGATGGAACAACTTGTGCACCGACAGAGAAAGAAAAGCATACCAAACCGCCCCGCCCAGCGAAACCGCAGCGGCATCGCAAGCCGGGGCTTGGACGCATTGCCGACGGAATGAGGATCGCATTTTCACCCTATTTCCATCGATTTTCCGATCAATATCGTCCCTCATTCTCCAGCCGATCGTTGCCAGGTTCCAGCATGCTACGAACCGGCTAGCCGCTGTGTTAGCATCGTAGGATCGTTGTCGCCCCCTTACTTCCTCCAACCTGTCAACTCGGAATGTCACAGCCCACGCCTCCCGATGTCGCCGCCCTACAAGCCACTCTCGAGCGTTACGACCAAACGCACCTGCTTCAGTTTTGGGATCAGCTCGATCCTGCTCAGCAAAGCAAACTTCGCGACCAAATCGAGGCGATTGATTTTGAGCAACTCTCGCAGTTGCTTGCCGGCCAAGCCGAGGCGACCGATTTTGCCGCTTTGGCAGCACGGGGTGTCAGCCCGCCGGCAGTCAAAGCCGACGGCACCGGCGCGACTTGGAATGTATCCGACGCGATCACCAAAGGTGACGAAGCACTCGCCGCCGGCCAGGTGGGCGCGATCATTGTCGCGGGCGGGCAAGGTACTCGCTTGGGCTTTGACAAACCGAAAGGGATGTACCCCATCGGGCCACTCTCGGATCGCACGCTGTTTCAGATTTTTGCCGACCGCTTGCTCGCGATCGGCGATGCATTCGGCGTCGCGATTCCGCTGTACTTGATGACCAGTCCCGCGACGCACGAAGACACGATCGCGTACTGGGAACAAAACCAGTGGCTGGGAATGTCGCCCGACGATGTACACGTCTTCTGCCAAGGGACGATGCCGGCGGTCGACAAACAGACCGGCAAGATCTTGCTCGCGTCGCCGGGCGAGATCGCGCTCAGCCCCGACGGCCACGGCGGTACCGTCGCGGCGCTGAAGAACTCGGGCTGTCTGGCCGATATGCAGCGTCGCGGCGTGCGTTATCTGTCGTATGGTCAAGTCGACAACCCGTTGGTTCATTTGTGTGAACCGAGCCTGATCGGGCATCACATCTCGGCCGGTAGTGAAATGACCACGCAGGTTGTCCGTAAACGCTATCCGACGGAAAAAGTCGGCAACGTCGTGCTGGCCGATGGGCGGGTGCAGATCATCGAGTACAGCGATCTGCCCGATGAAGCGGCTCATCGAACGGATGAGGCAGGTCAACTGAAACTGTGGGCGGGAAGCATCGCTGTGCATGTCTTTGATGTCGATTTTCTCGATCGGATGAGCCAACGACCCGAGTCGCTGCCGTTTCATCAGGCGACCAAGAAAGTTCCCTTCGTCGACGACTCGGGAAAGTTGGTCGAACCGACAGATCCGAATGCGACCAAGTTCGAACGCTTCATTTTTGACCTGCTCCCGTCGGCCGAACATGCGTTCGTGGTCGAAGGCCTGCCGGAAGACATTTTTGCGCCGGTTAAAAACGCCAATGGCGAAGCGACCGACACGCCGGAACTCGCCCGAGAGGCGATGGTCAAGCAAGCCATCGCTCGTCTGAAAGAGATCGGTATCGAAGTCGCCGCAGGCGTGCAGGTGGAAATCAATCCCCGGTTCGCCTTCAATCAGCCGTTGCTGAAAGCCAAGTTGGCGGGGAAAGAACGCATCGAACGCGACACCTATTTTCAGTAGGCAGCGTTTGGGAGCGAGGGCCGTGCGTGGTAGGCAACGTCAGCTTCCGGCCCCCTTTCGGCCGCTACCGCGTCCGACCTACCCCGCTGCGCGGGGCGATGTGGGTTTGTGATGGCCAACTCGCAACTCGCAACTCGCCCCGCTCACTCAACGCGGTGCGAGGGCGGCGTTGACGGCGGGTTGCTGCGGCGCGAGCGCTGAGCGATACAGGCTGGCGATGTTCTGTGCGTCCAGCGCGATCGGATTGAAAGTGCCCGTCCATTGCTGCGAAGCGTCGGCCGACAGCGCGGGGATGGCGTCTTCGGAAACCGACAATTGACCGAGATCCTTCTTCAGTCCAGCCAGCGCTAAAAATGCGGTTAGGTGTTCGGCCAGCCGCTGCGGTGCATCGTCAGGAGACACGCCGGGTTCGATTTCGCGGAGCAATTCCGCGTACCAAGCGGCGTGCTGCGATCCGTTCAAGCGAACGACATGCGGCAGCATCACGCCGACCGCTTGGCCATGCACGATGTCGTAGCGCGCTGTCAGCGGATTCGCGACCGCATGGGCCGCTCCCAGCATCGATGTCTCGATGGCCAGTCCAGCCAAGCACGCGCCTACCTGCATCTGCGAGCGAGCTTCGAGGTCGGTCGGATCGGATAGCACGCGGGCAAAGCTGCCGGCGAGCAGCCCAAACGCGCGGCGACTGTACGTGAGCGAAATCGCGTTGCGTGGTTTGGTGACGTAGGTTTCGACGGCGTGCGAGAGTGCGTCGATCCCCGTCAATGCCGTCACGCTTGGAGGCTGCGTCAAGGTCAGGACCGGATCGAGCAACGCCACACGACAAGCCGCCCGCGGGTCGCCACAAGCCATTTTGACATGGCTCTCTGAGTCGCTGATCAAAGCAAACGATTGGGCTTCGCTGCCCGTACCCGCCGTGGTCGGAACGGCAATCATCGGCAACATGTCGGTGGTTGCTTTGCCGATGCCGCGATAGTCGTGCATCGTGCCGCCACAGGAGTAGACGAAATTGATGCCTTTGCAGCAGTCCATGCTGCTGCCACCACCAAGTCCGACCAACAAGTCGGGTTGAAATTGTCTGGCCGCCAATACGCCCGCCTGAACCATGGCCGTCGTCGGATTCTCGCCAAAGTCATGAAACGCCTCGACGCGCAGTCCGGCCGCTTCGAGCGCTTGGCGCCCGGCATCAAAATGGCCAGCCGACACGACGCCACCGTCGGATACCAACAGCACGCGCGTCCCGCCAGCCTCTCGGGCTAGCGTTCCAAGTTGACGGACTACGCCTTCGCCAAACACAATGCGAGGCCGAAGTTGGAAGTCGAAAGGTTGCATCGATTCGACGTTGGTCAGGCGGGAAGGAAGTGGGGAAATCGAACACTGCTCTCCGCAGCACCGACCGTAATAGCGTAAACGTTTGACAAGCATTGGGCTAGCGTCCCCCGCTGACGATTGGCCATCACGGTGGTGACGGAATGGGGGTACGGATGGCCGCGCCGTCTTGCTCGGGCCGTTCCAGCAACGGACCACACAGCCCGGCAAATCCAATCAGCAACAGCAACCCCAGCGTCACCGTTCGCAGACGCTGTCTTCCCAGCCAAGTGCCCGATTTCAGTCCCGCCATCGTGACCAACAACAGCCACGGAATCATGACCACCGTCGAAGCTGCGGTGGCCAAAATGCGGTGCCCAAATAGCAAACCCAAAATAACCAGTGCCGGCACAATGCTGATCAGATACATGGAAAACAAGAAACCACGAGTCCGCTTGGTATCCCAATCATGAGCTTGGACCCAAAAGACCATCATCGGGCCACCCATGCCGACCAACCCTTGCAGGAACCCAGACGACAAAAACGAGAGCCAAGTCCAACCGACCGGCAGCGATTCCCGCGGTCGCGGCTGCAGCACCATGATCGACAGGGTGATCAGCACCACCACGCCGCCGACAACTTGATTGATCAGATCTTTGGGCAACGTTTCCATCGTGAACAACAGTCCCGCTCCAAGCGGCAATGCCATCAACCGCAGCGAGCCAGGAAAGATCACTTCGCGGACCTTGATATGTTCTCGAAAAGCCCACACGCCGCTGGCGTTTTGTGGAATCGTTGCCACCAACAACGCGGTCTGTGCTTCGGGGATCCCGTACCCCGTCCACAACAACAGCGGAATCGTCAGCAGCCCCGCCGCGAAACCGGCGGATGCTTGGACAAAAATCCCCAGCGTCAGAATCAGAAACAGCGAAGGCAGCATTTCGATAGGCAACATCCCAGCAGCCTAAACAGTTTTTCGATTCTGTGGGATGGGCCCCGATCGACTAAGATAACGCCTTCCCGCTACTCATGGAGAATCGAATGAACCACTGGCTACTCACGCGTATGGCTTGCTTGACAAGCTGCCTGCTGATCGCTCACGCCTTCGCCGCCGAACCGTCGCAGCGCCCGAACGTGCTGTACATCATGGCCGATGATCACGGCTATCAAGCCCTCTCGTGCTACGGCAGTCAACTGATCCAAACGCCGAATCTCGATCGGATCGCCAACGAAGGGATGCGGTTCGATCGCGCGTTCGTCACCAACAGCATCTGCGGTCCGAGTCGCGCGGTGATGCTGACCGGCAAACACAGTCACATCAACGGTTTCGTTCGCAATGGAAATCGCTTCGATGGCAGTCAGCCACATCTGGGGAAATTCATGCAGTCGGCCGGCTACCAAACCGCCGTGGTCGGCAAATGGCATCTGGGGACCGACCCCACGGGCTTTGATTATTTCCATGTCTTGCGAGGCCAAGGCCCGTACTACAACCCGAACATGCTGACCAGCAACGGGAATGTCAAACACACCGGCTACACGACCGACATCATCACCGACGTGACGCTCGACTGGTTGAAGGAAAAACGTGATCCCGAAAAACCATTCATGTTGGTCTATCAACACAAAGCACCGCACCGGAACTGGATGCCGGGCCCCGACCACCTGAACGATTTTGATGACGTCACGCTTCCCGAACCGGCCACGCTGTTTGACGACTACGAAGGACGTACCAGTCCGGCTCGCTACCAAAAAATGACGGTCGCCAAGGACCTCAATGCGAACGATCTCAAGCTGAACAAGCCGCGCGGTTTGACGCCTGAGCAGGCTGCGGTTTGGAACAAAGCCTACGGCGAAAAGAACCGTGCCTTCGAAGCCGCGAACCTGGAAGGCGAAGACCTCGTTCGCTGGAAATACCAACGCTACGTCAAGGACTATTTGCGCTGCGTGCAAAGCGTGGACGATAACGTGGGCCGCGTGCTGGATTACTTAGACGAAACCGGATTGGCGGAAAGCACAATCGTGATCTACACCTCGGATCAAGGCTGGTACCTGGGCGAACATGGTTGGTTCGACAAGCGTTGGATGTACGAGGAGTCGTTTCGAACGCCCTTGATGGTGCGGTGGCCGGGCAAGATTGCCGCCGGTAGCGTGTCGGATCAAATGGTGATGAACCTCGACTTTGCTCCGACCATCCTGTCGGCCGTTGGCGAGTCGGTTCCCACGCCGATGCAGGGCAAGTCGTTTCTGCCGGTCCTGACGGGAGAACAATCGGGGCGTTTTCGTGACGCGGTCTATTACCACTACTACGAATTTCCGGGGCCTCATAGTGTGGCTAAGCACTACGGCGTCCGCACCGATCGCTACAAGCTGATTCACTTTTACGAAGTCGATAGCTGGGAACTGTTTGATTTAGAAACCGATCCGCATGAGCTGACCAGTGTCTACGAAGACGACAGTTACTCCGAGGTCAAAGCGATGCTCGAGAAACGCTTGGCCGAACTGCGTCAGCAATATCAAGTGGTCGACTGACAGACAGCGGCATCCGGCACGAAGGGCTTGGGCGCTTCGTGCCGCACGAAGCAGGTGTGCAGGAATCATCCCACAGAAATCTGCTTAGCCGTTTGGGCGATAGCCCCGGTTGTCTTCAGGAACCGCGGCCATCGCCAAGACGGCTCATTGACCCGAGGACTCCAGCCTGCCTGCTTAGTATCCGATCCCGACGCGAATCAGGAACGTATCGTTGGCATCGAAATTGTCCGCTGGATTGTTTTCGTATTCGACTTGTCGTTGGAAGACATATCCGATCTCCGCAAAGCCGGTGCGGCGGCCGGCGCGGATCAAATCGCTGCGTCCCCATTCGGTACCCAGCAAAATGCGGTAGTCGTTTATGTCGAGCGAGTCGGAACTGCCATCGGCACGCGCGATCGTCCAGGCTCCGCCACCGAATTCTCCCGCCACATAGCCCCACGTGTCGTAGACTCCGACGGTTCGAAAAAACCGCGAGATCTTCGGATTGGGAAACGTTAAATCGTACCGCACGAAAGGATTGGGCTGACATAACAGACCGCCAGCGGGCAGCAATTTGACACGGTTGCGGTCGGCATACAGCACGCCAGCTTTCAGCGTCGTGGTGGGAGACAACCGCAGGATCCCGAGCGCCTTGCCGCGCACGCGGAGGCTATCGGAATTCATGGTGTCAAAGTCGGTGAAGACGCCCGTTCGCACGCCCAGTTCGGCACCGATCAACTGCACCGGATCGCTCTGCCAACCGACGTCGATAAACGCGTCATAGGCTCGGGAAGGCAAATCCGCATTGCCACCGGCTGCGCCTTGTGGACCGTCCCACAGATGCAACGAGAACGAGGGCAACACGTACAGCGGCTGGTTGCTCCACAGGAAATTGGGAAACGCCATCGCGATCGAGACGTCGGTGGTATTGATGTCCACGTCCTCCGGTTCGTCACCCCCAGCCAACCAAGTGTGCCGAAGTCGCGGACCCTGAAACAATCGAAACGGCTCCGGAATGCTGTTCGCGTTCCAAAACCCGCCCGCGCCGCCACCACTGGAAAACAGACCGCCCGGTCCGGACAGCCCACCGGGGAACAGCGTCGATGGCGTCGAATTCGGATAAATGTTTGGCGGATAGACTGTCGGTGGTGGAGAGTAAGCAGGCGCGCTGGCCGATGGACTGAACGGAGGCGGTGCCACATTCGTCCCCGGCGTCGCATAGCCGGGGGGTGGCGAACTGGGGAATCCCACCGGAGCTCCGGCACCGTAGGGGCTCGGCGCGCCAATTGGGTTGCCACCATTGAACGTCGCTCCCAAACCAGAGAAGAGCGAACCGACACCGCTGGAAGCGGGATAGGCAGGTGGCGGAGGCGAATAGGGCGAGACGCTGCGCAAATTGCCTGCGCCTCCACCGGTTTGATAAGGATCGAAGACCGGGCTGCCCAGCGTACTGTTGGTCGGGGGCGGCGAAGCGTACGTGCTGGGCGGTCCGACGGGAGCCATCTGCGTCTCCGGCGTCAGTGGCGAAGTCGACGGCAAACCGGGAGCTTGATTCACCGGCATCGGCCCCGACTGTGCCAATCGCGGACGCTGAGCTTGCGCAGCGGGCAACGCCAGCAATCCGGCCAGCAAGACAAGCCAACCCGACCAAGCGTTGTTCGATTTAATGACTCGGCGCAAATACCTCACCCTGCAGCTCTCCCCACCATGGCAGCGACCGGAAGATCGCCAAATGGACTTTCTTTCGAAAATGATTAAAGCAGGAGGTACCGCTTGCCGATGGCGGGCGTCAATCCCAATGACCCGACGACGCAACAGCGACCGGTGAAGGAAGGTGAGTGGGTGAGTGGGTGAGTGGGTGAG
>Ga0102938_10003449_pt1 | contig 11808 bp, 4 predicted proteins | sample SalPonR2_B_D2_MG_FD_84516 | JGI IMG/M metagenome (GOLD analysis project Ga0102938, IMG submission 84516) | Salt pond soil microbial communities from South San Francisco under conditions of wetland restoration - Salt Pond MetaG R2_B_D2_MG | ecosystem: Environmental > Aquatic > Marine > Intertidal... | reverse complement strand
TTTTTTCTCCGGAAACGGATTTTGAATCCGAAGTTGACAGATCGCTCTCAATTTTTTCTTTTTCCTCTTTCTCTTTTTTCTCTTTTTCCTCTTTCTCTTTTTTATCGCCTTTTTTCCCGGAACCAAAAGACTCGGATTTCGTTTTTAAATCACCCAAATCATATTCAATATCTCTTTCCGGCAAATCTTGTAAATTCAAACCTTGCTCCTCTTCCTTTTTCTCTGTTTTCTCAAAATGATCGTCGGGCAAACTCTTTTTGCTTTTTTCTGACCTCGGCTCGGATTTAAGATCCTCGGAGGTTGCGGAAAAATATTTATCACTGATCCGCAAAATCTTATCGCTTATTTTTTCTCCCAGGCCCAATCCGCCCCGGGCGAATTCTTTGGTCAAAGCCATTCGGGTGGCGGAACGATTTCTCACCCCCTTTAGATAAGTTAAAATTATATTCTTAAATCTCTCCTCTGAATCCGTACTGCTAAAATTTATTCCCGTTTCCCGGATTATTTTTTCCAAAGTTCCGGCCAATTTTTCTTCCTGTTTTTGCTGTTTTTCTTTCTCTTCCCGGGTTATTTTCTCTTTTACTTCCTTTAATTCTTCTTCATCTTCCGGAGAAAAAACCAGATCTTCCCAATCACCTTTGTACCTCTCCGCCCGACTCAGCTCCAATTCCTCCCCTTCATGATCATAAGCCGACAATTTTTTCTTTCGCTTTCGGGGAAGAAAACGCTCCTTTCGGGTATCCGGAGTCGACGACCCTTTCTTTTCCCGGGGTTCGGATTGTTCTTGTTCCTCGGTTTGTTCCTCGGTTTCTTGCGGAGAAGGAGAGGACGGGGGTTCTTCCCTTTTTTCTTCTTTTATTTCTAAAGTTTCCGTATCTTGAGTCGCGCTTGCCTCTTCTGTCGGCTTTTCTTGTTTTTCCCCTTTAGCTCCCGTCTCCGGAATATTCAGATAATCGGTCAGATCTTTAAAAACCCGAGAAGCCAAGTCTTCTTTTAATTCCCCGGCTCTATCCAGGGGCATGTCAAAATTTTTGCGCAGATAAGTTTCCAAGTCGGGCCAAACTATCTCTTTGATCATTATCTTGATAATTAAAGAAGGCAGATCGATCTGATATTTATCTTCCAAATCGGAGATCTGGGCCGAAATCTCGGGAGTGGAAATTTTTTCCTTGATTTTAGGATCCAATTCTTCGTATTTTTTTAAATAAGGAAGCATAGTTTTTATAAAATTTATTTTTCTTTTATTTTTTCTATCTCTTTTTCTATCGCCTTTCTTTCCAAGCTATTTTTTTTATACTTTTGAGCCATCTCCTCTAACTCGGCTATTTTTTCAGAACTGTTCTTTTCTTCTTTTTTCTCATCTTCTTTTTCGTCCTCGTCACCAGGAGCAGAATATTCTTCTTTCTGAGGCCTTTGATTTTCCCGAGAGGTCTCTGTTTTCCTTTTCTCTATTTTTGGCTGCTCTTCATCCAAAGGTATTATCTGCCAATTCTCTCCCTCATCATCCGGCATACTCTCGGGGAAAAATTTTAAATTGCGATAAATTAATAAAACTTTCTCCACCAAGTCTTTTTCTTGGGAATTAAGTTTCTTGGCGTTGGGAGAATTAACCAAAAAATCGGCAATTTTCATATTGTCCGGCATTTCACTGCCCTTTTGCTTAATATAATGCTTGATCCAATTGGAAACAGAAGGCCGAGTGGGCTTGTCCTCTATTCTGAATTGGGCGGAAGTTAGGCTCTCTTGATTCTTAAACAAATTTTTTTCCAAGTCCTTTTTAAAATTCAAATCCCCCTCAGTTCCCAATATCCGAAATATTTGAGTATTAACTGAATCCCTGATTATAGAATGATTCTTTAATTCCGTAATTAAATCATTTTCAAAAATATCTAAAAGCATCTCTTTTTCTTTTTTTAAACTTATAGTATTTTTTTCAGGATTGGGATCCAAAAAATGAATCCTTTCCGCCACCGGAACCACAATTTTTTCCTTAAATTCCTCTGATATTTCTTGAGCTTTTTTCTCTTCCAAATCAAACTCCCTCTTTAAAAACTCCGGGATTTCCTCTATCTTTAGCTCATCAGTAAAAACACGAATTATAAGCTCGCTAATATCTATATCATATTTCCGATTTATTTTATCCATTTTTTCGCCCACTTCCTCACTGTCTACGGTTAAAAAAACCTGTGGAGCTTGGGAATAAAATTTTTCCAAAATTTCTCCTGTATTAAGCATATTTTTTAAAAAATTTAAGTTTTTATAATATAATCGGCTTGTTCATAATCTTCCACGCTTTTTCTTTCCCCGTCTCTATTGGGAATTTTGTTCAAAGCTTCCGCTATGTCATTTAACCTTCCGGTATCATCATGTCCTCCTTTTTTATAAGCGGCCACCCCTTGCTTTAAATTGTCAAAACGATCCAACTTCTCTTTAGGTATATTCTCTACTCCTTGATGAGCGATCTGATCAGCCAAATTATTTATCTCTTCCTCTATATTACCTAAGGCCTTACGCGACTTAGGATCATCAGTGGTCAAAGTGTCAAGTTTAACTTTTTGAGCGCCGGATTGACCATTGGAAGAATACCAATTATTGGCGGAATTATTCTGAATTTTCCCTCCTCCTTCTGCATATCCGCTGACTTCAGCTTTACCTTTCTCATGATCCTCGGCTCCTTTTTTAGCGGCCGCTTTAGTAACTTTTTGCGGATGCCAATCCTTTAAAGGGCTCCAGCTCTCTGAATAAACTTTATCTAAGAAATTTTTCTCTTGGGCCTTTTTATCTGCATCTTTAGCTTTCCTTTTATAGTCTTCTTCAGCTTGATTCTTGGTTTTCTCATATTTTTTTACAGCGTCCTCATTCTGAAATCTTTCCTCTACCTTTTTTAAATATTTATTATAATCTTCTTCACTGATTTCACCTTTTTCCCTTCTATTTTCTACATCTTTTCTTCCTTGATTTCTTCTATCAAGCGCTTCTTGATATTTCGGATCTTCTGCCGCTCTCTGAATTTTTTCATCTCTTTCCTTTCCTGCTTCTTCTTTTTCCTTTTTCTTCTTCTCGCCTCTTTCCTTCTCTCTCTCTTCCGCCTTTCTTTGGCCGTGAGTAGCTAAAGCATGTCCGCCACCCGCGGCAACCAATGCGGCTCCCCCCAATCCGCCGGTAGCTACGCCGGCAGCGCCCAGGGCGGTTGCTTTAGCATACCGAGCTCCTTTTGTCTCGCTGAGTTCTCCCATTTTTGTCATAGTTTTTGAATCTGAATCTCCTCTCACTCCCATTTTACGCATAACCTCAAGTCTCTTGTTTCTCTTTCTCTCATCCTTATTTCTTATCAAATCTTGACGCCAACTGGAGCCCGTCTCCCCCAATTTGGTCAAAGTATCACTGCCGGTAGCACTACCTATCTTTTTTGTAAATGCGCTGGATGCACCCAAAGCTGTCCTGCCCGTTGCCTGTCCGGTCCTTAAAGCTCCCGTCTTTAAAGCTTTCCCGGCCTTAGCTTTGCCCTCCTGTAACTTGCTCATACCCTTGCCGGCTATGCCCCCGCTTACTCCTCCGATTTCCTGAGAAATTATCAGTCCCGCTACCATCATAGCTATGGCAATAAAAAGAGGGAGAAAAGCGTCCGGGCAAAATGCATTCACAGGACCAAAACAATTTTTCTTATCTTGTCCTGAAGAAATTAAATCAAACTCTGCATTATTAACAATATAACAGCCAGCCAGACAAAAAACATCAAAACCGGCCCCACTATTAATTCTTTAGTGAACCTGTCCCACCATTTGGAAGCCCAGGCCTTGCCGGCTGGAAAGGCGGAAAGCAAGAAAGCAAAAGGAGATAAGACCGAATAAGCCCACAACAACATTATCCTCATTATGATTATCACTAAAACGCAAACAAGAACTATCAAGGATATAAACATAAAAACAACAGTCATGGCCATGCCTAATGCCGCGCTGGCAACATCAAGTTCGGTTCCTTTAGTAATAGCCTTTTGTTTTTTCACAATCGCAAAATATTCATTAACTCCCAAAGTATTTATAAAACTGCCTCCGGAGGTTCCCAGGGCATTGACAAAAGTCATCATAAAAATCTGGGAAAAATCTATTAACAGCCCGCAGATCATTAAAGAAAAATTGATCAAAACCGCCATGATCACCACTTTGGGCAGGGTATTTTTGATCTTATAAGAATCAATATTAAGGATATTGGCAAAAGCTATTACCAACAAGATCAAAATAAAGAACATATTGCAAAAACTGACTATGATCTCCCAAGCATGCTTTATGGCCTCTTCATGAATAAAATTATTATAATTAGAAAAAGCCACTATGCTATAAACGACCATAGAAACCAAAATTCCTATCAAGTCCACAAAAAAGGATGCTACTACCGCTATCAGGTCCACTGTAGTCCCTTCTATCGCTCCTAACAACCAATCTATTGGGCCCGCATGAGCAATTTTAGGCATAAGCCCCAAAAAAACCAACAACAAAACAATTCCTCCCCGAAAAACAAATTCTCTTTTGTTCTTTTCTTTAATTTTTTTTATAATTTTTTTCATGACGGGTTATTTATCTTTCAATTAAGCTTGAGAGGCCTGCCGGCGCAGGCGGGATATCTCCCGGTTATTCTTCCTCTGGGAATCCCTGAGTTTATCCACTTTTTTATTTTGTTTATGCCTGATCATTAAAATCATTATAGTATAAAAAGGAAAAAAATTAACAAAAGGCAAACTTTCAACAAGAACGGCGATAAAGTAAACCAATCCTTTTCTTTTCAATATTCTTCTTATTAATATCTTGCGATAGGAAGAATTTAGGCCCATAAAAGACCAAAAAGCCGTATTGGCCAAAGCCCAGCCCAGGGTGCCCAAACTAATAACATCCACTCCGTCCTTTGATAAAGCCACTATCAGGGCCCCAAAAAAAGAAACAGCACTGATTTCTTCTTTTTCTTCTTCTTTTTTTAATTCCTCTCCGCGCAACAACCTTTTCTTAATTAAAGACTGAATTTGGGTATTGCTTATTTTCCGGGCTTGACTGTTGGACATCTCACTTTTCGGGCCTCGGTTATTTTCTATCTCTCCCTTTTTTTCTGTTTTACGCTTTTTACCCAATTTCAAAGCATTGGATGCTCGTTTTTCTTGTTCTTTGTTTTCTAAATAACCTCGATCAATAAGTTGGGCGTCCAAATTCTCCATAAATTTTCTAAATTTTGATTTATTATCGATAAACTCTTAAAGTGCCTTCCCAACTATCCCAGTCGTTGCAATCTCCGCGGGCATTATCATTATTGCACCACCCCCAATTGTCTTTAACCTGAACCTGAATAGAATCTCCACTAACCTCACAATAATTATCTCTACAGGTAATTCCGTCCCCGCTTTCCTCACTCGACAACTCGGAATAAGAATAATTATTAACAAACATATGGGGATTATCAGGATCATTTTTTTCCTTTATTTTAGCGCCAGTAGAAGACAATTCTTTTTTGTTGCCTAATTTTATTCTTATTTCGGTAATGGGTATTTGTTGGGAATCAATATTAGTAGTAAAGGTTATTTCCGCTTTTCCGGTATTGTTAAGAAATACTTTACCTCTTGATTCTCCGTTTATTTCAATATTCTCTACTCGGGGAGGAATGCCACAATAACTTTTATCAGGATTATCACGATCATAATCAGGCCTAGCTGGCGATCCACCAGGAGAAGGGCATACTTTTTCCGGGGGGCTAAGAGGCTCAACAGTATCATCATCAGTATAATTATTTCCATCCCACTTAAAAGAATTATAACTTTCAACATAAACATTCTTTAGTTTTTCCCTCATCTTTTCATTGTCCAAAACAGCTAAAGGAAGACATTCCTGCCCCTCGGGACAAGTATACTTGGGACCTAAATGATACTTTCTATAAGGAGTAATATTTCTTGGGTTATTGCCATAAGCAATTGATGTAAAACTTGAACTTGTTACGATCTTTGTTTCTCCGGTGTTGGGGTTTGTGACTTCTTTTTTTTGTATTGTATCTTCAATGCTCCTATCTTTATCGTTAGCATAATCTCCACTATACATTTCTAAAGCAAAATCAGCGCGAACTGAATAAGCTAAACAATTTTGCGAAGATCCGCTACAAATCCCCAACCTGCCATAACTGACATTACCTTCTGTTAATAGTGAACAATTATTATAAGCATTATTATTATTTACTCCTTTACATCCCGCAGTAACACCGCCCAAAGCATATCCACTTCTGCCCACAACCACCGGTTCTAGGTTAGGTTGGTTAGGAACAGGATCCCAGTCAGCAGGATTTTGAGGGGGCTCAATTTCATCTATGGCCCCATAAGGACTATAAGGGGTTAAATATTCTATGCTCATTTTTTTAGGCGTGCTACTAGTAGAAAATTCTTTTGCATCTCTAATAATTTTAAACTCACTGGCCGGAGACAGCCTGCTGGTCCAAGGTTTAGCGTTTCCTGAGCCACTAACTACTTGTACCATTTTATTGCAAGACATTATTAAATTTTTGTTAATGGCCTCCTTAAATGTCATTAACTCATCTTGATGCGACCCGGAATAAAAATAAACTCTCAGCGGGTCGCCGATTTTAGTCCCGTTGACTTTAAGTATCGCCTCATCATTATTTTTCCCTTCGGCTTCTTTATATTTCTGAAAATCGCCGTTATACCTATACCATTCAACATCCTTATCGTTTATTTCCTTTGTTACAATATGTTCAGCTTTTAAAGGACGGCAGTAATAGTCAACTTCGCATCCGTCCCAACCACAGTCAACTTCTTGTTCAAACCAATAACCAAAAGCGCATTGTCCGCACCCTGAACCAAGACAACCCAATTTACCTTCTTCCTCGAGATCATCCCTCGCATCGTCCAATGTAGCATCATTAAAAGGTTTAATTGCTAAAAGTCCCGGCCCCAAAAAAGCAGAAAATGAAGCTAAAGCCCAAATGGGATTGTCTGTTATTCTTTCCCACGCTTTTCCAAGATCAAGACTCACAATAGACCCAAGAATTCCCTTGCTACTTTCATGCCTGTGAGCGATCCTTCTCTTTTCCACTAATTCAAAATTCATATTAACTTCAGTACAATTATAAACGGGGTATCTGCCGGAATAACCGGCGTTTTCTTCCAGGGTCTGGCCCCTGACCTTATCCACAGGCCACCAAAGCAGACAGGCATCTTTATTTCCGGGAGCATGGTCATACTCAAGGCAGTATCCCTTCTGTCCCAGATACTGATAACCGCTTTCATCCCGATAACGGCAACTCAAAGAATCCTCTTCCGGATATAAACGGCAAGACTGCCTTTTATTCCAATCATCGTTGACCTTTAAAGTCGGCTCTACCCGAATATCATCTATATAAATATCTCCGCGACAATTGGTTGTCGAGTTTATATTATCTTGATCCGCGTAAGCTCCCAAATGAATATTAATACTTGAGGCATCGGGAATAAACTCTTTCATTTTTAGATCCCAATCTCTGCCCGGCTCTACTTCCATAACCTCACTGTTCGAACCCCAATCAATTTTCACAAAAGCCACACATCCTTCAGCTCCCCCCAAATCTTTGGTATTAATATAAAAACTCAAATAATGATTTTCACCGGTTATCACCGGCACATTTTCCGAATAAGGAGATGCGGAATTATCCGAGGAAGCAAACTTTAAAAAACTATCTCCGTCTATGGGGTAATCAAGCCCTCTGCTTTGGGCTGCCACCGGATTGGTTATAACAGAAAAATCCTTATTAGTCCATTCTGCCTCAGGATTTGCAAGATTAGGAGTCCAACTATAAGGATAATTCTTTGTTTCTTCGCTGGTAGTGCTAACTCTATATTCCCCATAATTTTCAAAAGAACCATTTTGCACTTTAAAATAATAACCATGTTCTTCCATGCTTCCGGGATGATACAAATCCAGAGGTAGTTCACTAACTTCAAAATCCATATCTTCTTCATAAGCCACTTTGGAGTAACCGCTTAAATTATCAATATTGTCCAGCTTATTATTATCCAAATAATGATCAAACTTGTGATCATCTCTACTCGCAAAATTATCGCATTCCCCGCGATTGTTCAGAGAATTGCAAATTCCAACATCAAGACAAGTGGGCTGGTCTTCGCCTTCTTTTTTTATAAAACTCTTACAAGCCAGCCATTCATCACACTCCCTGTCCGGAGAAACCTTTAACAAAACATTGGAATCACGAGGAGAACCCCCTGCCGGGGGGTTTCCGTCGCCAATTTCATCATCAGTTTCCTCGGCGTTATAAACCAAACTTTGAATATCGCCTTCAGAATCATAAGATCTTTCATTAAATAATATGCACCCTTTATCATAATTATAAACACCGTTACAAGTTTCCCTGTCCACTTCTGAGCGGAAAGCATAATTTACAACCGCCTTTCTTATCAAATCATCGCCCGTAGCTTGTAAGTATCCTGGGTCCCCGGCATTATAATATTTCAAATTAGAACCAGAAAAAATAATATTTGAAATATCACTCCACTGATCTAAAAGGCTACCGGGATCATAATATAAAGTATAGGGTTCAATTTTTACAGAAATATTACTGTTTTGATATCTGTCGCTTAAAAGATCGGGGGAGAGTTTGGAGTAAGGATCCACATATTCGGTACAACCGGATTGACTGGCCGGACAAATTCCCACCCAATCGGTGTCAGCCTCGTCTTCGGGTTGCTGGATTCTCTCTCCTCCTTTACCTAAGGTTTTGGGAGCGTCGATAGAAAGAATATCATCCTCAGTTGGACACTCAATACTCGAAGCACTCATTTCACAGGCCCAATGACATCGTCCTTCCCAACAAGTTTGATCATCTCCGCAATCACTGTCTTCTTCACATGTGTCATTACTGGAAGTGGCGCAATCCCGAGCATCCAAACAATAATCTCCACTATAATCTCCACTATCAAAACATTTTTTTACATATTTTTTATACCAATTATAATCACCATTCGGGCCCTGCTTATATTCGCAAACCTGCTTGCCCGGATCCTTGAAATATTCCGAGCCCTCTTCCGTACCCCATTCCTCGCAACCCACATTATTCTCTCCGCATAATATCTCACCATATTTATTGGGATTATTTTTGAGATAAACATCCCTATAAACAGTATCATCCTCATAATCAAAAGTCTGTCCGAAACGCTCACAACCCAAATTGGGGGAACCGCATTGTTTGTCCGTATCATAAACCGCATAAACAAATTCATCCCCGAATACCTCGGGGGCAGGATCGTAAGAATCCCAGGTCTTTCCCGTTTTTTCTTCATAATTATGAGTATCTATCATAATCTCGCAACCCACGGAATCCTCGGAACAAAGACTGTCAAATTCATGCAAATAATGGGTATCCCCCTCCTGGTCCACATAAGCGCTGCAACCCAACATATAAAGAGGAGAAGGATTGCCGTAAATATCCCGATTGCAACTCCGGGGAGTCTGCCAACTGTCCCGAATCAAATAATAACGATCCAATATCTCCGTGATCTTAATATTATCTATATAAGTATCAGAAGAAGCGGAGATAAGCAATTTCTCCTCCGCGGAGGCCTCATGATCCAATTTTTCCATGTTGGCTCTGTAAAGTTTCCATTCCCCGGACAAATTATTCTCTCCGTTGCTGAAAACAAAGTCCGTGGAGGACCCCGAATTATTCAAAGAAGCGCTAACAGATCCGCCTTCTTCGTTTTTAGCTAAAAATTCCAAAACATACCCGTTGCCTTTACTGACATATTCGCCCACGGTTTTTTCAATCTCAGAGCCGGAAAACTGTAAAGAATGTTCCTCGGTTCTCAGGGACTCGGAAGCAACAGAACCACCATCCCAATTTTCCGCGCCGGATTCAAAACTGTCCACTAAAAGCATGCGAATATTATTTCCTTGATTGCCGTTATATTCCCGGCATCCCTTGTTTGGGGCGGAACAAGTTTCTCCTTGCCCCGGAATTCCGTGATAAATACAAGATTGATGTTCAGAGCTCCATTCTCCTCCGTTTTTACAGAAATAACACACACCAGAAGCACCATCCCAGTGAAATTGGTCGTTTTCCACTTCGGAGTAATTGCTACCGTTGGCAGAGCATTCAGAGGAAGTTTCCAAGTCAGGATCTATATTATTTCTGGTGATCCTGTAAGCATGGCAGTTTTGACTGCAACTTATAGTCCGGGTAAACAAATGGTAAGAGACCCCTCCTTGTTTGTTATAAAACTCCCGGCAATCCGAGTTATAAGCCGGATCACTGGGGGGTAATTTATAAATCTCCGCGGAACATTCGGCGCTATCATCAGAAGTTACTTCAGGTTCTCCGCCGTTAGCCACTAAAGTGTGGGAGACCAATTGCTGGCCTTCTTCTTTATCTCCTTGCCAAGTATAAAAAACCGCGCAATCAGAATTATTTTCGTCAACACAATGCCTTAATTGAGTATAATATTCCCGCGCTTCTCCGCCTTGTTCCAATTTATCCAAATTGGTAAACTCCTCGCAACCCGCGGCCTGAGCACCGCAAGTCTCGGCGGTGCGGGGGATAAAATTCTCTTCCCTGCGGGAGGAAAAATGGGATTCATCCTGTATATAGGTATCAAATCCCACGCATTCCCCGGGGCAATGATCCTGAGCGATGGCTTGAGCGGGAACCTCGAAATTGCTTCCTTGTTCTTGATAAAGATTACAGCCCACCTCTTCGGCATTACATTCACGAACATAATTGTAACATCTGGGATCGGCCTCCTCTTTATATTTATTTCCGCCCTGTTTATAACATTCACTTTCCATATATTCGGGCAACAATTTCTGATAAACGGTATTTCCTTGCCGATAATCGGAATAAGCGGTCGCCCCTCCCCCTTTTTCCAGTTTAACCGCATCAATCAAGCAATTACCGCTATTTATAAAACTTACTCTCAATTCATTGCCGGCGCCGGCACCGGCAGGATCAGAAATATCTTCAACATCGTAATTTAAAGAATAACGAGTCCAGGTGTCCGCTCCGGAAAAAGAACTGGTGGCGACCTCTGAAGAATTAATAGATGGAGGAGAGCTTAATTGAAAAATACTGTTCGAACCGCAATTTTTGGCAAAAAAAGATAAAGTATAAGTTTCTCCGCCGATATCATAATCATCCGGAGCCACCTTGACATCCAACTTGAAAGAACCATTCAATTCCAAAACTTTGGTTCCGGAATAAGCTTCCTCGCTTTCTATTACCTCCCCTTCGTCGCCATCAGCGCCACTGCCACTCACTATATCTCCGTCAGATTTATTTTCAAAACCGTTGCCAAAACCTTTTTTAGAAAAAAGATTACCTCCGCTACCGGCGGCCACTCGTAAAAACTCGTGACAACCCTCTTCTCCGGGGTCGCATTCCTCCACATTCTTGTTAAAATAAGAGGATTGATTTGCTGCTTCCCATTCCAAAGTATTGGAAGCTATATTATAAGGAGTCCTCCCGGAAGCTCGGGCATAAGCTTGACAACCCGCGCTATTGGGTCCGCAATCCGAATAATCCAAAGTATTTTTTAAATAGGAAACTTTGCCTCCTTCCCGGGCCTGAAAAGTCTGACAAGTGTTATAAAGAGGGTTACAGGAATCGGCGCCAAAATCCCAAATCCTCCTCTCGGCGGTGCAGTATCCGTAATATTCGCAAGAGCCCCCTTCTCCTTCCTTTATACAGGTCTGTTCATCCGAGCAATATTCTTTTCTGGAAACTTCGACCCGACTATCCTCTTCTTTGTTTCCCGTAATTGTTTTCATCATTTTATTCTCT
>Ga0102938_10003447_pt1 | contig 11808 bp, 6 predicted proteins | sample SalPonR2_B_D2_MG_FD_84516 | JGI IMG/M metagenome (GOLD analysis project Ga0102938, IMG submission 84516) | Salt pond soil microbial communities from South San Francisco under conditions of wetland restoration - Salt Pond MetaG R2_B_D2_MG | ecosystem: Environmental > Aquatic > Marine > Intertidal... | reverse complement strand
GCCAGTTTCAACTAGTGAAATCCGAAATCACGCTATCGAGTCAAACTCTTCGGATTCCGGTTCACAGACCGATTTGCCAGTTTGAGACTTTTTTCGCATTTTCCTGAAACCGATTTTTTTTTCGGACCACCAAAACCGTTTAATCCTTGGATTTTTTCTTCCCCTTCTTGCCCTTCTTCCGCCTACTGCGCCTACGCGGCGTCAAAAGTTCATCGGCTGTATCACTAGCGGCGTCTGTGTCATCCCCGCTCGCCGGTGGTGTCGACTCGCGCGGCGTCTGGTTCGGCGACGGCGCGCTGCTGTCCGGAGCTGTGCGCCGCAGGTCCAGCGGCGGCGGGGCGGAAAGCGCCGGAGGCGGAGGAAGCGCGTCGGTCTTCGGGTCGTCCATGACGCGTTCAGCGTTCTCCAGAACAAACACACACGCCTCGGCAGCGCGCACCGCTTCGGTACTACCGGCGCCGACGAAACTGCGCATGCGGTGCGCGACGTCTGCCGGTGTGCGGTTGAGCTCGTCGGTTGCGTCGAGGAGATCGGTCATGCCCTCGTACTCAAGGCAAAAGCGGAGCAGGTCGTCGCGCGTTTGCGCTGCCAGTTTGTGCAGAACGGTTTGCTTGTTGCGCATGTCAATGGTGCGGTAGTGCATGCCGTACTCGTACTTTAGGCGGGATTCTTTGTTCCGCGATGTCCAATAGTCAGACGCAACAATCACGGCCGGCTGATGGTTAGACAACGCAATCATAATCGGCGTGCGACCATCGGCGCCGGCGGTGCGGTGGCGGCCGCGCTGTTTGTCGAGTAGCATCTCAAAAACGCGCAGTTTGCCGTTCTCGGCCGCCACCTCGATGGCCGTGTACGCGCTGTCGGCGTCCAGTTCTGTGTTGACGTCGATGTTGCCGAGCACCGAGTTGCCCTGGTGGTACATGTAACTGAGCTCTTCGGTCTGGTCCTGCATGACAAAGTGGCGCGCGGCCGAGCAGATTGCCTCGGGGTACAGCTCCTCGGCTGGCAGTTCGATCACGTCGCGCACATCGAACCATTGTTTTTGCAGCGCTTCGATGCACTCGAGCAGGCTGTTTCCGAGCAGTACTCGGTTGTTCGCGTTGCCAAGCAATTTGTCTTTCGAGGCCTCTGCCGATTGCGCGAAGGCAATTGTCTCGTCTGCCTTGAGCTGTTTCTCGAGAGCACGCGCGCGCTCTTCTGGCGACGCGTCCTCGGCTATGCCGGCGCGCAATTCGATTTGCCTCTGCACGTAGGAGAACGGCCGGAGCAGATGGATTTTGCGAAAGTAGGGATTGAACGCCGCGTAGGTGAACCTGTAGGTATTGTAAAGGTCGGTGAGCGGATCGAGGTCTTGTCCCTCGCTGTCTTCGGCCAGCTCGTCGAGTCGGCACATGCGCTCGTAAAGTGCGTTGAGCTTAACAAACTTGACAACATACTCGCTCAGCCGCTTGACGGTGAGACGCCGATAGCGGTAGTTGGTCATCAGATCAATGAGCTCTTCGTCGCGCGAGATTGTGGCAAACTTGAGCGGCGTGCCAAAGGCCGTAGCCTCTTCGCTCTCCTTGCTGCGCCGCTCTTGTACCGTCTCCGGCGCTCGTTTGATGCGCAGGGCGAGCTTGAGCGAGCGCGACGATTTGTTGCGCGTTTCGTTCTTGTCGTACTTGCGCGACATTTCCTTGCACAAGTTCACAAAGCTCTTGTAGGAGCACTCGGCGTTGGGATCGGCGCCGCCCGCCAACAGGTACTCGACAACGAGATTGCGCGCCTGCTTGTCGCGCATTTTGCTCACGGCGAGGTGCAGCGGCGTGCGGCCCTGTTTGTCCTTTTTCATCGTATCGGCGCCCTTTTGCACAAGCTGCTGCACAATAGCCGCGCTCTCGAGCACAATCGCCACCATGAGGTACGTGTAGCCGTGCGAGCGGTAGTTGGTTGGCACGCGGTCCAGGTTCTCGACATTTCCAATGTGCTCGCTCACTCCCAGCGTGTCGCCGTTCATGAGTGCGCGGCAGAACGGCGAGAAGTCGTCGCGGTTCGCTATGCGCTTCCACAGGTCGGACGGGAAGGCCTCGTCGCCGCCTGCCTCGCGCACAAAGTCGTCCAGGCCTTGCCAGTCGCCACCGGCGTCCAGAATGGTCTGGCACGCGAGCGAGAGACGCCGCACGCGCTCTTTCATGTCCTTGCGGTCGAACTGCTTGCCGTCGCCGTGTGCCAGTTTGTGGCAATCGCGCACGCCAATCATGGCCACTTCGAGTAAGCAGCGGTTGTCGGTGTCGATGGTGTTTGGACTCAAGCCCACTTCTTTGCCAAAGAGCAGTTTGAGGCGCTCGTAGTCGCCTTTTTGCACGAGCATGCACACCTTGTTCCACATAGTGCGGTTGACGCGCGAGTTGTGCTCTTGCGAGAGCGAAACGGACTGCGGCAGATCAATGCCGCGCAGGCTCGATCCGCTGCGCATGCGCGAGCGCGGCGTAAGTGTCCCGCGCGGCGTCGACGTAGGCGACGAGACGTTGTGCGGTGCGCTGATGGTGAGTTCAGGGCGCTTTTTGCTGCCAAAGATTGAATTGGAGCGTGCCGGACGGCGCTTGGTGCCGCTCTGGTCCTTTCCATCCATCCTTCGCTCTTCGTCGGCGGCCAGTGCCTCCTGCATTTTCTTGAGCTTGTCGCGCTCTTCCGCGAGTCGCTCCACGTCCCCGCGCATCGTATCGAGCTCTATTTTGTACTGATCAATATCCGACCCGGCCACCGCCAGTTTCGAGTTGGCGCGGTCTAGTTCCGCTTTGGCGCGCTCGAGCTCTTCGGCGTGCAGGCGTTGCCAGCGTTGCGCGCTTGCGATGCTCTCTGCTGCCTCGCGCTGCACGTCGGCGAATCGCAGTTTGTTCTGCTTGAGCTGGTCTTCCATGACGCGCATGCGCTCTTCGGCCTTCTCCTTCTCCGCGCACAGTTCCGTCTCGATGCGCGCCTGGCGCTCGAGGGTGTCTTCGAACTCGCTCGCCACCTTGTCTTTCTCGCGCATCTGCGCAATGGCATCGGCCGCGCGCCGCTGTTCCTCTTTCAGGCGCTCCTCGATCTCGCGCGCCCGCGCCTCGTGCTGCTCGCGCGTGCGCCGCACCAGCTGCCGTTCATCACTCAGCTGCGCCTCGAGGTCGTCGCGCTGCTGTTGCAGTGCGCGCATTTTCTGCAGCTGCTCGGCGCGCCGCTCGTCGTTCTCGCACTGCACGCGTTCTAGATCGGCGCGCAGTGCGTGCGCTTGCTCTTGCAGTGCGCGCTCCGTTTCGGCGGCTTTGTCCAATCGCGCGCGCAGATCGCGGCACGTGCTCTCTGCTTTGGCGTGCGCGTCTTCGAGCTCCTGCGTGCGCTCGAGTGCGTCGCCGTAGCGCTCTTCGGCCTCTTCGCGCTCTCGCAAAACGCGCAGGCGCGTCTCCTCGGCCTCGCGCATGCGCTCGCGCAGTTTCTCCTGTGCGCCCTGCATCTGCTCGACTCGCGACGTCAGCTCTTTCGTCTGATCTTCGGTGTCGTCGGCCGTCTGCTCTAGCGCCACTTTCTCCCTAAACAACTCGGCCAGCTTGCTCTCCAGCTGCTCTTGTTCGCTCGTCATTTCGTCGATCTCGCGCTCCGTCTCGGCCACTGCGCCGCGCTGCCGCTCCAATTCGGTGTGCAGGCGGCTCTGCGCGTTGCGCTGCGCTTCCAGCTCTTCCGCTTTGGCCGCCAGCGCGGCACGCGCCTCTGCGGCCGTGGCGTGGGCCTCGTCGCGTTCTTGCTCGATGCGCGCGATGGTCTCTTGCTGCGCGGCTTGCTGGCGCAAGAGACGCGTCTTTTCGTCGCGCAGCTGCTCGAAGCTCTCCTCGATGCGCGTGAGGCCGGCGCTCTGCACTTCGATTTGCACTGCCTTTTGCATGGTGTTTTGCGCCACTTCGCCGTAAATCGCCTCGTACTGCTCAATCGAATCCTCGGCAATGCGCAGGGCGTTCTGGAGCCGATCGCGCTCGTGCTCGGCGCGCTGCAGGTCGTGGTTCAGGCGCTGGGCTTGCAAATCGACCGCCGTGTTGCCGGTGCCGTCGGCGACGCGAAACACGCCGACTCCGTAGCTCTGGCGCAAGCGCCGACACGCCTCTTCGTGCCGATAGCGCGCCAAGTAGTGGACGGCGGTGCAGCCGCTCGCGTCTTCGATGAGCAGGTTTTTGGGCTCGGCGCGCAAAAAGAACAGCGGCATGTAATCGGTGTACGTCTTTGGGTCCTCGCATGTGACGCGCAGGCGCTGCGCGAAGACGTGGTACACCGTTTGCAGATTGATGCGCTCGCGCACGCGCAGCAGGCTCTTCGGAAACCTCTGCTCCACGCAATCGAGCACGGGCCACTCGGCCTCGCGGAACAACTCGTGCACCGGTGTGGTGCGGAAGCGCTCAGAGTACGACGCAAGCGGCTCGAACATCGAGTCTCCGCGCGGCGCCAGTGCGCCAAGCACAGCTTCGATGTCTGCCAGCGCACAGCCGTGCCTTCGGATTAGGAACACGAGCCGGTCGATGTGGCCATTCACGGCGCATTTGACAAGACTCAGTTCGTCGGCACTGCTGCTGACGCTACCATCGCTGCTCGGCGTTTTGTTGTACCGTGCCAGTTGACTGGTCATTTGATGATCGGGCATTCAGGGCTAATTCAAGCACCACAAAGCGCTATTTTACGTCCCAGGGCGACCTCTGCGGCATCAGAGTCCTCTGCACTCGTCGATCCACTCGCGCAGCATAAATTCAAAGTTATGCACGTCGCCGTCTTCGGCAATCGAGCGGAGGCACGCGCCTTCGGTGTACAAATTGGCCATCCAGCTCTCCAGCTCCAGGGCGCGGCGCAATTGCTCGCCGGCGTGTTCGTCAATTGCAAACGGGTCGGGGCGCGCCGTCAATAGCGCGCGCATGCGCAGACGCGCCCGCGCCACGATGTCGTAGCACGGGCACTTTGCCTCCTTGAGGGCCGTGCAGCCGCTCTCGGTGTCGATCCATTGCAAGAACGAGCGCAGGAGCATATAGCGGTACTTGGACCGCTCCGCCGTTTCGAACAAACTGCGCGGTGCCGGAAACTCACGACGCGCGGCGTTGTCCGCGCAACTCGCGTCTGGCCGCGGCGCGCTCTTCTCGGGCACCGGGTGCGATTGCTCGGCGCCCATGGCGGTGTTTAATGCTCCTGGCTACACGTGCGCGGCCAGCAAACTGCTGTTGTAAATCTTTCGCAGGTGCGCCGCGGGGCGGCTGTAGTCGTTGTCGGGCCGGTAGGCGCGCGCCGAGACGATGTAATACAAGTCGTCGATCGAGAGCGTGTTTGGTCGATTCAAGTGTCCGTCGGGCACGTCGAGGAACTCGAGCAGCGTGGCGCACAGGTACGAACAGTACCACCTTTTGCGCGTATCCGGTCCCGGCGTGGTAAGACACTGCGCCATGGCTCCGTACTTGAACGGCTGGCCTTGCAACGACTGGCAGTACGCCACAATGGCGCGCAGCTGGTTGCAATCTGCGCGCACGTTCAGCCACTCGTACTCGTCGTGAAACTTGCGCGGATACAGATACACCGGCGCTTTTTGCTGCGTCGCGACCGCCATCATGTACTCGTCGCCAAACTTGCTCCGCCCGGCGGCCGAGAGGTAGAACGCCGCTTCGCAGTGCACCATGCGAAACGAGCCGGTAAACTCCTGCACCGCCGTTGCTAGCAAGTGCAGCGGGATCAGTTTGCCGAGCATAACGGCCGCGGCGTTGTCGGACGCCAGCACGCCGTTGGCGAGCTTCTGGCCGAGGTGCGCGTGCTGCGACACTCCGCGCCGCGTTTGGTCGCGGTCCTCGTCGCTGGCGGCCTTGAAGCCGATTGCAAACGCGCCATGGTAGACGTCGATGCACTCGAGCAACTGCTCTAGAGAATAGAGACGGGGACGGGGCAGTGCCGTTGTCATTTTGGTTTTGTGTGGCGGGAGTCTCGGCCATTGGCCATGGATTTTTATTTCTGGTGTTTAGAGAACTCGGACAAAGTCGGATTTATTCGGGATTTGGAAAAAAAAATCCACAAACGCGCAAACCACACAACATTGACTGGCCACGAGTGCATGAGCACTGAAAGCGAAATCAACTCAAAGAACGACGCTGACATTTTCGCAACAATGTCGAATGCAACGGAGGACCTGAAAAACGCCAAGGAAGTAGAATTGCCGGCCGAAGAGTTCGACTGGGAAGCCGAGGCGGAGAAAGTTTTGGGAGGACAAGAATCTTCGGCGTCCGAGGTGGAACTGATGAACGGCTCGGACAACGTCGCGGACATTTTCGCATCTGCTGCTGGCGAGGACAAGGAAACCGGCGCCAGTTCGGAAACGGAGAAGAAATCCGAAAACGGCGCGAGTGCCATGGACGAAGACGAGCCGAAGCCCAAAACTCCGGAGAAACCGACGACACCTGTCGAGCCCAACGCCCCGAAGAAGAAACGCAAGGTGACATTTGGCAAAAACTCGATTCTGGACACCAAAGCCAGCGCGAGCTCGACGACCAGCGACAGCGAGGACAATTCCGAGAGCTCGGACCACAAGTCACTCGAGGCACAGACGTCGGAAATCAAAGACAACAGCGACGACAGCAGCTCGTCTGGCAATTCGGCTTCGTCGTCGTCGTCCGAGCCAGTTTCGATGCTCAGTGCGATGCGCGCCATGGACAACGAAGGCGCGGCGGAGGACCAGAAGCCGGACCTGCTCGGCACGGTGTTTGGCAAGACGGCGGCGGGGCGCGTCGCTGACTCAGTGCGCGCGATCCTGTGCAACAAAACAAACGGGCGGTCGAAGCAAACAGCCCGCGACGCGTGCAGCCGCTTTCTGCGCAGCTCCGAGTCGCCGGGCGCCATGTCGCTGTGCGAATTGGTCGTGAACGCGGTGGCGCAGACCGGCCAGCCCGACTGCGATCGCGTGCTGCTGTTTGACCCCAAGGAGCCACAGAGCTCGTGGGGCAGAAAGGTCAAGGCGGCGCTCAACGAGTTTGGGAACGGGTACCAGAAAGAGCGCACGCGCATGGTCAAGGGCGCGCTCGAGGGCGCGGGATCGCACACCGAGGGCACCGTGCATTTGGCCGTGGTGTTTCTCAGCGCACCGCTGGCGCGCGTCGAGTTTCACGAAAAGTCGAACAAAACAGTGGTGCTCGTGCGTGCACTGCCGGGCCACGAGAAGTTTTTCAAGTACGCGCTGTACGGCCTCGCGAGCAAGCGCCACTTGCCGGCGGCCGAAAATGTGTCGGACCAGGACGCGCTTCGCACACGCATCTCGGTGCTCGACAACTACATTTACCAGGACCGTGGCAAGTGCAAGCTCGGGCACCATTCGCTGTTTGCGTCGCAGCGCCGCATGGAGCCGGCCGTCGAAGCGGTCGTCAACGAGGCCGCCGCCGCCGAGATTGCGGCAGAGCCAATTGCGCAGCGCAAGAAGGCGCGGCGCGTCGAAGAGCAGGCGCCGCCGGTTGCGGGCAACAATCCGGCCGATTTCTACCTGACCTACGACTACCCGACGGCAACGATGCACACGAGCCGGCCGGATGCCATGCGCTATTCGCTTGTGCAGGTTCTGCGGGCACAAGATCTCTCGAACTCGATCGTGGTGACGCCGACCGACCACCTGCTGGCGCTCTTGCGCTTGCGCAACTCGGCGCTTCAGGATCCGGCAACTCTGCGCTGCATGGCGCGCGTGGTGGGCGACACCGCCGACGAGAGCGGCGTGACGCAGTTGACGCGCATGCTCGTGTTCGCCAACGCGGAGCGCACGTCGCTGGCGTGTGTCAAGAAGGCGCGCGAGACAGTGGCGTCGTGGACAAACTCCGACTTTGACGCCTTTTATAGTCGCCGCGAAGAAGACATGGGCGTGGCGCACGCGCTGGCCGGATTTCTGCGCGGCGACGTCAATCTCGACAAGACAGAGAGCCCGGCGCGCGTTGCGACGCGGCGCGTGGACTTTTTCAGCGAAGACGGCGCCAGCGATTCGCACGCACTGGCGCTCGGCAAGAACCAGCTGCTTGTGCAGCACGGCTTTTTCATGGCACCGCTGGCAAAAAAGGTCTACACCGATCTCTTTTCGCGCTACATGAAGATCATTGGCTTCGATCCGGACGTCGGCGATCACGACAAGCTGAACTACCAGTTCGCCGAGTGCCGCGCGGCGTACGAGAAGAAGAACCCGTTCGCCAAAGCGTGCGCTTCCGTGGGCCTGCCCGGCGCCAGCGGTGACTCTGACATGCAGACGCGCGCCATGTATTCGGTGCTCACGGTCGTGCACTCGCTGTTTCCGCCGCTTGGTTTCTAGGCGTCGTTCAGGGAGTTTATTGAATTGATGGCAAACAAACTGGCAAAAAACTCTTTGGTGTCCGTGTAGCCGACGCGCACGCGGTTGCGCTGGCGCACCTCGGCGTCCATGAGTCGGGCGCAGCGCGTGTAGAAGAGATACACGTCGTCGTACACGTGCAAGGTGCGCGGAGCCACGTGCAAAATATGACCAAACTCGTGCAGCAGCGTAAAGAGCAACAGCGACGGAAGCTCGGACCCGGCAAAGTCGCGGCGCGTGCGCCGGTTCTTGTTGGTGGTCAGAAAACCGGCAAAGATCACGCCAACGCCGTTGGTGGCCGCCAGGTACTCGGTGCCGACTTCTACGGTACAGCCGCGCTCAATCTCGGCGTCGCTGCAGCAGCCCGTGACGCGCCCGTCGGCGTCGCGCTGCTTCTCTTTGCACACAGTGGTTCTGATGCGCGGCCAGTCCGGTTCGGCGTCCTGCACCATTTCGGCGCGCAGGCGGTTGTTGAGGCGATTGAGCGTCTTCTCTGACTTGGCGATGGTGCGGAAATTGTCGTCGTCGGCGATCGTCGCGGCTGCCTCGCGCACCGTATCGACGTTGGCGCGCGGCCCGAGCTTCAAGCCTAGTTCGCTCACGACCTTGATGACCAGCAAATGGAACGGATAGCTGTTGCGGTTGGGATTCGAGCGGACCCAGCTGTTCGATTCGCGCACCAGCAGCGCCGCCAGCTCGTCATCGGTCACTGACATGCCGTTGTGCGGTCAATCCCAGAATCCGACGCACAGCAATGCAAGCAAAGAGCAATCAAAAACCGCACACTCCGTAACAATGACCGACGCCCTGGAGCCGCACGAAGTGGCGCACGCTCGCCTCGAGCACATACTGGAGCACGAAGAACCGGCCGTGCTGGCGCGCAAGCTGGGACAGCGGCTGACAATCAGCCCGATGATTGTGCGAGCCATTGTGGCCGACATGAACCAGAACTTTGAGATCCCCGACGGCAAAACGGCGGTCGAGGTGATTGTCAGCCAGATGCTGACGGTGCTGTTGGGGCGCGCGCAGCTGGAAATACGATCAATAGAGGGCCACAGCGCCGCCGAGCTGCAAGTGTTCCCGTTCGGCTTTGAGAACCAGGCCATTTCGTTCCCGTTTCAAATCCTGCGCTACGACTGGGAGGCAATGGCGTGCCTCCAGCGCTTTCAGCTGCAAGGCCGGTGCAACAACAACGGAGCGCGCATATTTCACCGCGACCACGTGACGTCGGACCGCACGCGCGTGACGTACTCTCGCTTTGCCTACAACGCCGTGCTGGGCAACGCCATGCTGCGCACTGCGTTCCTGGCCACGTACCTCACGGTCTATGCCGCGCAGGCGTTCGAGAAGCAGAATTGCGACAACGTCGAAGAGCGCAGTAGTACGGCAATTGAGCACACGAGGATTTTGATGCAAGACTGTCTCGAGCACGTAGCGCAGAGATTGGCGCAAATTGTCGCCAACCCGCGCGAGCGCGGCACGGTGCCGTCGTTGACGCCACTCATGCGCACACAAGTGCGCGAGTTGATTGAGATCTGCGGCGACAAGAAGCGCTTTTCGTCGGCCGTGTTGGTGCACAAGGCGGTCGAGTTTGCTCGGCAGCAATTGCGAGCAGGAAAGGAAAAGCATAAAAAGTAAATTTGAACCGGGCACACAAGAGCGCAAACGCACGAGTGTCTACGATAAAACACAACGCCGGCGCATGACCGACTACAGCGCGCTCGAACTGCGCGTTGCGCGCGGGCTGTATATGGAAGGAGATTTTTTTTCGAGGTTTTTTCGGCAAAACGCCACTTTGAAGGAAACGCTCGACATCGTGCAAGACCAGGCAGTGCTGCAACGCGCCAACGTCGGCGCGGCAACCTCGGCCAGTCTCCCGCAAAAACACATCGACGCCGGGCTATCCTACGGCCCTCCGCCGCGCACGCGCATTACGCGAGTTGTCGCACCGGGACTCTCGTACGAAGCGGCCATCACGACTCCCCGCTTTGCGCCCGACTATTCGCGCGGGTATGCCGTGGAGCTGCAGACCAATGTCTCGTTATCTCGCCCTGCGACGGATAACTTTGTCTGGAATGTGGATCTCGACGACCGGCTCGTTCCGATAGGAGAGCGGGAGAATCTCGGATTGCAGCTGCGCGAGGTGTACACCGTTCTGGGCGCCGAGACGACGAAGCCGGCGCTGCGCGGCAACGAGCGCGCCGTGCGCCCGACGCGCTTTGAGGTCGTCGCATCGGGCCAAACGATCATTTCGTTCCCCGTCCAGCGCGGCGATCTGGCGTCCCGTCAGGCGCTTCGGTTTGGCGTCGTCGCGCTCGTTGTGCGCTTCTTCGCCTACCTCAGCGCTCTGCGCATCTCGGCGGCAGCTGCTCTGGCGCACGGAGTGGTTCGCGATTTGCTCCAGATCCAAGAGACCAATTTTACCACTTTTCGTTCCAAGCTTTACGAAGCAATGGGCGGAAATGGCACGTCTTTGGCTTTAGTGGACGAAGAAGCTTTGCGACCACGCGGCGATACCTTGAATAGTCTGGCTCGCGCCACGCTTGTCGACGCGCAACAAGAACTGCCAGAGGACCCCGATGCGCGACAGAATGTGTACACCATCTACCAACGACTGGAACAGAACGCATTCGTGCGCCGGTATTCTGAGACGCTCGACGTGGCGACTCTGAAAGACATCAAGCGCGGCATACTGGAGCAGTTTGCCGTTGAATTGGACCCGACTCGCTTTTCCGCGCTCATGCTCGGAAAGTTGCAAGACGTCAAAGTGGCACTGGTCGCCGCACTGGACCCGCCGGACGCGGCCCAAGCCGTTTTCCAATTTTCCCAGGCGGTGCAGATTGCTCGCGCACTTACAGCGCTGCCGGTGGACATCGAAGAGGTGCCGGCCGACTACGAAACTGTCTACACGGCGGCGCGTGCCATCGTCGACGAGCAAGGACCAAAAGTGGCGCGAGTGTACAACACCGCGCTCGCCACCGAGATCGCAGAATGCGCCAAAGCTGACCCGGCCGCTCCGCCTGTCGTCGACGCACTGCGACGCTCAACGCCAACGTCCGACAAATACTTTGCCGGTGCCGTGATCGCACTTCTTGCACGCTCGAACCAGCTCGCGATTCCGCAATTGGAAGGCACCGACAGTGCGTCAGATGTCCGAGTGGCACTCGGTGCGGTCAACGAGTGTGCCCGAGGGAAAGAGAACACCCCGCTGTGGGACAATCTCGCAAAATGGACAGCTCTCTTCGGCACGCCCGACGCATCGCGCACCAGCGTGCGAGGCGGCGTGGACCAGGATTCGTTTGTGCAGCAGAGTCTTGCGTTTGTCCCGTCCGTCGCCGAATTCATCTCCGGCGGGCTGCTCGCGACGCGTGATATCGCACAGGCGCTGGATCGCGAGATTCGCCGCAGCGTGTTCTTTGCGCACGAGCAGGCGCGCGCGCAGAAGAATCGAGTGCAGCCCGGCGATCCGCGTCTCAATGCCGCCG
>Ga0102938_10003446_pt1 | contig 11809 bp, 6 predicted proteins | sample SalPonR2_B_D2_MG_FD_84516 | JGI IMG/M metagenome (GOLD analysis project Ga0102938, IMG submission 84516) | Salt pond soil microbial communities from South San Francisco under conditions of wetland restoration - Salt Pond MetaG R2_B_D2_MG | ecosystem: Environmental > Aquatic > Marine > Intertidal... | reverse complement strand
GGCCTATCTCAAGGCCTCCAATACCGAGGGCATTGACCAGTTCGGCTATTCGGTTGCGGTCGCCGGCGACACCGTGGCAGTGGGCGCACGTCTCGAGGACAGCAATGCCACCGGCGTCAATGGCGACCAGGACAACAACTCGGCCTCCGGATCCGGCGCAGCCTATGTGTTTGCCCGAGATGGGGTAGGCGACTGGTCGCAGCAGGCTTATCTCAAGGCCTCCAATACCGGTAACGGTGACCTGTTTGGCGCCTCGATCACGGTCTCAGGCCGCTCCGTGGTGCTGGGAGCAATTGAGGAAGACAGCGCTGCCACCGGGGTCGATGGAGATGAAAGCGATAACTCGGTCGTTAATTCTGGCGCAGCGTACATCTTCGCACCCGGCGACAGGCTGTACCAGGATCGATTCGAGAGTGAGTAGGCGAGCTGATTCGATGAGGCAATACTCGATCCCAAGTGCAAAATGAATACGACCGGCACCCATTCCCATTCACGTGTTCGGATTGACCCTTGACCGGCCTTTAATCGTGGTAGGTCCTTGAGCGATATCGTCCTATGCATTCATACTCCTTGCACCACCGTTCTCACTTCCTGCTTGATCACTGTATTGGATCACACAGGCGAGCTATCACCGCGCGCTCGCTTGGACCTGGTCTAGAAATTTTCAGGACTGGTGGATTGATCATGGCTCGAATCCTTGCGTTGATGATCGTCATTGTATTGACCGTTTCACCAGCCGCCGCCGAGGACTTCTGTGTCAGCACAGCAGCAGAGTTGCAGAACGCACTGACACAAGCTCAGGGCAACGCTCAGGACAACCAGATCAGAATCGTGAAGGGCACTTACTATACGGCCGATAATGGCAATCCCAATCTGGGATTCAACTACGCCAACAGCATGCCTGGCAGCCTCACGATCACCGGTGGCTGGCTACCCAATTGCACACCTAGTCGCCTTCGCTCCGGTGCGTTCGAAACCGTCCTGGATGGCGGCAACGCGGATCGAGTCCTTGCCATCGCCGCGGGCAGTGCCAATGTCAGTATCGCCATTTCTAATCTGACCATCCAGTTTGGACATGCGCCGACGTCCCATGCTTCCACGGCGGGCGCTTTGCTTATCAAAGGTTATGGCGCGGGCGATGAAGTGGGCACGGTGTCGATCGATCGGGTCGCATTTACTGGCAATCAGGGAGTCACTGACTCCGCCCTTTCAATTTATAGTTACGACCGAGTGGACATCACAAACTGTCTTTTTAATGACAACTTGGTCTCTGGTGCTTATACGGCGAGCGTGGTCAGGAATGCCATCAGCAGCCACGCCACGTACTTCATCAACAATACAGTCGTCAACAATATCAGGCTGGCCGGCACCATCTCGGCTGGTGTCCGGTTAGTGAAGTCAGGATCAGGCGGGAACGTGGCTGCCAACAATATCCTCTGGAACAATACATCATTGGATATAGCGTTTTCACCGATCAGCGAGAATCAGCATCTCCTTTACAACACGGTTCAGAGCGTGGCCGGCAATTCAGGCCTCAACGTGGGCAACAGCGATGCCAACCCCATGCTCGAATCTGATTTCAGATTACAATCGAGCTCTCCGGCCATCGATGCCGGATTTGAACCGTCACCAGGAATACCTGATCCGTCGCCGGAACTGGACTGGTCATTGGGTGATTTCGATGTGGTCGGTACCCTGCGAGTAGCCGGGGCAACCGTCGACATGGGCGCTTTTGAAGCCCTTGACGAAATATTCAATGACAATTTCGAGTAGAACGGACCCAGAATCGCAACGTCGGTTCACTCGTGCCTTCGACGACTCCTTCCGCCGCGGGTGGCGTTCCGACGCTGGCTCGGTTGCGTTCCGCGCGCTGGTCATCGCGGTGAGTTTCGCCCTGCTCGCGCGAGCGATCGCCGATGCGCGACTGGAAACCGGCTATATCGCGCTGATGTTTCTGGGCGAATTGCTCATCGTGTTCTGGCTTGGCTGGGCGGTGGCGCGCACGATCGTGCGCGAGCCGGTCTTCCAGCGAGTGACCGGCACGGTCTGGGTCCCCATCGCCTGGACTCTGGCCGTCGCAACCCCTTATGCGCTGGTCCTGATCATTCAGTCCGGGGGTGACTGGCCGCGCGCGCAGACCCAACTGGCCACCTGGTCCGGACGTGCATGGAGTTCCGGCCTGCTGCAAGCGCTGATCGCGGTGATCGCCGGTCTCGCCGTCGAGACCGTGGCAGACATTCGTCGATGGCGGCAGCGTGGACAGCACGAAGCTTTCGTCTGGCCTGCCTCGATGCGCGTCGGATTTCGCTTCGCGGCGATGCTGCTGCTACCGTTCCTGCTGCTCATTCCAGCCATCGTGCTCGGTTCGCTGGCCCACATCCTGTGCAGCGGATCCGGCAACAGCGAGTGGGTGGGTAACAAGGAGTACATCGAATTCGCGGCCTGCTTTGGGGTCGAGCAGAAGGTGAGCTTCTCCGAAGTGATGTCGTGGATGCTCTTCGGTTGGCTGCTTGCAGCGGAGCTGCTTGTGTTGTTTGGTATCTGCTGGTTGCATCGCCGCCAGCTGCGAACCAGCGATTAGGAAACCTTTGATGCCTGCAGGCAGGACAACGCGGGACACCCAGACTCTCAAGCCCCATAGGTTCGGCCGAAGCGCTGATGGCCAAGGCCGCCGAGCTTGAGCAGCGTTGGATGCAAGGGGTTTCGGGGGGAGCGGGCCTGGATGATTCTGCGGTCGCAGTCGGAATAGCAACATCCCGTCTTTTTTTGAGCTGACGGCCAAAGGCTGGTGATTTGGCGTGTCTTCGAATCAATGCTCAGGCGAAAATTCCGAAATTTTCTGAGAATTCGGCAATCAGCGCCTGCCAGCAATGGCTGCAGCCACCCAATGAATACTGGATTCGGAAAAATCCGAAGCTCGCTCGCTTGTTCGTCGGATGTCTGGATGTCTTCATCCATTAGCCGCGTCCGGTCCAGCGTCGAGTATCCCCCGAAGGCAAGATTCCACGCTGGATACCACGCTCGTTACCACGGTTTGTCGCTAGCCTCAGGGGCTAATCAGTTCTCGGAGATATCCTTGTGAAACTCGTAGTGATGACTTTTGCTGTTCTTGTGCTTGGCGCCAGCCTGTGCGGATTGAAGCCTGCTTATGCACGGGGGGCGGGGGAAAACAGCGTCATCAATGGGACGACCGGCGACGATGTCATCGTAGTCGAAGATGCCGGAGGCGGTTCGACGACCATCACCATTAATGGATCAGAAACGACGATCACCAACCCGACAGCGCTGTTGACCATAAACGGTCTGGCCGGAAACGATACGATCACTATTATCAGTCTCGCTGGACTGCAGCCCGGCACTGGTTTCGGGGCATCCTTTGTTTTTGATGGCGGGCCGGACATGGATTCTGCATCGACAGGCTCGGATCTGCTCATCGCTGATGATACGGGCGACGATGATGTGGCACCGGACGAGTTTTTTCGTTTGCTCCAGACTGAGTCGATCGATATCGGACACACTATTGTCGCGGGCCCGGAAATCCGCTTGGATGGAGATGTCATGATCTCAGGGACGCCGGCGGTTCTGTCTGCCGAATCGGTCAGTGTTACTGGCTCCTTGGATGGCTTGGGCGCAGGCGTTCTGAACGTTGTCGGGGATCTGTCATTGGCCGAGAACGTTGGCTCTGTCTCTCCCTTTGATTCGCTGTCCGTCTCGGGCGAAACAGTGGCCGGGCAGGACGTTGATCTTATCCGGACGCGCGGTAACCAGGACTTTGATAAGCCGTTGGACCTGGCCAATGACACAACCATTGTCAGTGCTGGCGTGGATGGGGTACTGCGTAATGGACGACTGTCATTCGCCGGGATCACGGCCGCTGACCGGAATGTTGTCTTCGGATCTCAGGGCACCATTCGTTTCCGTGGCGGAGCGCCTCAAATTCCCAGGTTGTTCGACTTCGGGCGTATGCAGCTGAACGCCAATAGCTTCTCGATGAGCGCGAACGTGTTGTTGCGCATGGACGCCATTGAAGATACGGTCATCAACGCCCCTACGAGAATCGGTGCCAGTGCGCGCATTCGCATCGAGCAACAGGGCGGTGGCGATCTGGTTTTCCTCGATTCCTTGACGCGTAACAGCGGCAGCCCGCACCACATTGCGTTGGTGAACCAAGATGGTGATGTGGAGTTCAATGGCAACGTGGCTGTAGGCCAGTTGACAATTGAAGAAGGCAGCGGCGCTGGCAGCGTGCGAATCAACGCCTCGCGCATTGAAACGGCTCGCGCCGGGGCGAACAACGGACGGATGATCATCGATCCACCAATCACGCTGCTTAACGACACCACATTGGCATCGCGCAATGGGGAACTGCAGATCAACGGCGATATCGACTCTGCGGGGTTTTTCATCACCTTCGAAACGAGCGATACGTCAAGCTCGCTCAATGGTCAGATCACTGCCGAGTTTTCCAAACAGGGCCCAGGCGACTTTCGGGTGACCAGCACTGGCAACCGCATTGACGGAGTCAACTTTGTCAATGAGGGGCGGCTTCTGGTCGACGGGGAATTCCTCGGCCCTGCATCCAAGGCGAGCTCAGTCAGAGCCGGGGGTTTTCCTGATGGAACCCTTGTCGTTGAAAGCGAAGGCGTGCTTGGCGGGAACGGCGTACTGGACGTGCTCGTCGGCGTATTCGGCACCGTCAGCCCAGGGGACGGCGTTGGCGTGCTAACGATCGAAACTGCGGAGTTTATCGAGGGCAGCCTGTTGATCGACATCAACGGCGAAGGTGCCGGCACGGGCTTTGATCAGCTGGTGGTGACCGAGGCGATACGCTTAGACGACACCGCCCTTGAAATCCAAGGAAGTTTGCTTGCTCGGGGTAGGGGTGCGGGTACGGAATTCATCATCGTCGATAACCAGTCACCGTCCCCAGTCACAGGGACCTTCCTCGACCTGCCCGAGGGCGCATTCGTCGTCCCGGGCCAGCCCTTGCAAATCACCTATGTGGGTGGTGATGGCAATGACATTGCCCTGTTCGGAGATCGACTATTTGCCGATGAGTTTGAGGAGCCGAATAACGATTGAGCTGGAAAGGTGTCGGAATGGGTGTCAGGAGAATCAACGCCGTGAATCGAAGTACTACCGCGCCATAGGTTCGGCCGAAGCGCTGATGGCCAAGGCGGCCGAGATGGGGCAACGCTGAATGCAAGGGATGTCAGGTGAGCGGGCCTGGATGATTCTGCGGTCGCAGTCGGAATAGCAACATCCCGTACTTTTCTTGAGCTGACGGCCAAAGGCTGGTGAGTTGGCGTGTCTTCGAATCAAAGCTCAGGCGAAAATCCCGGCATTTTCTGAGAATTCGGCAATCAGCGCCTGCCAGCAATGGCTGCAGCTACCCAATGAATACTGAATTCGGAAGAATCCGAAGCGCGCTCGCTTGTTCGTCGGATGTCTGGATGTCCCCATCTGCCGCCCATCTGCCGTTTGGATGTCTGGATGTCCCTATCTGCCGTTCCCATCTGCCGTTCACCATCTGCCTCGGCCTTAGCTACGGCTACTGTTTCTTGGAATGCCGCAATCAACCTTCGGCTTTTCCGACTGAAACGCGCTCCGTATAGAGCTGTTCAGAGGCTCCCCAGCCTCGACAACCGAAGACATGGTGCGCTTCGGCCGGCCTGCTGCTGGTTGACCTGCGCGATGTTATCGGGGCGATAGACTAGAGCTTATCCTCACCTTCAGGGTTCTTGAAGAGTAGAACTTATTTCAATGCCTGTCCTTTTTTCCCCGGAGAGCGTATTAGCGTGAGGTCAGTGTTGAAGAATCGCAGGGCAGGGATGTCACTTGAGCAGTATTGTGTGCCGTGCAGAGGCCAGCCAATGCGTAGTTGACGCGCTGCTGGTCCAGGCCCAGACGATACTTGAACTGCAGATTAGCAAGGTCACAGCTGCCGCCGCTCCAGCGTAACACTCGGCAGCTGTTGATCAGCCAGTCGTGGGATGGAAACGTATCCGATAACAGCTGCTGCCGGATCGAAAAGGCACGTGCTGCGTACTGCCGGGCAGGTTCAATGCGACCCAGTGCAAGATGGGCCATGGTCAGCCCCATCAGCATCTCAGCCAAGCGCGGATGCTCGACTTTCTGGATCGCCTCCATGCGTTCAATGGCCTCCTCAAAAAGCGGCAGTGCACGGGCAGTGTGACCTTGGGCCAAAGCAACCCAAGCCAGGTCCGATCGACCAACCGCCAGCAGGTGGCTGGATTCGGAAAAAAACCGCTCATAGTCCGCCACCATCTTCTCAAGCAAGCGCGCGGCCGCATCCAGCTGGCCCAGGCTCAAGTGGGCGAGTGCACGCCAATGGCGGGTCCAGAGCAGGCCGTCCCAGTCAGGGCCCTGCTGCCCACTGCGCACGATATCGGCTTGATCCAGCATAACCAACGCTTCATCAATATCGCCCAATTGGAGCAGCGTCGTCGCCCGATGATCCAGGGTAGCTGAGTGCGAGGCGCTGTCTTGTTGGCCTTGCGCGTGTGCTTCCAGGCGGGTTTGTTCCAGCATGGCGCTGGCCTGCTCGAGGTGACCCAGATCGCGCAGCACCATGGCCGAGATTCGACGGTTTGATATCGGTCTTTTTCCCATGCTCTGGATCTCGGTCAGCAATTCAAGCGATTGATGGTAGTCACCACGACTGTGCAGGAGGTCGGCGAGCTGCTGTTGAATGCTGATGGTTTGCTCGCCGTCTGGCCCGAATCGATCCTTGAATTCGGTCAGCATGTCGCGAGTCATCTGTTCTGACTGTTCATAGTCGCCATCCCAGATGCCAATAGCGATCAATCCCTGCCGCGCACGGTCGCGAGATTCGGGAATATCGTGCTGGATGGCAATAGAAAGAGCCCGTTCGTGGCGCTGTCGAGCAAAGACCAGCTCAGTACGAATTCGGTGAACCTCACCCAGTACGTTCATCAACCGCGCTTTGGCTTGCGGCTGATCATTCATTTCGCGCTCGAGGCGTTGAGCGGCCTCGACCAGCACATTGCGAGAGAGTCGGTCCGCGTCGGTGGTCAGGAACGGGTTGGCGTCACGCAGCAGATCTTCGAGGTAGGCCATGACCGCTTCATTGGCAGCATTGCCCTCCGCAAGCTTTCGCGCCTGGTCCAGTTGATGAATCAGCGCACCACTGCCCACCAGCAACAGAAAGGCAGCCAGGCTCAGCCCAGGCCATTGACGACGCAAAAGACATCGCGCTCGGTAGATCAGGCCGTTCTCGAATGCTCGGACAGGTTTGTGTTCGAGCAGTGCCCGAATGTCACGAGCCATGTTATCGGCACCGAGGTAGCGATCCTTGGGTTGGGCTGCAAGTGCTCGGGAAATGATCGCTTGGAGCTCTTGATCTTCCTGTGACCAGATGCTGATTCTCCCAAGCGAAGACACGGGTTTTGCCAGTGATGTCAAATCGGATGCTTGAGTCTCACCGGTACTGATCAAACGACGCAGCAGCAAACCGAGTTGATAAACGTCGCTGCGGGGCGAGGGCGGCGAACCATTTTTTTGCTCGGGGCTGGCATAGTCAGGTGTGAGTGCGCGCCAGCGAGCGTCATCTTTGCTTGCCTCGGCCGGGTGATCCAGAAGCTGGCCAATGCCGAAATCCAGTATTTTGATCTGGCCGCTCTCGGTGACCAGAACATGCTCTGGCTTGATATCGCCATGGACAATCAGCTGGCGGTGCGCAGCGGCAACGGCGAGTGCGACATCTACAAACAATGCCAAACGCGCCGTTATGCTCATGTTCTGTTGGTCGCAATAACGGTTGATTGGTTCACCATCCACGTACTCGATGGCCAGCCAGGGTTGACCTTGCTCGGTCAAGCCGCCGTCAAATAGCCGCGCAATGCGGACATCATCCATCCCTGCAAGAATCTGGCGTTCCTGCCGAACAAGATGCTCAGCGCCTGCGTGGGTCAATCCGGGCCAAAGCAACTTCAAAGCGACGGTTTGTTCAAAAGCGCCATCGGCCCGCTCGGCCAGATAGACTTCCGCCATGCCACCCTGGCCAATGCGGCGCAGCAGGCGCCAGGCGCCGATCCGGGTGTTTTCTTCGATTGGATCTTGATCTGAAATGAAACTGAGTGCGGCAATGAGGCTCTGATCAATGCGCTGATCGGTCGATTCGGCGTTGAGCAGGCGACGGAGGGTTTTCGCCTGGGCCGGGTCTTTGGCTTCGATTGAAAGAAGCTTTGCGCTCCGTTGCTCTTGATCCAGGTCCAGCAGGGCATCCAACTGTTGATCAAGTGCTTGCCATTCCTCGTCGCTGAGCTGATCAAGATTGATCGGGCGAGTCATTACGGTTCAGCTTTGCTCGTCCAGACTCGCTGCAATCCAGGAGCGCGCACGCGCAGCCAGGCGTTGAACCGTTCGTGCGGAAAGGTCCAGTCGCTGACTGATTTCAGAATCCGACATGCCCGCAAAGTAACGCATCTCGAATACCTCGACCAGGCGCGGGTCACGCTGTGAAAGCTGATCAAGTGCTCGACCCAGGGCCAGCAAGGCGTTGTCGATATCCGGACTGCTCCGACGGGTCTCGAAGTTGGCGAATTCAGTCGGATTGACGGTTCGCTTGTCGGCGGATCGTCGGCGGTAATGGTCGATGATGATCTGGCGCATCGCATAGGCGCAAAGGGCGTAAAAACCGGTTCGTTCGGTGACTGGCAGGCCGCCTTGAGCTGCAAGTTTTTCGAACGCTTCATGGACCAGAACCGTGGTGCTCAGGGTTTGCCCCGGAGTAATACGCGCCATCTGACCGTGGGCAATTCGCTTGAGATCTGTGTAGACCATCGAGGTGAGTTGATCCCACGCCGCCGGATCGGCCTGATCGACGCCGTCAAGCAACGCCTTGAAGCCTGCCTCATCCATGGAGCATCCTGGTCGCAGCGCGACGTTGGCCTTAGGCAACACGCTTGAAGGCGCTGCGCTTTCCTGGCTGGGCTTGATTTTGCCTGAAACGCGATCCAAAGTGCAGGGGTTCATAGTTATTCGTCCGATCCGGAGACTGTCATCAGTGGTAAGACTCAGGCTTATCTAGCCCGTCCTGGGCCATCGACGACGTCGATGGCCCAGAGCGCATTAGTCGTCTTCAAAGCGGTCGCCAAACAAGCTGTCAATGGGTGCTGAGTACAAAACTACCGCACTGCCGGTGCCAGCTTCCGATATCGTGTCGCCCGGCGCGCCAACGACCAGATCGGCGGAATTTCCGCCGTTGATCGTGCCGGCCGCCAGCGCATCGCCAAAGTTGTCCTGATTTCCTGGGGGATTAACGATCATCCGAAAGGTTTGTGCGCCAGCCGCTGTCAGCCCCTCATTTTCAACGCTATACAGCACTTGGACAAGGCCGGGGTTTGAAAGGGCGTTGAAATCTTCTCGTGAAACGCCGATGGCAAGATCGTCTAAGCCGTCGCCATCAAAGTCAGCGGAGACGAGCGCGCTACCGAACCGGTCAAAGGCTTCGGGTAGTTCCTGCGGAATAGAAGGAATCTCGTCTTGCGTCCACAGCTGATGCCCGTCGGTGTTGGAAAAATTGAAGACGTTAACTGCGCCAGCGTTCTCAATTTCGCTCGGGGGTTGGCCAATGCCTTCACCTCTGACGGTGGCCGCGATTTCGTCAAAGCCATCACCGTCGAAGTCGCCAACAGCCAGCTGATCTCCAAGCTGGTCATCTTCTTCTGCTACCCCCGGAATGTCTTCGGAGTCCTGAGTATAGGTGACATTAAACACATTGCCGTCGATGTCAGACACTACCATGATCGCACCGGCTCTGGTCAACGCAGCTGAGATGTCATAGTCTGGGATGCCGATGACCAGCTCATCGCCAGCAATTTGGTTGATGTCGCCTGCGGCCAGCACGCTGCCGATTTGCTCAAACGCCACTGGCTCGCCGAAGAGATTGCTGCCACGAACCAGAATCACGTCCTGGGAAGCGCTTAGACCGTTCGAGCCGCCAAATAGCACCTGCACTGCGCCTGCATTGCTGACCAAGCTGGGGCCACTGCCGACGCCTTCGCCGGGGATGCCGATGGCCAGATCGTCGAAGCCGTCGTCGTCAAAATCGCCAACCGCGAGCGCTCGACCAAAGTTGTCATTGGCTTCCAGTGCGCCACCTGCACTGCCACCGCCCTGGTGCCAATAGTCTATGTTTTGATCGCTGAGTCCACTGCCCGGCGAGCCGTACAGCACATTGACCCCGCCTGCGCTATTCAAACCCTCAACATCATCAAAAGGTACGCCGATTGCCAGATCGTCGCAGCCGTCATTATCAAAATCGCCACTTGCCAGACTCAAGCCAAAACTTTCGAACGGGCTCGGATCGCCCGGAACGGCGGGCCCGGCTTGTCCCCACACTTGACGTCCCTCGGCGCTCAGCCCGATTATGCTGTTCTCAGCGTAAAGCACCAGCACGCGACCGCCGTCGGTCGCACCGACGAGATCATCGTTGGGCATACCGAAGGCCGCGTCATCAAGGCCGTCGCAGTTGTAATCGCCTACGCTCAGCGCGCGCCCGAATTCGGCATCCTCTTCCGGTTGGACCCCCACCCCAGGCGAGCCCTGATGCCAATACTGTGAGCTAGTCGTCTGCAACTGCGCAAGCGCGGTGCCTCCCAGCGCCAGTCCAGTGACCAACAACAGCCCGTTCGCCGCTACTCGATTCATGTTTCAGTCCTTCAGCTTGAATGGAATTGGGCGGGGTTTTCTTACCCACGCCAACACATGAATACGCAGCGCGCAAACGAACTCGCCATCGAAATTCAGGTTGGAGTGATTTCGGAATGTTTGTCAAACCGTGCCGTGGCTCAGCGAATCCAGTTTTAAATTAGCAGCCTCGGGAAAAAACAGGCCAGGCAATGAACATAGAGTTCTCCTAGGGAAGCTCTGAACAACACGATTTTTTCAGCAATCTTTCAGAAAAAGGCAATTGGATCGCCAAGAAGCAGGGTAATTTATCGACTTATTCATTTTGTGCCTTTATCTCGCCTTTTGGGCGAGATCCAGGCGGACTTATCCTAGGTCAGCAATGCTTGCTGCACGATTATCAAGCTGGTCAGATATTTCGCGGGACAACCAGATTCTCAAGCCATTATCCTAGCCCAAAACAGGTATTTTCCCTATGGCCGCGGTCGGGCGCATTGCAGATACTATTCCCATGACCTAAGGACATATTGAAGGACACCCAGGCATTCGACCGACGAACTCAGACCGACAGCGATCTCTGGACGCGACGCAGGATACTCACACGCTCCGGCGCCTTGTGAACAATATCCCCATGTCCCACGCCCGATCCCGAATCGCCCCGCCCGGAGAGTACGGTTGCTTTTCATATGGTGACCCGGTGCGTTCACAGAGCCTTCCTGTGCAGATCGGATCAGGTCACCGCCAGGAATTTCGACCATCGGCGCCAGTATAGGCAATGGAGCAGTTGCGGTCTCCGAGGCACGCGGGAGAAGCGAGTATCGAATGCCTGGAGGTCCCGGTCCAGGCAATGACTTTGCCGCTGATTTTCCGGGGCGGTGGCAAACTCAGTATCGACCACCTGATCAGTCATTTCTCGGCCCACTAGGCGCACTGCGGCTGCATGTGAGCTGCATTTGTGCCGGGCTCGTCGGTCTTTCGCGCAGCATCGTCGGGCCCGTTCGGTGCAGTGACGGGGCTGACCTCACTATTGCGACCAATCCTCAACCGAGATGTGCGCGACACCGGGCTCAGCCCTCATGAAGGCAAGGATCCGTTCGGTTACAGCAGGGCTGCTCATGAAGAGATTGTGGCCTGC
>Ga0102938_10003443_pt1 | contig 11811 bp, 12 predicted proteins | sample SalPonR2_B_D2_MG_FD_84516 | JGI IMG/M metagenome (GOLD analysis project Ga0102938, IMG submission 84516) | Salt pond soil microbial communities from South San Francisco under conditions of wetland restoration - Salt Pond MetaG R2_B_D2_MG | ecosystem: Environmental > Aquatic > Marine >... | reverse complement strand
GGCGGCGGCGCGTGGCATCGCCTGACCGTGTCGGTGGTCACGTCGGCGGCGGGGTTTCACGCGGCCAAGCAGGTGGCGGCGGCGGTGGGCGATGCGCTGGCTACGGGCGGTCTGAGCCTGAGCCGGGGGCGGCTGGCGGGCCTGCATTTTTACCGCGCACGGGCACAGAGGGAAGGCACCGGCGCACAGCGGCGGATCGACCTGACCTTTCGGGCGCGGGTGGAAGACACGGTTTAATCCCTTGATTTCATGGAGAGAGTGAAATGGCGGTACAGAATGGCAAAGACCTGCTGGTCAAGATTGACCTGACGGGTGACGGCAATTTCCAGACGGTCGCGGGGCTGCGGGCCACGCGGGTGAGTTTCAACGCCGAAAGCGTCGATGTCACCAGTCTGGAGTCGGGGGGCGGCTGGCGCGAGTTGCTGGGCGGCGCGGGGGTGAAATCGGCGGCGATCAGCGGCTCGGGGATTTTCCGGGACGCGGCCAGCGATGAACGCGCGCGGCAGATCTTCTTTGACGGTCAGGTGCCGGATTTCCAGGTGGTGATCCCCGATTTCGGCACGGTCGAGGGGCCGTTCCAGGTGACGGCGATCGAATATGCCGGGACGCATGACGGCGAGGCGACCTATGAGATGGCGCTGGCCTCGGCGGGGCAGCTGACCTTCACGGCGGCGTAAGCGCCATGGCGAACCCCTGGGCGGGCGAGGTGGCGGTGGTGATCGACGGGCGGCGGCATGTGCTGAAGCTGACGCTTGGGGCGCTGGCGGAGCTGGAAGCGGAGCTTGAGAGCGGCTCGCTTGTCGATCTGGTGGCGCGCTTCGAGGGGGAGGCCGTGTCCAGCCGCGATGTGCTGCGGTTGATCTTGGCGGGGCTGCGGGGCGGCGGGTGGCGCGGCGATGCGGGCGATCTGTTGAGCGCCGAGATCGAGGGCGGGCCTTTGGGGGCGGCGAAGGCGGCGGCGGATTTGCTGGCGCGGGCCTTCATGGCGCCGGGGCCAGGCGCATGAGCGGGGCGCGGGTGAACTGGCCTGCGCTGATGCGGGCGGGCCTGCGGGGGCTGAACCTGCGCCCGGCGGAGTTTTGGGCGCTGACGCCTGCCGAGCTGGAACTGATGCTGGGCCGGGGCGGAACCGTGGCGCCGCTGGCGCGGGCCAGGCTGGAGACGTTGCTGGCGGCCTATCCCGACGGGGTGGGCGAGGGCGGTCCGGGTAGAACGCGAAAGGAGACGGGACATGGAACGGTTGGATGATCTGGACGCGCAGGTCGAGGCGCTGGATGACAGCCTTGGGCAGGCGGCGGGCATGGCGGCGGCCTTCAATGCCGAACTTGCACGGGTCCGGGCAGGATTTGCCGGGGCCGGGCAAGATGCCGCGACGCTGGAGCGTGGCATGAGCCGGGGGTTGACCCGCGCCATACGGGGCGCCGTGGTCGAGGGCGACAGCCTTGCCCAATCGCTCGACAAGATGGCGAGCACGATGATCAACACGGCGTTCAACGCGGCGGTGAAGCCGGTGACCGATCATGTGGGCGGCTTGCTGGCCGAGGGTGTGAGCGGGCTATTTTCGGGGCTGATGCCCTTTGCCAAGGGCGGCAGTTTCGCCCAGGGCCGGGTGCAGCCCTTTGCCAGTGGCGGCATCGTCAGCGGGCCGGTGGCCTTTCCGATGCGCGGCGGCACCGGGCTGATGGGCGAGGCGGGGCCAGAGGCGATCATGCCGCTGGCGCGCGGGCCTGACGGCAAGCTGGGGGTGCAGGCGCGCGGCGGCGGTGCTGGGCGCGCGGTGCATGTGGTGATGAACATCTCGACGCCCGATGCCGAGGGCTTTCGCCGCTCGCAGGGGCAGATCGCCGCCGAGCTGGGCCGGGTGATCGGCCGCGGCGGGCGTAACCGGTAATCCGAGAGGGGACGAGGATCATGGGATTTCACGAGATACGGTTTCCCGCCAGCCTGAGCTTTGGGTCGGTCGGAGGGCCAGAGCGGCTGACGGATGTGGTCACGCTGGCCAATGGCTTTGAAGAGCGCAACACGCCCTGGCGCCATTCGCGCCGCCGCTATGATGCGGGCGTGGCGATGCGCGGGCTGGACGATCTGGAACGGTTGATCGCCTTTTTCGAGGCGCGACAGGGGCGCATCCACGGGTTTCGCTGGAAGGACTGGAGCGATTACAAGTCAAGCGCCGCCAAGGCCGAGCCTGCCTATGACGATCAGGTGATCGGCTATGGCGACGATGTGACGGCGCAGATCGCGTTGATCAAGACCTATCGTTCGGGGGAACAGACCTATCGACGGCCCATTTCAAAGCCCGTCAAGGGCAGCGTGCGCATCGGTCTGGACGGCGATGTGCAGCAGGAGGGGATCCATTTCGAGGTGGACAGCGCCACGGGGCTGGTCACGTTCGGGCATCCTCCGAATGCCGGGGTCGAGATCACCGCAGGCTATGAATTCGACGTGCCGGTGCGGTTCGACACCGACAGCATCCAGATCAGCCTTGCCAGTTTTCAGGCCGGTGAGGTGCCAAGCGTGCCGGTCGTGGAGTTGCGCCTGTGAGCGGGCTGGATACAGGGCTGAAGGCCCATCTGCAGACCGGCGTGACCACCACCTGCCGGGCCTGGGCGCTGAGCCGGCGCGACGGTGTCGTGATGGGGTTTACCGATCACGATTGCCCGCTGGCCTTCGAGGGGATCACCTTTCGCGCCGATACCGGGCTGAGCGCGCTGGCATTGCAGCAAAGCACCGGGCTGTCGGTGGACAATACCGAGGCGCTTGGCGCGCTGAGCGATGCCGCGATCTGCGAGGAGGATATCGAGGCGGGCCGCTATGACGGGGCCGAGGTGCGCGCGTGGCTGGTCAATTGGGCCGATGTGGCGCAGCGGCACCTGCAGTTTCGCGGCACCATCGGAGAGCTGCGCCGCGCGGGCGGTGCGTTTCAGGCCGAATTGCGCGGGCTGACCGATCTGCTGAATGTGCCGATGGGGCGGGTCTATCAGACGCCGTGCAGTGCCGTGCTGGGGGATGCGGCTTGCGGGCTTGATCTGGCGGCGGGCTGGTCGGTGGAGACGGCGGTGACCCAGGTGGAGGATCGCCGGCTGCTGCGCTGTGCAGGACTTGGGGGATTTGCGCCGGGCTGGTTCCGCCAGGGCGTCGTGCGCATGGCGGGCGGCGAGGCCGAGGGGCTGACCGGCGTCATCAAGGACGACCGGTCGGAGGGCGATCTGAGGTTGATCGAGCTGTGGCATCCGTTGCGCGCAGGTGTGGCGGTGGGCGATGCGCTGCGGCTGACGGCGGGCTGCGACAAGCGGATGGAGACCTGTCGGATGAAATTTGGAAACCTGCTGAATTTTCAGGGGTTTCCGGATATTCCGGGTGATGATTGGTCGATTAGCGATCCCATGCGGGCGGGGCGCCTGCATGGTGGGAGCCGGCGGGCATGAGCGGCGCGCGCGCGGATGCCGTCGCTGCTGCACGCGGCTGGATCGGCACGCCTTATCGGCATCAGGCGAGTTGCCGGGGCGCGGGCGCCGATTGCCTGGGGCTGATCCGGGGCGTGTGGCGCGAGGTGCTGGGGCCGGAACCCGAGCGCCCGCCGGCCTATAGCATGGATTGGGCCGAGCCTGCCCGCGACGAGGCGCTGTGGCGCGCGGCGCTGAGGCATTTGCAGGACAAGCCTTTGACGGAGGCCGCGGCGGGCGATGTGCTGTTGTTTCGGATGCGCGACGATGCCGTGGCCAAGCATCTGGGCATCGCCGGCGAGACCGGAGAGCGGGCCAGTTTCATACATGCGTATTCGGGTCATGCGGTGCTGGAAAGCCCGCTGACGCCGCCGTGGCACCGGCGGATCGTGGCCCGTTTCGCCTTTCCCCAGGAGGTCTAGGATATGGCGACGATACTTCTTTCCGCGGCGGGCGCCGCGATTGGCGGCTCGGTTGGGGGCACGGTTCTGGGCCTGTCGATGGCGGCGGTGGGACGGTTCACGGGGGCGGTCATCGGACGCTCGATCGACCAGCGGCTGATGGGGCAGGGATCGGAGACGGTCGAGACCGGCCGGGTCCAGCGGTTGCGGCTGACGGGCGCGGGCGAGGGTGATGCCATCGCGCAGGTTTACGGCCGGATGCGGGTGGCGGGTCAGGTGATCTGGGCCACGGAATTTCTTGAGGCGGTGTCCTATCAGCTTGCCGGAGGCGGAGGCGGTGGCGGCGGCGGCAAAGGGGCGAGGCGCAGCGCGCCGCAGTCGTTCCAGCGCGTGCACAGCTATTCGGTGAGCCTTGCGATTGCGCTGTGCGAGGGCGAGATCACCCATGTGGGCCGGGTCTGGGCGGATGGGCAGGAAATCGGGCGCGACAGTCTGAACATGCGGGTTTACCGGGGCACGCGCAGCCAGTGGCCCGACCCCAAGATCGAGGCGGTCGAGGGGGCGGGCCGGGCGCCGGCCTATCGCGGCACGGCCTATGTGGTGATCGAGGGGCTGGCGCTGGAGCGGTTCGGCAACCGGGTGCCGCAGTTCACCTTCGAGGTGTGCCGTCCCGCGCAGCCCGGAACCCCCGGCCACGAGCTTGATCCGCCATATGCGATGCGCGGTGTGGCGATCCTGCCGGGCAGCGGGGAATATACGCTGGCCATGCAGCCGGTGGAGATGAATTACGGGCCGGGATCGGGGCGACTGATCAATGTCAATTCGCCCTCGGGCAAGGCGGATTTTGCCACCTCGCTGGATGAGTTGCAGGGCGAGTTGCCGGCCTGCCGTACGGCGTCGCTGATCGTGAGTTGGTTCGGGGACGATCTGCGCTGCGGCGCCTGCACGATCCGCCCCAAGGTGGAGCAGACGCAGTTCGACGCGCGCGGCATGAAATGGATGGTGTGCGGGGTGACGCGCGCCACGGCGCTGCGGGTGGCGCTGGATGCTGCGGGACGCCCGGTTTATGGCGGCACGCCTGCCGACGCTGCGGTGATCCAGGCGATCCAGGGGATGAAGGCGCGCGGGCTTGACGTGATGTATTACCCGTTCATCCTGATGGACCAGATGCCGGGCAATGGCCGCCCCGATCCCTATAGCGATGCGCCCGATCAGCCGGTTCTGCCGTGGCGGGGGCGGATCACCACCTCGGAGGCGCCGGGCCGGCCTGGCAGCCCCGATGGCAGTGCGGCAGCCGCAGCCGAGGTTGCGGCGTTCTTCGGAACGGCTGTGGCGGCGGATTTCCTGCGAGAGCCGGTTGTCGAGGCACCGCCGCCCCCGTCGCCCGTGGACAGCAGCACCGACGACCCGGAGAACCGACCGTCCCCGTTGCTGACGGGATCGGGCACCCCGCGCACGGAAAGCCGGGAGAACGCGCCGTTCGAGCTGATCCACGGGCCGGTGGCGGAGCCGCCGTCAAGCCCGGTCCACTATAGCGGGCCGGATGAATGGGGCTATCGGCGGTTCATCTTGCACCAGGCGGCGCTGTGCCGGGCGGCGGGGGGTGTCGAAAGCTTTTGCATCGGGTCGGAAATGCGGGGGCTGACGCAGATCCGGGGGGTCTGGAACAGCTTTCCTGCGGTGGCGCAGCTGATCGATCTGGCGGCGCAGGTGCGGATTTTGCTGGGGCCGCATGTCAAGATCACCTATGCCGCCGACTGGTCGGAATATTTTGGCTATCAGCCGGGCAATGGCGACCGGTTTTTTCACCTCGATCCTCTGTGGGCCGATCCGAACATCGATTTCATCGGGATCGACAATTACATGCCGCTGAGCGACTGGCGCGAGGGGCATGACCATCTGGACGCCGCCGAGTGGGGCGCGATCCATGATCTGGGCTATCTGATGGCCAATGTCGCGGGCGGTGAAGGGTATGACTGGTACTATGCGTCCGATGCGGCGCGCGCGGCGCAGATCCGCACGCCGATCACCGATGGGGACCATGCCGAGCCATGGATCTGGCGCTACAAGGATATTCGCAACTGGTGGGAGAATTTCCATCATGAGCGGGTGGGGGCGTCCGATCGGGCACGACGACGGGTTGGGTGCCGCGATCCAAGCCGATCCGCTTTACCGAATATGGCTGTGCCGCGGTGGACAGGGCGACCAACCAGCCGAACAAGTTTCTCGATCCGAAGTCGTCGGAATCGCTTTTGCCCTATCATTCGGACGGGCGCCGCGATGAGCTTATCCAACTGCAATATCTGCGCGCGATGGCAGGTTACTGGACCGATCCGGCCAACAATCCGGTGTCGCCGGTGTATCAGGCGCCGATGGTGGATTGGGACCATGCCTGTGCCTGGGCCTGGGATGCGCGTCCGTTTCCGTTTTTCCCCAACAATGCCGGTTTGTGGAGTGACGGGGGCAATTATGCGCGGGGGCATTGGTTGAACGGGCGGATGTCGGCCCGGCGGTTGGCATCCGTCGTGGATGAGGTGACGGCGCGCGCCGGGCTGCGGCATGGCGATACCGAGGGTCTGCACGGACATGTGCGCGGCTATCTGGTGGAGCAGGTCGAGGAGGGGCGCGGCGCGCTGCAACCTTTGATGCTGCGGTATGGGTTCGATGCGGTCGAGCGCGACGGACGGTTGATGTTCAGGCTGCGCGATGGGCGGGGCGATCACTGGCTGGACCCCGAGCGGCTGGTGCGCGATCCCGATCTGGACGGTGTGCTGGAACAGACCCGCGCCAGTGAGGCCGAACTTGCGGGGCGGGTGCGTCTGCGCTTTGTGGAGGCAGACGGGGATTACGATGTGATCGCGGAGGAGGCGATCTTGCCGGACGAGGCAAGTCGGGGGGTCTCGACCTCGGAGATGGCGCTGTCGATGACGCGCGGCGAGGGGCGGCAGACGGTGGAACGCTGGCTGTCGGATGCCCGGGTGGCCACTGATACCCTGCGCCTGTCGTTGCCCGCGTCGCGGCTGGAGGCCGGTGCCGGGGATGTGATCGTGGTGCCCGAAAAGGGCGGCGAGGGGTATTTTCGCATCGATCGGGTTGAACAGATGGGCCAGGCGCAGCGGATAGACGCTGTGCGGATCGTGCCCGAAAGCAGCCCTGTGGCCGATTTCGAGGCCGCCGCGCCGCGCCCGCGCGCCTTTACGGCGGCGGCGCCGGTGACGCCGTTTTTCCTGGACCTGCCGCTGATGAGTGGCGACGAGGTGCCCCATGCGCCGCATCTTGCGGTGACGGCAGAGCCGTGGCCCGGGGCGGCGGCGCTTTATGCGGCGGATGGGGATGCCGATTACGTGCTGAACACTGTTTTGGCGGCGCGCACTCCGGTCGGGATGAGCGAGACGGCACTTGCGCCCGCACCCATTGGCCGGATCGACCGGGGCGAAGGGCTGGTTGTCAGGATGCTGAGCGGCGGGCTTCAAAGCGTGGATGACCTTGGGTTTCTGGGGGGCGCGAACCTGTGCGCCATCGGGGACGGAACGCCGGACGGCTGGGAGCTGTTCCAGTTTCGCGATGCCGACCTGGTGGGCGAGGATACCTATGTGCTGCGCCACCGGCTGCGGGGGCAATTGGGCACCGAGGCGGCAATGGCGGCACCGTGGCCGGAGGGTTCGTTCGTGGTGAGGCTGGATGGCAGCGCGCGACAGATCGCCTTGACCGAAGCCAAGCGAGGTCTGGCGCGCTATTACCGGATCGGACCGGCGGAGCGAGGCTTTGACGATCTGTCCTATCGGGGTGCGCGCCTTGCGTTTGATGGGCTGGGGCTGCGCCCCCTGTCGCCGGTGCATCTGCGGCTGGAAGGCATGGCCGGGCATGATCGGCGGGTCAGCTGGATCCGGCGCACGCGGATCGGGGGGGACAGGTGGGAAGGCCCGGACGTGCCGCTTGGCGAGGAGATGGAGCGCTATGTGGTGCGGGTGATGCAGGGGGAGGTCCTGCGGCGCGAGGAGACGGTCGAGACGCCGGAATGGATTTATGGCGTGGATGCGCAGGATGAGGACGGGATCACCGGCGCGTTCGAGATACAGGTGGCGCAGATGTCGGGCTTGTTCGGGCCGGGAGCGGTGGCGCGGCTTGCTGTCGAAGGGTGAGCGGCGCGCTGTGGCGGGTTTTGCAGGGGCGGAGTCATTCCTGTCGGTTATGGGGGCTATGACAGCTTTGCGTTTTGCCAAACGCGCCTATCTGGTATAGTCGAGCCGAAAAACAGGAGCCTGACCATGGTGGAAACCCGCGCGAAACTGGCCGAGCTGGACCCGGTATGGGGCCGTATTCGGGCCGAAGCACAGGAAGCGATCGATCACGAGCCGTTGCTGGGCGGGGTGATCCATTCGTCGATCCTGCACCACAAGACGCTTGAATCTGCGCTGGCTTACCGGATTTCGCTGAAGCTGGCCTCGAGCGAGATGCCCGAGCAGATCCTGCGCGAGATTTGTGATGCCGCCTATGCCGGTGACAGATCGCTGTCGGTGGCCGCACGGGCCGATATCGTGGCGGTGCATGATCGTGATCCGGCCTGTGACCGGTTCATCCAGCCGATGCTGTTTTTCAAGGGCTTTCAGGCGATTCAGGCATATCGCGTTTCGCATTGGCTATGGGCCGAGGGGCGCAGGGACATGGCGCGGTTCTTTCAGATGCGGGCCTCGGAAGTGTTCGGGGTGGATGTGCATCCGGCGGCACATCTGGGCAAGGGCATCATGATCGACCACGCCCATTCCATCGTGATCGGCGAGACCGCGACGGTGGGCGACAACGTGTCGATGCTGCATTCGGTGACGCTTGGCGGGACCGGCAAGGAAGAGGAAGACCGTCATCCCAAGATCGGTGACGGTGTGCTGATCGGGGCGGGCGCCAAGGTGCTGGGCAATATCCGGGTCGGCAACTGCTCGCGGATCGCGGCGGGATCGGTGGTGCTGCAGGAGGTGCCGCCCTGCAAGACCGTGGCCGGTGTTCCGGCCAAGATCGTCGGTGAGGCGGGCTGTGATCAGCCGTCGGTCAGCATGGATCAATTGCTGGGCACCAAAGGGTCCGAGTGACGGGCCGCGATCAAACCCGGTCTGACGCGGGGCATTGACGCAGAACATAAAGAACCCCGGATAAGTGGCTGCTTATCCGGGGTTTTCTGTCTCATCTGGCGGCTGGATCAGGCCAGCATCACCAGCGGGTTTTCAAGGTTTTCGACGATGTGCTGCAGCAATTCGGCGCCGAGTGCGCCGTCGATCACCCGGTGATCCACGCTGAGTGTCACCGACATGACCGTGGCCACGCTCAATTCCCCATCCTTGCCGACGACGGGCTTTTTGAGGCCCGCACCGACCGCGAGGATCGCGCCATGTGGCGGGTTGATGACCGCGTCGAAATTGTCGATGCCGAACATCCCGAGGTTGGAAATCGCGAAGGTGCCGCCCTGATATTCCTCGGGGGACAGTTTGCGGTCGCGGGCACGTTTGGCCATGTCTTTCATCTCGGCAGAGAGGGTCGACAGAGATTTCGCCTCGGCATCCTTCAGCACCGGGGTGAACAGCCCGCCTTCGATGGCGACGGCAACCGCCACATCCGATGGCGTCAGTTTCAGAACGCGGTCCCCGGCCCAGACGGCGTTGGCGTCGGGCACGGCCTGAAGCGCCAGGGCACAGGCCTTGATGATGAAGTCGTTGACGCTGAGCTTGACGCCACGCGGCTCAAGCTGTGCGTTCAACTCGGCCCGGAACTTCAGCAGGGCGTCCAGCCGGATATCCCGGCGCAGGTAGAAATGCGGGACGGTTTGCTTGGCTTCCGTCAGGCGGGCGGCAATGGTCTTGCGCATCCCGTCCAGCTTGACCTCGGTGTAGGCGCGGTCCTTGTACATGGCGGCAACCGCATCGGCGGACGCGCCCACCGGCGCAGGGGCTGCCGGTTTTGCGGACGTTTCGGGGCTGGACTTTGGGGCCGTGGCGGGGCTGCTGGCCTCGGTGCCTTCGACATCGGCTTTCACGATGCGGCCACGCGGGCCGGAGCCTTTGATCTGCGCAAGATCGACGCCCTTGTCGGCAGCGATCCGGCGGGCCAGAGGCGAGGCGAAGATCCGGTTTCCGCTGTCATCTTGCGGCGCCGCCGGTGCCTTGGTGTCCGATGCTTTCGCCGCGGGCGTGCCCTTTCCGGAGCCTTCGCCCTCTGCCTTGGCGGTGGCTTCGGGGGCGGTGGTTTCTGCGGCGTCAGTTTCGGGGGCGGCGGCTTTTGCGGTGTCGCTGTCGATGTCATCGGCGCTTTCGCCGTCTTCCAGAAGCACGGCGATGGGGGTGTTGACCTTCACGCCTTCGGTGCCTTCGGGGATCAGGATCTTGCCGATGGTGCCGTCGTCCACGGCCTCGAATTCCATCGTGGCCTTGTCGGTTTCGATCTCGGCCAGAAGGTCGCCCGAGCTGACCTCGTCGCCTTCCTTGACCAGCCATTTCGCCAGCGTGCCTTCTTCCATCGTGGGCGACAGGGCGGGCATGAGTATTTCGGTTGGCATCGCTCTTGTCTCCTTAACGGTAGGTGACCGCGCGCACAGCCTCGATCACCTCGGCGGTGGAGGTCAGCGCCAGTTTCTCGAGATTGGCGGCATAGGGCATCGGCACGTCCTTGCCGGTGCAGTTGATGACCGGAGCGTCCAGATAGTCGAACGCGCGTTCCATCAGCGTGGCCGAGATGTGGTTGCCGATCGACGCCACGGGCCAGCCTTCTTCCACGGTCACGCAGCGATTGGTTTTCATGACCGATGCGATGACGGTGTCGTAATCCAGCGGACGCAAGGTGCGCAGGTCGATCACCTCGGCGCTGATGCCGTCCTCGGCCAGTTTGTCGGCGGCTTCCATGGCATAGGTCATGCCGATCCCGAAACTCACGATGGTGACATCGGTGCCCTCGCGCCAGATGCGCGCCTTGCCGAAGGGGACGGTGAAATCGTCCAGAACCGGAACCTCGAAGCTTTTGCCGTAGAGGATCTCGTTTTCAAGGAACACAACCGGGTTGGGATCGCGGATCGCGGATTTCAGCAAGCCCTTGGCGTCGGAGGCCGAATAGGGCTGCACGACCTTGAGACCGGGGATTTGGGCATACCATGCCGCGTAATCCTGACTGTGCTGCGCGCCGACGCGGGCGGCCGCGCCGTTGGGACCACGGAACACCATCGGACAGCCCATCTGACCGCCCGACATATAGAGCGTCTTGGCGGCGGAGTTGATGATCTGGTCGATCGCCTGCATGGCGAAGTTCCATGTCATGAATTCCACGACCGGGCGCAGACCGCCAAAGGCCGCACCGACGCCAATCCCGGCAAAGCCGTGTTCGGTGATCGGTGTGTCGATCACGCGCTTGGAGCCGAATTCATCCAGCAGACCTTGGGTGATCTTGTAGGCGCCTTCGTATTCCGCGACCTCTTCGCCCATGATGAACACGGTGTCATCGGCGCGCATTTCCTCGGCCAAGGCGGCGTTGATCGCCTCGCGCACGGTCTGTTTGCGGGTCTCTGTGCCTTCGGGCCAGTCAGGCGAGCGATCGGGCTTCGGGGCTTCGGGGGCCTTGGCGCGGGCCGGCGCGGATGTGCCGGACCCGGCGGTGTCGCTTGCGGCCTGCGGGGCAGGGGCGGCGTTGTCATCGGCGCTGTCGATGTCATCGGCGCTTTCGCCCTCGTCCAGCATCACGGCAATGGGGGTGTTGACCTTCACGCCTTCGGTGCCTTCCGCGATCAGGATCTTGCCGACGGTGCCTTCGTCCACCGCCTCGAATTCCATCGTGGCCTTGTCGGTTTCGATCTCGGCGATGATGTCGCCGCTGGACACCTCGTCGCCTTCCTTGACCAGCCATTTGGCCAGCGTGCCTTCTTCCATCGTGGGGGAGAGGGCGGGCATGAGAATTTCTGTCGCCATGGTCGTCACTCCTCCTCAGGCGTTCTG
>Ga0102938_10003441_pt1 | contig 11812 bp, 7 predicted proteins | sample SalPonR2_B_D2_MG_FD_84516 | JGI IMG/M metagenome (GOLD analysis project Ga0102938, IMG submission 84516) | Salt pond soil microbial communities from South San Francisco under conditions of wetland restoration - Salt Pond MetaG R2_B_D2_MG | ecosystem: Environmental > Aquatic > Marine > Intertidal... | reverse complement strand
GGCTGCCTATTTGAGCCAATACACGCCAAACCCGGCAAGCTGAAACTCAATAACATCACGGTCAAACTTCGCATTAAATAACTCGCCCTGTATAAGATCGGTGTAGTTTGTTTTAATGGGTTTGGGCAGCTCACTGAGGGGGATACGGACAGTTGTAAGCCCCGGATTTACATTGATTAGTGACAGAACATATTCATTATTATCAGGGGAAATCCTTAACACACACAACACGTCCTTCTCAGTTGGTATAATCTGCATACGCCCCGAGGGGTGAAAGGCAGCTTCACGGCGTCGCACTTTAAGCATATCCTGGAAACCGCTAAAAATCCGGTTTCTCAGAGTACCTGGTGTGTTTAAATCTTTCATTACCCTTGAGTAAGTGAGCTTTTCCCGGTTGATTGTACGGTTCTGCCCGGTCTGCTGTACCCCCTCTGTATAATTGCCCGAACCCAACAGGCTGTGGATGTAAATACCGGGGACCCCCCTTAAAGTGAGCATCACCGCCTGGCTTGCCAAAAACTTCCGCGCCCGAACGCTCACCGGCAGGTCCTTCTCCGCCACCGCGTCGAGGTAGGTAATATTCATCTCATAGGGTATCTCCCCCTCGGGGGTTGCCTTGTAATTGATAAAACCGCCCCTCTCTCGGGTAGTTTCTACCAGGCCGTGTACCTCATCCTCCGAAAGGATCCCCTTTGCAGGGAGGAGGCCTATACCGTCATGGGATGCTAAAAAATTGAAAAAAGTAGTAGTGCCAAGGGTGTCCGGCAATTCGGAAGCCCATTTTTGAATATGCCCGGTGTCTTCCCGGCGAAAGGCATCCAACACCAGCGGGGGAAGGCTGAACTGATACACCATATGAGCCTCATCGTCCATATTCCCAAAGTAGCTGATATTCTCCGCATGGGGTACATTTGTTTCGGTAATAACAACTACCCAAGGAGCAACCACATTCAAGATAGCCCGAAACAACTTTACCACTGCATGGGTTTTCTCGTGATGAATCGAAGGATGGCCAAGCTCCTTCCACAGATATGCAATCGCATCGAGGCGGATAATCTGTATACCGTTTTTAATATGAAACAGCATTACCTTGAGCATTTCCAGCAGCACATCGGGGTTTGAAAAATTCAGATCTACCTGATCGGCACTGAAGGTCGTCCACACATACTCCCGTCCATGGTCCGTCTCAAAGGGAGTGAGAAGCGGGTGAGTACGCGGCCGTACAATCATCGACACATCAGTATCTTTATCCAAAGCAATAAAATAATTTTTATAATAGGGATCATCGTGTAGAAATTTTTTAAACCACTCGTTTTTCGCTGAACAGTGGTTAAGCACCAAGTCCGACATCAGCTTAAAAACACTGCCGATTTCCCTGATTTCCCGCCATGTTCCCAGCTGGGGATTCACCGAGTAGTAATCAATAATAGAAAAACCGTCATCCGAAGAGTAAGGAAAAAAAGGAAGGATGTGGATCCCCGAGAAGATATCCCGCAGCTTTGCATCGGCAAAATCCCGCAGATTAGCAAGGGGAGTTTTCCCTTCCTCAAGCAAATTGTCACCGTAGGTTATTAAAATAGAGTCGCCGTTATCCAGCGGCAATTCACCTTTCCCCCGATGATGCGGGGCCTGAATATCCTGTTGCGCCTTTACTATCTGAGCATGGACCTGTTTTTCAAGCTCAGATCCCTGCTCATCTCCATAAATAAACTGAATTAATTTTGATATTGAACTTGTCATTGAACGCACCCTCCAGGCCGGATTAGCTGATATTTATTCTATATTTCTATACTAATGCAAATATCGGTACTATTCCACCGTGTTTTATTCACCAGCTGTTCACAATTTGAAAATTTTAGAATTGTGAATGCTTATTTTTTGTGTAAAGAATGAAATCGGCATTCAGGGAGGGCTTACTTTTTTCTTTCGATCAGTTGACTCTGACAAGCTTCTTCAAAACTTGGTCCCACCAGCCTTCTGAAGCTATTTCACTATATTAGTTTCAGTGAGGAATGTGCCGCGACATCTGTTGGGGGTTTTGTATATTGTTACGGGCGGCTGCAGCCGCCAGCGGTTAACCGCATTGCAGCTTACCCAAACCGGCCGCTAATGTAGTCGGCGGTTTTTTTGCTCGCAGGATTCAGAAACAGTTTTTCTGTTGTATCGAACTCTTCCAGATAGCCGTTGAGAAAAAAGGCGGTGTAGTCACCCACACGGCCGGCCTGCTGCATGTTGTGGGTTACAATCACAACGGTATAGTTTTTCTTCAATTCATCGATCAGGTCTTCAATGAAGGTGGTGGCAATCGGGTCGAGAGCGGATGCCGGCTCATCCATCAAAATTACTTCCGGTTCAACTGCAATTGCCCGGGCGATGCACAGGCGCTGCTGCTGGCCCCCCGAAAGGGAGAGGGCACTTTTGTGAAGCCGGTCCTTCACCTCGTCCCAGAGGGCAGCTTTTTTTAGACTGGTTTCGGTAATCTCCTGCAGCTTCTCGCGGTTGTGGGTCCCGAACATCCGGGGGCCGTAGGCTACATTATCAAAAATGCTTTTGGGAAAGGGGTTAGGCTGCTGAAAGACCATACCGATGTGGCGCCGCAACCGCACCGGATCGATGTCTTTATCATAGATATTTTTATCATTTAAAAGTATTCGCCCCTCAACCTGGGTTCCTTCAATTAAATCGTTCATTCGGTTAAAACAGCGCAACATGGTCGACTTCCCGCAGCCGCTGGGCCCTATGATTGAGGTAACCCGGTTTTTATAAATTCGCATATCTATATTAAAAAGAGCCTGGGTTTGCCCGTAGTAAAAACTTAGCTCATTCACATTGATTACCGTATCAAGCTTCTGTTCAGTCTCTGTTCTCTCATTATGCTTCATAATTGTTCCGTCTAATTCAATCACTGTCCTTCACTCCTCTAGTGCCGTGGTGCTACTTTTGCCGTTTTTTCTGGTAAAATTTGTTTCGAAAATATACTGCAATTCCGTTCATCGATAGAATTATTATTAACAGTACTACGATCGCCGCCGGTGTAACCCCGTGCTGGAACTCAGATTGGGGAAAATCAGACCATGCATAAATCTGAAGCGGCATGGCGCTGAAAGAACTAAACAATCCGTGGGGGGAGGTAAACATAGTAGTGGCCGCACCTATCATTATCAACGGTGCGGTCTCTCCCATTGCGTTTGCCAACGCGATGATAGTCCCTGTCAGGATGCCCGGTACAGCCTCCGGCAGCACAACCGTACGGATCATCTGCCACCTAGTGGTACCCAGCCCCAGGGAAGCATGGCGCTGCAGATCCGGCACTGCCTTAATAGCCTCCTGCGAGGACACGATTACGATCGGAAGAACCCGCAGGGTCAGGGTAAACGCCCCTACCAGCACAATGCCGTGGGGCATACCAAAGGTAGAAACAAACAACCCCAATCCGAGCAGGCCGTACACAATCGAGGGTACACCGGCTAAATTGGCGATATTTATCTCAATGAAGCGGCGAAAAAAACTCTGCTTTGAATACTCCTCCAGATAAATCGCCGATCCGACCCCCAGGGGGAGCGAAAACAGGGCCACCAGGCCGATTACAAAGGCCGAGCCAAGTAAAGGCGGACGTACACCGGCCTTTTCGGCAAACCGGGAGGGAGTGTTGGTAATGAACTCAAGGTCCAGCCAACCGGCCGCTTCATAAATCACGTAAATCAAAAGCGCTCCGAGGGAAACTATTCCAAAAAGTGCAGCAATCACACAGAAAACCTGAAACACAATTCCCTTGATGCGCTCTTTGCGAATATTATCCTCGGCAGCTCCGGAAGCAATATCTTTCACCGCCATTAGTATTTCTCTCTATATTTTCTTTTTATATAAGCACTTACCATATTTAACACCATCGTCATCGCGAAGAGAGTCAAACCAACTGCAAACAAGCTTCTGTAGGCAACCGAGTCTCCGGTCACATCGCTTACTCCAATCTCCACCATGGCCGCCGTCATGGTTTGCACCGGCTCAAACAGGGTTTCCCCCGGTTTCAGCCAGTTGACCATTCGCGACATGTTCCCCCCCGCAATAGTTACGGCCATTGTTTCACCGATTACTCTTGAAATGCCGAGAATAAAGGATGAAACAATCCCCGAAAGGGCGGATGGAACCACTACTGAGGTGGTAACCTGGAACTTGGTAACCCCCAGCCCGAAGGCCGCATGTCGAAGCGTATTAGGAACGGCCCGCATTGCGTCTTCGCTGATACTCGCTATAGTGGGTATAATCATTATACCGACTACGATTGAGGCGCTCAGTACATTAAATGTACTCAGTTGAGGGATAAAAGACTTCAGCATAGGGGTGATGTACACAAGGGCGAAATAGCCATATACAACTGTAGGAATACCGGCCAGAACTTCCAGGGCCGGCTTGAGCACCGAACGAACCCGTTCGTTGGCGTATTCACTCAGAAAGATCGCCGCCAGCAACCCCGTTGGAATTGCAATGAGGGAAGTCACCAGGGTAAAGGTAAGGGTTCCGCTTATCAGCGGCAGTACTCCAAACTCCTCCGGTCGTATAGTCGGGCTCCAGCGGGTTCCGGTAAAAAACTCGAAAAAAGAGACTTCGCTGAAGAAAATCGCCGAATCGGTAATCAGAACCACCACAATTCCCACAGTGGTAATCACTGAGAGGAAAGCAAAGGAAAAAAAGACAAATTTAACCAGGTGCTCTTTTATATCGACTCGAAATTGTTTGTGTAAATCAAGCTCCATTATACATTTCCTGTAGAAGTAGTTCTATATAAACCCGCGGAAGGACATGCCTCCCGCGGTATTCACGCGCAATTACTGTACGTCGGCAACAGCTTCATCAAACTTGGCAAGATAGTCTTCAACATCAGCTGTGGTCATCGGAACATAGCCGACCTGCTTCACGATTTCGCCGTCGGTTCTTTCAAGGTAGAACCTCACGAACTCACGCAGTTCAGGCCGAATAAGCTCTTTCTTGGCTACGTAGATGAAAAGCGGACGGGAAAGCACATATTCACCGGCTTTTGCGGTTTCAATAGAAGGCATTACACCATTGACCTTCAGGGCCTTTACTTTGTCCTTGTTTTCAAGGTAGTAGGCCATACCGAAGTAACCGGAAGCGCCCTTAGAGCCGCTTACCGCCTGTACAATGGTGTTGTCCTGTTCAGTTCCCTGGTAATCACTGCGGGAAGCGCCGCCTTCGCCAACAACCTCTTCGGTGAAAAAGTCAAAGGTACCGGAAGCGGAAGTAGGTCCGTAGAGTTCAATCTCGATGTCGGGCCATGAAGGATCTACATCGCTCCACTTCTGAGCGGGGTCATCGGGACGCCAGATGTGGGCAAGCTGATCAATGGTGATGGTATCGGCCGGGAAGTCTTTGTGTACAACGATGGTCACTGCGTCGATTCCAACCTGGAACTCGAGGGGCTCAATGCCGTTTGCACGGGCCGCTTCCAGCTCGCTGTCCTTAATCGGGCGGCTGGCATCGTTGATTGAGGTTTTACCGGGAATAAAGAAGTTCTTAAAACCGCCGCCGGAACCGGTAGACTGTACAGGGATCTCAACCTGCGGGTGCAGCTTGCTAAACTCTTCAGCCATAGCTACGGTTACGGGGTACACGGTAGAACTACCTGCAATTTTGATAGAACCGGAAAGCTGCTCACCAGCTTCTTCCTGCTCTCCACCTGCGAACACTGCGAAAGGAACGATTACTGCGATCAATGCGATAGCAAGGATCTTTTTCATGTTGTTCTCCTTTTAGATAAAGTTTACAGGTGCAATATCGCCGTTGAATGTTAAAGCTTTACTTGCTTTGTGTGAGAAGTTTTTAATATTTCGGTTAGTCTTTTGTGAATGAAATGTTATATTTCTGTTAAAGAGAGGAAGAAATTGATTTTTTGCTGCTACATATAGTACCATAGCGATATGTATAAGATAACAGTATTTCACTATCATCTGCTCACTGGGGGAATTACCCAAGTTATTTCTTCATCGGCAAAAGCCCTGATGCTGAGTGCTTCCAATCAGTTCGACATTACTCTAGTCTCCGGGCGGGATGAACAAACCCCGCAGCTCATTGAATCGCTGAATCAGGAGCTGAAGACCTCTGGTATAGAAGCAACGGTGAAGAGTAAACACCTACCGGAGATTGACTATCTTGTTGAGCAAAGTAATCCCCCCAACGTAGAAGAAATAAAAGAAAAGCTTACTCGTCATTTCACTAATAGTATCTGGTGGGTCCATAACTATCACATTGGAAAAAACCCCCGATTTACCGAAGCACTGGTGCAGATTGCCCACGAACAGCCACAACAGCAGTTGGTACTGCATATACATGATTTTCCAGAAAGCGGACGCTTTTCGAATTTGAAAGACCTGTATGAATCAGTCCGCTCGCCGATCTATCCACTCAGCAGAAATGTGCGTTATGTAGTCATTAACAGCCGCGACCAAGACATTCTTGCGGAAGCCGGAGTGCCCAAGGAACAGCTGTTCTTGCTCAACAATCCCATCGACCAGAAGCAGGAAGCTCGTATAGATTATTGGCAGGTTCAGCAGAAAATATCCTCCTGGGCCTCCGAACACACCATGAGATGGGAACCTGAGGGAAAACTGCTTCTCTATCCGGTACGGACAATTCGAAGGAAAAACGTACTCGAGGCTGGGGTACTTTGCAATATGCTGGAAAGTCCGGTCAATCTCTTGGTTACTCTGCCGGGAGTATCGCAACAGGAGCAGGACTACTCCAATCTGGTCGAAAATGCTTTTGATAATCGCCTCATCTCCGGCAGTTGGGGGATTGGAAGATTTCTCGATGAAATCGGTATAAGTTTTACAGAACTCACCCGGTCGGCGGATACCCTAGTCTCAACAGCAATACAGGAGGGCTTCGGATACCTGTTTATCAATAGTGTGTTGTGGGAAGTCCCCCTTATCGCCCGGGAGCTTGATATTCTCGGAGGCATACGGGACAACTTTCAGCCGGACTCAAGTCTTTTCTACAAAGCCCTGCAGGTTCCCCTCACTACCGGCGAGCGTGCAGCCCTTGGAGATGCGTATACAAAGCTGATAAGCTCTGTAGCCCCTATGTTGCCGGAGGGACAGGATAAACGGCTGCACTACGAAGTGGAACAGCTGCTGGCAGAGGAACTTATCGATTATTCCTTTCTTACGGTTGACCAGCAGTATGAATTTCTCAAAAGAACCGCTGAATCAGGGGATTTTGTGAATGACCTGCGCGAGATCAATGCGGAGACTGCGGCAACCGCCGAAAACCTTCTCCGCGGGCCCAAGGTGAAAAACCGCCGGAACATCCTCCGCGAGTTCGGTGCCGAAGCCCACACCCGCTCGGTACAACAGATCCTCGATTCTTTTGAAACACTGCACGCGGACACCCCAGAACAGGGGAGGTCATCTGGTTCTCCCACTATCGAGCTGCAAAGCGGGGCGGCAGCCGGAGACCCGGTACACCAGAGGGTCCTGCAGGCATTTAATCATCTCAACTATCTTCGTCCCTTGTTTTTTTGATACTTGAAGTGCCGGAAACCTGTTTTTTGTGAAACCGGTGTAAAAGAATTCACTACTTCAGCAGTATCTGTATTTGCTTTTTCTCATAAACCGTTCTTCACCTTGTACGATATCGATAAATAAGGTATACTATTGCCGATATTTCTCATAAATTTATAGTAATTGAAAGGATACGACATGCCAGAAAAAAACATGGTAACGATTGACGGCAATACCGCCGCAGCGTATGTTGCCCACGCAACAAACGAAGTTTGTGCTATTTACCCGATTACTCCCTCCTCCCCGATGGGAGAATTAGCAGACCTCTATTCTGCTCAGAACAAGTCTAACATTTGGGGGACTATTCCGGAGGTAGTCGAGCTTCAATCAGAAGGGGGAGCTTCAGCCTCAGTACACGGTGCACTGCAAACCGGTGCCCTCACCACTACCTTTACCGCTTCCCAGGGTCTTCTGCTGATGCTTCCGAATATGTTTAAAATCGCAGGAGAGCTCACCTCTACCGTTTTTCACATCGCCGCTCGGGCAGTTGCAAACCAGGCCTTGTCCATCTTCGGTGACCATTCCGATGTAATGGCCGCCCGTTCAACAGGCTTTGCCGAACTGGCCTCCAACAGCATTCAAGAGGTTATGGACAACGCCCTGATTGCCCAAGCCGCAACTCTTGAAGCACGGGTACCCTTCCTCCACTTCTTCGACGGGTTCCGTTCTAGCCATGAAATCCAGAAGGTGGAAGAAATTTCCTACGACGTAATGAAAGAGATGATCGACCCTGAACTGGTACAGGCCCACCGCAGTAGAGCGATGAACCCTGAAAAACCGGTTATCCGCGGCACCAGCCAGAACCCCGACGTGTTCTTTGCCGCACGGGAAACAGTGAATAAATACTACGATGCCACTCCAGCCATTGTTCAAAAGGCTATGGACAAGTTTGCCAAGCTGACCGGTCGCCAGTACAAGCTGTTTGACTATGTCGGTGCTCCCGATGCCGAACGTGTAGTTGTCTTGATGGGCAGCGGCGCCGAAACCATGGAAGAGACGGTTGAATACCTGGTAAATAAGGGTGAAAAGGTTGGAGTTCTAAAAGTGCATCTCTACCGCCCCTTCAGTGCTAAAGACTTTGTGAACGCTCTGCCGGAAACGGTAAAATCCATTGCAGTACTCGATCGTACCAAGGAATCCGGTTCCCTCGGCGAACCAATGTACGAAGACGTTCGCACCGCAATCGGTGAAATGATGGAAAGCGGCGACTGCAAGCTTAAAGCCTACCCCACCATCGTCGGCGGCCGCTACGGCCTCGGTTCCAACGAGTTCAACCCCGGCATGGCAAAAGCGGTCCTCGATAATCTCAGTGAAAAAAATCCGAAAAACCACTTTACAGTGGGTATTCACGATGATGTAACCAATACCAGCCTCGAATGGGATGCGGAATTCTCTACCGCCGGTGCAGATGTCACCCGGGCAATGTTCTACGGCCTCGGTTCCGACGGTACCGTTGGAGCAAACAAGAACTCCATTAAAATTATTGGTGAGGCCACCGACAACTACGCACAGGGTTACTTTGTATACGACTCCAAAAAGGCCGGTGCAACCACGGTTTCCCACCTACGGTTTGGGAAAGACCTCATTAAGAGCACCTACCTTATTCAAAAAGCAAACTTCCTTGCATGCCACAAGTTCACCTTCCTCGAACGCTACGACATGCTCAAAAACGCCGAAAAGGGCGGGGTATTTCTACTGAACTCACCCTTCGGTAAAGACGAGGTATGGAACAACATTCCTGTAGAAGTACAGCAGAAGATTATTGATAAAGACCTCGATTTCTATGTAATCGATGCATATAAAATTGCCGAAGCCGCCGGAATGGGAACCCGCATTAACGTAGTAATGCAGACCGCCTTCTTTAAGATCTCCGGTGTACTTCCTGAAGATCAGGCCATCGATCTTATCAAAAAATACATCAAAAAGACCTACACTAAGAAGGGACAGGATGTGGTTGATAAAAACATCAAAACCATCGACATGGCCCTCGAAGCGATTGAAAAGGTCGACTACCCGAAGCAGACCAAGGGCGATCACCACATGGTACAAATCATTCCCGACAGCGCCCCTCAGTTTGTGAAAGACGTAACCGGTGAAATTATTGCCGGCCGGGGCGAAGAAATTCCTGTCTCGAAACTGCCTGCCGACGGCAGCTACCCCCTCGGAACCACTAAATACGAGAAACGTAATGTTGCCGAGAAAATCCCCGTGTGGGACCCGGAAACCTGTATTCAGTGTGGCGACTGTTCTGCGGTATGTCCCCACGGCGTCATCCGCATGAAGATGTACGATCCGGCCCTCCTCGACAAAGCCCCTGAAACCTTCAAGAGCACCGATGCCAAGAGCAAAATTTTCCAGGGCAAGAAATTTACTATACAGATCGCACCTGAGGATTGTACCGGTTGCGGGGCATGTATTAACATTTGCCCGGCCCACAAGAAAGTAAACGGTGAGAAAACAGAAGAAAAGGCATTGACCTTCGAACCGCAGCTTCCGCTGCGTGAGCAGGAGGCTGAAAATTGGGAGTTCTTTCTCAATGAAATTCCCGATTTCGACCGTAATGAGCTCAAACTGCAGACCACTATCGGCAGTCAGCTCCTCCGACCGTTGTTCGAGTTCTCCGGTGCCTGTGCCGGTTGTGGTGAAACCCCGTACGTAAAAATGGTCAGCCAGTTCTTCGGCGACCGCGCTATTATCGCCAACGCCACTGGTTGTTCCTCCATTTACGGCGGAAACCTTCCCACCACCCCCTATGCTTCTCGTGACGACGGACGCGGTCCGACATGGTCCAACTCTCTATTTGAAGATGCCGCCGAGTTTGGATACGGTATGCGTCTGGCAACCGACCGCAACATGACCTACGCAAAGGAACTTCTCGATCGCGCTAGCAAAGAAGGCGTCGACGGCATCGATACTGAAGTCCTTAAGAATCTCCGGGACAACGAACAGCGAACCGAAGAAGAAATTGAAAATCAGCGCAAATGGAAGGACCAGGTAGTAGCTAAAGCTGAAAAGAGCAGCAATGCAATGCTGAAAGAGCTCGCCTCGGTAGCCGACTACCTTGTCCGCCGCTCCGTATGGATATTCGGTGGTGACGGATGGGCCTACGACATCGGCTACGGTGGTCTTGACCACGTACTGGCCTCGGGCCGCGATGTAAATGTGCTGGTAATGGACACTGAGGTATATTCAAACACCGGTGGACAGATGTCCAAAGCTACCCCGACCGGGGCAATCGCTAAATTTGCCGCCGCCGGTAAGGGAATTGGTAAAAAAGACCTCGGCATGATGGCTATGAGCTACGGCTATGTGTACGTTGCCAAGGTAGCCATGGGTTATAACCGAATCCAGACTATCCGCGCTCTGCGCGAGGCTGAAGCCTACAAGGGTCCTTCCATCGTGATTGCCTACAGCCACTGTATCGCCCACGGTATTGATATGATGAAGGGAATGGATCAACAGTCCAGAGCGGTAACCAGCGGTTTATGGCCCCTTTACCGGTACAACCCGGAACTGGCCGACCAGGGTAAGAACCCCTTCAAGCTGGACAGTAAAGACCCCTCTTCCGATATTGAAGAGTACGTGTACAATGAGGTCCGCTATAAAGCCCTGCGAAGCTCCAACCCTGAACGGGCCGAAGAGCTTCTGGGCAAAATCAAAAAGGATGTCGACCGGAAATGGCAGGAGTACAAGTACATTGCCGACCGGCCCTTCTAGCAGTTCTTAACGCCCGTCTTATAGACATTATAGACAGGCTTACATAAAGTTAGTTCAGCCGCCCTTTCACGGGGCGGCTTTTTTCTGTTCGGAACAACCTTGGAGGAACAACCTTGGAACGAAGTTTCATTGACTTTTTGGGTATAAAAAAATAGACTTAATTTTACACTGTGCGTGATGTTGAATGTGGTATTATAAGAAGCAAAACATATGATTCGCCTTTACTCAAAAATAATGCATGGCTTAGAGCGGCTTGGTCTTTTTTGGGTGTTCAGTGTGGACGTTTTCAAATGGACCTTCCGTCGTCCCCGAAGATTCCAGCTGCTTTCAGCTCAAATAGAACATATGGGTGTAGCCTCAGTACCGATCATTGTGTTATCCAGTTTTGCGATTGGAATGATAATGTCGCTTCAACTGATAAATGTATTAGGATTGTTTCGCTCAGAGCCCTTAGCCGGCGCAGCAGTCGGAATAACAATGGCCAGGGAGCTCGCCCCTGTTATTACCGCACTTATGCT
>Ga0102938_10003437_pt1 | contig 11817 bp, 8 predicted proteins | sample SalPonR2_B_D2_MG_FD_84516 | JGI IMG/M metagenome (GOLD analysis project Ga0102938, IMG submission 84516) | Salt pond soil microbial communities from South San Francisco under conditions of wetland restoration - Salt Pond MetaG R2_B_D2_MG | ecosystem: Environmental > Aquatic > Marine > Intertidal... | reverse complement strand
GTCATATTTTGTTTTTATCCATAGAGGAAAAAACATATTCAAGCGTCTTTCTTATCCAAAATACTGCCGCAACAAATGAAATCGCCTCAGAAATCGGGAATGCGTACCAAACAAAATGTATGTCTCCATAGCTTGAAAACAGCCAAGCCATTGGCAAAAGCAAAACGATCTGCCTTGAAAAAGATAAAATCAAGCTTGGCATTCCTTTCCCCAGAGCCTGGAATGTGGTCGCTATGACAATTGCCGGCCCGATGATTGGAAAGGCTATGCTTATGGTCCTTATAGCGTCTGAACCTACAGAAAGAAGTTCCGCATCCGGATTGAACATGGAAACAAGCAAGCCGGCCGATGTTTGAAACAGCAACAGTCCGGCTGTTGTAAATACTGCCGAAGTCATTATGCCGTACTTGATTGCCTTTTTCATTCGATCAGGCCTTCCATGCCCGTAGTTGTAACCCACAATTGGCATATATCCCTGGTTCAAACCGAAAACAGGCATGAATACGAATGACTGCAGCCTGAAATATATACCCAATGCGGCCACCCCGTTTTCATCGAGCTTTCCGACAATCAAATTCATTCCTCCTATCATGAAAGATGCGAGCACCTGCATTACTATGGCCGGAAGCCCGACCCTGTAAATTTCACTGATGGATTGTCTGTCCGGAGAAAATCCCCGGACCTTTGGAACTATTTCATTTCCTCCCCTGAAAAGCATGTACAATATGAAAATTCCACTGATTATTCTTGACAACACGGTTGCATATGCAGCACCTTCTATTCCGAAACCCTCGAAAGATCCTATGCCGAATATGAATATGGGATCCAGAATAATGTTCATTACCGAGCCGATAAGCATCGCGACCATAGGCAAAAAAGTGTTTCCTTCACCTCTGAGTATACTGTTGGATATCATTGGAACAAACATCCCTGCCGATCCTATGAGTATTATCCTTATGTATCTTTGCCCCAAATCCACAAGCTCCGCGTTTCCTGTGAAAAAAGAAATAATTCTTTCAGAAAACAAAATGCCGACAACTGCAAAGACTATGCTGTAGATTACAGACAGGAATATTGCCTGCTCAGCCGTCTTGCGTGCCTCTTCGTTCTTTTTCGATCCCAAAAGCCTTGCTATAAGCGAACTTGCACCAACTCCTGTCCCTACCCCTATGGAAATCAGCACAAGCTGAATAGGGAAAGCCAGCGAAAGCGCCGACAATGCGGCTTTGCTCAGGTGGCCGACATAGATGCTGTCCACCACATTGTAAAGCGCCTGTATCACCATGGAAAAAATCCCCGGCAAAGAAAGTCTTATAAGCAAAGAAAATACAGGGTCTTCCCCCAACCTGTTCCTGCCTGATTCACTCATGTTTTTCCTTTGCGGCTTTTTACCGATTTTTAGTTTGGTCATTTTCAAACCTGCTTTCATGTATTGGTGTGTAAAGCAATTTCCATTTTTACAATGCGCTTTCAATCAGTAATAATTTTTAAACGTCCGAATCCAGTTTCCACATTGCCAAAACTATCACTCGTCATCTTCATCCCACTCGGAAAGAACCTGTTCCAATGCTGCAATTTGAGCAGAAATGGCAATATCCATTGCCTCCCCTCTGCCCGCCCAATCATTTCCTTGGTTTATATAAAGATCCTGCAGCTGTTTTCTCAAATCTTCCTTGCTGTAGTTGTCGTCAAATTCTTTCAAGTTGTTGAAATTGTAATATACATTATTGAAAATATTTTCGAACTTTTCCTCTTTCCACTTTTGCAAAAACATTTTTTTCACGCCTTTCGAAGGAATTGTGGTAATGCTTTCATTTTACCGTCAAAGTATCGATGCCAAAAATTCCCTTGCATATTCGCTTTCCGGATTTTCCATTATTTTTTCAGTCTGACCTATTTCCACGATTCTTCCATCGCGTATGACCGCCAAGCGGTCGCAAATTTTTTTAGCGGAGTTCAAATCCCTGCTTAAGAAGAGATAACTCATTCCATGCTCTTTTCGAAGCTTTTTAAGCGTATTGACCAGATGTCCCCTGACAGATGCGTCCAGCTTTCCCGCGGGCTCATCCAATACAATCAAATCAGGCCGCCACAATGCCGCCAATGCAATTCCAGTCCTCTTGACATCAAGCATGTCAAGCTCGTCTATTCGGCAATCGTAAGCATGTACATCGAGTCCCGCCAAATTCATGACCTCTATTATTCCAAGCGGCTTTGGGTTGTTTTGTATTTTTTTGCAGTTTGCAATCGATCCCTCGATTATTTCGCCTATTCTCATCCTTCCATCGACATGCTGTGCAATTTCCTGGAAAACAATCTGAACTCTTCCATGAAGTTTTCTTCTTCTTTTTCCCCTCATATTCGCCATGTCTTCACCACGGAATTTAATTAAACCGCAATCGGGAAGAGAAAGGCCTGCAACAATTTCCCCTAAAGCAGTTTTGCCGCTTCTCCGTCCTCCTATAAGGCCGAGAGCTTCGTTTTCAAAAATCTCAAAGCTCACATCATCCACGGCTTTAATGGATTCAACAGGATTTAATATGCCGCCCCCGGCAATGTATTCTTTTTTCAAACAGATAGCATCTATAAGAGTTTTCATCATTCGGCCCCTCCCACAGGATTTAAGCATCTGACCTTGTGGATACCCTCTCCCGAAAGTTCCGGCATTTCCTCCATGCAGTAGAATTTTCTGCGGTTGCAGCGTTCGGCGAAAGGACATCTTCTTTGTGCTTCGTCCAATCGAGTATCTCCACCATCAAGAAAATACATTTCTTCGCTGTTTCCCACAGCCGATTCGATGCTTTTTACGAGTCCGAGAGAATACGGATGTCCGGCGTTCTCTATCAGCTGATTCACCGTACCCTCCTCTACAATCAAACCTTTATACATTATTATGATTCTGTCGCATACAAGCCTTGCCGCATCGAAATCGCCTGTAACAAGAATTATGGATATCCTATAGTCTATGCTGACCTTCTTGAGAAGCACAAGTATCTCTTTTTTCTTCAAACCATCAAAGTCGAATGCCGGATCCTCTGCAATGAGTATTTTCGGTTTGGATATGACCGCCATTGCCAAAAAAATTCTGTATGCAAGTTCTTCCCCAAGTCCTGATGCATGCGCTTTCCTTATGCCTTTTAAATCCTCAATTCCCAAATTTCCCAATACCTCGTCGATTGATTCGCGACTGCATTCGGAACCGTAATGCTTTTTCAAAATATCCAATTGCCTGCCTATTGTCATATGCGGATTAAGTGCCTTTACAGCATCGTTTGAAACACGCGAAATTTCACGGCCGCGGATTTTCATCAAGTCTTGGCCATTCATGGACAAAATATCCTTTTCAAGATAAAGAGCCTCACCCGAAAGCACATGCTCCTTGCTGTCCAAAAGGCCCAGCAAAGCCTCGGACAAAAATTCCTTTCCGCTGCCACCTTCACCGACTATGCCCAATATTCCGCCCTGCTCGAGTTGAAAATCCATATTTCTGACAAGCTTCATCGTTTTTCCGTTGCTTTTCTTTGAAACCGATAGATTGCAAACCTTAAGTATCGTTTTATGTCTCATGGAGCCCTCCTATCGTCCGAGCTTCAAAATTGTCTCTACAATAGTGTCGCCAAAATCTTCAATATCCATCGAACTGTCCGGACAAGGTTCAAAGCCCATCGACAGAGTAACTATTCCATGTTCTTTGGCAAGTGTTTCATGTTCGGCTTTGCTTATTCCCGTGTATACAAACGGATAATCGTTTCGGGATAGAGCCGATTGGACAAGGTTCCCTGCGGAAACCGCATGGTCCAGGCCGCCCTCCGCTGCTTCGAACCCATATACAACACGTCCCGATACATCTCCATAGACTTTTGTCAAATCTATGTATAGACCTATGTCATCTTCTTGAAGCGGCAGATTACTTGAGAAATAGGCCTTTCCTTCTGCTCCCGAACCTCCGGCGATATCGAAAAATGCCAGCACAACATTTACCCCCAGCTCGTCTTGCCTATGAGCCAATTGCTTTGCCAATTCGAGTCCAAAATCTATCTTCCCGCTTTTTACAGGCTCGTATTGCCATCCGTACGACAATCCTATCAGGATTGTCTTTTCTTTTTTATGTTTAGGCTCTTCCAGTTTCGCCAATACATTTATTCCTTCAGTTCCGTTGGTCTTGGCAATTTGCCTGTACATGAGTTCTCCATTACCTTCAGCCAAAGGATTGGATATTTTTCCACTTATAGTCAATACCGGTCTTTCTGAAAGACTGCGGCCCTGAGAGGCATACCTGTTTTCGGTTTCACTGCCGGAAACAAGAACTCCTTTTGCCTCAGACTGTTCAAGAATCTTTTCCGAAAAAGCCATGATGTCCTCTTGGCCGTATTCCCTCTTTTCAAGCAGTATCCACTTACCCGAAAATTCGCCGTATTTGTCTTCCATGGAATAATAGTCCATTCTTCTTCCGTCATAAACGCTTCCCGATACGTCAAACATACCGTATGAATCCGCAAAATAGTCTTTTCCGGCTTCATATGAAATTTTTTCAACGCCTGTATCAAAAACAAGCTCATCGTAAATCGGTTCGATCACCTCATCTCTTTCATACTTTTGAACAAAAGAATCTGAAATAGGCAAAAATCCGATTTTCTCAAGCTCCAAGGCTATAATTTCTGCACCCTCAACGGCTTCGCGGCTTCGGGAATCATCTCTCCCGTCCTTTCAAAAACAAGGGACCTGCGGATCTCCGAAATGCTGAAGTCAGCAACAACGGTGCTTTTATTGATAAAAAATATGACAATTACAACTGATGCAAATAGAAATATGCCCGTCGCAAATAAATGATTTTCGGCTTTTTTATCCGAAGCCAAGCGCCTACGCCTTTTTTCGAATCCCTCCGAAAGCAGGTTTGACGCAAATATTCCAATGAAAAATGTAAAACCCGGGTAAAGTGCCAACCATGGCTTCAGATGCCAGTATGGAATCAATCTGGCAATCGCTGTATTGTCTTGTGACTCGATTACAGAAACCGGATCGCTCAGCATTCCAAAGCCTTCAAAGAGCCCATAAAATATGCACAGCTGGGCTATAATCGTCAAAACTTTTGCGCTTTGGTCAAAAAACATTGATGGAAGACGGTCCTTCAAAATCCGTGACATGTTTTCCATAAATATGGAAGCGTGTCTCCTTCCCGCCGCCTCGCCGCCTTTTGAAACCATTCCGCCTCTCAGTTTTTTCATCTCTCGTGAAATGTTTACTGCAGATTCGCTCCATCCTGTAATGCTTAGAACCGCAATCAGAATAGCTGGAAATTGGCCTCTCAAAGATTCATTTGCGAAGGCTCCAACTAAAATTGCCAGGCCAACTATGTTTGCCGGTATAATCCTGAAGACTGATTCAAACAGGCTGATCAATCCGCCGAATGTCCAACTTCCCAATCCGGATAAAATTCCTATTGTAATTGCTGCAATAGTCCGAATGGCAGAAACCAAAATTACCGCCGTCGCGACCGTTCGGATTCCGTATATTATAAAACTTAAATATTCGCCTTCAGTCAACTCCATAATACTTTTTGCCGAATGCATTTTTTCAGAAACGACAATCTCGGGAAAAAGCGCCAACAGAAATACAACCGACAAAAGTATCGCTCCCAATATAATATGACGGTTCTCACTCTTCATGCAAGCACCCTCCCTTCGGACTCAACAAGGAGTTGAACACTTTCGAAAAAACCACAGAAACAGTGCAGAATGCTCCTGTCATAAGCATGATGCCGAAGACCGTTTCAGGATTTTTTATATCCACAACAAGCCGGTTCATCAAGCCCGGCAAACCGAATATATATTCAACTGCTATCAAGTTTGACAAAACCATAACCGTAATTTCGGGTATGTGTTTTGCCGCTTCAGCCAAAATGCCTTTGATCATATGCCTTGAAGCTATTTCAAAGCTTGCAAAGCCTCTTGCCTTTGCCGCAATCACATAATCCTTATCCATCTCCTTTATCACAAAACTTTCCACCAGATGTGACAAACAAAGCAATGGGATAAGGGCAATTGACACAAACGGCAATACAAGTGTTTTTAATGAATGCTCGAAACCTCCACCCGAATGTGCGGCATTTCCAAAGCAAAGAATCGAAACATACAAAAGGCCCAATACCCAGAAAGCGTGAGGAATTGACAACGCCGCAAGCGAAAACATTCCCCTTCCATTTGATTCTTTTGCTCTGTTGGCACCTCTCAATGTCCCAATCGCGATTCCCGCAATAAATGCGAATGCCGTCGACGATGCCGCAAGCGCCGCGCTAAAGACCAATCCGTCATCAATGAGATTATATATTCCGCCCGGTTCAAAGTTTCTTACAAAGGAATACACTCCTTCAAATGCGGCTTTTAGCGAAACAATTTCCCAAAAACGAATATTTGACGCTAAAACAATGACGGCAATTGCCGTCGAAACAGAAATCAGCAGGCCGGCAAACCGGTCGGCCAATATGCGCGGCAAGGAATAATATATCTTTCGAATTGTCCTTTTGCCTATTGATGCACCCGGGTGTCTCCGATATAAAACGCTTGCTGCATATGAAGCATATAAAAAAGCAATAAGCACAGAGGCAAAAATGACCACTCCCATATTCCAGTGTCCCCAATGCAGTGATCCGTAACAATAGCTTGCTGCAAAATCGAGGCATCCTTTAAGATTCCCCTCGAAGTTGGATGCATCCCATTGTCCCCCGTTGTCTTTTGGAGAGCCTCCAATTGCTTCGAAATCAGACCCTTTTACACTTCCAATTGCCACTGTCGGCATTCCCATTTCGTGCAGACTCTTCTGATTCTCGCCCAGGCCGGATTCTTGAGGCATTGCTTCAAGACCTGCATTTTCATAATTTTTAAAAATCATTTTGGCAAGCCTCTCCGAAGAACGGTCTTCAGCTCCATAAGCTATCCATGTCTTTTCGGAATTCTTCCATCCCAGTTTGTCCAAAATGACTACTTCCGTTTTGTCAATCGGAAACAACGGGTTTTCAATGTAATCTTCAATTCCGGAATTTCCGGATTTTCCACCATCAAAAAACAGAAAAACTATATTCTTTTCCGGAACGAAGTCCATTGATCCAAATTTCCCTGAAATCTCCAAAAGGCCCGCCACTCCTCCGGCATTGTCTATGGTTCCCGGCACATGGCTGTTTTCGCCGTATGAACCGTATCCATCATATCCTGCGGCAAAAATCAAACATTCCTCGCTCCCATCGGCAGGTATGTATCCGATTATGTTTTCGCCATTCAAATACGGAAATCCAATTTTTACATGGATTTCAACTCCCTCGGCTATTCCATGAAAGCCGTTTTCTGAGCGTTCAAGCAACTTTTCATAAACACCGCCATTTATTCGTGCGATGAAAACCGTTTCTGAATGCTTTCCGGATGCATCGACACTCTTTCTTTCTATTTCGAACCGGCGGGTTTCGTTTTCATCATAAAAGAGAATTCCTTCTCCTCCGCTCTTTATAACATGTGTTTGGGCTTGCTCGGAAACATTTCCTGACTTTGCCGCCACTACCCGTCCAACCAGCATATACCCCGGAATGTCTTCGATGGGCCCTTCCGCCAAAAGAACATCCCCGATATAGTCGATTCCTCCCCCAAAACCTTTCGTAATGGGATTGTAGTCCTTTAGAATTTCAAAGTTTTCAAAGCTTCCTCCGATGGCATCCGGAATTTTGAATTCTGCCGATTCAAAAACTGCGGTTGTGGCATCAATCCCCATTCCGTACCCTTCTTTGTTGAAGCTTTTTATTCCCTGCCCCCGCAAAACGCCTTTTATGTATTCTGAAGCTTTTTTGCCTCCCGGAGTTCCGAATTGCCTTCCTTCATAGTCTTCTCCGGTCAATACGACGATTCTTTCCGCTGCGGCTATACTGTCTGTTCCATTTTCAAAATATCCTGCCCCCGCCCCCTTGCAGCAAAAAAAGATTGCCGCAAAAAAAGCAAATGGAAGAAACAATATCAATATTGTCCAATAGATGTTTTTTTTCAATATCCTCACCGCCCATTTATGACATATGCTGCAATCTCAAAAAAACACCTTTCCCTTTTAGAGGTGTCTTTTTGAGATTTATCAGATTGCTGAATTCCGGCAAACCGGTTTTCACTCCATTGTCTGCCTTGCAAAACTTACACCATTGACGCTCGCCTGCATAAGGCCGCGCGTAATTCCCGCGCCGTCGCCCAATGCGTAAAGGCTCGAAATGTTGGTTTCAAAGTTTTTCCCCACCTTCACTCTGTTGGAATAGAATTTTACCTCTACTCCATATAACAGGGTTCCGTTGCTCGCTATACCGGGAACTATGTTGTCGAGAGCCTTGATCATTTCATCAATGTCCTTCATGATTCTATACGGAAGAACAAGCGACAAGTCGCCCGGAACGGCATCGGCAAGAGTTGGCACTATATTGTTTCTTCCCAGCCTCTGCTCAGTTGTCCTTCTACCCCGTCTAAAGTCTTCATACCGTTGCACTATGACCTTGTTTCCGGAAAGCATGTTCCCAAGCTGTGCTATGTGCTTGCCGTAAGCTATCGGAGCATTGAAAGGCTCCGTAAAATGCTTTGTGACAAGCAACGCGAAATTCGTGTTCTTGGTCTTTTTTTCCTCGGACTTATAGCTGTGTCCGTTTACTACGGCCAGATTGTCGTTGTAATACTCCGTTGAGACCTCCCCTCCGGGATTGTTGCAGAAGGTCCTCACCTTGTCGTCAAAAGTTGGTGTGTAATAAACCAGCTTGCTCTCGTACATATTTTCATCGAGCTCCCGCGTGATTTCACGACGCGTCTCGACCCTTACGCCTATATCGACGTCACCGACCTCTGTATCTATGTCGTATCTCTCACATATGGCCTTAAACCATTCCGAGCCTTCCCTTCCGACTGACACTACAACCTTGTCGGCATAGTATTTTTTGTCTGCTTCCACCCCGCGGATGGACCCTTCCTCTATTAAAAGATCCTTGACGGGATTCCTGAAGGAAAGCTCCACGCCTATTTCCTGCAAATGCTTCTGCAGCTCCGCGTAAATAGTGTTTCCCACTTCAGTCCCCATGTGCCTTATAGGGCATTCGATCAAGTTGAGATTGCTTTCTATTGCCTTCTTACGTATGGATTTTATGCCCTCGCTCTCGTCCATTCCGTAAACTCTTTTGTCTGCGCCAAATTTAATGTAAAGTTCATCTACATACTTAATCAGCCTTATCGTCTCATCTCGACCGATATAATTCGGCAGATTTCCTCCAACTTCCTCCGACAATGACAGTTTCCCGTCCGACCAGGCTCCGGCTCCGGCGAATCCCGTCGTTATATTGCAGGGATTGCAACCCACACACTTGCCTGTTATTCGTTTAGGGCATGTTCTCTTTCCAATCGGGTTGCCCTTCTCTATCATTAATATTTCACATGATTCGTCCAATTTTTTCAATTCAAGCGCGGCAAAAATTCCCGAAGGTCCAGCACCAACTATAATGTAATCCCATTTTTTCATATTTCTACTCCTCACCCTCTTTTTTTGCTTACACCTTATCATACCAAAATAGCCGATTGAAATAAACATTCATTGCGCATTGGGACAATTTAATAAACACATAAGCGGTTTTTAACATTTAATTAATCTTTTATTGGTAAAATGGCAAAAACATCAAAGAAAGCGGTGAACCATGAAGGAATTTTCAGAGATCGTAAGCATACTGGAAAGCGAAAATGTAAGAACCCTTTTTCAACCGATTGTAAATTTATCCAACGGACAAGTGATAGGCTACGAAGCGCTTAGCCGAGGCCCTAAAGGTTCCATTCTGGAAGGTCCATTGGATATGCTTAGAGTCGCAGAAAAGCACAATCTGCTTTGGGAAATCGAGCTCCTCTTCAGAAAAAAATCCATAGAGCGGTCCCTTAAAATAGACCGGGACAAGCTGCTGTTTATTAATGTCGATCCCAACATCATAAAGGATAAAAAATTCGAAAAGGGATTCACAAAGGATTTTTTGGCCGAATATGGAATCTCGCCCAAAACGGTAATATTCGAAATCACCGAAAGGACTGCCATCGCAGACTACATGAATTTCCGAGCAGTCCTTAACAATTACAAGGAACAGGGTTATAAAATAGCCATCGACGATGTCGGCTCAGGCTATTCCGGTATGAAAACCATCACAGAAACCCAACCCAATTATATCAAGATCGACATGGACTTGATAAGAAACATCGACAGCGACAGCCTGAAAAGAGCCATTATGCGATCCTTTGTAAAGCTCGGCGAATCAACCGGAATCCGCCTCATCGCAGAAGGCATAGAAACAAAAAAGGAGCTTAAAACTCTCATCCAGATGGGCGTTTACGCCGGACAGGGCTATCTTTTACAGCGTCCTGCCGGCACTTTTCTCGATATTCCCGACACAATCCGAAATCTTATACGCAAATACTACATGCACAGGGAGAACCATTCCTTGACTAGCAACACCAAAACCGATGTTGGACACCTTTCCCACAAGAGTCTCAGTTTTCCATCGTATACTCCTGTTTCAGACATATGCGACTATTTCAAATCAAGCGAAAGCGAAGGGGTATGCATAACCAACGGTGAAAAACCTATAGGGTTGTTGATGAGAAACAGCCTCAACGAAAAATTGGCCACACAGTACGGTGTGGCCCTATATTCAAACCGTCCCGTCCATTTGATTATGGACGACCATCCTCTGATAGTAGACTACCACGATTCAGTCACAATGGTTTCAGAAATCGCGATGGAGCGTACAAACGGCAAGTTGTACAATCTCATAATAGTGACCCGGGGACTTTCCTATCATGGTCTCATATCGATAAGGGACCTCCTTAACTACACCACTGTGGCAGAAAAAAATTACGCACGAGAACTCAATCCCTTGACCTTCCTTCCTGGAAATGCAATTATAAACAGAGTCTTTAAAAACGGAATCGACTTTAAAAGGGAATGTGCGATCCTTTATCTTGATCTCGACAATTTCAAGGCCTACAACGACAATTACGGATTCGAAAACGGAGACAAAATACTAAAAATGACAGCCGACCTCATAAAGAACAAGCTTATTGAGCATTTCAGCGATGAGCAGTTCCTGGGACATATAGGAGGAGACGATTTTGTCTGCGTCGTTGACGGACCTGCCAGCAAGATAAAAGCCTTTTGCAGCTCCTTGACAAAGGCCTTCGATTTGGAAGCAATCAATTATTTCAATGAAAAGGACACCATGCAGGGATTCTTTGAAAACGCATGCTCTCAAAACAGCAAACTGCCCCTTACAGCATTATCAATAGCGGGCTTCTACGGAGACTTGTCCCACTTCTCTTCTGCCGAAGATTTGGGCCATCATATGAGTCTCCTAAAGAAGGAAGCCAAAAAAATCCCCGGCAGCTGCAGCAAGCTGGATTTTTAGATAAAATTAAAATGTTCCCGCGCGAACGCGGAAACATCTGTATTGAAAAACCGCTCAATGCGGTTGTTGTCAATGATAAAAAATAAAAAACGCCGCTTATGCATTGATCATGCAGTCTGCAGCATCTTTATTCCCCATGAAAGCTTTTGAACCTCAAGAGAAGCTTCCATCCAGTTGCCCACTCTGCGGACACCCGCCAAATCTCCTTGATTGTAGGGGCAATCCATTAGAACAACCTCAAAACCTTCGAAAGCAAGCTCTATTGCATTTTCTTTCCTGTCCTCGAAAAAAATATCGCATGAAAGCTCCCTTGCCTTTTCCACCTTGTGATGGCTCCCCAGGCAATGAATTCCGCCTTTTGGGAATCCATTCGACTC
>Ga0102938_10003436_pt1 | contig 11817 bp, 11 predicted proteins | sample SalPonR2_B_D2_MG_FD_84516 | JGI IMG/M metagenome (GOLD analysis project Ga0102938, IMG submission 84516) | Salt pond soil microbial communities from South San Francisco under conditions of wetland restoration - Salt Pond MetaG R2_B_D2_MG | ecosystem: Environmental > Aquatic > Marine >... | reverse complement strand
TCGTCGGAGGCCGGCGGCCAGGTGTCGCACGTCTCCACCAGCGGCGGCGCCACCACCGGCACCTTCGAGATCACACCCGGCAACGTGGTGCTCTCGGCCGACCTCGACCGGCTGCTCGAGCCCGGCGACCCCGAGGTGGGTTGGCTGGCCAAGACCGGCCGTCTCGCACTCGGCTACCTCGGCGACGCCGACAAGACCGCGCGCACCTATCCCGTCGTCGACGGCGTCCGCTATGCCGTGCCCGGCGACCGCGCCCGTCTGCTCGACGGCGGCATCGTCGAGCTGCACGGGCGCGACTCGGTCACGATCAACTCCGGCGGTGAGAAGATCTTCGCCGAGGAGGTCGAGGCCGCCATCAAGTCGCACCCCGGGGTGTACGACTGCATCGTCGCCGGCCGCCCCAGCGAGCGTTGGGGCAACGAAGTGGTCGCCATCGTGCGTGTGCGCGACGGCCACCACGTCGACGATGCCGCCATCCGTGAGGCTGCCGCCGCACACATCGCCCGGTACAAGCTGCCCAAGGAGATCCGCTACGTCGACGAGATCGTGCGGTCGCCCGCCGGGAAGGCCGACTACCGGTGGGCCCGGCAGGTCGCTGCGAGCCCGACGGCGCCGTCCTGACGCTCGGACACCCGCTCGCAGGAGCGGACGACGCAGTCGCCACGACCGCAGCGCCGTAGCCTGCGGGCCGTGAGCGTGAACCGTCCGTCCTGGGACACCGACGACCTGCCCGAAGGCGAGGAGAAGGTCGCCGCCGTGCAGGGCATGTTCGACGCGATCGCCCCCAAGTACGACCGCCTCAACCGGATCATCTCGTTCCGGCTCGACGTGCGGTGGCGCAAGCGGGCCGTTCGTGATCTCGCCCTCCCGGCGGGCAGCCTGGTGCTCGATCTGGCCAGCGGTACCGGTGACCTCTGCATCGACCTCGCCGCCGGTGGCGTGCGGCCGATCTCGATGGACCTCAGCTTCGGCATGCTGTCGGCCGACCGGTCGGGAGTGCCGAGGGTGCAGACCGACATTCTCCGCCTGCCGGTGCCCGACGCCTCCGTCGACGGTGTCACCTGCGGCTTCGCGCTCCGCAACCTGCTCGACCTGCCCACGTTCTTCGACGAACTCGGCCGGGTGGTTCGGCCCGGTGGACGCATCGCCCTGCTCGACGTGAGCGTGCCGACCAACCCTGTGGTGCGCTGGGGCAACGACATCTACTTCGGCAAGGTGGTACCGCGCATCGGTGCTGCCCTGTCCGACGGCGCCGCCTACCGCTACCTGCCCAAGAGCGTCGCCTATCTGCCGTCACCCGAGGAGATGTTGGCCTCCCTACGGGCCGCCGGATTCGCCGACGCCACGCACGCGCAGTTGTCGGGCGGCCTCACCCAGTTGATGGTGGCCACCCGCTCGTGAGTCGGTCGTGAGACTGTCGTGAGACTGTCGTGAAGGCGTTGACCCGGCCGCTGTCGGCCTGGACCGACACGGTTCCCGATCTGAACGACGTCGCCGCCGGCGACGGCTACCTGTTCGTCCGCAACCGGATGGGTCTCGCGGGGCGCGGTGTCGCCGCCCGCGTGCCGATCGACGACGCCGTGGGGTTCCTCGCAGCCATCGACCACGACACCAGCGTCGACACCGTGCGACCACTCGCCCTCGGCGTCGTGCCGTTCGTGCCGGGCTCCGCCGGCCACCTCGTCGTCCCCGAGGTGACCGTCCGCAAGTCGGCCGACGGCGACACCACGGTGACCCTGGTGGGAGACCTCGCCGACCGCCCCGACGACCCGGCGGTGGCGGCGGCGATCACCGATCGTCCGGTCCAGCAGGCCCGTGCGTCGAGCTGGTCGATCCGGCCGCTCGTGGAGGTCGATCGATACCTCGACGCCGTCCGCACCGCACGAGATGCGGTGCGCGCCGGTGACCTCGTCAAGGCCGTGATCGCCCGTCCGATCCTCGTCGAGGCCGACGCCCCGATCGACGTGCACGCGGTACTGCGCCGGCTGCGGGCCAGCTTCGGATCGAGCTACCGCTATTCGGTCGACGGGTTGATCGGTGCCTCGCCCGAGCTGCTCGTGGAGGTGGACGGCCCCGTCGTGCGTTCCCATCCGTTGGCGGGCACGGCGCCGCGCACCGGCGACGTCGACAACGACGTCCGCATCGCCGAGGAGCTGGTCGCCAGCAGCAAGAACCAGGTCGAACACCGGGTGGTGATCGACGTCGTGCACGACACGCTGCTGCCCTGGGCGAGCTACCTCGACTGGGAACCCGAACCGTCGATCGTGACCGTCGCCAACGTGCAGCACCTGGGCACCCGGATGGAGGGCATGCTGTCCCAGCCGTCACCGTCGGTGATCGAACTCGTGCGGGCGCTGTGCCCCACTCCGGCGCTCGGCGGCCATCCGCGGCAGGCAGCGATCGACCTGATCCGGCGGGTGGAGGGGTTCGAGCGGGGCCGGTACGGCGGTGCCGTCGGTTGGGTCGACGCCGAGGGCGACGGCACGTGGGCGGTCGCCATCCGCTGCGCCGAACTGTCGGACGACCGGCGATCTGCCCGCCTCGTCGCCGGCGGCGGCATCGTGGCCGACAGCGACCCGCACGCCGAACTCGCCGAGACCCAGGCCAAGTTCCAGGCGATGCTCAGCGCCGTCATCCGCCCCTGAGTCCCCGCCATCCGCCCCCCGACCACCCCGCGATGAGCCAAACCACCACATACCGGGGTCTCGCTCACCGCCGCACACGTCCATCACCCCGCGATGAGCCAAACCACCACATACCGGGGTCTCGCTCATCGCTCGGATCCGTTCAGGCGGTTCGGAGTGCGTCTGCGACGGCGGCGTGGAGACGGCGGTGGACGGTCACGTTCTCGGCGCGATCGCTGGGGACACGGGCGATCCACGGGCCGGGCCGACCGAGCTGATCGGCCAGTTCCGTGGTCGTGGTGACGGTGCGCGTCGGGATGCGATGCGCCTGCCCGAGCAACTCGACGTCCGCACCGAGCGGCGTGCCGAAGAGCTGCTCGAACCGCTCCCCCACCAGTTCCTCCGCCTGCGGAAGGAACGAGAAGATCCCGCCGCCGTCGTTGTCGACCACCACGATGCGCAGGTCGGCACCACGACCCGCGAGAGCGACGAGCGCATTCACGTCGTGGACGAAGGCGAGGTCGCCGATCAGCAGCACCGACGTCACGCCGGCGAGCGCCCGACCGAGGGCGGTGGAGGTCACGCCGTCGATCCCGTTCGCTCCACGGTTGGAGTGCGCCGACGCGTGGGTGCCGCCGAACCACTCGAGATCTCGCACCGGCATCGACGAGGCCACCGTCAGCACCGCTCCCTCCGGCAGGTGGTCGGCGACGGCCCGGGCGACGCCAGGTTCGGTCAGCTCGTCGGTGGATGCAAGCTCGCGCTCGATCGCCGCCGCCGCCCGCCGTTCGGCGTGCTGCCAGCGCGCCGGCCACGTGGTGCCGGTGGCGCCGGCCGGCTGGGCGTCGAGCAGTGATCGGATGTCGCACACTGCGGCGACGTTGCGGTCGGGATCGATCCGGCCGGGCCCGCCCACCTGGACCACCGGCGCTGCGGACCGGGCGCCCCACTGTGCGAGCACCTTCGACGCAGCGGGCCGGCCGATCCGGACGATCACCTCGGGGGCATGATCGGCGGCGAAGGCGTCGTGGCGCAGCAGCGCATCCGCCGTGGTGACCGCTCCGCCGAGGTGACGCATGCCCGACATCGGGTCGGCGAGGATCGGCCACTGTGTCATCTCCTGCAGGGCAGCCACGTCGCCGGCATCGACCCCGGATCGTCCGCCGGCGAGGATCACACCGCGCTGGCGGTCGAACCCGTCCGGCACGGCGTCGAGCTGCCGGTGCGGCCGCACGGGGTCGACCGGAGCGATCGGATCCGGCAGGCCGCTCACGGTGCCGAGCAGCGGCTCGCGGAACGGGAGGTTCAGCTGCACCGGCCCTGCCGCCGCGTACGCCCGGGTGTCGGCGGCGATGCGCCGCCACGTCGGCCGTCCGGCGACGTCCGGTACGCCGGGGTCGTGGAACCACTGCACATGCCGGCCGTAGAGCTCGATCTGGTCGATGGTCTGGGGCGCGCCCACGCCGCGGAGCTCCTCGGGCCGATCGGCGGTGAGCACGATCATCGGCACCGCCGACAGGTTGGCCTCCACCACGGCCGGGAAGAAGTTGGCCGCAGCCGTCCCGCTGGTACAGAGCAACAGGGCGGGCACACCGTCGAGACCCAGGCCGAGTGCCACGAAGGCGGCCGACCGCTCGTCGTGGACGACGTGGACGGTCAGCTCGTCGCGGTCGGTGATGGCGACGGCCATCGGGGTGGACCGCGAGCCGGGTGCGACGACGGCGTGTCGGACGCCCAGGCCGATCCACTCGTCGACGAGCGTCGCACAGAACGTCGCCTGCACGTCGGCCTGCGACGGGAGTGAGCCGGAGGTTGCCTGTTCGACCATTGCGGCCGAACGATAGGGCTCTACCCTGACGAACGTGACGACCAGCGCCGATCAACACGCATCCGCCCACACACCGGACCGGCCGACGGTGACCATCGAGGTGTGGTCGGACGTCATCTGCCCGTGGTGCTACATCGGCAAGCGCCGCTTCGAAGAGGGTCTCGAACAGGCGCAAGCGGAACATCCCGACGTCGACTTCGCCGTGTCGTACCGGCCGTTCCAGCTCGACCCCACAGCGGCTCCCGGTGTGGCCGGCCCCGTGGTCGACGCCTACGCGAAGAAGTTCGGTGGCCCGGAAAGGGCGGCGGAGATCATCGGTCACGTCACCCGCACGGCGGCGGAGGTCGGCCTCGAGTTCCGGCTCGACATCGCCCAACGCGCCAACACTCTGCTCGCCCACCGCCTGTTGTGGCTCGCCGACCAGCCCGGCTCCCCGATCCCCCAGGTCGTGATGAAGGAGCGGCTGCTGCAGGCCTACTTCGTCGAGGGCGTCCACATCGGAGACGCCGAGGCACTGGCCGACTGCGCCGCCGACGTCGGGTTCGACCGAGACGACGTCGTGTCCTTCCTCGAATCCGACCGCGGCGTCGCCGAGGTCGACGCCGAACTCCGGCTCGCCCACGAGAACGGCATCACCGCCGTGCCCACCTACGTGCTCGACGGCAGGTGGGCTGTCCCCGGAGCGCAGGAGCCCGACACGTTCGCGAAGGTGCTCGGCAAGATGGCGGCGAAGGCCGTCGCCGGCGATGAGGCCTGAACCAGGCCCACGAGTCGTCCTCGTCCACGGCTTCACCCAGACGGCACGGTCCTGGTCGGGCTTCGAGCGGCTGCTCGCCGAGCGCGTTCCCGGCGTCGAGACGGTGGCGGTCGACCTGCCCGGTCACGGCGAGGCCGACGTCGATCCCCGCCTCGACCTCGCCGGCAGCGCCGCCCATCTCGTCGACGTCGGCGGAACGGCCGTGTACGTGGGCTACTCGATGGGTGGCCGGGTGGCGCTCCACGCCGCCCTCGCCGCACCCGACCGCGTGCGGGCGCTCGTGTTGATCGGTGCGACGGCAGGGATCGACGATCCCGACGAGCGAGCCGTCCGCCGAACTGCCGACGAGCAGCTCGCGGCTCGCATCGAGCAGATCGGCGTCGAGGCCTTCCTCGGGGAGTGGCTGCGCAATCCCCTGTTCGCCGGATTGTCGGCAGAGGCCGCGGATCTCGACGATCGCTTGCGCAACACTGGAGCAGGCCTGGCGGCGAGCCTGCGCTCCACCGGGACCGGCACCCAGCAACCCCTGTGGGACAGGTTGGACGAGATCGCCGTCCCGGTGCTGGTGCTCGCCGGCGAACACGACGCGAAGTTCCGCGCGCTCGGCGAACGGCTGGTGGCCGGAATCCCGTCGGCCACCTTCGTGGTCGTTCCCGACGCCGGCCACACGGTGCACCTCGAACAGCCTGCCGCCACTGCCGACATCATGGCGGACTGGCTCGATGTTGCATCCGGTGTCTGACACCGGATGCAACGTCACACGGCGAGGCCGACGGTGGCAGCGATGCCCCAGAGCAGCTGGAGCCGGCCGGTCTCGCCGAGCACGGGGATCAGCGCACCGCCCGCAGCACCCGACAGCACCCGCCGCACGGGTGGCACGGCGAACGGCACGGCCAGCAACGACACGAGCACCCACGGCCGCCAGGCAGCACCCACGACGGACAGCGCGAACGCCGACCCGACGAGCGCCGTGTAGAACCAACGCGTCCGTGCGTCACCGAGACGCACCGCCAGCGTCCGCTTGCCCACCTCCCGATCGGTGGGGATGTCGCGGAGGTTGTTGATCACCAGCAGCGCACAGGCGAACGATCCCACGGCCGATCCCATCACGAACGACAGTGCGGTCACCTGCTCGACGGCCGCGTACGTGGTGCCGACCGTGGCGACCAGACCGAAGAACACGAACACGAACACCTCGCCCAGGCCGAGATAGCCGTACGGCCGGGGCCCGCCCGTGTAGAACCACCCGGCGGCGATCGCCGCAGCACCCACCACGAGCAGCCACAGCGAGGTGTCGATCGCCACGGCCAGGCCGGCTGCTGCGGCGACCGCGAATGCGATCATCGCCGCCCGCTTCACCGCTGACGCAGAGGCGAGCCCGCCTGCGACGAGCCGAGTGGGCCCCACCCGGACGTCGTCGGTACCGCGGACCCCGTCGCTGTAGTCGTTGGCGTAGTTCACCCCCACCTGCAACGCCAGGCTCACCACCAGCGCCAGCACGACACGCCACCACACGATGCCGCCATCGGGGTTCAGGCCGACCGCCGCAGCGGCGCCCACGGCTACCGGAACCACCGCAGCGGGAAGCGTCCGGGGCCTCGCTCCGGTGATCCAACGATTCATGTGTGCGCCATGATGGGCTGTGTGCCGCGCGAACAGCAACTCGTCGCCATCGACCTTCCGGGCGGACCGGCCTTCGTCGACGAGCTCCGGCGGATCTGGGACGCCGGCGACGCCGCCTTCCCCGTCGACCAGCGCCTCCCACCTGCCGCCCGGGCGGAGTTGTGCGCAGCGATGGGTGTGGGCGAGCCGGTGGAGCCGGGTGATGCACTCGTCGTCGCCAGCAGCGGGTCGACCGGCACGCCGAAGGGAGTGGTGCTCACCCACGACGCCGTCGCCGCATCGGCGGCCGCCACCAGCGCCCGGCTGGGAGTGACCGCCGACGACCACTGGCTCGCCTGCCTCCCGCTGTCACACGTGGGAGGGCTGTCCGTGGTCACACGGGCACTCCACAGCGGGACGCGCCTCACCGTCCACCCGGGCTTCGACGCAGCGGCGGTCGACGCAGCCGCCGCCGACCCGACGGGACCGACCCTGGTGTCGCTCGTGGCCACGGCGCTCGCCCGGATCGATCCGCACCGCTTCCGCACCATCGTCCTCGGCGGCAGCCGGCCGCCGGCCGACCGCCCTGCGAACACCGTCACCACGTACGGGATGACCGAGACCGGCAGCGGCGTCGTCTACGACGGGATCCCGCTCGACGGCGTCGAGGTCCGCATCGACGCGCACGGCGAGATCCACCTGCGCTGTCCGATGCTGCTGCGCTGCTACCGGGACGGCTCGGTGCCGGTCGGCCACGACGGCTGGTATCCCACCGGCGACCTGGGCCACTGGCGTGACGACGGCCGTCTGCACGTGGAGGGTCGTCGTGGCGACCTCGTCATCACCGGTGGCGAGAACGTGTGGCCCGAGCAGGTGGAGGCGATCCTCGCCGGCCATCCGGCGGTGGCGGACGTGATGGTCCGTGGCGTCGACGACCCCGACTGGGGGCAGCTGGTGGAAGCCGTGGTCGTGCCCGCCGTGGGCCGCAACGTCACGCTCGACGACCTGCGGGCGTTCGTGAAGGAGAGCCACCCGGCGTTCCTGGCGCCGCGGCGGCTGGTGCTCGCCCACACGCTCCCGCGGACGTCACTCGGCAAGCTTCGCCGGACGGAGACGACCGACGGAGATCAGCCGGACGGTGCCGGCGGCGGAGCGACACCTGCGCCGCCGTCGATCACGTAGGTCTCCCCGGTGATCCAGCTCGCCAGGTCGCTGGCGAGGAACACGGCGAGGTTGGCGATGTCCTGCGGGTCGCCCAACCGCTGCAGTGGCATGCGCGCCGCCAGCTGATCGCCGAAGTTGTCGACGAGAAACGCGGCGAAGTCGGTGGTCACCAGCCCCGGAGCGATTCCCACCACACGGGTGGGTCCGAGCTCGGACGCCAGCTGACGTGTCATGTGGATGAGGGCCGCCTTGGTGAGGTTGTACACGCCGAGCCCGGCACCCTCGGCGCGCAGCCCACCGACCGACGCGATGTTCACGATCGTGCCCGGCCGCTCCTTGAACGACTGTTCCCAGGCCGCCTTGCACCACATCACCGGCGCCTTCAGGTTCACCTGGAACGTCTTGTCGTAACGCGGCTCGTCGACCTCGAGCAGCCGCCCGTAGTAGGGGTTGGTGGCAGCGTTGTTCACCAGGATGTCGAGCCCGCCGAAGCGCTCGATCGTGGCGGCGACGGCCCGGTCGCCGGCGCCCTCGTCTCCGGCGTTGGCGGCGAAGACGTCGACGTCACCCGTCATCTCGGCGGCGGCGGCGTCGAGCTGATCCTGCTTGCGGCTGTTCAGCATCACCTTCGCCCCGGATGCCGCCAACGAGGCCGCGATCGCCTTGCCGATTCCCTTGGAGGCGCCGGTGACCAGTGCGACCTTGCCGTCGAGTGAGATCTCCATGGCCGCCGACGCTACTTCGCGGCGGCCGCCGTTGCGGTGGTCGGACCTCCGGTACCGGACCCTCCGGTGAGCTCGTCGAGCTGATCGGCCAGCACGACCTGCCCCGGGACGAGCACGGCCGTCTGGACCAGCGCCGCCACGGCCTGGAAGGTGACGACGACCACCAGGTAGACGACGAGGTCGAGGAACTGCACCACGCCGAGGACCGAGCCGGCAGCACTCACGACGGCACCGGCGAGCAGTGCTGCGAGCAGGAGCCGTCCGACCACGGCCCAGAACCGACCGGCCGTGGCGTTCCAACTCGCCGCGACACCGATGCCGTGGGCCCCGAGCGATGCCAGCGCCGGAGCCAGTGCGAAACGCCCGCCGAGCAACGGCAGCACCACCAACGCCGCCAGCGCACCGAAGAAGGCCAGGATCACCACCGACACCCCATCGGCCCCGGCCGCCCAGGCGAGGACGGCGGGGGCGGCGAACAGCGCCGTCGCCACCGAGAGCAGCGCATACAGGACGACCCAGGCCGCAGCGACTGCCGGAATGCGACGGATCCCGATGCGGGCGGCCTCGCTCGCCCCGACCGCACTGTGGCGGCGGGCGACGGCAGCCACTGCCCCGTAGGTCCAACACGACGCGGCGAACACCAGCACGACCGCCGCCGCCGCCCACGGTGCCACGTCGACCATCAGGTCGCCGAATGCATCGCCGGCACGATCGAGGTCCGTGTCGGCGACCTCACCACGCGACGAACCGGTGAACAGCAGCCCACCGTCCAGGCCGAGCGCATCGCGGACGGTGCGACCGTTCTCGCTGGCCGCTGCGGCGACGACGACTGCGCCCACCGGCACGGCGACCGCCAGCCAGACCAGTGCGAGCCGCCACCACAGTGATCGCGCCACGGTGCGCAGGCTGCGCAGCGTCTCGTCGAACCACTGCGACACGGTCGGCAGGCCCGAACGGGTCGGCTTCGGTACGGCGAAGGGAGCGGTCCGCTCGGTCCATCGACCGCCGTCCCACCAGCGCCAGGCCGTACCGGTCGTCGGGTCGGGATACCAGCCCGGTGGGTACATCGGAGGTCCGGTGACGTCGCCGGGTGAGCCCGTCGGCGGCAGCAGGCCGGTCACGGGCGCACTGTACCCACGGTCGCCGGGAAGGTGCCCCGAACGTCAGGACTCGTCGGCCGGATCGCCGGCCGGATCGCCGCCGTGATCGTCGCCGGGATCGTCGGAGTGGACCAGCCGGAAGCCGTCCGGAGGGTCGCTGCGCCAGTGATGGGCCGTCAGCAGCTGCAGCTCCAGCGCGCGCATCTCCTCGGCCTCGTCCGCCTCGGCGTGGTCGTGACCCAGCACGTGCAGAACACCGTGCACCACCAGCAGGGCCAGTTCGTCGTCGAGCGTGCCGGCGTGCTCGCCGTACTGCTGTGCCGCCACGGCAGGGCACACCACCACGTCGCCCAGCAGGAGGCCCTCCGGTGCGGCATCACCCAGCGCATCGAGCGGGAACGACAACACGTCGGTCGGCCCCTGCTTGCCCATGTACTCGGCGTTGAGCGCAGCGATCTCGTCGGTGTCGACGAACGTCAGCGTCAGCTCGCCCTGCGCCCGCCGATCGAGCAGTACATCGACGGCGAGGCGTTCCCACCGGCCGACGTCGACGTCGACATCGCGGTCGGCCGATCGCTCGTCGGCCGCCACGACGGTGACGTCGATGGTCACGTCGACGACGCTCCTCGTGACTCGGAGGCTCGGCGAGCCTCGGATGCACTGCGTGACTCGTAGGCAGCGACGATGTCGGCGACGATCTTGTGGCGCACCACGTCGGCACCGGACAGGTGCACGAAGGCGAGACCGTCGATGCCGGTGAGCGTGCGCTCGAGATCGGCGAGGCCGCTCTTGCCGGTGGGGATGTCGACCTGGGTGGTGTCGCCGGTGATCACCACCCGCGACCCGAAGCCGATCCTGGTGAGGAACATCTTCATCTGCTCGGGCGTGGCGTTCTGCGCCTCGTCGAGGATGATGAAGCTGTTGTTCAGCGTGCGGCCGCGCATGAAGGCGAGCGGGGCGACCTCCACCACCTGACGTTCGAGCAGCCGTTGCACGGCGTCGGGGTCGAGCATGTCGTAGAGGGCGTCGTACAGCGGCCGCAGATACGGGTCGATCTTCGCCATCAGGTCGCCCGGAAGGAAGCCGAGCCGTTCACCGGCCTCCACCGCCGGCCTGGTGAGGATGATCCGCTGCACCTCCTTGGCCTGCAACGCACGCACTGCCATGGCCACGGCCAGCCAGGACTTGCCGGTCCCTGCCGGGCCCAGCCCGAACGTGATGACGTTGTCGGCGATCGTGTCGAGATAGCGCTTCTGTCCGGCCGTCTTCGGCTTCACCTGGCGCCCCTTGGCCCCGCGCAGCACCTGATGGCTCAGGATCTCGCTGGGACGCTCACTGGCACCGACCATCGTGATGATGCGGTCGAGTGTGGTGTCGTCGAGTTGCTGGCCGCTCTGCACGAGGGTGGCCAGTTCCTCGAACAGCCGGGTCACCGTGGCAACGGCCGTGGCGTCCTCGCTTGACAGCCGTACCTCGTTGCCGCGGACGCTGATGCGCACCGACGGGAACTGCTGCTCGATCCGGCGCAGATGGTGATCACGCGGGCCCACGACGGCGGTCATGACGTGGGTGCCGGGAACGACGACGGTGGTGGAAGCGGTACTCGTGGCCATGTGTGATGAGCGAGCGGTGCCGAAACCGGCCACGCCGACTGCCGTCACGATACCCGACGAAACCGTGCGACGCCGTGGCGATTGCCGCAGCGATCGGGTTGACGCCTCACCGTGATGCGTGCACGATCCATGCCAGTTCTCCTGCCGATCCGACCGGAGCGGAGGTGGACGCCCAACCGGACGACCGCCGCCGGAGACGTCGGCAGAGGGGGAACCGACCATGGAACTCGTCGAGGAAGCGATCCTGCACGCCGAACTCACCGGGGAGAACCTCGACGTGGGTGCGGGCCCGTACGGCAACCGAATCGTCGCCACCGTGACCGGAGGGTGGGTGAGGGGCGAACGCATCAACGGCACCCTGCAAGGTGCCGGCGCCGACTGGCTGCTGATCGGGCCCGACGGGT
>Ga0102938_10003433_pt1 | contig 11821 bp, 8 predicted proteins | sample SalPonR2_B_D2_MG_FD_84516 | JGI IMG/M metagenome (GOLD analysis project Ga0102938, IMG submission 84516) | Salt pond soil microbial communities from South San Francisco under conditions of wetland restoration - Salt Pond MetaG R2_B_D2_MG | ecosystem: Environmental > Aquatic > Marine > Intertidal... | reverse complement strand
GACCAAGAAATGTTCGTCCAGGTCACGCTGACCCGCGTCGTCGAAGCCGGCCAGACCGTTCTGGTGGCGGTGCTCAACGATGCGACCGAACTCAAGAGTCTGGAGGCGCAATTCGTGCAGAGCCAGAAGATGCAGGCGATCGGACAGTTGGCGGGCGGTGTCGCGCATGATTTCAACAACTTGCTGACGGCGATATCAGGGCATTGCGATCTGCTCCTGCTGCGCCACGATCAGGGTGATCCCGAATATGGCGACCTGATCCAGATTCACCAGAACGCCAATCGCGCGGCGGGTCTTGTCGGCCAGTTGCTGGCCTTCTCACGCAAGCAGACGCTCAGCCCCGAACGGCTGGACCTGCGCGATATCCTGTCCGATCTGACCCATCTGCTGAACCGGCTGGTCGGAGAGAAAGTGTCGCTCGAACTGCGCCAGAACCCGGTTCTGCCGGCCATCCGGGCCGACAAGCGTCAGCTGGAACAGGTCATCATGAACCTGGTCGTAAATGCGCGCGATGCGATGTCGGACGGGGGCACGATCCTGATTGAAACAGACGAACGCATCCTCGAAAAACCCTTGCAGCATGGCCGCGCCAAGGTGCCCAGAGGCACCTATGTCGTGGTGCGGGTGCAGGATGACGGGATCGGCATTCCGCATGACAAGCTCGAAAAGGTGTTCGAACCCTTCTACACGACCAAGCGCACGGGCGAAGGGACCGGGCTGGGCCTGTCCACGGTCTATGGCATCGTCAAACAGACCGGCGGTTTCATCTTCGTCGACAGTACGCCGGGCAAGGGCAGCGTGTTTACCCTGATGTTCCCGATCAGCGACGAGCCCGCGATCGAGCCTGTCGTCGAGCTTCCTCCGCCTGCGCCGCAGGCAATCCGGATGAGCGACGGTGTGGTGCTCCTGGTCGAGGACGAGGCGCCGGTGCGCGCCTTTGCGTCCCGAGCGCTGGCGCATCGCGGCTTCAAGGTGATCGAGGCGAGCAGCGCCGAGGATGCGCTCGACCTGCTCAAGGACATCGATCTCAAGGTCGATGTCTTTGTCACGGATGTCGTGATGCCCGGACTTGACGGTCCCAGTTGGGTGCGCAAGGCCCGCGCCACACGCCCGGATGTGCCGGTTGTCTTCATGTCGGGCTATGCTGAAGACGTGTTCAAGTCGCAGGGCGCACGGATCAAGGCGTCGGCCTTTCTGGCCAAGCCGTTCTCTCTGACTGACCTGACCACCATCGTGAACCAGCAACTGGTCACGTCCCAGGTCGCTCCCGGCGCGGGAGCCGCACCCTGATCCCGGTCCTCAACCGGCGCGCACCGGAATCGAGTCCCACAGCGCGAAGTCGGTTGCGCGCTGCGCGCGCAGTCGGGCCTCGGTGCCGGGAGACGCGACCAGATGCGCAAGGGGCGACGCGTTCGCCACGGGGATGTCCGGCAGGGGGCCAAGCCGTTCCGCGAGAAAGGCCTGCAAACCCTGCTGATCCTCGTAACGGAAGAAATGCCTGACGGATGTGCCGTTCGGGCGCGGCTCGACGAACCTGGCCTGCGATCCGACATTGGCAAAGGCCGGCGGATCGGCTTCGCAGGTGGCGTCGAGGAAATCGTCGAAGGACACGCCCCTGGTCGAGGCCGGATGTCCGTCGAGATCGCTGCGCTGCCGGTAGCGGTACCAGCTTCCCAACCAGTCCAGCGGTTCACGGATCACCGCCACAAGTTCAAGATCCGTGGCGCCCATCTTGTCGAACATCGGGCGGAAGAAACGGTTGTAGCGATAAACCGGGGCGTGCTTGAGTTCGGGCGGGTCCGCCACCACGATCGACGCCCGCGACCCGAGCGCCTGTGCATAGGCGTGGGTGCCGGTCTTCGGGACGGACAGAAGAACCAGGCGTTCCTTCCAAAAGACCAGCATGCACAGCGCTCCGCAGAAAAACCATGTGTCATAAACCACTCCTTAACCGGAACGCGCAACAGTGTACGGAAAATTAAACGTTGAAATGTTCACGGTTTGGCCTCATACATCACGAGAACAAGAGGTGAACGAAAGCAGCAATTGCCGCCCGTCATCGGGTGTGGAATAAGGATCAAAAGCAATGGCAACGGCAGACCTTCTCACAATGGACAGCAAGCGCGACGCGAACAAACAAAAAGCTCTCGATTCGGCGCTGGCGCAGATCGAGCGGCAATTCGGCAAGGGCTCGATCATGAAGCTGGGGGGCGAAAACGTCATCCGGGACATCGAGTCGACCTCGACCGGCTCTCTGGGGCTCGATATCGCGCTCGGCATCGGCGGTCTGCCGAAAGGCCGGATCATCGAGATATATGGCCCGGAAAGCTCGGGCAAGACGACGCTGACGCTTCATTGCGTGGCCGAGGAACAGAAGAAAGGCGGTGTCTGCGCCTTTGTCGACGCCGAGCATGCGCTTGACCCGCAATACGCCCGCAAGCTGGGTGTCGATCTGGACGAGCTGCTGATTTCACAGCCCGACACCGGCGAACAGGCGCTCGAGATCGTGGATACGCTGGTGCGCTCCGGCGCGGTCAGCATGGTGGTCGTGGATTCGGTGGCGGCGCTGACACCGAAATCCGAACTGGAAGGCGACATGGGGGACAGCAGCGTGGGTGTGCAGGCCCGCCTGATGAGCCAGGCCATGCGCAAGCTGACCGGATCGATCTCGCGGTCGAACTGCATGGTGGTCTTCATCAACCAGATCCGGATGAAGATCGGTGTGATGTTCGGCAGCCCGGAAACCACCACCGGTGGCAACGCGCTCAAGTTCTACAGCTCGGTCCGCCTGGATATCCGTCGCATCGGCGCGATCAAGGACCGTGACGAGGTCGTCGGCAACGCAACCCGCGTCAAGGTCGTCAAGAACAAGGTGGCGCCGCCCTTCAAGCAGGTGGAATTCGACATCATGTATGGCGAAGGCATTTCGAAAACCGGCGAACTGATCGACCTTGGCGTCAAGGCGGGCGTGGTCGAAAAATCCGGCGCCTGGTACTCCTATGGCGACGAGCGGATCGGCCAGGGGCGTGAAAACGTCAAGACCTTCCTGAAGGAAAACACGGCCATGGCGCTGGAGATCGAAGACAAGATCCGCGCCGCACATGGGCTGGAATTCGACATGTCGTCTTCGGGCGATGACAGTCAGGACGATATCGTCGAATCCTGACGGATCGCCGGACACCGGCGCAGATACCGCGTCGGTTGCGGCAAGAGCCTTGCACAGGGCGGCGGATAGGCTGCCCTGTTTGCGTTTGTGCCCACCTCTGCTGTGGACAGCCCCTTTGGCAGGGGCTATTTCAGGCCGAACCGGAATTGCCCGCCCAACACCACCGCGAAGTCAGGTCCCACATGCCCACGCTGAACGATATCCGCTCCACCTTTCTGAATTACTTCGAAAAACAGGGCCACGAAGTGGTGGCCTCCAGCCCGCTTGTGCCGCGCAACGACCCGACGCTGATGTTCGTCAACTCGGGCATGGTGCAGTTCAAGAACCTGTTCACCGGGGTCGAGCATCGCGATTACCAGCGGGCGACCACGGCGCAGAAATGCGTGCGCGCGGGAGGCAAGCACAACGATCTCGACAATGTCGGTTATACGGCGCGGCACCACACGTTCTTCGAAATGCTGGGGAACTTCAGCTTCGGCGACTATTTCAAGGACGAGGCGATCCCCTTTGCGTGGGAACTGATCACGAAACATTTCGGCATTCCGGCCGAGCGTCTGTACGTAACGATCTACCACACCGATGACGAGGCGTTCGAGATCTGGAAAAAAGTCGGCGTTCCGGAAAGCCGGATCATTCGCATCGCGACCTCGGACAATTTCTGGCAGATGGGCCCGACCGGCCCCTGTGGCCCCTGCACCGAGATTTTCTACGATCACGGCGACCATATCTGGGGGGGGCCTCCGGGCAGCCCCGAGGAGGATGGCGACCGGTTCATCGAGATCTGGAACATCGTCTTCATGCAGAACGAACAGTTCGAAGACGGCTCGATGAAGGCGCTCGACATGCAGTCGATCGACACCGGCATGGGGCTGGAACGGATCGGCGCGCTGTTGCAGGGCAGCCATGACAATTACGACACCGACACGATGCGCGCGCTGATCGAAGCGTCGGCGGATGCAAGCTCGTCCGACCCGGACGGTCCGGGCAAGACGCATCACCGGGTGATCGCCGATCACCTGCGGTCGACCTCGTTCCTGATCGCGGACGGGGTGATGCCCAGCAATGACGGGCGCGGCTACGTGCTGCGCCGGATCATGCGCCGCGCGATGCGCCATGCGCATCTGCTTGGCTCGCAGGATCCGGTGATGCACCGTCTGGTGCCGGCCCTGGTACGCCAGATGGGGGCGGCTTACCCCGAGCTGTCGCGGGCGCAGGCCCTGATCGAAGAGACATTGCGGCTCGAGGAGACGCGGTTCAAGCAGACGCTGGATCGCGGGCTGAAGCTGCTGGACGAGGAACTGGGCGGGTTGGCCAAGGACGCGCCGTTGCCCGGTGCAGCGGCGTTCAAGCTTTACGACACTTACGGGTTCCCGCTGGATCTGACGCAGGACGCGCTGCGCGAGCAGGGCCGAACCGTGGATACCGACGGGTTCGATGCCGCGATGGCCGAGCAGAAGGCCAAGGCGCGGGCGGCGTGGTCGGGATCGGGCGAAGCGGCGGACCTGGCGATCTGGTTCGACCTGGCGGAAACGCATGGCGCCACCGATTTCCTGGGCTACGACACCGAGGCCGCGGAAGGGCAGATGCTGGCGCTGGTCAAGGATGGCGCGGCGGTGGACGCGCTGTCGGAAGGCGAAACCGGTTGGGTCGTGCTGAACCAGACGCCGTTTTATGGCGAAGCCGGGGGCCAGGTGGGCGACAGCGGCTGGCTGCGGCGGCTCGAGAACGAAGACGATCAGGCCGAGGTCACGGACACGCAGCGCATGGGCGGCGGCAGGATTTTTGCGCATCAGGTCACGATCAGGCGCGGAACGTTCAAGACCGGCGAGGCGGTGCAGCTCGAGGTGGATCACCACCGGCGTACGTCGATCCGGGCGAACCATTCGGCCACGCACCTGCTGCACGAAGCGTTGCGCCGGGCGCTTGGCGATCACGTGGCGCAGCGCGGATCGCTGAACGCGCCAGATCGTCTGCGGTTCGATTTCAGCCACGGCAAGGCCCTCACGCTGGACGAGATGAAGCAGGTCGAGGCCGAGGTGAACGAGTACATCCGCCAGAACGCGCAGGTCGAGACGCGGATCATGACCCCGGATGACGCCCGTGCGATGGGCGCGCAGGCGCTTTTCGGCGAGAAATACGGCGACGAGGTGCGGGTCGTGTCGATGGGCGAACATGCCGGATCGGGCAAGGGCAGCACGGGCAACACCTATTCGCTCGAACTGTGCGGCGGCACCCATGTGCGGCGCACGGGCGATATCGGCGTGTTCGTCACGCTGGGCGATTCCGCGTCGAGCGCGGGTGTTCGGCGGATCGAGGCGCTGACCGGGGCCGAGGCATTTCGCTACCTGTCGGAACAGGATCACCGGCTGGCCGAGGTTGCGCTGGAGCTGAAGGCGCAGTCCACGGACGTGCCGGCACGGGTGCGGGCGCTGCTGGACGAACGCAAGGCGCTGTCGAACGAGGTCGCACAGCTGCGGCGGGAACTGGCGATGGCCGGCGGATCGGGCCAGGGCGGCGGCGCCGAGGCCCGCGAGATCAACGGTGTGAAATTCCTGGCCCAAGTGCTGTCGGGCGTGTCGGGCAAGGACCTTCCGCCGCTGATTGACGAGCACAAGCAACGGCTTGGGTCGGGTGCGGTTCTGCTGATCGCGGATACCGGCGGCAAGGCGGCCGTGGCAGCCGGAGTGACCTCGGATCTGACAGGTCGCGTTTCGGCAGTTGATCTGGTCAAAGCGGCCGTGCCAGAATTGGGCGGCAAGGGCGGCGGTGGCCGCCCGGACATGGCGCAGGGCGGTGGCGCATCGGCAGGCAATGCCGAGGCCGCGATCAAGGCCGCCGAAGCCGTTTTGAAAGGATAACACATGCCTGCACTCTGGATCGCCCATGTCACGGTGACCGACCCCGACGCCTATGCGAAATACGCCGAACTGGCGGGCCCGGCGATTGCCAAGCATGGCGGGCAGTTCATTGCCCGCGGCGGCCGCTATGTGCAGCTTGAGGGGCAGGAACGGCCGCGCAACGTGGTGGCGCGGTTTCCGTCGATCGAGGATGCCGAGGCCTGCTACAACAGTCCGGAGTACCAGCGCGCGCTGGACCATGCGCGCGGCGCATCGGAGCGCGAATTGCTGATCGTGGAAACCACCGAATAAAGAAGAACGGCGCAGACCTTTCGGTGTGCGCCGTCGTGTTTTCTGCCAAGCCCGACAGGCGTCAGTTGCCTTTCGACATCCGCTTGCGTTCATGCGGATCGAGATAGCGCTTGCGCAGACGGATCGCGTTCGGCGTCACTTCGACCAGTTCGTCATCGTTGATATAGGCGATGGCCTCTTCCAGCGAGAGCGTGATCGGCGTGGTCAGGCGCACCGCGTCATCGGTGCCCGAGGCGCGCACGTTGGTCAGTTTCTTGCCCTTGAGCGGGTTCACCTCGAGATCGTTCTCGCGGCTGTGTTCGCCGATGATCATACCGGTATAGATGGCTTCCTGCGCGCCGATGAACATGCGGCCCCGGTCTTCGAGGTTCCACAGCGCGTAGGCCACGGAGGTGCCGTTTTCCATCGAGATCAGAACGCCCGCGCGGCGGCCCGGGATCGGACCCTTGTGCGGGGTCCAGCCGTGGAACACGCGGTTCAGAACCCCGGTGCCGCGCGTGTCGGTGAGAAATTCACCGTGGTAGCCGATCAGGCCGCGCGACGGGACATGCGCGATGATGCGGGTCTTGCCGGCACCGGCGGGGCGCATCTCGACCAGTTCACCCTTGCGCGCGCCGGTCAGCTTTTCGATCACCGCACCGGAATAATCGTCATCCACGTCGATCGTGGCTTCCTCGACCGGCTCCAGCATCTTGCCGTCTTCGCCTTCCTTCATGATCACCTGCGGACGCGAGATCGACAGCTCGAACCCTTCGCGGCGCATGTTCTCGATCAGGACACCCATCTGGAGTTCGCCACGGCCGGACACTTCGAAGGCTTCGCCACCGGGTGTGTCCTTGATCTTGATCGCGACGTTGGATTCCGCTTCCTTCATCAGGCGGTCGCGGATCACCCGCGACTGGACCTTCTTGCCATCGCGGCCAGCCAGCGGGCTGTCGTTGATGCCGAAGGTCACGGTGATGGTGGGCGGGTCGATCGGTTGCGCCTCGAGCGGTTCGTCCACGGCCAGCGCGCAGATCGTGTCGGCCACGGTCGCCTTGGACATGCCCGCGATGCTGACGATGTCGCCCGCCAGCGCCTCGTCGATGTCCTGCGGACCAAGCCCGCGGAAGGCCTGGATCTTGGTGACGCGGAACTGTTCGATCTTCTGGCCGACGCGGCTCAGCGCCTGCACGGTGGCGCCGACCTTGAGGCGGCCGGTCTCGACCCGGCCGGTCAGGATGCGACCCACGAACGGGTCCGCGCCCAGCGTCGTCGCCAGCATGCGGAAGTCTTCGTCCTGATGCTTGATCTGCTTGGGGGCCGGGACGTGATCGACGATCAGCTTGAACAGGGCATCAAGGTTCTTGCGCGGCCCGTCCAGCGTGGTGTCGGCCCAGCCCGAGCGGCCCGAGGCATACATATGCGGGAAATCCAGCTGGTCCTCGTTGGCGTCGAGGTTGGCGAAGAGGTCGAAACATTCGTCCAGCGCCCGGTCGGGTTCGGCGTCGGGCTTGTCGACCTTGTTCAGCACCACGATCGGGCGCAGCCCCAGCGCCAGCGCCTTGGAGGTCACGAATTTCGTCTGCGGCATCGGGCCTTCTGCGGCGTCCACCAACAGGACCACGCCATCGACCATCGACAGGATGCGTTCGACCTCGCCGCCGAAATCGGCGTGGCCGGGGGTGTCGACGATGTTGATGCGCGTGCCTTTCCATTCCACCGAGGTGGCCTTGGCCAGAATGGTGATGCCGCGTTCGCGTTCGAGGTCGTTGCTGTCCATGGCGCGCTCGGCGACGGCCTGGTTGGCGCGGAAGGCACCGGATTGCTTGAGCAGTTCGTCGACCAGCGTCGTCTTGCCGTGGTCCACGTGAGCGATGATCGCAATATTGCGAAGGTCCATGTCTTTGTCTCGTGCAGGGATGAGTTGCGCGGGGGTTACTAGGCTGAGTTGCGGAACACCAGCAAAAAAGCCAGATCGGCACGGTGTTGCCGCGGGGCCACATTTCGTGCCTCACGCGACCGTGACAGGGAACCGGCGACAAAGCACTGATCGCCCGCCGATTTCGGCAGGGTTCAGCCGGAAATTCGGGCCGTGGAACCAAGTCCTGACAATCGGCATTGCAACGCGATCAAGACTTCTGACGTTACTGACTGAGCGGGGCAGGTCGGACTGACTCCTGTCGCGACGCAACACGACAAACCATAAGAGGATATCTCATGAAACGCATTCTGCTAAGCACGGTCGCCGCGATCTCCGCCGCGGGCATGGTCCATGCCGGGGGACCGACAGGGGCACAGCCGGAGCCGATGATCGCCGAGCCCGTGACGGTCGCTCCGACCGGTCCGATGGACGGCGACTGGACCGGCGGCTATGCCGGTCTGAGCTTTGGCGAACTGTCCGCCGATATCGACGATTTCGACGACAGCGAGGCTGTCTATGGCGTCTTTGGCGGGTACGACTACGACTTCGGCAGGTTCGTCCTGGGTGGCGAGCTTGACTACCAGGCCGGGGAAGACATCGCCCTGGGCGGTGTCGAGGTCGACGACGTGATCCGTGCCAAGCTGCGCGGCGGCTATGACTTTGGCCGCACGTTGTTCTACGGCACGGTGGGTGCGGCCCATCTTGGTGCCGATATCGGTGACGACACCGGGATCGTCGGCGGTGTGGGCATCGAATACAAGGTGACCGATCAATTCTCCGTCGGTGGCGAATACCTCGCGCACCGGTTCGAGGATTTCGACGACACGGATGTCGATGTCGATGCCGACACGGTGTCGATCCGCGGCAGCTTCCGCTTCTGAGGGCGGATCGCCGCTGCAAGAGTGGAAACGCGCATCGGGCAACCGGTGCGCGTTTTCTTGTTCCGGTTCTTCCGGTTCAGTGCATGGCGGTGTTCGAGAAGATGTTGATCACCACGATCCCCGCCAGGATCAGCGCGATGCCGAGGATCGCGGCGAGGTCGAGCCGCTGGCCGAACACCGCGAAGCCGATGATGGCGATGAACACGATCCCCATGCCGGACCACATCGCGTAGGCGATGCCCACCGGAAAGGATTTCAGCGCGATGGCCAAGAGGTAGAAGGCCGCGCCATAGGCCACAACGACGATGGCCGAGGGCAGCGGGCGGCTGAATTGCTGGCTGGCCTGTAGCGCCGTCGTACCGATGGTTTCCGCCAGAACGGCGAGCATGAGGATGAGATAGGGCATGGCGGTCTCCTTCGCGATACGCGCTTCATGGCGCATCGCGGGCGGCGGGGCCAGTCCCTTGTCCTTCGATGCAAGGAGATGGGGCTTTGGACGGTGTGTCGGGGGGCCAGCCCCCCGAACCCCCCGGCATATTTGAAAAGAGAAGAAGGTCGCGTCAGGCGAGGTGGATGTTGAAACGGTTGCGGATTGCCCTGTCCACATCCGGCGCAAGACGGGCGCGCGAGGGGTGCGACAGCATCATCTCTTTGCGGGCGGTGGCGGTGTCGACGAGGATCGGCTGGCCCTGTTCCACCCATTCCTTGGGTGAGGCGCGGTTGCCAAGCGCCGGGTAGACATAATCGCGCTGCATGCGTTTGAGCGTGTCGTCGCTGCCGAGATAATGTCCCGGCCCGCCAAGGCAGGTGGCGCGCATCACGTCGAGGCTCAGGTCGTCTTCGGCGACGTCGATGCCGCGGACACAGCGCAGCGCCTGGCCGATCAGGTCGTCGCCCAGGATCAGGCTTTCGTGGCAGAAGCCCAGGAGGGACGCGTGCATCCCCGCCGCTTCGTAGACCATGTTGAGCCCGGCAAGACCGGCCAGCACGTTCGAGCACATCTGTTCCCACCCGGCCTGCATGTCCGGCAGCTTGGCATCGGCCATGCCGGCCGCCGCGCCGCCGCAGAGCCCGTAATAGCGGTGCATCTGGGCACAGCCCGCCGTCAGCAGCGCCTGTTCGCCCGAACCGCCGGACATCGCACCGGTGCGCAGGTCCGACACGAAGGGCCAGGTGCCGAAGATCGCCGGGTGGCCCGGCGCCAGCGCGTTGACATAGACGACGCCCGCCAGGCATTCGGCCACGGCCTGCACGATGGCCCCGGCGATCGAGGCCGGAGCGGTGGCGCCCGCCTGACCGGCGCTGAGCAGCAGCACGGGCATGCCGCCGCGGATGCAGGCCTCCATGACTTCGCAGGATTCGGTGGCGAATTTCATCGGCGGGACGACGAAACAGTTCGAGTTCGACACGAAGGGCCGCGCCCGCCACGCCGCTTCACCACCCGCGACCAGGTGCAGCAGGTCGAGCGCCTCGGGCACGGTGGCGGCTTCGGAAAAGGAGGTGCCTATATGTTTCAGTGTCCCGGAGCAGCAGGCATAGATGGTGTTCAGCTCCATCTCGCGGGTGTCGGGGATGTCGCGGGCCACCATCGGGCGCTGCAGGAAATGGATGTTGTCCAGCTGGTCGGCAATGCGCGCGGCGTCGTGCAGATCCTGCACCGTACTGTCGCGATAGGCACCGGTCGCGACATCCACCAGGTGCACCGCCGCCCCGGCGGTGCCGTAATGCACGCGGGTGCCCGACAGGTCGAGGTCGTGGCGCGGATCGCGGCCATGCAGGGTCACCGTCCGGTTGGCCAGGGCCAGCATGTCTTCGACCAGCGCCCGGGGAAAGCGGATGCGGCCGTCATCGCCAAGCCGCGCTCCGGCGTCTGTCAGGAGCCGGACACCCGAGGGCGGCGCATCGGCCAGCCCGATCTTTTCCAGCGCGCGCAGGGCGGCGTCGTGGATGCGGTCGAGATCCTGCGTGGCGAGCGGTGCGTAGCGGCCGCCGGACATGCCGGGGCGGATCGGGCGCAGGTCATCGGCAAGCGGATTGGCGCGGGCAAAGCGTCGGGCGGCACGGCCTCCGGCGCGACGTGGGGAAAGATCGGTCATGTTCGGGACTTTCGATGGGGGACGGGACGGCTGGCCTTTGATTTCCCCGTCAGGGCCGGCCCCGGGCCGCGCGCCCGCGTCGCGCGCCGATCGTGCGCAGGATCACTGCAAGTGTGGACCGATCACCGCGCATGCGCGTCTCCGTGCTGTCCCGGAAACGCTGCGCCCGAACACCGGGCAAACTCTGCTCCAATTGCGACAGGATGTCGTTTTCGACGCTCCGGCTGCGGTAAACGACCTAGGAGCGCGCCACGTAGCGGTCGCGGCGGTGGTTGACGGTGATGATGAGGTTGAGGATCACCGCGCCGAAGAGCGACCAGAGGACCACCGGAGCCGGCAGCAGGAAAAACGCGAGGCCGAAGACCAGAAGATCGAAGCCAAGCTGCGTGTTGCCCGCCTGGATGCCGTGCCTGTCCTGAAGCCAGAGCGCGACGATGCCCACGCCACCCAGCGTCGCACCGTGCCGGAAGAGGACGATCAGACCGACACCGATCAGCACCCCAGCCAGTGCGGCGCCGAGGGCCGGGTGGACGGTCTCGACCGTCAGGATCAGCGGGAAGAGTTCCGAGATCGCCGACATCACCGCCACCGCGCCAAAGGTCTTGAAGGTGAAGGTCCAGCCCAGT
>Ga0102938_10003432_pt1 | contig 11824 bp, 10 predicted proteins | sample SalPonR2_B_D2_MG_FD_84516 | JGI IMG/M metagenome (GOLD analysis project Ga0102938, IMG submission 84516) | Salt pond soil microbial communities from South San Francisco under conditions of wetland restoration - Salt Pond MetaG R2_B_D2_MG | ecosystem: Environmental > Aquatic > Marine >... | reverse complement strand
AGTAATAATTATCAAGGAGGAATTTAAAATATGAAAAGATTGACTGTTTTTTCTTTAGTTTTAGTATTTTTATTAACCTTTAGTGCTGGTCTTTTTGCTCAAGATGTAGAACTATTAGATCCCTGGGTCTCAGAAAAAGCACAGGGACAACATGGTGGAACTTTAATAACCACATTATTAGGCGATCCCAAAACATTTAATACAATTATAGCACAAGAAACTTCTTCAACTGATATTACCGATGGTCTCATTTTTGAAGGACTAGTCACTAGACATGGGGTTACAACCGAATTTATCCCTGAACTGGCTAAAGATTGGGAAATCAGTGAAGACGGTACAGTTTACACTTTCCATCTAAGAAGAGGAGTACAGTGGAGTGATGGGGTAGAGTTTACTGCTGATGATGTTATGTTTACATTCGATGTTATAAAAGATGAAGATGTACCCACAAGTACAAGAGATGTAATGATGGTGGATGGTCAATTCCCAGAATATAGGAAAGTTGATAAGTATACTGTGGAAATAGAAATACCTAAACCTTTTGCACCATTTCTTAATAATATGACAACTTATATCATTCCAAAACACAAATTATATGATGCCTGGAAAGCCGGAGATTTTAATGATATGTGGGGTATTGATACCGAACCTTCCGAAATAGTTGGTACCGGACCATTTACATTAGGAGATTATAAACCTGGTGAACGTGTTGTTATGACAAGAAATGCTTATCATTGGAGAAGAGATCCTCAAGGCAAACCACTTCCCTATATTATTAGATGGGTTAGAGTGATTTCTGAAAGCCAAGAAACACAGGCTCTCTTATTTGAAAAAGGAGAAACTCACTTCCATGCTGTTAGAGGGATTGATTTCAAACGTTTTGCTGAAGATGCTGAAAGTGGAAATTACACTATGGTAGATGCAGGACCTACTTTTTCTACAAACTTTTTAGTATTCAATATGAATCCACGTAATCCTAAGTTAGAAGATCAACCCTGGAAATATGAATGGTTTACTAATCTACACTTCAGAAAAGCTGTTGCTTATTCCATGGATAAAGATACAATGATTAACCAGGCTTTAGCAGGTTTTGGATCCAAACAATGGAGTCCTGTTAGTGCTCCTAACAAAGTATTTTTAAATGAAGATGTAACAAAATATCATTATAGTTTAGATAAAGCCAGAGAAGAACTAGAAAAAGGCGGATTTACATGGAACAGTGAAGGTGAATTGTTAGACGAAGATGGCAGAAGAGTAGAATTTAATATGGTAACAAATGCAGGTAATACTGTAAGAGAACAAATTCTCAATATAGTTGCTACTGAACTGCGTACTTTAGGTATGAAAATAAATTCTACTCCTATTGAATTTAATAAATTGGTTAGTCAGTTAACAAGTGAATTTGATTTTGATACTATTATAATTGGTCTAACCGGTGGGGTAGAACCACATAGTGGATCTAATGTATGGCCTTCACATGGACATTTACACATGTGGAATCCCGTCCAGGAAGAACCTGCTACTGAATGGGAAGCTAGAATAGATGAACTATTTGAACTCGGTGCAAGCGCTGTAAAAACAGAAGAAAGAGTAAAATACTACAATGAATTCCAAGAAATAATTGCAGATAGAGTACCTGTTATTTATACAGTAACTCCCAACTCTCTATACGCAATTAGAAATAACTTAAAAAATACTGAAGCTACTGCATATGGCGGAGTTACCTGGAATATACATGAACAATACTTAGCAGATTAATTTCCTGCTATCAATAAATATATATTCCATAAGGAGAAGGAGGGTAACCTCCTTCTCTATTTAAATAATAGTTTATTATTTAAATAATTTTATTGTAATTGAAAGGAGTTCCTAATTAATGCGCACATATATATTAAGAAGACTTTTACAGGCTATACCATTACTTATAGCAATATCCATACTATCATTTTTCATAATGCAGTTATCTCCGGGTAGCTATCTTGACACCATGAAACTAAACCCGGATGTATCAGAAGAACTTATCGAAACTATGAAAAAACAATATGGATTAGATAAAAGTATTCCCGAACAATATTTTCACTGGCTTTGGCAAATCTTACATGGTAATTTCGGTGAATCATTCACATATAAAGTCCCGGTTACACATGTTATTAAAACACGGGCCTTAAATACTATTATTTTATCTATTGCAGCTATGATTATTGCATGGGGTGTTTCTATTCCGATTGGGATATATTCGGCAACTCACAAATACACGATTGGAGATAATATTTTTACCAGTTTGGCGTTTGTAGGTTTATCTATACCTAATTTTTTCTTTGCTCTTTTACTTTTATTTTTAATTGTAAAATTTAATGTTCCCTTGCCCATAACTGGAATGACAAGTATTATGTACGATTATATGTCTTTATCCGGTAGAATTATAGATATTCTGAAACATTTACTTGTTCCTGCAGTTGTCCTTGGTACAGCCAGTATGGCTTCTTTAACCCGTATTATGAGAGGGCAAATGATAGAAGCTATGCGTTCAGATTATATACGTACAGCCCGGGCTAAGGGATTGAAAAACAAAACGGTTGTCTATAAACACGCCTTCAGAAATGCGATTAATCCTATGATTACAATGTTTGGTTTCCAAATTAGTGCACTGCTTAGTGGGGCTGCTTTAACTGAAACTGTAACAGGTTGGCCTGGGTTAGGTAAAATGATGTTAACAGCAGTTCGTTCCAAAGACCTCTATTTAGCAATGGCTGGTCTAATGATAGGTAGTGTATTACTTATTTTGGGTAATCTAATCGCAGATATATTATTGGCAATAAGCGATCCAAGAATTCGATATAATTAGGAGGGTGGAAATGAATAGATTAAACCAAAAAGATTTTGATAAAAATACTGATATTTCAAAAGAAAAGAAATCAGAAAAAAAAGAATATGATTTTCTTAATGATACATGGCGTAGAATGAGAAGACATAAAATGGCTATAATCGGTGGAACTATTGTCATAATTCTATATATTATTGTAATATTTGCGGGATTTTTAGGTCCATATAATCCTTATCATGGCTTTAAAAAACATTTTTTCCACCCACCAACAAAAATACACTTCTTTGATGAAGATGGTCTTACACGTCCTTATGTTTACAGAACTGAATCTTTCGATTGGGCAGAGTATGAAGTTATCAAGGATAAAAAATATCCCATTAAATTCTTTCATAAAGGTGATAAATATAAGCTTTTTGGCCTATTTAAAACTGATTTACATTTATTTGGGGTAGATGAGCCTGCCCATCTGTTTTTGTTGGGTTCTGATAATTACGGAAGGGATCTCTTTACGCGGATATTATTTGGAGGACGGGTTTCTATGTTCATTGGTTTTGTTGCCATATTCATTACCACTGTGATAGGTCTGATTGTGGGAGGTATATCAGGATATTATGGAGGATGGGTAGACAACATACTGATGCGCTTCGCAGAAGTAATAATGTCTATACCAGGTTTTTATTTGTTACTAGCTCTAGCAGCTGTTTTGCCAATGGGTATTTCATCAACATTACGGTTCTTTTTAATCATATCCATTTTATCCTTTAGAGGCTGGGCTGGAATGGCTCGTGTTATAAGGGGTATGGTCTTATCTATTAGAAATGAAGATTATGTATTAGCAGCACAGGCCATCGGTGCGCGTGATCCAAGAATAATCCAAAAACACGTGCTACCAACTACAACTACTTATGTTATAGTACGGGCTACCGTATCAATTCCAGGTTATATTATAATGGAATCTGGTTTAAGCTTTTTAGGCTTGGGTATTCAAGAACCAAATGCCAGTTGGGGCAACATGCTGACAGCTGCACAAAATGTAACTAAAATAACGAATTTTCCCTGGCTTTTAATACCAGGTTTTATGATATTTTTTGCTGTATTAAGTTACAATTTATTGGGTGATGGCTTACGAGATGCCTTAGACCCTAAGGCAACTGAAAACAACTAGAAATAGATAATATTGACATTTTAATATTATTTAATGTTTATATTTCATTGACAAAAGGCCCTTTTAAGGGCCTTTTGTGATGCTTATAGATATGTTTAATCTTTTATTCTTATATTCTAATTAATATTGTCGCCATTGTATAGCCGACTCCAGACGCTGTAAGACAAACTAAATCCCCTTCTTTTGCCTCTTTTTTTTCTAGGGCATCATTCAATGCCATAATAATACATGCATTACCTGTATAACCGTATTTATCCATAACATTATGTGTCTTTTCCATCTCTATACCTAAATTCTCACAGGTTAATGCAATGGCTGATTTATTGATTTGTGTAAAAATAAATTTGTCAATATCTTCTAATTGATAATCGCTTTTATCAATCATTTCTTCTATGATAACAGGCCACAGTTCTGGATTGCGGTTCATCAATTCACCTTTCCAAAAAGTTAAATCAGGTTGAACCTCACCATTGCCTTTAATCCTCTCTTCTGTAGCGGGAAAACGTGTTCCCCCCACATAGATTCCCAGTGTCATCCACTGGTCTCCATTCCCTATAAAGTGTGAAGATAATACACCCTTTTTTTCTTCATCTTTTTTATAAATAGCTGCTCCTGCTCCATCTGAAAATACACAAAAAAACTTACCTCGCTTCATATCTGCATATTTAGTCATATTATAAGTAGAAATCACCATTACAATTTCATAATCCGGATTACCTTCTATCCAATTTTTAGCGGTCTCTGTTGCAAAAATAAAGCCGGTACAAGAACCATTTAAATCAAAAAAAGTAGCCCCGTCCCTCATTCCCAATTCATTGGCTACAATAGCTGAACTTTGTGGTGATATGATATCCGGAGTATCTGTAGATAATATTAATAGATCTAAATCTTTAGCCGAAAGACCCGATTTCTCTAGAGCCCTTTTTCCGGCCTGGACAGCTAAATCAGCAGAACTCATCTCTGATTCAGTCATATTCCTCTGCTTAATACCCAATGGCTCCATGAAATTACTTATATCTTCTCCCACAATTTCACTCATATCTTCAATACTATAAGTATTATCCGGAGCATAAGAACCGGTTGCTAATAGTTTAACACCCAAATAGAACACTCCTTTCTATAAGATAATCAAATACCAAGATAAGATTTTTGTATATGTTCATTTTTTGTCAAGTTCTCTGCATCATCTTCTAACTCTATTTTGCCATTTTCTAATACATAACCCCTATCAATAACCTTTAATCCCTGTTTTACGTTTTGTTCAGCTAATAAAATCGAAACATCTTCTTTTTTTATTTCATTCAGTTTTTTGAACAAATCTGTCACCAATGAGGGTTGTAATCCTACAGAAGGTTCATCTAGTATGAGTAGTTTCGGACTTGACATTAGAGCTCTACCCACTGCCAACATCCTTTGCTGACCTCCACTCATAGTACCAGCAAGTTGCTTCTCTCTGTCTTTAAGAATAGGAAAAATATTATAGACAAACTCTAAATTTTGCTCTATTTCATCACGTGCTTTTGGAATATAAGCAGCTCCCAATTTTAGATTTTCTTTAACAGTCATAATGGGAAAAAGTTCTCTTTTTTGGGGTACTAAAGCTACGCCTTTTTTTATTATCTGATGAGTTTCTAAACCGTTTATTTCCTCTTCATTAAACTTAATACTACCTTCTTTGTTATTTATTAGACCAATAATAGCATTTATCAAAGTACTTTTACCGGCCCCATTGGGACCAAAAATACCGACTGCTTCATTTTCCTTTATTTCCATTGACAAATTCCATATTACCTGAATTTTACCATATGACACATTTAAATTGTTAATCTCAAGCATATCACTCTTCCTCCCCCAGGTATGCTGCTATTACTTCTTTGTTTTCAGATACTTTCTCATAAGGTCCTTGAGCTATTATTTGTCCTTTGTTCAATACTATAACTCTATCTGTTAATTCTTTAACTACTTTCATAATATGCTCTACTACACTTATGGCTATGTCTTTTTTTTGTAGAGATTTTACTATATCAATTAACTCCCAGGTTTCATCACTTGTTAAACCAGCCATTATCTCATCTAAAAAAAGAACTTCTGGATCGGCGGCCAGAGCTCTACCTAATTCAACTTTTTTTAGCTCTAAAACAGTTAATTCATCAACATGTTTATTTACATTTTTAATATTTAACAAATTACATATATTTTGGGCAGATGAGCGGGCTTCATTTAATTTATCACCTTTACCAAAAAGAGCACCTACCATAATGTTTTCAATCGCAGTAAAGTTCTCAAGCGGTCTTACAATTTGAAAAGTTCTTGCAATACCTTGCCTGTTTCTTATATGAGCAGCACTTTTGGTAACATCCTTATCTTTAAATTCTATTGTTCCTTTATTAACTCCTAAAGTGCCCGCCATTAAGTTAATCACCGTAGTTTTCCCCGCACCATTGGGGCCAATAATGCCCAATATCTCACCTTTTTCCATGCTGAAACTTAAATCATTTACAGCAACTAAACCACCAAATTTTCTTAATATATTACTTGCTTGCAGTATTGGCATTTTTATCCCCCCCAATGATATTACTTTTTAACAACTTATTATGAATTGTACTATAAATCCCTCTAGGGAGAAATAGAACAACAAAAACAATAATTAATCCATATACAATCAGGTGACCATAGGGCATAATTAATTTTAAGTACTCTGAAATTAAACCTAAAAGCAGTGCCCCAATAATTGGACCGTTTGTACTGTATATTCCTCCTACTAAAGCCATGGCAATAGGAAGCAATAAAAAGTTAAGTGAAAATGTACTTTCAGGATTAACAAAAGCATACTGATGGGCATAAACAGCTCCCACCAAACCCTGTAAGGCCGAAGTACTTACAAATACAAATAATAAGTATTTAAATACGTCTATACCACTGGACTTAGCCGTAGTTTCATCATTACGAATTGCATTTATAGCATAGTGGATCCTACTTCTTTTAAAAACTTCAGAAATTATTATAGCTAAACCTGCGACTATAAGAACCAGATAATATATCTTAACTGGATCTCCTTCGAAAATTGCACTAGCTAATATTTTCCCACTCGCTCCACCCGTAAAATCAGAAAAATTCCTGATAATTACAGAAAATACATGGGTTAAGGCCAGGGTAGTAATTGCAAAGTATATTTCTCTTAATCTTAAAACTATAAACCCTAAAATAAAAGCTATGAACCCCGAAAATATTGCGCCTATTAGTAAACTTAAAATAGGATTGAAACCCATATTAACAACAATCAAAACAGAAGCATATGCACCCAAACCAAAAAAACCTGCGGTTCCAAAGGAAAGTTGTCCTGTTCTTAACATCATATCCCAGCTTAAACTCAATGCTAAAAATATTAATATTGAACTGAAAATATGCAAAATATAAACACCTGTGTATAAGGGCAGAGTAAGTGCAATTACTATTAATAATAATATAATTAGGTTTTTTCTCATTATCTAGCCCCCCGATATGATCGTGATATAATGACTATAATCAGTACTCCAAAAAATACGATATCAGACCAACCGCCATAATTAGGTATTGAATTAATTACAGCTTCTCCTATGCCAAGTGTTACTCCTGCAAACAATATACCGTTTAAATTACCCATACCCGCCATAGCAGCCAGAGCAAATGATTTAAGTGTGAAGGGAGAGCCTACTTCAGGAAATATCGCTGTCCTAGGCAGCATTGTTCCTGCTACAATACCCAATATTGCCACAGCAACACTAAAAACAAATAAATAAACATAATTTACATTAATCCCTACTATTTTAGCTCCCTTAGGATTTTGACCCACTGCAAAAGTAGCCTGACCTAAACGAGTTTTTTTCAAAAATAATTGTAAACCCACTAGAACTAAAACTGCAATTAATATATATAGAAGTTCATAAGTACCAAACCTAAAGCTACCAATTTCCATAGATGCATATGAATAACTGGTATAGACATTTCTAGCCATTGAAGTCCAAAATATATTTATCGTTTCAATTAAAATCAATGATATACCAAAGGTCAATAGAAGTTGACTTAAATGCCCCTCTTTTACAACTCTTTTTATCGTCAACCAATAAATAATTGCTCCTAATATAAGTAAAAATATAACGGTCGGAATAATAGCGACCAGGGGATCTAAATTAAATCTGGTATTTAGCATAAATATAAAGTATAAACCCACTGTCAAGAATTCTCCATGTGCAAGATTTAAGACCCCTAATATTCCCAAAACTAAAGCTAAAGGCAGTGCTATTAATGAATATAAGCTACCTCTCTGGAGTCCGTCAAGTAATGCATTAGGATTCCAAAAACCAATAATTACTATAAATATTACTAACAATAATAATATTTTATATGATTTATTAAGAGAAAATGACATTTTTCCCCTCCATCCATTTAATATTTTTAAGGTAACAGCCGGGTATATTCTAACCCGGCTGTTTTTAGTCTATTTACCAGGAAAAGGGATATTCTAGTTCAGCTGTTGCTACTTCAAATGGCCAGATTACATTTTGTTTGCCATCCTGATACTGTAATATCTTTTGCCTAGTAAAACCTTGATGTTTAATAACATTACTCGGTGCAATTTTAAGAGTAGTACCCATTGGTGAGTCATATTCTGTATTTTCTAAGGACTCAATTAAAGCTTCTTTTTCTAATGTACCGGCATTTTCAATGGCTTTTGCCAAATACATAATATTAGTATAACCTAAAGGAGCAAAGTAAGTTGCGGGTCTTTCTTGATGCATTTTGATATATTCATCCCAGAAATGTTCAGCAATTTCACTTACTTCTTTTAATGCAGGTGCCCACATACCATACAGAACTACCTTATCGGATAAAGGATTAGCTTCAAAATCAGCAGGCCATCCCGGAGGAGCTCCTACATATAATGGTGGTTCAAAACCAACTTCTCTGGATTGTGCTAATAATGGTATTGCATCTGCACCATATCCTGCCCAGATAAAGAGATCTGGATTAAATTCTTTAGCACGACGTAATAGAGCACGGTATTCGCCTCCACCTAGTGCTGCACTTTTAAAGGAACCGCCTTCGAAATCTGATAATATATCAGCATAAGGACCTTCTCCTTCTTCTGCTTGATCAGCTAAAACTTCATATGATTCAAAAGAAGCTGTTCCAAAACCGCCTTCTTCATAAGCTAAAAACACCTTGCCAATTTCTACTTCTTCTCTTGCTTCAGCTATATCTGACCAACCTATTCCATAACTTTCTCCCTGTTGATAATCCCAGGGGTGTAAGTGAAAATACCAATCTGCATCTGGACCGATTGCCTCTTCTGCAAGATAGGAAGCTGCTCCTGCCCATATAGTAATTTTTTTATATTTTTTTAAACTAGGTATTTGAGCCATATGAACACCACTTGACATTCCACCAACGAAAAAGTCTACCTCGTCTACTGTAGCAAGTTTATCAATTGCTGCAGCACCTTTTTCAGGTTTAAATTCACTGTCAACTACAATAAGTTCAACTGGTCTACCAAGTAATCCACCCTTGTCATTAATCTCTTTAACAGCTAATTCCATTGCTTTTGTAGATTGATCACCTGTAATATCTCCTAAAGGATTAACAGCACCAATTTTAATTGGATCATCTTGGGCATATGAACTTAAACTAAAAGCAAAAGCTAAGATAACAACCAATGAAAGAATTAAAATACTATTTCTCTTCAATTTTTTATCCCCCTTAATTTTTTATCAAAAATCTCACTCTTCAAAAATTATTTTACTAAAATGTAATTAACTAATATTTTATATCACATCCTTTCAAAATAATTATTACCAGATTTTTAGTTTCTGAGCTTCGTTCCTTATTTCATCTCTGAAATCCGGGTGTGCTATACTAATTAAAGCATCCACCCTATCTCTTATGCTTTTCCCTTTTAAATGGGCTGCTCCATATTCTGTAACTATATAGTCTATATCATTCCTACCTAGTGTGATTTTAGAACCTGGTGGTAATTGTGCTAATATTGTTGAATATTTTCCTTCTTTAGCAGTTGACCTTAACGCAATAATTCCTTTACCTCCAGGTGATCTCTGTGCACCTCGATGTGTATCAACCTGTCCACCGGTTCCACTGTAATGTTTATTGCCAATCGCTTCCGAACAGACCTGACCAGTAACATCAACCTGTAAGGCAGTATTTATACTGACCATCTTATTATTTTGACCAAGTATATAAGGATCATTAGTGACTTTACCCTGTTGGAACTCTACAGCTAAGTTCTTATCAATAAAATCATAAAGTTTTTGAGTACCAAGAGCAAATGTTCCCACCATTTTACCCTTCCAAATCGACTTCTTCTTATTTGTTATTATGCCTTTTCTAAACAAATCAACCATCCCATCCGTAAACATTTCGGTATGGATACCAAGGTCCTTTTTATTTATTAGATGGTGGGCAATAGCATTGGGAATTCCTCCAATACCAAGTTGAAGTGTTGATCCGTCCTCAATTAGATTGGCAACATTTTGGCCAATTTGTTCTTCTACTTCACCCGGCTCTATATAGGGTAGTTCAATCAATGGTGCATTATTTTCTACCACAAAATCCACATCTGAAATATGAACTTGCGTATCACCTAAGGTCCAGGGTAGATTTTCATTAATCTCTAATATGACAACATCAATATTTTCAACCATCTGCTTTTCATATGTTAAGCCTAAAGAAAGTGAAAAAAATCCATTTTTATCCATTGAGGTAGCTGTGCCCCAAAATATATTGATATTATCATTTTCTATTTTAATCTTGCCCGCTTCATGTAAATTATTCGGAATATATGTCACATTGCCATGTTTGTGATTGGCCCTATCACCGGGACCATAAAACCAGGTTTCATTTAAAAAATGTCCTTTCATTTCGGGTTTTAAAAATTCGTAATCGCCCATCATTAAACAAGAAACTACATTAACATTTTTTAAATCATTTTTGTGTTTGCCAAGTTCTGTTAAAAGGCCCTGCGGCTCTGAAGCAGCCATGGCTGTACATACTTTTTGGTTGGATTTTACTTTTGCAACAGCTTCTGGTATTGTAATTAATTTCTGTTTATATAGTTCTTGGAAATCCATTAATCCTCCTCCTTTTAGAATTCAAGATTATAAGCTAATGCCTCCATTGACATCTAATATTGTTCCATTACAGTAATCTGATTCGGAAGAAGCAAGATATAAATAAGCATTTGCAATATCTTTTGGTTCTCCTAATTTACCAAATGGCACTTTGCTTTTAAGCTTTTCTAAAATTTTATCAGGAACTTTTGCAACCATTTCTGTCATTATATAACCCGGAGCTACTGCATTAACATTAATTCCTTTAAAACCAAGCTCTTTTGCCCAAGTCTTGGTCATTCCAATAACACCTGCTTTTGTAGCTGAATAATTAGTTTGTCCCACATTACCTTGCTCACCTACAACAGAAGAGGTATTAATAATTTTACCCTCGCCTTTATCCATCATTAGAGAAGCAACTGCTTTTGTGCAATTAAATACACCTTTTAGATTTATATCTATAACAGTATCCCACTGCTCTTGAGACATTTTTACTAAAAATGAATCCTGAGTTACACCTGCATTATTAATCAATATATCAATTGTTTCATATTTTTTAACTGTTTTATCTACCATGTCCTGTACCTGCAACCAGTTAGATACATCAACTTCTACAAAAAAAGCTTCTCCTCCAGCCTCTTTAATCTCTTTTTCTACCTCTTGGCCTGCTTTACTATCATAATCCGCAATAACTACTTTTGCACCCTCTTCTGCAAATCTTAAAGCACCTGCTTT
>Ga0102938_10003430_pt1 | contig 11825 bp, 4 predicted proteins | sample SalPonR2_B_D2_MG_FD_84516 | JGI IMG/M metagenome (GOLD analysis project Ga0102938, IMG submission 84516) | Salt pond soil microbial communities from South San Francisco under conditions of wetland restoration - Salt Pond MetaG R2_B_D2_MG | ecosystem: Environmental > Aquatic > Marine > Intertidal... | reverse complement strand
TGATCGGCCTCCGCCGTCGACCAGCGAGAACGTCACGTCGCGGGGTCCTTGCACCGGACTCGCGTCGCCGGTTTCGAACGTGATGCTTCGCAGCAGTCTTTCGGTGCTGGTCCCGGTGGCCGACGCGTTCAGCGTGATCACCAGGGGTGTCAGGCCGTCGCCGCCGGTGAAGGTTCCGATCAGGGTTCCCTCGTAGGTGATCTCGCTGCCGCTGACGGCGAACTGACCTAGGCCCATGCCGGTGCTGCGGATGCCCAGAGTGTCCGACGCCGATCCGCCACTGCTGATCTCCGCCGTGAGGACCGCCCCGTCGAGGATCGGGGTGCCGTTTTCCATCAAGGTCGCATTCGGGTCGACGCCGATCGCCGAATCGCCGATCGCGTAGACCGTCGATCCCTCCGAGGTCACGATTGCCGGGGCGTCGCCGAATCCGGTGATGTTCAGCGTGAGCGTCGCGGTGTCGGTCCCGCCGAAACCGTCGTCGACCGTGTAGCCGAACGAGTCGATCACCGATTCGTCAAAGTACAATCCGTCGAGGAGCGTCCCCGGGGAATACTGTATCGTTCCGTCCGGGTTGATCGCCAGCGTCGCCCCGAGGACGCTCGTCGCGTCGACGGTACCGACCAAAAGGGGATTCGCCACCGGGCGGAACTCGGGACGCGTCGAACCGGCGAACGGCACGAACGTGAAGTCGAACGGCTGATTCTGCAGTCCCAAGCTCGGCATGTCGTGTGACCGGATCAGGAAGTTGCCTTGCCCGTCGTCTTGGTAGCTGAGGAAATTGTCCTCGATCCCGGTCGGGTTCCGGTGGGTCAGCACCAACATTCCGGTGTCGGGAGTCTCGCCGGGGATCGAGACCTTCCACTCGAAGCCCTGGTCGGACACCTCCAAACGCTCGACGGTGAATTCGCCGACCGGGAGTGAGACCGAGTTCGGGGCGTCGACGCCGGCATCGATCGAGCCGGCGACCAAGTTTTGGGTCGCCCGGGGGACGAACACGAAGGAGAACCCGCCGTCTTCGCCGTCGCCGAAGTCTTGCTGGTTGTCGCGGACCGCGATTTCGAAACGGTCGGTTCCGGGGACCGCCCGAGACTGGGCGACGTTGTCGGCGTCTTCGTTGCCGATCACGAATAGGAACCCGTCACGACTGGCGTCCGTCAGGCCGGGGATCGTCAGCTCGTACCGGCCGGTGCCCGTGCGGACCACGTTGCCGGCTGTCACGCCGTTTCCGTGCACGAGACCGCCCGCAGCGTCCACATGCCCGGCGGTCCAGTTGTCAGCGAACGGAAAATAGGCCACCGCGACCGGGGCGTCGGCGGCCCCGTCGACGCCGAACTGCTGCAGACCCAGCGAGGTCCCGCCGGTACCGTTGGCGAACGCCTGGACGAGCCGGGCGTTGGTGTTATCCCCCGCGAAGTTTTCGCGGACCGTCGCGATCACGACGCCGTCGCTCGGGGCGATCGCCGCCCCGTCGCGGAGCACTTCGACGTTCCCCGTCGCGGTCATGCCGACCGAAACCGCCGTCGCCCCGCTGCCGGTTCCCGCGACCGACCAAACACCGCCGGCGTCGACCGCCAGGTTCGCCGCGGCGATCCCCTGGGGCACCCCGAACACCGACGTGAAGTCGGGATCGACGTCGTTGCCGAGCACCGTCAGCGATGCTTCTTGGGCGCTCAATTCGTTCAGATTGACCACGTCGTCGCCGGCGACCGGCGGAACGTTCTCGCCCTGCACCGTGACCGTCACCGTCGCCGTGTCGACTCCCCCACGACCGTCTTGAATCGTGTAGGTGAACGTGTCGATGGCCGACTCGCCGGTGCCCAGGCCCGAGATCGCAGGCCCCGCCGTGCTCGGGTCGTAACGGATCGTCCCATCCGGATTCAGTTCGACCGTCGCGCCGAGCGTGCTCGTCGCATCGACCGATGAAATGTCGAAATCCAGCCCGGCAACCCGTTCGAGCGGGTTGTTGAAAGGCAAGAAGACGAACTGAATCCCCGGCAGGCTCGCCTGAAGCTCATCTTCCGACTGGCGGGCCGTGATCCGGAAATCGCTGGACCCAGGATCGGGCACGGCGAACACCATGTGGTTCGACGGAACTTGCGTCGGGACTCCGCCCACGCTCGAGAACACCGAGCCGCTCGCGATCGCGATCAGGGCACCGTCCGCCGCGGTGTAGCCGGGGACGTCGACCAAGATGGTTCCGGCCGAGCCGAAGTCCTCGGCCGCAGAAACTCCGCCGTAGCTTTGGACCAGGAACCGATCCTCCTCGTCACCACCGAACCGTCCGCCGATCAGGCCTTCGGTCGCACCCGGGATGTAAACGAAGCTCCACGGGTCGTCTTCAAAACCGTCGATGTTGGAATCGTTGTCCGTCTGGCGGATCTGCCAGGTGTTGTTTGATGTCGAAGGGAGCACCGAGACGAGGTTGTCGTCGTTGTTCCCGCCCATCGCGAACAACAGGCCGTCCTGGGCGGCAATGCCGACCTCTGGGATCTGAAGCTCGAACAGCCCAACCCCCAGTTTCGTGATGTTGATCTGACTGATGCCCGCGCCACCGAGCAGCGTCCCGTCGGCGGCGACGTGGCCGCTGGTCCAGCCTTCGGCGAACGGGAACATCGCTAGGTCAAGGGGCGCGTTTCGCTCCGAGTCGCCATCGCCTTGTGTCACGTTGAATGCGTTGCCGTTGGCGCCCCAGTCCCAGGCGTTCACGGTCCCGAACGGCGCGGTGTCGTCACGAATCGTTCCCAGCAAGACGCCTTGGTCGCGGGTGAATGCGTCGCCGTTGCGGCCCAGGCCGACGTCCCCGGTGTTCGGACCGGACTGGATCGTGACCTCGTTCGGAGAAGGCGTCGTCGCACCGACCGACCAAGCCGACGTCGCATCGGCGTCGATCAACGCCGCGGCAACCGAGAAGGGACTCGTGTCGGGATGAAAATCGTTCGGGAGAACCGTCACGTTGATCGGCGTCACCTTGTCGGTAACCGCCGCGTCATCGACCGCCACCACGTTGTCGGTGTCGTTGGCATTGATCACGACCGGAATGACGACTTGCGCCGACTCTCCCGAAAGGTCCGTCGCGGTGATCGCCACGTTGGTCGATCCGAAGCGGTCGGGGGTGAACGTGATCGTCAACTGTCCGCCGTCGATCGAGCCGCTCATCAGCCCGCCGAGTCCGGCGTCGAAGGAGTAGCTGAGGGAATCATTCGCGTCGACTTCTTGGAACACGGTCGTCAGGTCGATGACGAACGGAGAGGCATCCTCCTCCACGGTCAGTTCCGACGGGGCGGAGACCACTTCGGGGGCGTCGTTGACCCCGAGCCAGTTGATCGTCGCGGTGCCGGTGGCCGAATCCGTCCCGTTCGTCGCGTTGTAGGTGAACGTGTCGACGTCGGTTTCGCCGGCGCCCAAGGCCCGAATCGCGGCTCCGCCGGCATAGTCGATCGTTCCGTCGGCATTGACACTGATCGCTAGCCCCTTGTCGGACAGACCGCTGCTCGGCGCCGCGTCCGTCCCGACTTGCGTGATCGTCAGCGGCGAAACCGGGCTGAGGGTGTTCTCGAACGGCACGAAGAAGAACGAGAAGTCGGTGTTCAGCGGGGTCTCGGTGTTCGAGTCCCACGCGAATTGGCGGATGATGATGTCGCTCGGGTTGTCGCCGGCGACGTCGTAGGTGAAGTACGAGTTCCGCGGCTCGTCAACGGTCAAGTCCCGTGTTTCCATCACCACGACGCCTGAGGTGATGTCGTGTCCCGGAACGCTGAGCCGCCAAAACCCGTCCGACTCGCGTTGGATGTTGAAGTCGCCGAACGAGGACAGCATCGGGTTCGCCGCGGTCGCTGATCCGCTCACCGTGCCGCCGATCAGCCCTTGAGCGCCACGGGGAATGTACAGAAGGTTAAACGAATTCGACTCCGCGCCCCCAATTTCGGACGAGTTATCACGGTGCTGAATCCGCCACTTTCCGTCCTCGATCGGCTGGGTGCGGGTGTAATTGTCACTGTTGTCCGCTCCGATCGCGAACAGAAACCCGTCGTTGAACGAGTCGGTCACGCCATCGATGGACGCCTCGTATCGCCCCCCGCTGCCGGTCACCGTGAATCCGACGCCGCCGACGATCGTCTCACCGCTCGGTCCGAAGGTCCCGCCCTGCCACCCGGAGGCCGCGGGGAAAAGGGCGGCGGAGAATTTGACGGCTGTTTCGCCGTCGTTTTCCGGCGCGGCGTTCGTCGCCATCCAAGGATTGGTTGTATTGGAGCGGTACTGCACCACGGCAAGATTCGTGGCGGCAGCATTGACCGGACTGTTGTCACGCAGCGTCCCCAGCACGATGCCTTCGGTGTTCGCCATCCGCGTCAACGTCGCCTGATCCGCGTCGTTGCTGGGGTCGGCGTCGTTGTCAAGATAAAGATCGATATCGCCGTAGTTCATCTGCGGGCGCCACAGCGTCATCGCCCCTTCGAACACCGACCTTTGCGGCACACCGGCCTGGCCCGGACGGTCGGGAATGAAATTGTCGGTGCTGTTGCCGCCGGGATTGACGGTGGCGGGGTCAAAGTCAACGTTCATCGCCGAAACCGACTGCGTTTCGGCTCCGCTCGTGTCGTTGGTCAACACGTTCAACGCCGCATCCGAGGCGATAGTAAACGCGTCGTCCATGATATTGAAAGCCAATAATTGCCTGGCTTCTAAACGTTCCATCTTTAATGTTTTCGGACCGCCCCTGCGGCGGACGGTTGTGCGATTCTTCGTTGTTCGATTCGGTCGTCGCGAATTCATAAAAACTCCTATCAAAGGTTGCGAAGCGGCTCGGGTGGCGACTCAAAAGGACATCGTCAAAGCCGAGAACTCGGGGCCGACGACGGGTCGCGGGATGTAACGACCGGGCGGAGTCTAGCGGCCGTTCATGGCATCGCAATCGACTTCATTTGCTATTCATATTAAGGCCACCGAGGCTTCTTCATCTATGTGACCGCGAGGACCATAAGCTTCCTCATCGTGCCGGGTGGTTGGGCCATGGTCATGACGGGTCGTGTTGTTTTCGCGGATTGCCGTGATTGCCTATTTAGACGCCGGCGTGTCGGGTCGGGTGGGTAACTCATGGCCCAGGTAACACGCAGTCTACGCGAATCGCTGCTGCTTCTATCCTCACGCAACATTCACGTATCTTTCATCGTCTCGTTCGCTTGGTCCCGGTTTCCCAACCTCTGCAGACCTCATCGCGACTGATTTTCTATTTCGCTGACGCATCTCATAAGACTGCAACCGCCGGAGGTTTGCATCTCGCGCCGCAACGTTGTGAGGATCATTAACGCGGAATTGTTGCGGCTGACACGACCCTTGCGATGATCAAGTTGAAGATGGCGTTAATAAGCGGGCGAACGGATGTCATAGCGTCGCATCGCTTGCTACTCTCACCCTCGTCATTAGTTTTTGCCGAGCACAGCTTCGTGTGCGGCAGTTCCGTCCCGAGAGAAGGGGTAGTCGTTGTGAATGTTTTAGAAACGAAATGTGTTTTATTGATGAAGGAGAAGAAAATGCTTGATAGCCACGCCGGGTTAGGTGATGACCCGAGCGGCCGAACGTGCGGTCGTCGCGCGGGCGGGTTTACGCTTGTCGAATTGCTGGTGGTGATCGCCATCATCGGCGTCTTGGTCGGCCTGTTGTTACCGGCCGTCCAGTCCGCACGGGAAGCCGCCCGTCGGATGCAGTGTTCGAATAATTTGCGTCAAATGATTTTGGCGACGCTGAATTACGAGAGTACGTTCAAACAGATCGTCCCCGGGCCGTTCGACGGCCACCCCAGCGCTCTTACTGCCGGCCTGACGCCGAACCCGTCGGGATACCCGAAAAACAACGTCTGCTGTCGAGCAGCGAATCGGGACGGTTGGAGCGCACAGTATAAGATTTTGCCCTTCATGGAAGGGACTAACATTCACGAGGTCGGCCGCGACGTCCCGCCGACGTGGCGATACGTCACGCCGAACAACGCCGGCGAAGACGACGTCGCTCGGCTTTTCGTCAGCGGGTTCTACTGTCCGAGTCGACGCGCGCCGACGGGTTACGGTTCGGCCAAGTTCGGACGGACCGATTATGCGTCCAACGCCGGTTACTACCACGGCAGACCAGACTCACGGGTGGACTTCATTCCGGAAATGCCGCTCGGCCGTCCCGCTCAAGGGACGCGGACTCGAGCCAACGGCGGTCTGACGCGGGGCCGTCAGGGTGCCATCGTCTGGCCCGGCGAAGGAGATAAACGAATCCTCACGGATTTCTCCGACGGTACCAGCAATTCGATCGTGTGGTCCGAAAAATCATTGAACGGTCTGGAACACGGGCGTGACGGCGGCGACAACGAGCGTTGGAATAATGCCGGTTGGGATGAGTGCGTCATCCGTTATCACTTCCCGCCCAAGGCGGACCGGAGCACCTATGCCCCCGACCGTGATAACGGCCAGTCGACGAACTGGAACCGGTACTTCGGTAGTGCTCACGCCGGCGGCCTCAGCGCGGCGTTTTGCGACGGTTCGGTTCGCTTCTTCGCATTCGAGATCGATCCTCTGACGTGGATGCGGCTCTGCCTGATCGACGACGGCGAGATCATCGACGATTCCACCCTTTAACCAAGAAAGCCGTTTTTCAAATGTCCATGATTCGATCGTTTTTATTTTTTGTTGCCGCCGGAACGATGACAGTCGCCCTGAGCGGTTGCGGCGGGGATTCCACGCCGGAGCCGATCTCCGCGGAGCTTGAGCAAGAGATTCAGCAACAAGACGAACAAGTGTTCGACGAAGAGAGCGAGCTCTGAGCCAGTCGGCCCGGTCACGTGACCCGGCCGAGAGGTGAGATGATTTGACGACGACACGCCCGGCACCGTTGCCGGGTGTGTTTTTCTTTTCTGTGGACCGCAAGAGTAGAAAACATGATTCACCGGTTTCGAAATGTATCCCGGGTCACCTCCCGCCCCGGCGGGGCGCTTCTCCTTGCCGTGTCGCTTGCCGTAGCGACCTTGGCCGGAATCGGTTGCGATCGAGCTGGCCGTCCCGGGACGCCGACGGGCGGTCAGAACACGCCGACCGTTCAGATCGGCCCGGAGATCCCCGATTTCTCGGTCTGGCGGCCCTTTTTCCGGACGGATTTCGGCGATCACGTGACGAGCGAGGTCGTGGGAACCGGGTTCGCCGTCGTGGCGGACGACGGCGACGCACCGCGACTGGTCACGTCGCTCCGTCTGATCGGCCCCTTGACGGGGCTGGACGAACCGGCCGACTCGGCCGCGGCGTGGGCGTCGGTCAACGAAGTTTGGCTGACCGACGCGTTCGGGGTGACCGACACGACGCTGCGGGCGGGCGAGCCGATCGAGTCGGCGACGAACGAATCCGCGGCGGAAGAATCGGCGACGCCATCCGGCGACGCCGGGGCGTCCACGTTCCCCGTGGATCTCGCCGCGAGCGAGTTGATCGTGATCTCCGGCGGGCCGTCGCAGAGACAGTTGAAACCGTTCCGGTTGGGCGATCATTCCGTTTCCAAAGGAGACATCGTGTACATGGTGACCGCCGTCTTTGGCGGCGCCCCGGCGAGTCAAAAGTGCCACCAGGCGACGATCACGTCGGTCGGCGACGACGGCTACCTTGAGTACACCTTCGAGAACCAGCGGTTGTCCCTTCACGCCGCCTCGGGCGCACCGTTGCTCGACGAGGGCGGCCGAGTCGTCGGAGTTCATCTCGCCGGCACGACCGACGGGATTGGCGAAACGGTGGACTTCACGGGTGCGGAAACGTCGAAGTCGGACGGACCGGTAACCGGCCGTGGGATGGCCGCCGCTGCGCTCGCGTCGTTGCTTTAGCGGATCTTTCCGGGCTCGGCCCCGCGCGGTCGGTCAATTCTTGCCCGACGTCATCCTGACGATCAGGCGATCGGCCAAGCCGGGGGACACGGATTGCAGAACGATCAGCAAACGGACCCGTCGCGGCAGGATGACCTCGGCGCGGCGGCGGTCGATGCAACGGCTCACCGCTCGGGCGACGGATTGCGGGTCCAGTCCCTTCAGCCTCGCGCCGCCGGCAGGCTGCTTGGCGTGATCGGGAACGCCTTCCCCGCCGAGTTGCTCGTAACGCTCTCCGGCGTCATCGCGCCGGATCGGCCCCGGGCAGATCAGTCCGACATGAATTCCGTGCTCTTTGGCCTCCAGGCGTAGCTGCCCGGTCCATCCGGCCAGAGCATGTTTGGATAACGGGTAGCTGCCGAGGTACCTTGCCGAAACCTTCGACGCCAAAGAACCGATGTTGATGATGTGTCCGCGAGTCTGGCGCAGCAGCGGGTAGAGAATCCGTGCGCAATTCATCGCGGAGACCACGTTGACGTCCAGCGCCGCGTGGGCCTGCTGGGAAGTCAGGTCGATGGCCAAGCCGCGATCGCTTTGCCCGACCACGTTGACCAACACGTCCAGGCGTCCCACCCGTTCGACCAGAAACTGTCGCAGCGATTCCACTTCCTCGGCAACGGTCACCGAGCAAGCGAAATCGATGACGCGTGGCTCGGCGTTGTCGGCCGATCGATGCCTGCCGACCCGCCGGCAAAGACGCTCCCGCGCGTCGGCCAAGCGATCGACGCTGCGTCCGACGATGACGACGCGATAGCCCTCGTCGATCAACTCGGATGCGATCACCTGACCCAGTCCCGCCGATCCGCCGGTCACCAGTGCGACGCGTCGGACGTCTTTGGCGGCGTCGTCGCGCTGGCTTCGCGGCGTCGGGCCACTCGTGTCGTCATCGGCCGGAAGGTTTCGATTCAATTCGTCGGACGCCTTGATCGCGAGGTGCTGTCAATATCGTCTCCGAGGTCGTTTCCGCCCGAGGAGGCTGCCATCATATCGGCGGGCGTCTATATTCACACCGCGCTGGAACTTCGGTGTTCTGGGACTTCGGTATCTCCGAAGCGAAATCTTTTCTCGAGGGAACCCACTGCCGTGACACGACCACGCATCGATGAAGCCTGCACCAAGATCGTTGCGACGGTCGGACCCGCCTGTGCCGGCCAAGAAAAACTGGCCGAGTTGATCGAAGCCGGCGTGGATGTGTTTCGCATCAACAGCGCGCACGGGTCCCGCGACGAGCACCAGCGGGCCGTCGATCGCATCCGCGCCGCGGGCCGAGAAACCGGATTTCCTGTTGCCATTCTGATGGACTTGGCCGGTCCCAAAATTCGTCTGGGTGAACTGTCCGAGCAACCGCTTGTCTGCGAATTGGGGATGGAACTGACGTTCGTTCGTGGCCCGGACAGCCGGGGGCCTCGGGAACTGACCAGTACGTATGACCGCCTGATCGACGAATTGGCCGTCGGCAACCAAGTGATGCTTGCCGACGGCACGGTGACGTTGCAGGTCGAAAGCGTCGACGGCGAACGGGCGGTCTGTCGCGTGATCGCGCCGGGCGAGGTCCGCAGCCGACAAGGCATCAACTTGCCGGGCGTCAAACTGTCGGTCCCCGCGATGCTGCCGGCCGACATCGACAACGCGATCTGGGCGGCGAAGAACAAGCTCGATCTGGTCAGCCTGTCCTTTGTACGTCGTGGCGAAGAGGTGAAGGCGTTGCGTGAACTGTTGGCCGAACATCAGTCCGAAGCCTTGGTCATCGCGAAGATCGAAAAGCCCGAAGCGTTGGATCACCTGGACAGCATCGTGGACGCCGCCGACGGGATCATGGTCGCCCGGGGGGACCTGGGTGTCGAGATCGACATCGCCGAAACGCCCGTCGCGCAGAAACGCATCATCCGCGTCTGCGAGCAGAAAATGAAACCGGTCATCGTGGCCACTCAGATGCTCGAATCGATGCACCACAGTCGCCGCCCGACTCGCGCCGAAGCGTCCGACGTGGCCAACGCGGTGATCGATGGCGCGGACGCTTGCATGTTGTCAGGCGAAACGGCGATCGGGGATTATCCGGTCGAGGCGGTCAAGATCATGAAACGAATCGCGCGGTTTACCGAGCGAAAACTGTTGTCGCATCAACGGGTCGACCCCACGTTCACCGATCGCGTGCATCCGATCACGACGGCCGCGACCTTGGCCGCGACCGACATCGCCGAAGCCATTCAAGCGAAATTGATCGTGATCGCGACACGCAGCGGCAGCACGGCCTGGGTCAAAAGCAAAAGCGATGCCCGCAGCCTGGTTCCGACCTTGGGCGTCAGCGACAGTCCGGAATCGGTCCGCCGGATGAACTTGTTCTGGGGGATCAAGCCTTTGACGATGAAGCAAATCGGTGACACGCCGGCGCTGATTTCAGACGTCTGCGATTGGGGCAAGCGGCAGGGCGGATTGGCCAACGGCGACAACGTCGTTTTTGTCGCCGGAACCGGCGTGATTCGAGAAGCCCACAACGTCGTCTTGGTTCACACGGTCGATTGATCCACGACCAGCGGAGGCACCGGACAATCCAGCAAGTCCGCGATTCCACGCAGCAATTCGGCTTCACGCATCACCACCTTTTGGTCGTCACAGACGATCGCCGCGCAGGCGTCGATGATCCGACCGCGGATTTTTTCGCTGCTTCGATTCAGCTTGACCAAGGCTTGGTGCAGCCGGTTCAAGTCGCATTGTTCGACGGTCAAAAGCCGCGCGGGAACATTCAGCTCCGTAACACCGGCCGCGAACGAGGCTTCGATCCGATCAGGATCCGACTCCCCGACGCGTGCGACGACCGAAAGCAACGTGCTGACTTCGCCCGTCAAACGTTGCAGTCCGTAGTGTGTCACCATCTGACGACCGACCGGGTGGAAGTGGGGGCGAAGATGACGACGTAAGACCTGAGCGAGCGTCCATTCGAACAGCGAAATCTTGTCATCCGCGGCGACCATTTCATCAAACGCCGCGATGAACTGTTGGTACTGACGCGGACTGATCGCGGCCAACGCGGGTAGGCACAGATCGATCAGCGGAAGACGAGACTCATCGCCCAGTGCGTCCAGCACGCCGCCGAGCCGACCGCTTAGCCGGGCCACGGCATCGTCGATCCGCAGGGCGACGATTTGCAGCTGTTTTTTGCGAATGCCCGGATCGTGGTCCAGCAACAGAGCGAGCACGACCGCGCGAACCGAGTAAGGTTCGCGGGCCTGCCGCAGAACTTCCGGGTCCAACTGTGCGATCAGCCTTGTCGCGTGAACCCGGTGATAATCCAAGGGCTCGCCGATGTGATCGACGGTGGCTTTGACGACAGGGACGGGCACCTGATCGCTGGTCACCTGATCGCTGGGCACCTGATCGCTGGGCACCTGATCGCTGGGCGGCCGCCGACCGACGCGATCCACTTCGTCGCCGGCCAGCCCCGACGCACCGTCGATCGGCGACCGGCCGGGTCGCGAAGATGTGGTCGTGACGACCGGAAAGACGCCGTCCCAGTTCGGCTCGATGGCCAGAATCCGCCGGGGCAGGGCAGGGTGGGTGGCCATCAGGCCGGTGAAACCTTCGAACACGCCTTGTCCGAAAAACATGTGGCTGGCGACCGGCGCACCGGGGTGCTCCAAACGACCATGCACTCGGATGCCGCCGAGTTTTTTCAGAGCGCCGGCGATGCCACCGGGATGGCGGGTGAATTGCACCGCCGAAGCATCCGCCAAGTACTCACGCTGACGCGACACCGCGGCTTTCAACAAGCCGCCGATCAGCGACCCGAGCGAACCGATGATCAGCAACGCGATCGCGACGCCCAGGATGATCAACACCGCGCCGCCTTGGCTTTTGCCGTCACCGCCGCTTCGCCGTCGCCCGTGTCCGGAGTACAACATGCTGCGAAAAATCAGTTTGCCGACCAGCGTCAGCAGCAGGATGC
>Ga0102938_10003428_pt1 | contig 11827 bp, 11 predicted proteins | sample SalPonR2_B_D2_MG_FD_84516 | JGI IMG/M metagenome (GOLD analysis project Ga0102938, IMG submission 84516) | Salt pond soil microbial communities from South San Francisco under conditions of wetland restoration - Salt Pond MetaG R2_B_D2_MG | ecosystem: Environmental > Aquatic > Marine >... | reverse complement strand
GTTGCCTGTGGCAAGTATTTGTCATGCGCTGCAAACGAGAAACGGCCCCCGGAGGGGCCGTTTTTAACGTGTCTTGCTGCGTGAGCGTGAGGCTCAGGCCGCTTGCTTGCGGCGACGCAGGGCGGCGAGGCCACCCAGACCCGTCAGCAGGAGAAGCCCGCCTGCGGGCAGCGGGATCGCTGCGATATTCGCTTTGATCATGAAGGTCGATGTAAGACCCTCACCCAGCGACCACGTGCCACCGCTCAGCGAGCCGGGGCCAACCTCTTCGGCGAAGAAGGATGTCAGCGTCAGGCCCGAACCGAGGTTCAGCGGAACGGCGAGACCGAAATCCAGTGCGCCGGTCGGACTGGCCATGATGAGGTCACCCGTCGGGTTGGTCGTGTTGTTGATATTGAAGCTCAGGGTCTCGGAACCGACCTGGCCCGACGGGCTGGTGAAGTTCAGGCCGATATTGGCCACGGCAGTGAACAGATCAGGCGTGAGAGAACTGCTTGAACTGGCGTTGTGCCAGGTAAGGCTGCCGACCGTCACCTCATTGTTGCCCACGGACGTCGCTTGAGAGAATGCAACATCATTGATGGTCAGCGTGCTTTGGTCAGTAAGCGGCCCGCAATATCCGAAGCAGGAGTTGCCCGGCCATGTCAGGGTCTTGCCGTCGCCGCTGATTGCGGCGCCGTCGGTGCCGCCAATAATTCCCGTACTTCCGCCGGTCTCGGAAGTGAAAACCCCCGACGAAGAACCGGCCACGGTTGCGGCATGCGCACCCGTCGCCAAGCCAACTGCCAGAAGGGCGCTGTAAAGGTTCTAATCATTCTAAAATCCCCCATTCGCTATGAAGATGAAAAATCACTCATAAATCTTAGGGGTGGTGATGGCCAAACGAAGCCCGACCAGTAACCCCGGCGCACTCACAATAGGGCGATTATGGCACAATTGCGCCCGGTTTTCATCACATTCCTTCATTTCGGAGGCGATGAATTGCGCCTCTTGGGGATGTGTGGAGCGCGCCGAAACTGCCCATTGCTTTCTTTATCCTGTCATCGAGGGAACTTAACGCGGCGCAGGCGACGAAGTCCATTGCTGCACCTGCAAAGTGGTCGATGAGAAAACGGGCGTTCGGGATGGGCTACGCAGAGGTTTTTGTTCCCGAATTGTAGACAATCACTCATCAGAGGGCTGGATTGGCCAATATTCAGAAGTCAAAAACCGCGAATCACGGTGCCCTGACCGATGTGCCTGCGCGAGACGTGAGCGGCCCCAGACACGCCGCTTTTGCGCCGAATCCGGCGGGGCGGGCGGTGCTGGCAAGCGCGCAGTGGCGTGGTGCTTTGTTTCCGACTTTCCGACAATCAATTTGAAGGTGAGGTATTATTTGCAAAACATTTGATAATACAGACAGAAATCAGGGCATTTACATGGCAGAACATTGGCAGGCGCGCCGCATTGTCATAGTGTCGGGAGCATAGTGATTGGTAAGAGGGTTTGGTGATTCTGCTGAGCCCTGAAATGTTTTGATGCATTAATTTCAAGGAACGGTGTTATGAAGCACAGGCCAAAAAACACTGCTGTCCGCGCAACGATCGGCGCAGCGGTCCTGATCGTATCGGGCGCCATGGCGCCGGCGGCGACCCAGTCTTTCGACTTCGGCAATCCGACCGCTGGCGGCAACAGCGCAATGTCACAGTTTTTCGCGCCGACCCAGTTCCCCGGTTTCGGGGGCGCGTTCGGAGGGTTCAGTCTCTTCCCGGGCGGGGCGGCGAGCAGCTATTTCTCGGGTGTGGGCATGTTCGGCGGCATGGGCGGTTTCGGCGCCTTCAATCAGTTTGGGTCGAACACCGTGTTCGCGATGAACACACAGTCGGTCAAGACGTCGAAGAATAAGAAAAAGAACAAGAAAAAGCGGAACAAGAACCGCAACAAGAACAAGATCACGAGCAAGCCCGAGACCAAGCCGCAGTCCACGCCGGAACCCAAGTCAATTCTTAGCGATATCTGCGGGTCCGATTGCAAGACGACGCCCCGGCTTTTCGAGGAACCCACCAATGACCAGCCGGTCATCGTCAGGGATGACAGTGGCGACAACTACCAGCCGGGCGTGATCCCGCTGCCTGCGGGTGGCCCGCTTCTGATCGGTGGTCTGGCCGCGCTGGCCTTTTTGCGGCGTCGCAGGAAAGCCTGAGCCGAACCGGCCGGAACAAAGAAAAAAGGCGCCGTTTCCGGCGCCTTTTTTAGTGTCTGCAAGGGGCGGGGATCAATCCATGGCCTTGAAGTTGAACTCGCCGCCTTCCTTGATCCCGCTGGGCCAGCGCGATGTGACCGTCTTGGTGCGGGTGTAGAACTTGAAGGCGTCGGGGCCGTGCTGGTTGAGGTCGCCGAACATGGATTTCTTCCAGCCGCCGAAGGTGTGATAGGCCAGCGGCACCGGGATCGGCACGTTGATGCCCACCATTCCGATATTGATCCGGTTGGCGAAGTCGCGCGCGGCGTCGCCGTCGCGGGTATAGATCGCCGTGCCGTTGCCGTATTCATGGTCCATCGCGAGGCTGATCGCCTCTTCGTAGGAGGCCGCGCGCACGGTGGTCAGCACCGGGCCGAAGATTTCCTGCGTGTAGATGTCCATGTCGGGCGTCACCTTGTCAAAGAGGTGCGGGCCGACAAAGAAGCCGTCCTCGTAGCCCTGGAGCGAGAAATCGCGCCCGTCGACCACAAGCTCGGCGCCCTGATCGACACCCGACTGCACGAGGCCGAGGATCTTTTCCTTGGCGGCGGCGGTCACGACGGGGCCGTAATCCACGTCATCGCCCGCCGTGTAGGGGCCGACCTTGAGCTTCTCGATGCGCGGCACCAGCTTTTCGATCAGGCGGTCGGCGGTTTCGTCGCCCACCGGCACGGCGACCGAGATCGCCATGCAGCGTTCGCCCGCAGCGCCGTAACCGGCGCCGATCAGCGCGTCGGCGGCCTGATCCATGTCGGCGTCGGGCATGATGATCATGTGGTTCTTGGCGCCGCCGAAGCATTGCACGCGCTTGCCGTTTGAGCAGCCGCGCCCGTAGATATATTCCGCGATCGGGGTCGAGCCGACGAAGCCGACCGACTGGATCACCGGATGATCGAGGATCGCATCCACCGCTTCCTTGTCGCCATTGACCACTTGCAGAAGGCCCTTGGGCAGACCGGCTTCTTCCATCAGTTCGGCCAGCATCAGGGGCACAGAGGGGTCGCGTTCGCTGGGCTTGAGGATGAAGGCGTTGCCGCAGGCGAGGGCGGGCGCGAACATCCACATCGGGATCATCGCCGGGAAGTTGAACGGCGTGATCCCGGCACAGACGCCAAGTGCCTGTTTCATCGAATACATGTCGATGCCGGGGCCGGCGCCGTCGGTGAATTCACCTTTCAGCAATTGCGGCGCGCCGATGCAGTATTCCACCACTTCAAGGCCGCGCTGCACGTCGCCCTTGGCGTCGGGGAAGGTCTTGCCATGCTCGGCGGAAAGCGCCTCGGCCAGCTTGCCCATGTCACGGTTGAGAAGGCGCACGAATTCCATCATCACGCGGGCGCGGCGCTGCGGGTTGGTGGCGGCCCATGCGGGCTGCGCCTCGGCGGCGATCTCGACCGCGCGGTTCAGCTCTTCGGCGGATGCCAGCGGGCATTGCGCCTGCACTTCGCCGGTGGCGGGGTTGAACACGTCGGATGTGCGCCCGGACGTGCCTTTTTGGTGCGCGCCGCCGATATAATGCGTCAGGTCTTTCATGGAGAATCCTCCCTTTATGCAATTCGCGGGCAGGGTAGCCTTGCAAATATCATCGTAAAAGAGGCAATATTCCAAAAGCGTCATGCAAAAATGCAAAGGTTTACCGCGATGGATGCTCAATGGGACGATCTGCGGATATTCCTGGCCGTGGCGCGCGCCGAAAGCCTCTCGGGCGCGGGGCGGGTGCTCAGGATCGACCCGGCCACCGTGGGGCGGCGCATCGCCCGGCTGGAAACGGATCTCGGGGCGCCGCTTTTTGCCAAATCCCCCACCGGCTATGCGCTGAGCGACGCCGGGCAACGGCTGATGGGCCATGCGGTGCGGGTCGAGCAAGCGATCGAGGGCGTGGCCGAGGAAATGGCCGGACGCGCGGGCGGCATGACCGGGCAGATCCGCATCGGCGCCCCAGATGGCGCGGCGAATTTCGTGCTGCCCCAGGTCTGTGCGCGCATCGGCGAGGCCAATCCCGATCTCGAGGTGCAGATCGTGGCGCTGCCACGGGTCTTCAACCTGACCCGGCGCGAGGCCGACATGGTGGTTGCCGTAAGCCCGCCCACCGCCGGGCGGCTGAGCGTGCAGCGCATCACCGATTACCGCCTGCACCTGGCGGCCTCGCGGCGCTATTTGCGCGCGCATCCCCCGATCACGTCGCTTGACGGTCTCAAGGGGCACCGGATGGTGGGCTACATCCAGGACATGATCTTCGACAAGGAGCTCGATTACATGCGCGAGGCGGGGGTCGAGCGGGTGACTCTGGCTTCGAATTCGGTGTCGGTGCAGGTCAACTGGGTGCGCCAGGGCGGCGGGATCGGCGTGCTGCACGATTTCTCGCTGCCGTTCGTGCGTGGCGTGGTGAAACTGCTGCCCGATTCCTTCAGCCTGACGCGCAGCTTTTATCTGGTGCGCCATGCCGATGACCGCCGGCTTGAGCGGCTCAACCGTTTCGCCGCCGCTCTGGCCGATGGCGTGCGCAGCGAGGTGGCGCGGCTGGAGGCACTGACTTGACAGGGCAGGGGTTATCGTCAACGCTGACATGAGGGGCGTATCATGCGGAGGACCGGCCATGCTCGTTCAGCAAATCCTCAAGTCCAAGGGCGATGACGGCGTATTGACGATCAAACCGGGGACGCAGGTCTCCGAAGCGGCACAGATCCTTGCGGAGCGCCGGATCGGCGGGCTTGTCGTGTCGCGCGATGGCGAACATCCCGAAGGGATCCTGTCGGAACGCGACATCGTGCGCGCGCTGGCGGTGCGCGGCGGCGGTTGCCTGACCGAGACGGTCGACGAGATGATGACCCGCAATCCGGTCTGCTGTTCGCGTCAGGACAGCTCGGATGCGGTACTTGCGCGCATGACCGACGGTCGCTTCCGCCACATGCCCGTGGTCGAGGATGGCAAGCTCGTCGGCATCGTCACCATAGGCGATGTGGTCAAGGCCCGCCTGCAGGAGCTGTCGATGGAAAAGGACGCGCTCGAAGGCATGATCATGGGCTACTAGGCCCGCACCTTCATCTGGCGATAAATACCTCGGGGGAGTCGCCGCTTGCGGCGACGGGGGCAGCGCCCCCATAGGGCGACATTATACCCGAGCGTCTTCGGCTTGCATTCCGCTGTGCAATATTGTTGCGTGACGCCCAAGCATAAAACGGAGCCGCCCCATGCGCATCGCCCTTTACCCCGGCACCTTCGATCCGATCACCCTTGGACATCTCGACATCATCCGCCGCGCGGCCCTGCTGGTGGACAGGTTGGTGATCGGCGTGGCGATCAACCGCGACAAGGGTCCGCTTTTCTCGCTCGAGGAGCGCGTCGCGATGATCGAGGCCGAATGCGCCAAGCTCACCGATCAGACCGGCACCGAGATCATCGCGCATCCGTTCGAGAACCTGCTGATCGATTGCGCCCATGATGTGGGCGCGCGGCTGATCGTGCGCGGGCTGCGCGCGGTGACGGATTTTGAATACGAGTTCCAGATGGTCGGCATGAACCGCGCGCTCGACAATACCGTCGAGACGGTCTTTCTGATGGCCGATGCCAATCACCAGGCGATCGCCAGCAAGCTGGTCAAGGAAATCGCGCGGCTCGATGGCGATGTCAGCAAGTTCGTGACACCCCCGGTGCGCGACAAGCTGTTGGCGAAATTCAAGTGATCGCCTGAACCGCTCAGCGCCAGAAGGCCAGCCATTCGATGAGATCGGACAGTTTGCGCGCCAGAAAGATCGTCGCCGACCAGTCATAGACCCAGAAATCCACCGCCAGCCCCGCAAGAATGAGGGCGCCAAGGGCGATTGCGATGGGATTGGTCATGATCCGGGGCCTTGTCCGCTCAGCGATGCGCAACATAGATGCCAGAAGGCGAGTGGGCTGTCACGCGGGATATGTGCGCAGCCCTTGCGAGGGCGCAGCCCATCCCGCGCGCTCAGTCAATCACCCCAGCCGGCCCATCGCCACGGCCACATCTGCCATGCGGCACGAAAAGCCCCATTCATTGTCATACCATGCCAGCACCCGCACCAGCCGCCCGCCCGTGACCCGTGTCTGCTCGGGCGCGAAGATCGAGCTTTCCTCGGTATGGTTGAAATCGATGCTGACCTTGGGTTCGGGATCATAGCCCAGAACGCCTTTCATCGGCCCGGCGGCGGCCGCTGCCATGATGGCGTTCACTTCCTCCGCGGTCACGTCCTTATGAGCCACGAAGGTCAGGTCCACCGCCGAGACATTGGGCGTGGGCACGCGGATCGCCGAGCCGTCGAGCCTGCCCTTGAGATCGGGCAGAACCTCGCCCAGGGCCTTGGCGGCGCCAGTGGAGGTGGGGATCATCGACATGGCGGCGGCGCGGGCGCGGTAAAGATCCTTGTGGCGGCGATCGAGCGTCGGCTGATCGCCGGTATAGGCGTGGATCGTGGTCATGATGCCCGAGTCGATGCCGATCGATTCATGCAGCACCTTGGCCAGCGGCGCCAGGCAGTTGGTGGTGCAGGAGCCGTTCGAGATCATCCGCTCACCGGCCTGAAGATCGCCGTCATTGACGCCATAGACCACGGTGCGGTCCACGTTCTTGCCCGGTGCCGACAGCAGCACCTTGCCGGCGCCGCGCTCCAGATGCGCCTTGGCCTTGTCGCCGTCATTGAACTGGCCGGTGCATTCCAGCACCACGTCGACGCCCGACCAGTCGAGTTCGCCCATGTCATAGGTCGAGAACATCTGCATCTCGCCGCGACCCAGGTCCATGGTGCCGTCGCCCAGGGTAATCTCGTTGGGGAAGCGGCCATGCACGCTGTCATACTTGATCAGGTGGGCGGCGGTTTCGAGCGGACCGGTGGCGTTCACCTTGACGACCTTGATGTCGTCGCGCCCGCTGGCCGCGATATGGGCGAGGGTGCAGCGGCCGATGCGGCCGAAACCGTTGATGCCGACGGTGATGGTCATGGCGATGCTCCTGTGAATATGATTGTGCGCGATATAGACGGCACGGCGCGCGCCTGAAAGGTCAAAATCGCCCGGGCGCGCGGATTCATCCCCGGATTGCAGCGCCATTTCAGTATGTTAGCGATAACGGTGCTGGCGGGCCGGGTTGACCTTGACTTGATGGCGCGAACGTTGGACCACTGGCGCGTGGTTGATCGGAGGGCCGGGTATGAGCGGGTTGATGGCATTGCTGGACGATGTGGCGGGGATCGCCAAGCTGGCGGCGGCGTCGGTCGATGACGTGGCCGGGCAGGCGGCCAAGGCGGGCAGCAAGGCCGCGGGCGCGATGATCGACGACGCGGCGGTGACGCCGAAATACATGCAGGGCTTCGCCCCGGCCCGCGAATTGCCCATGGTCATGAAGATCGCGCGCGCCTCGATCTTCAACAAGCTCGTGTTCCTGTTGCCGGCGGGTCTGCTGTTGTCGTCCTTCGCGCCTTGGCTGATCCCGCCGCTGTTGATCCTGGGCGGGGCCTATCTGTGTTTCGAGGGGGCCGAGAAAGTCGCCCATGCGCTTGGGGCGGGCAAGGGCCATGGCGGCCCGGATTCCAGCCACAGTGAGGGCGATGTGGCGCATCTGGAGGAAGCCAAGGTCGCGGGCGCGATCAAGACGGATTTCATCCTGTCGGCCGAAATCATGACCATCGCGCTGGCGGCCATCCCCGAAAGCAATATCTGGCTGGAGGCCGCGACGCTGGCGATGGTTGCGGTGGGGATCACGGTGCTGGTCTATGGCTCGGTGGCGCTGATCGTGAAGGCGGATGATGTCGGGCTGTTCATGGCCGAGCGTGGACGCTTTGCCGTTACCCGCGCGGTGGGGCGCGGGATTGTCCATGCGATGCCGGGCTTCCTGAAACTGCTGATGATCGTCGGTACCGCGGCGATGCTGTGGGTGGGAGGCTCGATCATACTGCACGCGCTGGCGGAAATGGGTTACACGGCGCCTTATGACTGGATTCACCATGTCGCGGTCGGGGCCGCAGAGGGTATGGGCGACTGGCAAGGCGTCGTTGAATGGGCCGTAACGGCTGGGATCGACGGGGTCTTCGGACTGGCGCTCGGGATGCTGCTGATCCCCATTGGCGTGAAGGTGATCAAGCCGCTCTGGACGCGCGTGATGCCCGCCTGAGCGGATGATGGCGCGCCAGCCTCTGACTGACGGGGCAAGCCCGCGCCGCGCTGCACCAAGACCGTTTGAGCAGCGGAAAACCCGATTTCCGTGCTAGGCTGCGCCTGCCTCATATTCAGAGGCGGGGGAGAAATTCATGAAAATCGCAGTCGTTCAGTATGCACCGGTCTATCTCGACCTTGAGAAATCCATGCAAAGGGCGGTTGAAATCGTCGCGGAGGCCGCGGGGCAGGGATGCGCAATGGTGGTGTTCCCGGAGACCTGGCTGCCGGGATATCCGACCTTCGTCTGGCGCTTGCCGCCCGGGGCGGGGATGGGCAAGACGGACGAGCTATACGCCCTGTCGCAGGCGAATTCGGTCGATCTGGGCAAGGGCGGGCTTGCGCCCTTGCAGGAGGCGGCGCGCGAAAGCGGCGTCGTCGTGGTGATCGGCTATCAGGAGATCGATTCCGGTGTCAGCGGCAGCACGCTGTTCAACAGCTGCGCGATCATCGACGCGGATGGCCGTCTGGCCAACAATCACCGCAAGCTGATGCCGACCAACCCCGAGCGGATGGTCTGGGGTTTTGGCGACGGCTCGGGGCTTAATGTGGTCGAGACGGCGGTGGGGCGCGTCGGCGCGCTGATCTGCTGGGAAAACTACATGCCGCTGGCGCGCTATGCGCTTTATGCGCAGAATATCGACATCTACGTGGCCCCGACATGGGATAGCGGCGCGACATGGCTGGCGACGATGCAGCATATCGCGCGAGAGGGCGGTTGCTGGGTCGTGGGATGTGCAACGGCGCTGGAGGCTGCGGATATCCCTGCCGGTATCCCTTATCGCGACGAGCTGTTTCCCAACGAGGACGAGTGGGTCAATCCGGGCGATGCGGTGATCTACAAACCCTTTGGCGGGGCGGTCGCGGGGCCGATGCACAAGGAAAAGGGTCTGCTCGTCGCCGATATCGACGTTGCGGCCGCGCGCGCATCACGGCGCAAATTCGATGCGAGCGGGCATTATGCGCGCCCTGATGTGTTTTCCTTGTCGGTCAACAGAGAGGCACAGCGGCCCGTGACCTTCGGCTAGATCAGAACGCCCCCATCGCAAGGCCCGCGGCAAGCGCTTGGCCAAGCTCGCCACAGGCGGTCAGTTCATGTTGCGGGATGGTCTTGGGGGCGAGGATCGCTTCGGGTGTCTGCGCATGGGTGCAGACAATCAGCGCCTCCTGCACGGGTTTGAGCCGCCAGCCCTGCGCGATGCGGGCGATCTGGCGGGCCGCGTTGGTGCCGTCGGAACCGGCGCAGATCATCTGGGCATAGGCGCGCCCTTCGATCCGGCCCAGCACGGGGTAATAGCAGCGATCGAAGAAATCCTTTATCACGCCGGAGATGGCGGCGAGGTTTTCGGGTGCGCAAAAGAGATAGCCATCGGCGCGCAAGATGTCATCCGGCCCGGCGTGATCGGCGGCAAGGAGGCGGCTGTCGGCCTCGGTGCGCGCCGCCTCATGCGCGGCCTCGGCCATCTGGCGGCTGCCGCCAGTGCGCGAATGATAGACGATCAGAAGCTCTGTCATGCGGGAGACGGTAGCGGCGGGGCGCGCACAAGGAAAGAGGCGCGGGCAGGGGGGAGGCGCGTGTGAGCGCCTCCCGCAGCGTCATTCTCAGAGCAGCGATTTCACCTTGTCGGCGACGGCTTCGGCGGTGATGCCGAATTTTTCGAACAGGGTTTCAGCCGGGGCCGAAGCGCCAAAGCTGTCCATGCCGACGAAACCGGCCTTCTGTTCACGTCCGCCCTGGCCCAGAAGCCAGCGATCCCAGCCCTGCCGCATCGCCGCTTCGACGCCGACGCGCACCGCGCCGCCGGGCAGCACGCGCTTGCGATAGGCGTCGTCCTGCGCGGCGAACAACTCCATGCAGGGCATCGAGACGACACGGGTGCCGATGCCTGCGGCCTCGAGCATGTCGCGGGCGGCCATCGCAACGGAGACTTCCGAGCCGGTGGCGATCAGGATCGCCTGCCGTTTGTTCTGGGCATCGGCCAGAACATAGGCGCCCTGTTCGGTGAGGTTCTTGTTCTTGTGCTCATGGCGCAGCGTCGGCACGCCCTGGCGCGTCAGCGACAGCACCGACGGCGTATCCGTGGAGCGCAGCGCGATTTCCCAGGCCTCGGCGGTTTCCACCGTGTCGCAGGGGCGGAACACCCAGGTGTTGGGGGTTGCGCGGCTGATGGCCAGATGTTCGACCGGCTGGTGGGTCGGGCCGTCCTCGCCAAGGCCGATGCTGTCATGGGTCATGACGAAAACCGTGGGCACCTTCATCAGCGCCGCAAGGCGCATGGCCGGGCGGGCGTAGTCGGTGAAGCACATGAACGTGCCGCCATAGGGGCGGATGCCACCGTGCAGGGCCATGCCGTTCATCGCCGCCGCCATGCCGTGTTCGCGGATGCCCCAATGAATGTAACGCCCCTTGCGGTTATCCACGTCAAAGACGCTCATGTCGCCCGAGCGGGTGTTGTTGGAGCCCGACAGATCAGCCGAACCGCCCACGGTTTCGGGCATGATCGGGTTGACCACTTCGAGCACCATTTCCGAGGATTTGCGGGTGGCCACCTTGGGCTGTTCTTCGGAGACCTGCTTTTTCAGCGCCTTGATGCGGGCCGAAAGGGATTTCGGCGCCTCGCCAGCGAAGATACGGGCGAATTCCTTTTGGCGGCGCTCGGAGGCTTCACCGAGGCGGGCATTCCATGCGTCGCGCTCGCCAGCACCGCGCGCGCCGATGGTTTCCCAGGCCGATTTCACGTCGGCGGGCACCTCGAAGGGGCCATGGGGCCAGCCATAGGCCTGTTTGGCGGCGGCCAGCTGATCGGGGTCGGTCAGCGCGCCGTGACCCTTGGAGGTGTCCTGCGCGGCATGGCCAAGCGCGATATGAGTCTTGCAGGCGATCATGCTGGGCTTGCGCGATTTGCGCGCGGTGGTGATCGCGGCATCGATGGCCGCCGGGTCGTGCCCGTCGATTTCCAGCACCTGCCAGCCCGACGCGCGGAAGCGTTTCACCTGATCGGTGCGATCCGAAAGATCGACCTTGCCGTCGATGGTGATGCTGTTGTTGTCCCAGAACACGATCAGCTTGCTCAGCGCCTGACGCCCGGCGATGCCGATCGCCTCGTGGCTGACGCCTTCCATCAGGCAGCCGTCACCGGCGATGACATAGGTGTAGTGATCCACCAGCTTGCGCCCGAAGCGCGCGCGCAGCATTTCCTCGGCCATGGCGAAGCCGACGGCGTTCGATATCCCCTGGCCGAGCGGCCCGGTGGTGGTCTCGATCCCGGAGGCGAGGAAGTTTTCCGGATGCCCGGCGGTCTTGGCGCCCCATTGGCGGAAATTGCGGATCTCGCCGAGCGTGATGTCGCGGTTTCCGGTGAGGTAGAGCAGCGAATACAGCAGCATCGAGCCATGCCCCGCCGACAGGATGAACCTGTCACGGTCGGGCCATTC
>Ga0102938_10003427_pt1 | contig 11828 bp, 10 predicted proteins | sample SalPonR2_B_D2_MG_FD_84516 | JGI IMG/M metagenome (GOLD analysis project Ga0102938, IMG submission 84516) | Salt pond soil microbial communities from South San Francisco under conditions of wetland restoration - Salt Pond MetaG R2_B_D2_MG | ecosystem: Environmental > Aquatic > Marine >... | reverse complement strand
TAAGCCCACCGTACATTTGCATATTTGGAAACAACATAAAAATAAGACCGGCGCCGGCGGTAAGGTCCACTGTAGTAAACATCTGATATTCGTCTTCATAAGATGAATCTTCGTAAGAGTACTCCCAGACCGCCGACTGCATAGTAATTGTAGTACCAAGGCTCCAGTAAATAGAATCAATCGGCACCAATATATGAAAATCGAGGCCCCAACTGGTAGTTGACGCATCACTCTCTAAGCCTAAATCAGATCCTAAATCAATCATTTCCTGGTCCCGCTCATAAAAGGGATACTCGCTATCGTTGTCCCCCATATACCCGGGAAACATATATCCAAAAGTCATATGGGCCATGGGCTTTGTTTTGTCGGGTTTAGGTTTCGTCGGTGATGGTCTAGTCTGCGTCGGGGTGCTTGGCTGGGGTTGTGCTTTTGGCTTTTCAGTACCTGTTACTTTAGCTTTAGGTGGTGTTTTTGGGGGTAGATTTTTACCAACAAACTTATTGCCGACTTCTTCGGCAACATCAAATAAGATATCTATTTCTCCCCTCCTCCTCGACGATTCCTGGGCAACCACCTGTGCCGACTCAACCTCTATAAGCCGCGCGGATACGGTGTATGTTTTTCCCAGAATGCTTACGTTGGCTATACAAAGATACTCAGCGCCAAAGGTATTTCCAAGGTCCTTTATATCCTGGTCCTTTACCTCTCCGGATAACTGGAACTGCTTCTCCGCCTGGATGCTGCTAATGTATGACCTGTCAATGGCAATATAATCACCCGATTTTACAAATTGTTCATTTATAGTATCTGCAACTATTGAAGATGCATTCGAATGTACCCCCTTACCGAGAGTGGCATCAAGAACAGCAACTTTTGATTGACCGGTAGCGGCCTGAATAAGCAAGAAAAACCATAACATGATCAATAAGAATCTCTTCATATAATCCCCCGTAACATAATTATACATTGAGAATTATATAATTGCAAAAATATATAAATTTTTTTGAGGTAGTTATGGTTTAAGCGGGGAGTCCCCCGCCGAGTCCTTTTCGCTCTACTTATACGAGCCTGTCTGAGCCCGAATAGACAGAATCTACCTTCAATGCCGCCACCGCATGTCCGGGAAGGTCCTCGGAGTTCCACTTTTTCATATCTTCAAAGAGGGGGCCATTAGTGTGATACTCAACTGATCCCTTCAGTTGAAAGGCATTATTCTCCTTTGTAATAAATAACACAGAGCCCTTGCTCCCGGAAAAGATGTTTTTCTTTGTTTTATGAAAATAATTATCCGCGATTAAAATCGTGTTTTCATCGTACTTACTTACACAGGTGGCGTAAATCGCATTCGGTATACCCTTCTCATCCACCGTCGAGAAAACGACCGGGCCATTTTTGCTGTTCCATGCCTCGCTCACATTTGCTGGTAATTGCATCATTTTTCACTCCACTAGTTAATAACGTTTTAGAACTTAATTCTTTCCGCATAATACCCAGACTGAGGCCTCTATTCAAGGTGAATTGAGTGAGAACACAGGACAAATACATATGCTACTTAAAAGCTGATTGGTAAAAAAAAGAGAGTTGGCAGAAACTTATTATCACGGTGAAGCACTGCACTACTTTTCACCCTCTTTATAAGTATGGACAAAATACAAAATTATAAGAAGAAGCCCCGTACACACTCAACTGAAAAAGAAGCATCGAAACAGGTGCACAGCAGGCAAGAGTCGCTACAGAACATCGAAGTAGAAGGAGACCCTATAAACCGGGCGGCATTGAAACACTTCGGCATTCCCTATCTGTTCCCCTTCCAGCGGCTGGTAATCAGTAATATTCTCGAGGCGGCGGGATTTTATGGCAGCTCTGATGAGGAGATCGGCGGGGCTACCGAAGATAGTAAAATTCCCCCGGTTGAAAAAGACCTGGATATAATCGACCCTCCGGTCCGCCGGCAACTGGCAATTCTTCCTACTGGTGCCGGGAAGAGCCTCTGCTTTATGCTGCCGGGTGTACTACTGCCGCACCTTACACTGCTGATATTTCCTCTGCTCTCTCTTATGTCCGACCAACTGCGTCGACTGGAAGAACAGAGTATACCCTCGGCGCTGCTCTCGGGCGGACAAAGCAAAAGCGAGCGTACTGAAATATGGAGGCGGGCCGAGACGGGTGAACTGAAGTTCCTGCTTTCAAACCCCGAAACCTTAATTCAGCCGTACAATTTGGAGCATCTGCGGGAATTAAACTTTGACCATGTGGTCATCGATGAGGCCCACACCCTGCCCGACTGGGGGCTTCAGTTTCGGGAAGCCTTGCTGAAAATTCCGGAAATTGTCGATACCTGCCGGCCCAAAATGCTCAGCGCCTTTACCGCCACCGCCTCGGATACCATTGAAAAAGAGCTGCAGAGAATTTTCAGCGGTGCTTCAGAAATAAGCACTGATAACCAAAACAGGGACAATTCGATTGCCCCCACTGAGTTTGACGGGCCCTTCCACGTCATCCGGGCAAATCCCGACCGGCCGAATATCAGCTACCACGTGATAGAAAGCTTATGTAAATTTCACGATCTACGGCGGCTGCTCGATCCGAAGTACCGCTATGCCCTTCCCCGGCCGGCGCTGGTCTTCTGTGCAACCAGAATGCAGGCCCAGCGTTGTGCCTTTCAGCTGCGCCGGTGGCTCGAGGAAAGGGAGATCTATTTTTACCATGCAGGACTGGAACGGGAGGAGAAAAAGAGGGTCCAAAAGTGGTTTTTCGACTCTGAAGAGGGTATATTGACCGCCACCACGGCTTTTGGAATGGGGGTTGATAAAAAAAATGTGCGATCCGTGGTCCATTACAATGTGAGTCGATCGGTGGAGGCTTTTCTCCAGGAGTCCGGACGGGGCGGACGGGATACGGAGCCCGCCTTTTCGGTGGTGCTGTACGATGCCCATGATAGTGCTGCCGCTCAGGAAGGGAAAGATTCCCGATATCTTAGGCTGCTCGGGTCACTGACCAATCGAAACCGTTGTGTACGGGCATCCTTGATGGAGGCAATGGGAAGCCCGCCGGTGGCATGCAGCGGATGCGATATCTGCCTGAAAAGCCGTCCGAGAGTACCCACCGGCTATAGAGAAATTATGAACTTCTTCCGAGTGTATCCCAGGCGGTTTGATAGCTCCGGGGCAGCCCAAATTCTGTGCGGAGTGGAATCAATCAAATCATTAAAAAGGGGGGACCGACATATGTACGGCTACGGCGCTTTATCAAACTGGTCGGTTGAAGAGATAGAATCGGCGCTATTCTGCCTGGAAAAAGCAGGTGAATTAAAAAAACCCCGCCGTGGTTTTTGGCGGGGCTGCATTCGTCCGGTCAGTCACCGAGTTTTAAGATTCCACACCTTCGGAGAAACCTTCAACGCTGAAGTCCGAGGGAATAGTGAGGGTTCGTGATCCGAGCTCTTTATCGAGCATGTAAAGACCTGACCCGCCTTTTCCGCCGGAGATCATTGCCAATTTTGCCAGAATATCGTGATCGTTTTTCTCTTCCTCAACCTGCTCTTCCACATACCAGTTCAAAAAGTTGTGCGTAGCGTGGTCCTTCTCTTCTATCGCAAGATCAACCAGCTCGTTGATGCTCTTCGTTATAAATTGCTCATGTTCCAGGGTCTTTTCAAACATATCCTGAATGTCGGTGAACTCCGCAGGGGGTTCCTGGATTGCTTTTAAGACCACCTTTCCGTCTTGATCATTTACATATTCATACAGCTTCATGGCGTGAAACATTTCTTCGTGATACTGCACCATGAACCATCGGGCAAATCCATCAAGACCTTTGTCGGAAGCATCCGAGGACATCGCCATGTAAAGATAGGCGGAATACATTTCTCTGTTAATCTGCTCATTTAAGGCGGATTCCATTTTCTTTGTTATCATTTCATACTCCTTTTCTTAATAGGTATTATGAAATATAGTGATTTAGATTGAGTCAAGGCAAGCTATTTAAGAGAAAAATGGTTAGGAAAGCCTATTTTTGCGGTTTTCTTCCAAAACGGTCATTCAGAGTCAAACTGTATAGTGCAGCCTTAAAGCAACTCAGATCATCTTGCTGATAAAATCACGGATTCTCTGATGCTTCGGATTTTTGAAGATACTCTCAGGACTCCCGTCTTCCAGCACTTTTCCCTGGTCCATAAATATCACCCGGTCGGATATTTCACGGGCAAAGGCCATTTCGTGGGTAACCACCAGCATTGTCATGTGTGCCCGAGCAAGGTCCCTCAATACCGCCAGCACCTCTCCTACCAGTTCAGGATCAAGTGCTGAGGTGGGCTCATCACATAAAAGTATATCCGGCTCCATGCCCAAGGCCCGGGCGATTGCTACCCGCTGCTTTTGACCGCCGGAAATTTGGGAGGGATACGCGTTGTGTTTATCCGCCAGCCCTACTCTTTTGAGCAATTTTTCCGCTCGTGTAACGGCGGCTTTACGGTTTTCCTTGTTCACCACCAGGGGTGCTTCAATTATATTCTCAAGAACGGTTTTGTGGGGGAAAAGATTAAAATGCTGAAACACCATTCCCAGTTTTTTCTGGGCTATCAAGACTTTTGCTTTATCGAAGTGCGCTCTGTGCCCGTCCTGCTGTAGTTCGATCACCGGCTGTCCTTCTATTTCTACCCGTCCAACATCGATGGTTTCCAGCTGATTTATGCAACGAAGGAGGGTGCTTTTTCCCGAGCCTGAAGGACCGATTATCGACACTACTTCTCCCGGTTTTACTTCCAGATCAACTCCATCTACGGCCTTTACATCTCCAAAGTATTTGTGAATATTAGAGAGTTTCACCATCGACATTAGTCGTACACCTCCATCTTTTTCTCCAGTGTTCGAAATACATTGATTACTACACTTGTCAGCAGCAGATAAAAGATAGCGGCTATTACAAAGGGTGTGATAGTAAAATCGCGGGTAAAAATCTCCTTGGCCGAACGAAGTAAATCGCCCATTCCGATTACCACCACAAGAGCGGTATCCTTTACCAGGGTGATAGCCTCGTTAGCCGAGGGAGGAAGGGTCCTTTTAAGGGCCTGGGGAAGAATTATTCGCCACATCGTTTGCCAGTAGTTCATATTAAGTGCACGGGCGGCTTCATACTGTCCCTTTTCGATGGACTGAATTCCAGAACGGAAAATCTCCATCATGTAGGCTGCGTAATTAATAATAAAAGTAAGTGCGGCAGCTCCAAAGGGCGGAAGGGAAATGCCGAATATGGTAAGTCCGTAATAAAAGAAGAAAAGTTGCAGCAACAGGGGGGTGCCCCTAAAAATCCATGCGTATATCCCTAGGGCCCTGTCGAGCAATTTAGGCCCGGAGGTCCGTCCGAGGGCAAAAAGTATGGCCAAGGGCACGGCCCCTAGTACCGTAACAAAATATATTTGTAAAGTAAGGCCACACCCCTTAAGGATATGGCCTACTATCGAGAGGATATAATCCAATCACTTGTCCTTTATTGGCTATGGCTTAGTTAAGCACGATATCTTCGCCGAACCACTCTTTTGAAATATCGGCGGTTGTGCCGTCCTCACGCATTTCGTTGAGGATCTCATCCACCCTTTTGCGGAACTCATCGTCCTCCTGGCGGAACCCGATTCCGTACTCCTCACGGCCGAAATCCTCGTTCATAACCTTGTAGTCCCCAGGTTTTTTAGCGATATAGTAACGCCCCATAATTTCGTCAACCACAACTGCATCTACACGGCCGGCCTTAAGGTCCATAAGAGCAACCACATTATCGGCAAATTTTTTCATTTTACCAAAGCTCTCTTTTACTTCCGGCTCGCCGGAAATAGCATTTTCACTGCTGCTGCCCATTTGAACGCCAACGGTTTTACCGGCAAGGTCTGCCTTTGAAGTCATATCCGAGTCTGCAGAGATAATTATAATTTGACGATTTGCCAGGTACGGCTGGGAGAAGTCAATTTTTTCCTGACGGCTTTCGGTGATAGTCATACCGTTCCAAATCATATCAATATCGCCTTTGTTCAAGCTCAGAATTACGCCGTCCCAGTCAACGGGGCGAAGTTTTAGTTCTACTCCCATCCGTTTTGCCACTTCCTTCGCTAGATCGATATCAAAACCAACTATATCCCCCTCTTCTCCACGAAATCCCATAGGGGGGAAGCTGTCGTCCAGACCAAGGACAAAGTGTCCCTGCTCTTTTACTTTAGCAAGAGTTGTTTGACCTGATTCCTGGGACCCGCCGGCCCATGCTCCCAGACCTAGCGTGAGAAGTACAAGGCTGCATACAAAGACTCTGAGGTTTTTTGTTAAATTCATTGGGTTTTCCTACCTTAAAGTGAGTTCTGAGCAATAAAAGGTCCGGCGGGGAGAATACCACACATTGACGAAGGAGGTATTACACCGGTATTTGGTGACCCGTTTCTCCACACCGGACGCATGTTGTGCTCTGTAAAAAAATACCCTTTCAACAAAATTTGGTCAAGGTCAATACAGCAATTCCTGTTATTAGTTAAAAAAGCGTAGACAGCAGACTTTGTTCTATTGCATACTGTTACGAACTATTTTTTATATACAATTTTTACTACTAGCAGGGTACTTGATATGGTAAAGCTTAAAGAGGTTGTGGGCCCTAGGGACCTAAAAAAATTTATAAAGTTCCCGTATACCCTATACAAAGAAAATCCTTATTGGGTACCTCCCCTTTTTTTTGATGAATTACAGACCCTCTCACCCAAAAAAAATCCCTCCTTTGAATATTGTGATGCACGGTATTGGCTGGCTTATGAAGATGGTAAAATCCTCGGAAGAATTGCAGCTATTCATAACCGAAAGTTTATCGAAAAATGGGGTCAAAAATACCTGCGTTTCGGCTGGTTCGACACGGTGAATCGCCAGGATGTAGCCGCAGCTCTTATGGGGGCGGTTGAACAGTGGACAATAGAGCTGGAACTCAAGGCGGTACACGGACCCCTCGGCTTTACCGATTTAGATAAAGAGGGCTTACTGGTTGAAGGTTTTAAGGAGCGGGGCACCCTGCCGATGATCTACAACTATGCCTATTATCCCACCCTTCTTGAACAGCTCGGGTATAAAAAGGACGTCGATTGGTTACAATTTGAAATAAAAGTACCTGATCAAATAGGTGAAAAATTTACCCGGACAAAAAAGATGGTTATGGAGCGAAATAGCCTCAGTTTGGTCCACTTCAATCGCACCAAAGATGTATTAGCTTACGGAAAAGGCCTGTTTAATACCCTTAATGAGGCGTATTCGGACCTCTATGGAGTAGTTGAATTAACTGATAAGCAGGTAAAAAGTTATATCAAACAGTATTTGGGCTTCGTGAATCCTGATTTTATCAAAGTGCTCATCAATGAGAAGAATGAGGTAATTGGATTCGCAATCGCAATGCCCAGGCTTACCGAGGCCCTTCAAAAATCCGGCGGCCGTATTCTGCCCTTCGGCTTTTTTCATCTTCTGAAGGCACTAAAAAAACCAAAAGAGCTGGTGTTTTATTTAATCGGTATTCGTCCCGACTATCAGAATCGTGGGATCAACGCCATTCTATTGACCGAGCTCTATCGTGAATGTATGGATTACGGAATAAAATACGTACAAACCTGTGGTGAGCTGGAAGACAACTCAAACATTATTACTTTAATGAAAAACTTCGAAACCAGAGAAAATAAGCGCCGCCGCTGTTATATCCGACATGTGTAAAACCGCTTATCGAGCCAGGGTGTGCCCGCTTCGCTGGGCACACTAAAAACAGGCCTTCGCATACGCGAAGACCTGTGCCTCCTTTTAGGGGACCCCACCTATTTTTCTTCGCGCATATACGAAGTACCCAGGGCATCGGGGGGTCCAACCTTCCTGTTGTGGGATTCCCACACAGTTACCAAAACCAGAACGAGCACGGTAGCTATGTAGGGGGCCATGTTCAGATAGGCAGAAGGTATATCGGTTCCACTTGCCTGTAGTCTGAACTGCACCGCGTTTATCCCGCCAAAAAGAATCGCTCCAAGGATAGCTCTGGAGGGATTCCACATGGAAAAAATTACCAGGGCGATAACGATCCAACCTCGCCCTCCGGTAATATTCTCCGTCCAGCCGGGGGTATACGCCAAAGACAAGTGCGCCCCCCCTAGCCCTACCAGCATACCACCAAATATGGTATAAAGATAGCGAATTTTTGTTACATTCAGCCCCATCGCATCCGCCGTTTGAGGATTTTCACCTACCGAACGGAGGTTCAGCCCGTACTTAGTTTTATACATAAAATACCAGGAGACAGGGATGAGCAAATACACGATATAGGTAAGAGGGTCCTGATTAAAGACGGCACCGATAATAGGAATTTCCCCGATCCCCTCAACTTGCGTACGGGTAAATTTAACCGCGCTCATTCCGCTCAGGTTAAAGCCGTTGCTTTCCGGGCCTAAACGTTGTCCCATAAAACTGGCCAAACCGGTACCAAAGAGGGTAATACTCAAGCCGCTGACAACCTGATTGGCATGCATGGTAATAGAAAGAAAGGCGTGAATGAGAGCAAGTATCATCCCCACCAGCATCGCCAGCAGTACTGCGAGAAAAAGGCTCCCCGTGTGGTAGGCGGTGGCAAACGCGGTTACCGCCCCCATCAGCATCATTCCCTCGAGGCCGAGGTTAAGTATACCGGAGCGTTCTGTGTAGATTTCTCCTATCGTTGCGTATACCAATGAGGTACCCGCACTTAAGGTAATTGCAAGGATTGAAGTAATAAGCGGCATCATGAGGACACCTCCCCTTCGCTCGGTAGAACTCTGCTGTTTTTGGGATTGATCCGCTTAATGCGGTACTCGGTAAATAAGGACCCCGCCAGCATGGGAAACAGTATCATTCCCTGAAGCACCAGGCCCATTGCCGCAGGCAATCCCATCATCATCTGAACCTGGTCGCCCCCGACCAGTAAACCAGCCATGAGCACCGCGACAAACAGCCCGGCAATCGGGTTGAGCTGGCTGAGCCAGGCCACAATAATCGCGGTATAGCCGTATCCCATCGACAGGCCCTGCTGCAGTCGGTGGGAAATCGCCGTAACCTCGCTCACGCCCGCAAGGCCCGAGAGGGCTCCGGAAATAAGCAGGGCTACTACAATATTCCGCTTGACGTTTACCCCTAAACAGCGGGCGGCCTTCTTATTTTTACCGATCATATTCAGCTCAAAACCCCATTTTGTACGGTTCATCGCTACCCATAGAACCAAGCCTATCCCTATAGCAATAAACAGCCCCACATGGGCCCGACCGGCAAACCGAGGCAGCCAGGCGGCTTCGGGAAACTGCTTGGTCCCAGGAAACCCGTAGCCCTCGGGGTCGCGCCATGCGCCATAGTACAAGCCTTCGGCAAATAAAATTGCCACGTAATTGAGCATAAGAGTAACCAATGTCTCATCTACATTCAACTGCGTTTTTAACAGCGCCGGGATACCTGCCCATGCAGCTCCGGCCATCATTCCGACAAGCATGACCATCGGCAGCAGTGACCAATCCGGCAAAAAGGGCGACCAGAACAGGGCTACCCATGCTGCGGCAACCCCTCCGAAGGTCAGTTGCCCCTCGGCCCCTATGTTCCAGAAACGCAGCTTAAATGCAATAGTAACCCCCAATCCGGTAAACATAAGAGGGATGGCCTTTACAAGGGTTTCGGTAAAATTGCTCCAGCTTCCAAAGGCCCCCACAAACATCGCCGCAAAGGTTCGGAAGGGATTCGCATTAAATATCAAAAGTAAAAATCCCGTCAAAATCAGGGACACTAAAAAAGAGAGTATCGGTACAAGCACAATTGCCCGACGCGATACGGATTTTCGTTTTTCAAACACCAGTTGCATGATTACTCCCGCTATACTCTTTTTCCGCCTTTTCTTTGTGTACTCCGGCCATCATCAACCCCAGCATTCCCACATCTGCCTCGGAGGAATCAAGCTCTCCCATTACCTGTCCTTCAAACATCACCACAATTTTATCGGCAACCGATAAAAGCTCATCAAGGTCCTCGGACACAAGCAGCACACCACTGCCGCGGTCACGCTGTTTCACCATCTCCTTACGGACCGCTTCAGTAGCCCCGACATCAAGACCGCGGGACGGATACGCCGCTATTAAAACCCCGCCGCATGAGTCAATCTCCCGGGCAAGGATGGTCTTCTGGATGTTTCCTCCGGAGAGAAACTTTACGTGTGTCCCGGGAGTAGGAGTGGAAATCTTAAATACATCGATCATTTTGCGGGCAAACTCAAGAATCCGCCGGGGATCGAGCAGCCCGCTGTGGGTAATCGGGGTACGGCGGTAGCCCTTCATTACCAGGTTGTTGGCCACACTCATGTCACCGACAACCCCCATTGCTATCCGGTCGGAGGGGATATGACTTACCCCCGCCCGGATTATAGACAAGGGCGAGGAATTGGTCATATCCTTTCCGTTTATCTGTATGCGTCCGCCAAGCACCTTATGGAGACCGGTGATGACTTCGGTGAGTTCCCGCTGACCGTTCCCGGCAACGCCGGCAATACCGACAATCTCGCCGCGTCGGACCCGCAAGTTCAGACCTCGAAGGGCCGGCAAGCCCTTCTCGTCATTCGCCTCTACATCTTCAAGCTCGAGGATAACCTCTTTTGGTTCTGCCGGTGTTTTATCAATCCTAAACAATACATCCCGGCCGACCATCAGCCTGGCAAGCTCTTGGGGGTTAGTCTCGGAAGTACGCTTCACCGTAACTAATTTGCCCAGCTGAAGCACCCGCACCCAATCGGAAAAATCAATAACCTCTTCCATTTTATGGGTAATAAAAATGGCCGATTTCCCCTCACCGGTCATCTGGTGCAGAATCTTGTTCAGTTCTTCAGCTTCCTGGGGTGTGAGAACAGCGGTGGGCTCATCAAGGATAAGGATCTCGGCCCCCCGGTAAATCTGTTTTAATATTTCGACCCGCTGCTGCTCACCAACACTGAGCTGCCAGATGTAGGCGCCCGGGTCAACTTGGAGATTGTAATGTTCGGAGATCTCTCTGATTCGGGCGCTGATTTTACGCATATCCGGTATCGGTTTTATGCTTTTCAGTCCTAAAACTATGTTCTCGGCGACGGTCATCGTATCCACCAGCATAAAATTCTGATGGACCATACCGATCCCAAGGCTCATGGCATCACGGGGTGAGTCAATTTGCACCTTCTCGCCGCGGATAAAAATAGCTCCCTCATCCGGACGGTACAGTCCGGCCAACACGTTCATAAGAGAGCTTTTACCGGCACCGTTTTCTCCGAGCAGGGCCAAGACCTCCCCTGAAAAAAGTTCAAGGTCTACGTGATCATTGGCCACTACTCCGGGAAAACGCTTGGTTATACCGCGCATTTCCAAAATAGGCTTTTTTTCGGTTTCCATATATGTGCTCTGTTAATTAGGATCCCGGTATTTTTCAAAAACTATCCATTTTTGAAGGAACCGGTTTGGTAATAGTAAATTTAAGGTTTCAAATCGGCCCGACCGAACGGCCGGGCCAAGTGGTTTTCTACGCTTAGTCTCCGAGGCTGCCCGATACACCTTCAACAAAAAAGTTCATATTCAGCATATCGCCATCGCTCATCTTTTCGCCTTCAGGAACTACAACTTCGCCTTTCTGGTTTTTGACAGGTCCCCAGAATACGTCCCATTCGCCGTTTACGATTTTCTCACGTTCGGCATCTACCAGGTCTACTACATCCTGCGGAACCTCAGGGCTAATCTCTGAGAGTTTAACCGTATTTTCTTTAAGGCCGCCCCAGAACTGGTGGGTTTCCCAGGTACCGTTCAT
>Ga0102938_10003424_pt1 | contig 11831 bp, 12 predicted proteins | sample SalPonR2_B_D2_MG_FD_84516 | JGI IMG/M metagenome (GOLD analysis project Ga0102938, IMG submission 84516) | Salt pond soil microbial communities from South San Francisco under conditions of wetland restoration - Salt Pond MetaG R2_B_D2_MG | ecosystem: Environmental > Aquatic > Marine >... | reverse complement strand
CGATCTGCGTGCCGTCGCTGGCCTGCAGTTCGCCGATCTCGCGCGCGACCTGGCTGACGATGCGCGGGTCGATCCCACCCTTGACGTCCGGATCGGAGAAGGCCTCGCCCGAGAGCTTCAGCAGCACCCGGGAGAGAGGGGTCCGGTGGGTCACGCTGTACCTCGTCGTCAGGTGTGCATCGGCGTGCCAGCCCGAGCCCCGATGCTGCCGTGGGACGCCCGGCGGGCGGTCCATAGGAGCCTAGCGTCGTCACGGCGGCGGGCCCGCCCCCTCGAAGGGGACGGGCCCGGTGGTCGCCGTGGCTGACCGTTCGGCTCAGGCACCCACCTCGAAACGCGCGAAGCGGGCGACCTCGAGCTTCTCTCCGACGACCGCCTGGACCTCGCTGATCGCCTGCGCGACCGTCTTGTCGGGGTCGAGCGCGAAGGCCTGGTTCAGCAGGACCCAGTCCTCGAAGACCTTCTTGACCTTGCCGTCGACGATCCGGTCGACGATGTGATCGGGCTTGCCCTGCTCGACCGCTTCCTTGCGGGCGAACTCACGCTCCTTCTCGAGGAGCGCGGGATCCACCTGCTCCTCGGTGACGACCAGCGGCTTGGACGCCGCGATGTGCATCGCCAGGTCCTTGGCGAGCTTCTGCACGGCGTCGGCCTTGGCCACGAAGTCGGTCTCGCAGGACAGCTGCAGCAGGACACCGACCTTGGCCGGCATCCCCGGGCTCGGGGTGTGCAGGTAGGTGTGGACCAGGCCCTCAGCGGCGGTGCGGTCAGCCGCACGGGCATCCATCTTGGCGCCGGTGCGCTCGCGCACCAGTTCCGCGGCCTTCTCCAGGTCCCCGTCGGCGTCGACGAGGGCTTGCTTGCAGGCCATCATGGGGGCGTTGGTCAGCTCACGGAGCTGCTTGACGTCGGCGGCGGTGATCGCCAATGGGGTCCTCCTGGATCTGGCCCGGCGTACTGCGGGCGACGGGGTGATGCGCGCGTGCGGCGGCGCAGGGCCGGCCGGTGCACGCACCGACCGGCCACGGACGTGCTCAGCCCTGTTCGGTGTCCGAGGGCTCGGCTGGCTTCGCTGCGGGCTCGGCCGGCGGCGCAGCGGGCTCGGCCGGCGGCGCAGCGGGCTCCGCAGGCGGCGCAGCCGGCTCGGCCGGCGGCGCAGCCGGCTCGGCCGGCGGCGCAGCAGCGGGGGCTTCGTCGCCAGCGGCACGGGTGGCCTGCTCGGCCGCCTGCTGACGCTCGAGCTCGATCTCCCACTCAGCCTTCGGTTCGGCGGCTGCGATGCCGCTGTCGGCGGACTCGGTGGCCTTGAGCGCCTGCTCGCGGAGCTCCTCGTCGGGCGACCTCGACGCGCGGAGCAGGAGGCCGTCGGCGCAGGCATCGGCGATGATGCGGGTCAGCAGCGCAGAGCTGCGGATCGCGTCGTCGTTGCCCGGGACCGGGTACTGCACCACGTCCGGGTCGCAGTTGGTGTCGAGGATGCCGACCACCGGGATGTTGAGACGGTTTGCTTCCTTGACCGCGATCTCCTCGATCACGGTGTCAACGACCCACACGGCGTCGGGGAGCTTCTGCATCTCGCGGATGCCGCCGAGGTTGGTCTGGAGCTTCTCCCGCTCACGCTCGAGCTGGAGCACCTCCTTCTTCGGCAGGAGCTGGAAGGTGCCCGAGGCCTCCATGGCCTCCAGCTCCTTCAGACGCGCCACACGGCCCTTGATGGTCTGGAAGTTGGTGAGCATGCCGCCCATCCACCGTTCGGTGACGTAGGGCATGCCGACGCGCGTTGCCTGGTACTCGATCGTCTCCTGGGCCTGCTTCTTGGTCCCGACGAAGAGCACCGTGCCACCCTTGGCGACGAGATCGCGGGTGAAGCTGTAGGCCTGCTCGATGGCACGGACGGTCTGGCGCAGATCGATGACGTAGATCCCGCCCCGCTCGCCGTAGATGAAACGACGCATCTTGGGGTTCCAGCGCCGGGTCTGGTGTCCGAAGTGGACACCGGCCTCGAGCAGCTGGCGCATACTGGTGACGGCCACTGCGTTCCTCCTGCAGGGTTCGGTTGGACCTCCGCCCGTGTCCTCCGGGGCCAGCTGCTCGCGATAACGCGAGCCCTGGACACGACCCACCTCGCGGGTGTGCGAGGCACCGGGGCCGCCCGTCGACGGACGTGTGTGATGGGTTCCAAGGTGGAGTCGGGTCCGCCCGGAGGTTCCCGGTGGCCCGTTCGGTCGCGCTGCGGCAACGCGCCGGTCCACTCGATCGGCGTCCTGCCACGGCAAGAGGTCCGACCAGCACGGCCGGACCTGCGCGGGCAGCGTAGCGCAGCCATCCACCCGCCACGATCGACGGTCCGTGGCGGCGGGGCCAGGCGCCACCCCGGGGCCGATCGGCCGGGACGGGACGGGGTCATCGGCCGAGCCGGGGCTGGCCAGTCCCGTCGGCGCTCGACCGGGGAGCGACGTCCGGCAACGGTGCGCGACGGCTGAAAGGTCCGCGCCACAGACCCCACAGGTGCACCGCACGCGCGGCGGTGGCCGCGGCGTTGCCGAGCTCACCACCGACGATCGTGCCCGCGTGTCCGGGGCTCGTGACGACCTCCTCGCCGGCCAGGAACCGCCATGCGACCTCCCGCACCGCCTCGGTCTCCAGGACGCTGCTGTGGCCGCCGGGGAGCACCCGGTGCTCGACCACCACCTCACCATCGCTCTCGACGTGGCCCCCGAGCCCGTGCGTGCTGTGGGCAGAGGCCGGGTGGCGGGCCCGGTGCGGGGTGACGACCACGTCGCGGCTCCCACCGATCGTCAAGAACCGCGTTCCCATGGCCAGTGGACCAGCCGGTCCCGCATCGAGGGCGTACTCCCATGCCTCGGTCAGAGCGAGTAGTTGGTCGCTCCCACTGGCGAGCTGACCGATGGCGGGCGCATCGAGCGGCAGCCGCACACCTCGGTCACCGAAGGCACGCTGCGCATCCTCGGCGACGGTGCCGAACAGCACCTCCTCGCTGAGCACCTCACCGATGACCGCGAGATCGGAGCCACGCAGCGGGGAGTTGATCGTGATCACCTGCCCGATCGGTGGCAGGCTGCGGTCGTAGGCATCGTGGTGCTCGACCAGGTACCGCCAGATCACCACGCCCCCCATCGAGTGGCCGATGAGATCGACGGCGCGTCCGGGCTCCCGCGCCGCCTGCGCCCGCAGCTGCTCGGCCAGTCTGGCCGCCGCCGGCCCGGGGCCGTCCCAGGTGTGTTGTGGGCCGTAGGGCAGCTGGTCGCGACGCGGATCGTCCGCTGCGCCCGAGGTCGCGGACCGACCGGCGTAGGAGAACGCCGTCACGCTCCGGAGGTCGTAGCCGAGGTCGGTGGGATCGAGGACCTCGGCGCGCGAATCGGTGGCCAGCCCGGGGAGTAGGACCAGGTGGTTGGGGTTGGGTGGGACGGCGAAGCCGGGCCGCTGCGCCACCGGGCTGCTCGCGGTGAACACCCCGGACATGGTCCCTCCGGACCACGGTTCGTACGGCGTGACCGCGAGGTCGGTGCCGGCCCACTGCCCCTGGCCGAGCAACGACGGCCGACGTGGATCCCCACCGAGCAGCCCGAGCGGGTCCACGTAGGCGCCCGTGGCATCACGCGCCCCCCAGTGCAGGCCCGTGTCGCTTGCTCCCGACCCGTGACCGCCACCGGCGAGGACCGCCAGCCGATCGCCGCGTCGGACCTGCTGCCCCGCGCGGACCACCACGGCCGCCAACGGGCCGTAGGTCGTCACGTGGCCGTCGGGGTGGGCGATGCTCACCCAGCGCCGGCCGGCGACCGATCCGGCGAAGGTGACCCGGCCGCTGCCGGCGGCACGGACCCAGGCCCCGGGAGCGAGCCCGAGGTCGACCCCGCGATGCCCGCCCCCGAAGGCGGTACGCGGTGGGTCGAAGGCGCGCAGGATCCGGCCCGGGGCCGGAGACGCGTAGGTGACGCGCAGCCCGAGGTCCGCTGCCCACCCGGGCACGTGCGGCTCGGCGACGAGGCCGTCACTGAGCGGTGAGGCCGATGCCGGCGACAACGCAACGATCGGCCCGGTGACCGTGCAGCAGGTCACCAGGAGCAGGACCAGCGACAGCCGCCGGAGCACCGCCATCGGCGCGCCACGGGGCACCACACGCAGCACGGCTCGGGGCACGGCACACCTCCCCGCCCCCGGGTCCGGTCGCGGGCCACCCTACGTCGACCGACGAGGCAGAGGTGATCGGTCACCGTTCGAGCTGTGGACGCCGGCGACCTCCAGCGTCGGCTTCATCGCGCGCGGCCGTGCGCGGCACCTGCCACCGAGGACCCTCCACTTCGGGTCCCGGGTCGGCCGTCCCCACGTCCTCAGCCGCGGATCAGTTCACCGAGCTTGGTCCGCAGGCTGAGCACCGCCTTGGTGTGGATCTGACAGATCCGTGACTCGGTCACGCCGAGCACATCACCGATCTGCGCGAGGGTCATCCCCTCGAAGTAGTACAGCCCGAGCACCGTCTGCTCCCGCTCGGTGAGTCGGGTCAGGGTGGCGCGCAGCAGACGCTTGGTCTCCGCGTCGTCCATGGTCTCCTCGGGCAGGACGGCGGTGAGGTCCTGGAGGGTGTCGACCAGGGTGATCCGGTCCCCGTCGCCGACGTCGAGGACCTCATCCAGCGCGGCGATCGAGGTCATCGACATGCGGGCCAGGGTGTCCTGGAGTTCGTCGACGGTCCAGCCGAGCTCCTCGGCGAGCTCCTCGTCGGTGGGACTGCGCTTGAGCGTCGACTCGAGGGCCTGCATGGCCGTCTCGACCTGACGGGAACGCGTCCGCACCGAGCGCGGCACCCAGTCGATACTGCGTAACTCGTCGATGATCGCGCCACGGATACGGGACACCGCGTAGGTCTCGAACTTGAAGCCGCGGCCCGGCTCGAACTTGTCGATGGCGTCCATCAACCCGAAGATGCCGTAGCTGACCAGATCGGCGTGCTCGACGTGCGCCGGCATACCCACCGCCACACGGCCGGCGACGTACTTGACCAGCGGTGCGTAGTGGATGATCAGCCGCTCCCGCGTCTCGGTCGCGCGGTCCTTGGCGTACTGCGCCCACAGTTGCGCCACCTCGCGTTCGGTGATCGCGGTGGTGCTCACCTCGGACCCCTCACCATCGGTGTGCCGGACCGGCCGCACACGGCGCCCCGGCGCCGAGCCTAGCCAGGCCCGCGCACCGTACCGGAGCCGCCCGCGGCCTGGCCGGTGGCACGTGCGCGCGCACGGGGATGCGCCGCAGTGTGGATCTCGCGCAGCTGTCCGCGGGAGAGGTGCGTGTAGCGCTGGGTCGTCACCAGCGAGGCGTGACCGAGCAGCTCCTGGACCTGCCGGAGATCGGCGCCCCGCTCCAGGAGATGGGTGGCGACGCTGTGGCGGAGCGTGTGCGGGGTCACGTGGCCGAGACCTGCCCGCCGGGCGGTCCGCACGACCACCTCCCGCGCTTCGCGCACCCCCAGCGGGGCCCCGCGGGCGGTCACGAACACGGCGTCGGTGACCGGCGTCGGCATCGCGGTGGCACTGGCGGCCCCTGCCCCGGTGGCCGCAGCGCCATCGAGCAACAACGGTCGTCCGGCCCCGAGGTAGCGGCGCAGCGCATCGACCGCCGGATCACCGATGGGCACGATCCGCTCCTTGCCACCCTTGCCCAGCAGACGAAGCTGCTGCTGGGCGAGATCGATGGCACCGAGCGTCATCGGGCAGACCTCCCCGATGCGGCCACCGGAGGCGTAGAGGAGCTCGAGCAACGCCCGGTCGCGGAGCTCGACGGGTGCCGAGCCTCCGGCGGCCGCGAGGAGTGCGTCCACCTGGTCGACGCGCAACACCCGCGGCAGCTGCCGACCCTGCTTGGGGGTGGCCAGCATCGCTGCGGGGTCACGCCGCACGACGCCGCGGCGGGCCAGGAGTCCGAACCAGGTCCGCAACGTCGAGGCGCGCCGCGCCGCGGTGCTACGGGCGTAGCCGCGGGTGTGCAGCGCGGCGAGGTAGCGGCGCAGGACCGGCAGATCCACCTGGTCCGGGCGCACGAGCCCCCACGCCGTACAGGTCCGCGCCACGTCCTCGGCGTCCCGCCGGTACGCGTGCACCGTGTTCTCACGTCGGCCGAGCTCGCTGCCGATGTGATCGACCAGCAGGGCGATCGCCTCCGACCACGCCGGCGGCAACGTGCCGGATGCAGACGCGTCGGACGGCGAGGCCTCGGACGATGAGGCCTCGGACGGCGAGCTCGCATCCTTCGAGCTGCTCATCGAGGTACGCACGGCGCAGCCGACCTGCTGGGAGACGCGGCGACAGTCATCTGTTGAGCCTGAGCGCTGGCGTGCCGGAAGTCAAGCGATGCACATCATCGTGGCACGGCAGCAGGCTGGCGACGCAGGACGAACCCGTCGGCGCGTTCGGCCACCTCACCGGCGAGCTGTGCCCGGGTCAGCGCAGCGAGCACCTCTCCCGGGGATCGGCCACCACGCGCGATCAGTTCGTCGCGGGCGACCGCGCGTGGCCAGGCGGTCGCCAAGGCTCGGCGCACGGCGCTCGGCAGCACCGTCACGGCGTCGCCCTCGACCTCCGGTGCCGCCGGCACCGCCACCTCGTTGCGACCACCGGCCGGTGGCAGAGCGTCGAGCAGCTCCGAGGGGTCCGTACAGGTGCCTGCCCCCTCGCTCAGGAGGCGGTTCGGCGCGGCGGAACCGGGGCGTCGGATGTCGCCGGGCACCGCGAGCACCGCCCTGCCCCGCTCCAGGGCGGCCGTCGCGGTCAGCAGCGACCCTGAACGTGCAGCACCCTCGACCACGACCACAGCATCCGCGAGTCCTGCCACGATGCGGTTGCGGGCCCGCACGATCCCTGCCTTCGGTGGTACCCACGGCAGCTGCTCAGAGACGAGACCGCCGCCGGCCGATCGGACCTGCTCGAACAGGCCACCCGGCCGCGCGTGGGGCCTCGGGTACGCCACGTCGTGCCCACAGCCGAGGACCACGCTGGTACCGCCCGGGCCTTCCAACGCCGCCCGGTGCGCGGCCGCATCGATACCGAGCGCGCCGCCGGAGACCACGTGCACTCCCGCCGCCGAGGCGGCTTCGGCCAGCCACGCGGCGATCCCCACGCCGTAGGACGTCGCGGTCCGAGACCCCACGATGGCCACCGTGGGCACCGACGGTGGCGGCGCCCCGACGGTCGCCAGCAGCACGGGCCCATCGGTCGCCGGCCAGTCCTCGGCCAACCGTTGCGGATAGCCCGGATCGCCGACCACGCTCAGCCGGCAACCCCGACGACGCCACGGCGGGAGCAACCGGCGTGCGGCCGTCGTGTCATCACCATCGACCCCGCTCAGCACCTCCGCCCGGAGTCGCTCGGCCAGATCGCCCGCCAGCACGCCCTGCGCTGCCAGCGTGCGCCGCAGCCCCTCGAGCGTCCGCCGGGGACGCACCGACCAGGCCAGCAGAGCGGCCACGGTCGCGGCATCGCTCCCGTGGGCGACGAGCGGCCGCACCTCGCGGGTCAGCGCTGCGAGCGGATCCGTGCTCACACCGACTCCTGCACCGGTGGCAGGCGGTAGGCGACGGCCTCCTCCACGTGCACCGGCAGCACCACCTCGCTGTCGGCCAGATCGGCGACGGTCCTGGCCACGCGCAGCGTGCGGTCGAAGGCCCGTGCCGAGCCACCCAGGCCGTGGAGCGTCAGCGCGAGCCGCGAGCGTGCCGTGGCCGTCACGGTCGCCTGCAGGTCGGTCACCTCGGCGTCGCGGTTCAACCGTCCCTGGCCCCACCGTTCGGCGGCGAGGCGTCGAGCCGCGACGACCCGCCGTGCCACGGCGGCGGTGCCCTCTGCCGGGCGGTCCTCGAGCAGCTCCGAGCGCTCCAACGGCCGCAACGCCACCTGGAGGTCGAGCCGGTCCAGCAGCGGCCCGGAGAGTCGGGAGCGGTACCGCTCGATCCGGTCGGGCCGGCAGGTGCAGGCCCGGCGCGTGTCCCCCAGGTGCCCACAGGGGCACGGGTTGGCGGCAGCGACCAGCAGCACCTCGGCGGGATAGCTGACCCGAGCCCGTGCCCGGCTCAGCACGACCTCACCCCGCTCCAGGGGCTGGCGGAGCGCGTCGAGGATCCCCCGTGGGATCTCGAGCAGCTCGTCCATCGCCAGGACCCCCCGATGCGCCAGGGAGATCTCGCCCGGGCGGGGCAGGCCCGACCCGCCGCCGACCAGTGCCGCCGCTGAGACGATCCGGTGCGGGGCCCGCAACGGTGGCCGCACCCGTAGCGGGTCGTCGGCCCTGCGCTCCCCGGCCAGCGAGTGGATCGCCGCCACCTCGACGGCTTCGTCAGCGGTGAGGTCGGGCAGGAGCCCGTGGAGCCGCTCGGCGAGCATGGTCTTGCCGCAGCCGGGCGGGCCGGTCAGCAGCAGATGGTGCCCTCCGGCCGCAGCCACCTCGACCGCTCGGCGCGCCAGCTGCTGGCCGCGGACGTCCGCGAGGTCGGGGGTCGGCGCCCCGGGACACGCAGGCAGGGGTCGGGGCGCAGGGGGACGGTGGTGTCCAGCGAGGACGCTGACCACCTCGGTGAGATCGGCGACCGGGATCGGGCGGATCCCCTCGACCAGCGCTGCCTCCGCAGCCCCGGTTGCCGGCACCAGCAACTCCGTGGCGCCGAGCGTGCGGGCGCCGGCCACCAGGGGCAGCTGCCCCGTCACCGTCCGCACCGTGCCGTCGAGACCGAGCTCCCCACACGCCCAGGCCCGCGTCGCCGCCGTGATCGGGACCTGGCCCGTGGCGGCCAGCACCGCGATGGCCAAGGGAAGGTCGAAGCTGCTGCCGACCTTCGGCAGGTCCGCGGGGGCGAGGTTGACCACGATCCGCTCTCCGGGCCAACGCAGCCCATGACGCTGGATGGCGGTCCGGACGCGTTCCCCCGCCTCCCGCACGGCGGCATCCGGCAGACCGACCAGTCGCAGCGCCGGCAGGCCGGGGCTGCAGCTGGCCTCCACCCGGACCTCCAACGGCCGCAACCCGACCAGGGCGACGCCCCGGACGATCGCGAGCGTCCGGCCCCCCATCAGGCCAGTCCCGCGAGGTGGGTCAGCCGTGGACGCCGCCCGAGGTCGATCGCGATGAGATCCAGACGCACGCTGCGGTGATGCTCGGGCTGCTCACGGAGGAAGGCGCCGACCAGCGCCCGAAGTCGCCGGTGCTTGCGAGGATCCAACGCCGCGACGGCACCGCCGAACCGATCGGCGTCACGGCGGGTCTTGACCTCGCAGACGACCAACGATCCGCTCAGCTCGTCGATCGCGATGAGGTCGAGCTCACCGCGCAACGAGCCGTCAGCGATCCGCCAGTTGCGGGCGATGAGCTGCATGCGGTGCTCACCGCGCAGGTGCCGGGCCGCCAGTGCCTCACCGGCGCGCCCGAGGGCACCGCCAGCGGTGAGCGCCTGTTGCTCGGCGAGCGTGAGGGGGAGCTGATGCGCGGAGGTGGTGTCCATGACGGCACGCTACGTCTGCCACGTGCCGTTCCAGCAGCCGGTCATCTGGAGCCTGTGGACAGACCCGGCGAGATCAGATGACGCCGAACCCCCACAGCAACCCCGCACCGAGCACGACGACGGCCACCACCAGCAGCCAGACGTCGTTGCGCTTGTCGTCGCGGTACCGGCGGGTCGCGTTGAAGCCCATGGCGGTCACCTCCGGGGGGTCACTCGTCGAGGAAGTCGGCGACGTCCGCCTCGTCGTGGACCAACTCCTCGACGTTGACGTCCCTGAACGTCAGGACCCGGACCTGCTTGAGGAAGCGGGCCGGCCGGAACATGTCCCAGACCCACGCGTCGGTGAGTTCGAGTTCGAACCAGAGGTCCTCGCCCTCGTGCGGGACCACCTGCACCTCGTTGCACAGGTAGAAGCGCCGTTCGGTCTCGACGACGTAGCGGTAGAGCCGGACCACATCGCGGTACTCCCGGTACAGCGAGAGCTCCAGATCGGTCTCGTAGGCGTCCAGCTCCTCGGGGTTCACGTCCCGGCCTCCAGCCCGCCGGTCGACACCGGCAGCCAGCAGTCACCGCCTGTCACGGGCGGTGTGTCAGGGTAGCGCCGTGCAGCGCTACGGTCCTTGGCATGTCCAGACGCACCGTCACCCCGCCGGACCCACCGGCTGGCGGCCCCGACATCGTCACCGAGCGCCGGCTCCACGGCGACGGGCTGCTGGTGGCTGGTCTCGACGAGGTCGGACGGGGGGCCTGGGCAGGACCGCTGACGGTCGGTGTGACCATCCTCGATCTCGCCGCGGTGCCGGAGGGCCTACGGGACTCGAAGCTGCTCACGGTGCAGCGGCGCACCGAGCTCGATCGTGCGGTGCGCGACCACTCGGAGGTCGCGATCGGCGAGGTGGTCCACGACGAACTGGATCAGGTCGGGCTGGCCACGGCGCTGCGGATCGCGGCGCAGCGGGCGGTCGAGGCGCTGCCGCGGCGTCCCGACGTGGTGCTGATCGACGGCAACGTCGATCTGCTGGCGGGACTCGGCTACCGGACCGAGGTGCTCATAGGCGGCGACGACCGCTCCGCCTCCATCGCGGCGGCTTCGATCGTGGCGAAGGTCCACCGCGACGCCTGGATGGTCGCCCAGTCGCCGCGCCACGCGCCGTACGGGTTCGACACCAACAAGGGCTACGCCACCGAGCATCACCGCGCGGCCCTGGCAGCTCGAGGTCCGTGCGAGCTCCACCGCCGAAGCTGGCAGCCGATCCAGGCGCTGCTCGGCGCCCGACAGCTGGCCATCGAAGGTCCCGGGAGCGGTGGCTAGCCGACACCGATGAGGCGGGGGTGCAACGCGGCGCCGGCCGCCGGTCGGCCCTCCGGTGCGCTGGATTGCGGCGTCGCATCGAGCTCGTACTCGACACCGGTGAGCAGTCGTGCGTGCTCGAAGGGCCAGATGATCGCGTAGGAGCGACCGACCACCTTGTCGCGCGGGACGAAGCCGAGACTGCGGCGCGAGTCCGAGGAGTTGGGTCGGTTGTCGCCCAGGAAGAACAGCGTGCCCTCGGGCACGACGACGGGCCCGTAGTCGGAGGGGTCGTCGAAGACCACGTAGGGCTCATCGAGCGGGACGCCGTTGACGCTGACGACCCCCTGCTCGATCAGGATCTCGTCACCCGGCAGGCCGATCACGCGCTTGACGAAGTCCCGCGCGCTGGCGGGGACGACGCCCAGGAACTGTCCCACGACCCGGACGATCCGATCCCCCGCGGTGTCATCGACCGCGGTGTCGGTCAGGCTCTCCCCCTCGAAGACCACGATCTCGCCGCGCGCGGGCTCCCGGAAGCGGTAGGTGAGCTTCTCCACGATCATGCGGTCGTTGACGCTGAGCGTGGGTTCCATCGAGCTCGACGGGATGTAGAACACCTGCACCACGAAGGTGCGCAGCAGGAACGCGAGCACCAGGGCGATGACCAGGAGCACCGGCAACTCCCGGAGGAAGGAGCCGGAGGCACCCGCCGACCCGGAGCGCGACCGTTGCGCTGGTGTCGGGGTGGCCGGGCGCGCCGGTAGCGGACCGACAGGACCGGCAGGACCCGGCCGCGGGTCCGGCGGCGTCGTGCCCGCCGGTGGCGGTGCGATCGGCGGCGCCGGTGGTGGCCCCGAGGAACCCTGGCCTTCGTCTGCATCCTCAGCTCGGCCCGACCCCGATGTCGAGGGATCCGACGGACCCGAGGTGCCGGTCGTGCGCGCGGTCCAGGGCCCCGCGCCGAAGAGCGGTTCACCCTGTCCGGTGCTGCGCCGTTGACCGGTGTGGCGTTGCGACATGACCCCCACCTCT
>Ga0102938_10003421_pt1 | contig 11838 bp, 11 predicted proteins | sample SalPonR2_B_D2_MG_FD_84516 | JGI IMG/M metagenome (GOLD analysis project Ga0102938, IMG submission 84516) | Salt pond soil microbial communities from South San Francisco under conditions of wetland restoration - Salt Pond MetaG R2_B_D2_MG | ecosystem: Environmental > Aquatic > Marine >... | reverse complement strand
TTGCTGCAGGAATATGCTTCTCATAGGATTGTAGACAAGGTCAATTGCCATTGACGCCTTTTGCACAAGGCATGCATCAATTGGGTTCCCATCCACTTCAGGAAACATTCCGCATGGGGAACAGTTGACAATCAGGTCCATTTTCCCTATTGCAATCTCATCCTTGCTTTCAATAACCTGGAAGGAACCAAGCTTTTTCATCGCTTCCCGACCGGCCCTGCTTAAAAACCATACTCGCCCGGTCCTTTGCCTTAGCCAATATGCCGCTGTTTTGGCCGCCCCGCCTGTTCCTATTACCAGAGCTCGTGTTCCGCTGTCAATTTCCAATTTGCCAAGCCCCGCCATTTTTCCAAAACCGTATATGTCTGTGTTGAAGCCCTTCATTTTGCCGTCTTCCACCTTGACCGTATTTACCGCCCCGATCGCCTCGGCTTCCGGAGACAACTCATGCAAAAGGGGAATTATCGCATTCTTATATGGAATTGTGACATTGAATCCGTCGAGTCCTGAAGCTGCAAGCCTTTTTACGTCATGCTCAAAAAAGTCTTTCTCAATTTCTATAAGCTCATATGTACCCTCTATTCCGATTTTGTCCAGAATCCTGCCGTGGATTTCCGGAGACATGCTGTGGGATAGCTTTTCCCCTATCAAAGCATACTTACCCATCGAGTTTCTCCTTTGTTTCCTGAATGAGCCTGCTTTCCACGAATATTCTTTCGTAAACACCTAATATGGATTTCTCAAACTCCGGAAGGCTGGCCTTTCCGAGCCGTTTTTTTATTTCTTCCTCCCTGCCCGTAACAAGAACGGAAGCGCCCTTCTTCGCCTTGACGTCTCCAACTGCAACCGACAGTGCAAATCTCCTGTTTAGCATCTCTACAATTTCGCCGTCAAGCTGGTCTATTTTTTTTCTCAGGTTTTTCAAATCATCCATTAAAAACTTCCCCTTCCATTTGCAAGTCCAGCAGAGTCAATGCCAACGCGGCCTCAACGACAGGAAGCGCCCTAAGTGCTATGCATGGATCGTGCCTTCCGGTGACTACAAGCCTTGCGGATTCCTTCGAATCCATGTCAACCGTCTCCTGCTCCTTGCCTATCGAAGGCGTTGGCCTGAATGCCGTTTTGAAAACAATCGGCATTCCGTTGGTTATGCCTCCGTTTATGCCTCCGCTGTTGTTGGTGCGCGTGCCGACTGCCTTTCCTTTAATGAACAGTGCGTCATTCGCATCCGATCCCCTCATCCCCGCAAATTCGAAACCCTTTCCGAAATCGACTCCCTTCACACCCGGAATCGAGTAGAGGAGACTGGACAAGACACTTTCGACTGAATCAAAGAAAGGCTCCCCTATCCCCACGGGAACTCCAATGGCGGCGGTCTCGACAAGCGCGCCCACTGAATCTCCAAGTTTTTTCATTTTTTCCAAATAGCTCGAGGCGTTTTCATTAAGACCATCTTTTAAAAAAGGCATGTCCATACCGCAAAGACGTTTCAATTCTCCTGAAGGTATTTCCGTTTCAAACGTTTTGTCCTCGACTTGACCCACCTTAAGCAAATGGCTTCCTATTTCTATGCCCTGGCTTTCCGATAGAACGGATTTTGCCAAAGCCCCGGCGAACACCAAGAATGCCGTAAGCCTCCCCGAAAAACGTCCTCCTCCCCTATGGTCGCCAAAACCCTTGTATTTTACCATTGACACATAGTCTGCATGAGACGGTCTTGGTTTTTTTCTCAGTTCCTCATAGTCTGCCGATCTTGTGTCATTGTTTCTGAAAACAACAGCAAGAGGAGCTCCTGTAGTCCTTCCTTCGTAAAGGCCGCTTATGATTTCATATGAATCGTCTTCCTTCCTCGCCGTCGCAAGGTTTCCGCCTGGTTTCCTCCTGCGCAATTCGAATTCGATCAAATCGACCGGAAAAACCATCCCTGGCGGCAATCCGTCCACTACTCCTCCCACACAGGTTCCATGAGATTCTCCGAATATTGTAAGCTTTAAATTTCTACCCCATGTCGCACTCATGAATTTCACCCCCCAATTTCTTAAAGTCATTCACAAACTCCGGATAGGACTTTCTTATTGCATCCATTCCTTCTATAACAACAGGCTCTTGGCAAACCGTGGATGCAACTGCAAGAGCCATTGCTATCCTGTGGTCGTTGTGGCTCCAAACTTTTGCTCCTCCCTTTAAAGCTTTGACTCCACGAACAACAAGTCCGTCATCTGTCTCTTCAATGTTTGCTCCAAGCTTGCTTAGCTCCTCCTTTGTTGCTTTCAGCCTGTCCGACTCCTTGTATCTCAGCCTCTCTGCATTCTTTATTATTGTTGTCCCCTCCGCCAAGGCAGCAGCGACTGCTATTATCGGCACTATGTCGGGGCAGTTTGAAGCATCCATTATTATGGACTTCATGCTCGAACGCTCCGCTGTCATCAACCCCGGCGATTCGTAAAGCATGCCGCCCATTCTCCTGAGCAATTCGACCGCCGCCCTGTCGCCCTGCGGCGAATCCTTTTTGAGGCCTTCCATCTCAATTCTTTCTCCTATGAGCCCGGCAACCATCCAGAAGGCGGCTTGCGAATAGTCGCCTTCCATCTCGACATCTGCAGGATGATAGCTTTGGTTTTCGATGCGGAAGCTCTCGTAGCCATCTCTTTCCACCTTTACCCCGAAGTCTTCCTGCACTCTAAGTGTTATGTCAACATAAGTTCCAGACTCGAGAGGACTTTTCAAGATTATTTCCGAAGTGCCCCCCGAAATGGGGAGTGCAAGCAAAAGCCCTGTTACGAATTGCGAGCTCACATTGCCCTCGAGGCTGTATTTGCCGGCTTTAAGCCTTCCTTTTACGGTCAACGGCAATTTCCCTTCATTTGTTTCAAACGATATTTCCTTTTCCTTGAAAATCCTATAATAATCATCCATGGGTCTTCCCGGCAATTTGCCTCGCCCCACGAATTCGAATTCTTCTCCGGTAGTCAATGCCAAAGGTATTGAAAATCTGAGGGTTGATCCCGATTCTCCGCAGTCTATAGTCTTCCTGGTTTTCCCGAGGAGTCCTTTTCCAGATACAAGCAAGTCTGACAATTTGCCGTTCCTGCCACTTCCGATTTTAGCCACTTCCGCACCGAAAGCTTGAGCAGCTTCAATTGTTGCCGATATGTCTTCCGAAATAACAACATTCCTGATTGTCGAAATTCCTTTTGCCATTGCGGCACACAGTATAGCCCTGTGTGTCTCACTTTTTGATGTCGGGATTTGTATTTTACCCTTTAATTTCCCGGGGAATATTTTTACCTTGTCCATCTTCAACCTCTTTCCTCTGCGAAGAAAGCTTCGATACCACCAACGGGCACCCTATGTATGAAAGCTTCTCCGATCCTTTTAAGCAAAACCAAATTCAGGCATCCGTCAATCGTCTTTTTATCCTGCCTCATTATGTCCAAAGATTCCTTTCCAGCCTGGATTTTCCTGAACGAACCGGTGTCGAATCCCAGAGCGGACAGTATCTGTTCGATTTCATTAGCGGTTCCCGGCTCTGTCAAGCCCCTGGCCTCACTCAGGCGGGTTATCTGCAGCATTCCGCATGCCACAGCCATTCCATGGCTTATGGATTCATACCCTTCCATTGTCTCAAGCACATGGGCGATTGTGTGCCCGAAGTTGAGAAGCATGCGCCGGCCTCTGTCCTTTTCATCTTCTGCAACATACTTCATTTTCGTCAAAAGCGATTTCTCGACGCAGAATCGGGCATTTTTTTCCAAAAATTCGCCTGTAACGATATTCTTCATATACATGAAGAACTCCTTGTCTCCTATGCATCCGTATTTTGCCATTTCCGCCATTCCGTCAAGCAACGTTTCCTTGTCAAGCGTCTTAAGAAAGGACTTGTCCGCAAAAACAGCCTTGGGATGGTGAAACATCCCCACAAGATTTTTCCCCGACTCAAGATTGACAGCAGTTTTGCCTCCGACAGAACTGTCTACCTGAGCCAAAAGCGTAGTCGGCACGTTTACATAATCCATTCCTCTTTTGAATGTGCCTGCCGCAAAGCCTGCCATGTCGCCAACAACTCCGCCTCCCACGGCAACCAGCACATCGTCCCTGTCGGCCTCCATTTCAGAAAGGCGCTTGTATACCATCTCCAATGTTTTTATGGACTTGTTCGACTCTCCCGAAGGTATCAAGATTGTCCTTTCCTGCGAAAACCCCTTGAATTCTTTTTGCATCAGGTTTCCATGGATTTTAAAAACATTCTCATCAATCATGAAAAGAGCCTTGCCGTATTGGCTTTCCACCATAAATTCATTGAAATCCACGGATGCGCTTCCGACAAAAATAGCCGTTTCAGATTTTCCAATCCCAGAATCAAAAATTTTCATTTTCGGCGAGACTCCTTTTCTTTTCGTTTGTTTTCTCAAGCATTTCATAAACCGACCCGTAGTCGTCCTTGTCTATCATATCCTTAAGTCCCGAGAGGCTTGACATAAAATCTTCCAAAACCTCCGTCACATACATTTTATTATTTTTTATGATTTGAGTCCACAAATCAGGATTTATATCTGCAATTCTTGCCAAATCCCTGAAGCTTCCTCCATGAATCTCAAAATCGTTTCCATTGAACGCAGTCAGAAAGGCTGATGATATGAGATGAGGAAGGTGGCTTACTACTGCAACTCTCCGGTCGTGTTCACCTGGAGACATTTCAATTATCTTTCCTACCCCTGCCGCTTTTAAAACATCTTTCAATTCCTGCAACTGTTTTTTTCTGTCCGGTTCTGTATTTATAAGAATATAGCTGGCTCCGAAGAACATTCCGGGAGTCGCTTTTTCATGGCCTCTGCCTTCAGAACCGCAAAGGGGATGTCCGCCTATTCGGCAAATGCCTTCCGCTTCAGCTTCTATACGGCTGCACAATTCACCTTGTATCCCTGAAATATCGGTTACTATAGTGTCCTTGCCTATATCGTTTCTATGGTTTCTTATGAATTCGATAATCTCATCCGGGTAGAGGCAAAGGAAAAGTATATCAACGTCGTCTTCTCCGACAAAGTGTTCCATTCCTTTGTCTATATATCCATTTGAAAGAGCATTCCCTATTGCATCGGGGTTTGTGTCGACTCCAGTCACCCTGAAGCCTCCGTTCATTTTCATTGCTCCCGCCAAAGAACTTCCCATAAGCCCCAATCCCACAACGGTGACATTCTTCATGCGGAAAAGCCTCCCCTTCTAAAGGCCTCCATGTTCCTTATGGATTCCATAAGATTCTCGAACCTTTCAGGCTTGAGCGACTGTTCCCCGTCGCAAAGTGCTTCCTTGGGCGATTTATGAACCTCAATCATGAGTCCGTCAGCCCCGGCTGCCACAGATGCAAGCGCAAGTGGTTCAACCAGCCACCAATATCCTCCGGAATGGCTCGGGTCGACAATTACCGGCAAGTGGGTTTTCCTCTTGAGGACAGGTATCGCACTTATGTCCAAGGTGTTTCTTGTCGCGTTTTCAAATGTCCTGATTCCCCTCTCGCACAAAACAATTTTTTCATTGCCTCCGGCCGCTATGTACTCTGCCGCCATAAGAAAATCCTTTATCGAAGCGGACATCCCTCTTTTGAGCAAAACCGGCTTGTCAAGGGATCCGACCTCCTTGAGCAGTTCGAAGTTCTGCATGTTCCTTGCACCTATCTGAATCATGTCTATGTCGCATGCGTGTTCATCGAGTTGCCTTACTGACATTATTTCCGTAACTATGGGAAGCCCTGTTTCCTTCTTGGCTTCGAGGAGAAGTTCTATCCCGCCCTCTCCAAGCCCCTGAAAACTGTATGGAGATGTTCTCGGCTTGAAGGCCCCTCCCCTGAGCAGATCGGCTCCCGCATTCTTTACACCCATGGCGGTCTCTACCATCTGGTCTCTTGTCTCAACGGAGCATGGCCCCGCTATTACCGCAAAATTACCGTCTCCGATTTTTCTTCCGGCGACATCCACAACAGTATTGCCGCTCTTGAACATTTTGTTGACCTTCTTGTAGGGCTCCTGGATTCTGACTATGCGCTCGATTCTTTCGTCCGAAAGATTGAATCTGTCCTGAAAAGAGATAGTGTCTCCCACCAAACCGATTATTGTCAACTCGTCGCCTTTGGAAACATGAGGTGTGAAACCCTTCGCCGCTATCTCCTCTTTCAAGTTTTCCATTTCACAATTCGAAATTCCCTTTTTTAAAATTAGTATCATTTTTATTCCCCTTTCAAAAAAATAAATGAGGACCTATAAATAGGTCCTCTGTCCAATCGCCATTCGATTATCAACTTCAGGGATCATTTATCTCCGCAAATTTTCATATTCATTTCCACGACTAATAACCGGCGCATAATAATAGCCCCAGCTAAAAAACAGATATGAATATGTGCTTTGCGTGTTTCTGTTTTGCTCTTTCATAATGATCACCTTTTTAAATAATAGTTAAAACCAAGTATAGCAGGTTAAAAGCAACTGTCAAGTTCTATTCCTTTATTTCTCTCATCTTTTCATCAACAAGCTCCAAAAGGTCCATTATTTTAAGATTTTGCGGACATTTAGCTTCACACGCTCCACATTTCCTGCAATTTGAAGCCCTGTTCTCTTCGGTGAAGAAGCCCCAATATACACGGTTCGCCTCTTTAGGAGTGTCGAACATGAACATGTCGTTATAAAGCTCGAGGCTTCTGGGAATCCTTACCCCATACGGACAAGGCATGCAGTATCCGCAAGCCGTACATTGTATTTTGATGTACTTTCTGTACATGTCCCTTACCTCTCCAATTATTTCATGCTCCTTGCGGCTGAGCTTTTCCGGCTCCGCGTCTGACATTGTAAGGATATTTTCAATAACCTCGTCGAGTTCGCCCATTCCGCTGAGAACTACAGAAACTTCCGGAAAATCGGCAATCCATCTGAAAGCCCATTCCGAAGGAGTTCTTACCACATCAGCCTTGGCCCAAATTTTTTCCGCTCTTGGATTCGGCTTGACAATCTTGCCTCCCTTTAAAGGCTCCATTATAACGACTCCCAAACCTTTTGATGCAGCGTACTTGAGACCCTCAACACCGGCTTGGTATTCTTCATCCATGAAGTTCAATTGTATTTGGCAAAAATCCCAATCCCAACCATCCACTATGTCCTTGAAAATATCGATTGTGTCGTGGAAGGAAAAGCCTACATGTCCCACTTTTCCCGACTCCTTGGCCCTTTTTATGAAATCGAAAAGCCCTGCTTCCTTAAGCTTGGGCCACCATTTTCTGTTAAGCGTATGAATGAGATAATAGTCTATTTTGTCGGTCTTTAGATTCTCAAGCTGTTTGTCGAGCAGCTCGTCAAAATCTTCCGGTTTATTCACAAGCCACGAAGGCAGTTTTGTTGCGAGACGGACCTTTTCCCTGTATCCGTATGAAAGGGCCTGCCCTACTGCTTTCTCACTCATTCCTCCATGGTATGGCCATGCCGTATCCACATAGTTTACCCCGTGGTCTATTGCGTAGCGAATCAATTTTGTCGTCTTTTTCAAATCTATATCCTTGGGATTACCATTGTTTGTAGGCAGCCGCATAGTTCCAAACCCAAGAAGGGACACTTCCTCGTTAATCTTTCCAAATTTCCTGTATTTCATATCATCACTCCATTTTTATTTTCATCCACGATTCCCGATTGTCGACTATGGTTTTCTCTCTTAATGATAACAGATTTTTCAGTAAAATTACAAATTGAAACTTCCTCTTAATAATAAGAATTTTCGCCACAGTTGTTGTATAATTAAAAAAAGACAAATTCCAACGAGGAGACTCCCAATGAAGAAAATATTATACCTGCTTTTTATTATAACCCTCATTACCGTCGGATGCTCGCCTGGGGCTGTGAATGACGAAGGCGCAGAAAACGGGGATGAAATTTCAGAACCTGTTGAAAACAACAACTTGGGCAACGCCACAATAATCGGCATCAACATATCCCTCAGGGAATCACCGGATACTTCTTCAGAAAGAATTGACCTGCTGAGTTTTCCTTCAGAGGTATACCTGATTGAAAAATCCGAATCCAAAGAAAAAATAGGAGATCACGAAGAATACTGGTACAAGGTTAGATCGGGAGACTCGACCGGATGGTGCTACGGAGCATTCATCGCCTCGGAAGACGAATTGCAGCAGGCTTTAAGCGACCGAATAAACGATTTATTGCCGGTCGACAAGAGCACTACCGTCTCAAAATCGGTTTCAACTCTGAAAAGCATAATTTCAATGACCGAAAACGTAGATTTGGCAGACAAGGGAGTCATTCGTATAAAAACGCTTCAGGAAAATCTTATGCCGGCCTTGGAAGCTGAAATGCTTCCGTTAACCGAAACGCTCTATGGCTACACAGTCGAAGATTTGCGTCAACCCGAAAATCTTCCAGACGGATCCATTCAAGATCTTATGAAGAAGTACCGAGACATGGGCTACAGCGTATACATGGCCGAGGGCATGTATTACCTTGATCCGAGTCCCCGCTTCCTGCTCGGCAACTTCAAAACAAACATTTCAGATGATCTTTTCGATTATCTTACCTATCGCGCAGATGAAGTTGAAAACCACACCTACAGCGATGCGGCAGTAATGATTTCCTGGGACGAACTCGGCAAGCGCATGAACGACTGGGAGAAATTCATGGACAAATATCCGGATTCGGATTATTTCAGCGAAGCCGAATCCATGTACAACATGTACCGCTTCACATTCCTTGTCGGAGCAAGCAATACCCCTGCATATGAATACCCTACAGAAATACTTGACCCGGACCTTCTTGAGGCATATAAAAATTATGTTTCAAGATTCCCAAAGAGCTCTATGACTCCTGTCATTGAAGACCTTATGGTCCTGCTCGAAGAAGAGTCCTACAAAAAAACAGAAAAGATCATGGAATTCATTAATCCATACAACGTATGGTAGAAAACAAAGTGGAAGCTAAAAGCTGTTGTTTCCGATTAATTCGGATACAACAGCTTTTTCAGTTGGCAGTTGTCAGTAGGCAGTAGGCAGTTGGCAGTAGGCAGTTTTCAGTAAATGCAAAAACGTTAAAACCTTAAATACATTTAAAACGCAAATACTTTGCAATGTTTTTTTGTCCTTCAATCTTTTCCTGAAACCTGATATCTGCTTTTAATTCTTTTACTGCAAAACAGTTGGCAGTTGTCAGCAAGTACAAAGCATTAAGATAAAGAAATTTTGATTCTTTGCTTTTAATCCTTTTCTGATATCTGACATCTGGTATCTGCTCATTATCTTTTCCTGATATCTGACATCTGATATCTGCTCTTTATCTTTTCCTGACATCTGATATCTGCTCTTCAATCTTTTACTGCATACTGCCAGCTGAGAGCTGAAAGCTGTTCTTGCTTTTTTGCTTTCTGTTTTTGCTGTTTTTTTACCCTTGTTTTTCCTGATATCTGACATCTGATATCTGTTCTTACATCTTTTCTTTCCACTTTCCACTTGATTTTCTACCCACTGCTCAATCTTATGCAAAAATGGAGTCTAAAATGTCTGTCCCTTTTTAGTCTTTTTCTTTCCACTTTCCACTTTCCACTTTCCACTGCCTTTCAGTCAACGCAGAAATCAAGGCATTAATTTTCAGAAACAGACTGACGAGATGCCTTTAGTTCAAGGCGTCAAGCAGAATCTGTCGCCGGAGCGTATTTCTTATACGTGACTAGACGATTTTGCGCAGTCAACGCAGAAATCAAGGCATCTCGTCAGTCTGTATATTCTCGGAGTTCTTCCTCTCCTTTAATTACGCGTAGAGCTCCCATGGCAAGTGCCTCGAGTTCGTTTTCTCCCGCCATTATATAAACCGGAGCTATGAATTCAACGCTTTCTTTTATCCATCCTGTCATCATTTTGGAATGGGCGATTCCTCCTGTTATGACTATTCCGTCAACCTTGCCTTTTACGACTGTGGCAAGTTCGCCTATTCCCTTGGCGACCTGGTATGCCATAGCCTGATAAACCAGGAGAGCCTCCTCGTCGCCTTTTTCTATTCTGCTTTCAACTTCCAATGCGCTGTGGGTGTCAAGGTAAGACTTTATTCCTCCAAGTCCGCGCAGTTTCTTCATCATTGTTCTCTTGTCGAACTCACCCGAATAGCACATCTCGATAAGTCTTCGGCAAGGCACTCTTCCGGCCCTTTCGGGAGAAAACGGCCCTTCATCGTCGCTGATTATATCAATCATTTTTCCTTTTTCATGCACGCTTACGGAAATTCCTCCGCCCAAATGCGCTATTACGAGGTTGAGGCTTTGATACGGTCGGCCAAGGCTTTCTGCCGTTTTTATGCCGGAAGCCCTCATGTTGAGCGCGTGGCAGAGGCTTGCCCTCTCTATGTCGGCCATTCCGGAAAGCCTTGCAACAGGCTTGAATTCATCAACCGACACCGAATCGTATATGCATGCCATGATTCCGAGCGGCTTGGCAATCTCGCTCGCTATCAGCGCTCCAAGATTCGACGCGTGTTCCGCAACGGGATTGTTCTTGAGCCGGTCTATCATGACATCGTTTACTCCATAGGCTCCTGATTTTACTGGAGGCAAAACCCCTCCCCTTCCAACAACAGCCGAAAGTGTTGCAAGATCGAAATCATTTTCATCAAGAAAGTCCAAAACAGCCTGTTTCCTCATTTCGAACTGGTCCTGCACCTTTTCAAAAGGCGCAAGCTCTTCATTTGTATGATTCAATGTTTGACTGAAAAGAAGTGTCTCCTCTTCATAAACCGCAATCTTCGTCGATGTGGAACCCGGGTTTATTGCCAAAACTCTGTTATTGTTTTTATTCATGTTCTTCCTCCTTTTGATTTCCTGATTATGCCGACTTCTTTCTTTTAGCCATTGCCAGTATTCCTCCAAGTGCAATTGAAAGCGCCGCAGCAGCCATCACCCTGTATACGGGCGGCAACAGGAAAACAGCCGTATGCGCCGGAATCCAGAAAAAAGGAATGGTTTTCATAACAACGAAGGTTACGAATCCATGCCAGTCGATTCGGCTTATAGCCTCTCCTATCGTAGCCTTTGTCCCCTCGTCTTCATATTTTATGTCAAGCATTGTGTCCGACAATCTGTGGAATGCCATCATTGTCGGCGCAAAGCTCAAATTCATAGTCGCGCTTGTGAAAAATGCAAATGCCAAAACTGAACCTTTTCCCGGAAGATACCCCTTGTCTATGGCACCCGATACTCCGGCTGAAAAAATCTGAAACACAAGGGCTATGACTATGCCCAGAAAGCCCCATACGACAGCTCTCCATATCCATCCCAATGGAAATTTCCAATCTCCTGAAGTAATTCTTATCGCCAGAAGCTCACCCATTGTTGCCAATATGAAGAACTTTATAAAACTCATAATGTAAGGATGTGCCGATGTCGCGGATACAAACATTTCCCTTGTGGGACCGTAAGCGAGAAAAGCCGCAAACAAAACCAGGATTCCAGCCCAAATCAAATCTTTTATCTTCATATTTTTACCTCTCTTTTTTTGATTTCAATCATAAAAAAGGAATACAGCAATGACGAGGCATGCCTCTCACGGGGGGATTACTGTATTCCCCGGGAATAAATCCCTTTACAACTCTTGTTGCAAGTAACGTGCCATAATGTCGTGAAATCAAAACGATGCAAATGCAACAATTCATGCCTTCTCCACTTCATTATGCCAAAAAGCGCGTCAACAAAAGTTAACACGCTTTACCGTTTTTAAACATCAGTCTTTAAGTTTTTTCCATAATGCGGTCCGGCTGATCCCCAAAATTTCCGCTGCTTCTGTTTTTGTCTTTCCTCTGCTCAAAAGTGTTTCTA
>Ga0102938_10003420_pt1 | contig 11838 bp, 10 predicted proteins | sample SalPonR2_B_D2_MG_FD_84516 | JGI IMG/M metagenome (GOLD analysis project Ga0102938, IMG submission 84516) | Salt pond soil microbial communities from South San Francisco under conditions of wetland restoration - Salt Pond MetaG R2_B_D2_MG | ecosystem: Environmental > Aquatic > Marine >... | reverse complement strand
GCAGAAATTACTTCTGGTTGGAGTGATTCCATAACCATAAGTGTTTCCGGTAATATCAATGGTGTAATTAGTACCGTCGTGCAAATCAAAAGTCAAAGTACGACCGGCACCTGATTTGTTCATGTCAGCCAAAATTGACAATTCAACATTGTCACCTTTGCTAACTTCAACATCAGTATTGAAAATAGCTCGGCCTGAAGAATTCAAAGAATTTACAGTACCAAGAGTTTCACCGGTGTCATCATTGACCAAACGAATGTTTTTCACATCACTGGCTGCGGCTGTACCATTTTTAACGGCAGTTACCTGATTAATGGTAATGCCTTCGGCAGAACCGGCTTTTACCTTAACCTGAACAAAACGAACATCAGTAGCATCGGTATCAACGGTCAAATCAGTACCATTTCTGTTACCCAATGAACCGTCGTACAAAAGAGCTGAACCGATAGTGATTCCGCTATTCAAGGTTTGTGAATTACCGGTAACAGGGAAGCTACCTGAAACAGCGGCAGTTGTGGTAACATCGCTGGCTTCCTCAATGCCAAGAGTAATAATATTGCCATCGTATGAAGCAGAAGCGGTCATATCAGCGACAATGGTCAATACTTTGGTTTCGTTAGCAGAAACATCCACGGAAATATTATTGAATACAGCTTGGTTTGAAGAGTTCAAACTTTGACTGCTTCCAATCTGATTACTGCCGTCATACAATTTAACAGTATCAACAGCGGCGTTATTACTCAAACCTCCGCGAGTAACTTTAAGACCTGTAACCGTAACAGCATCAGCACCGGCGGTAAGATCCACCTTGGTGAAAACAACATTAGCGGCAGCAGCACTGGCATTAGTCGGCACAACGCCGGTAGCCGGTGTGTTGGCATTCAAAGCTACTCCCAAAGTACCGGCAGCAACAGAGCCACCGTCTCCGGCACCTCCGCCCTGTGATACATCTACAAGAGCTTCATGAGTATTGGTGATATCATCACCTGCGGATGGCATATCCATTGATGTGTCTTCCACATAATCAGTCATGAAATTATTAGCGGTCATGCCTTCGGCAGTAACCTCACTCCATGAACCATCTTCATTAACATAATAAGTAGTATCTCCTTTGGAAACAAGGCTTCCTTCAGGATATTCACTACCATCTAAAGCTTCGCTTGATACAGTATAATTATCAAACAAATATTGTGAAACCTTCACAATTTTATCTGACCAATCAGCACCGTATAAAGCTTCAGCTGCTGCTTCGCCGTCCAAGTGTCGCAAAACACCATCCGGTTCAACAGCATAAATTTTGTTAGAAATAACTTGACCTGTATCATCAATAAATTGAATCAACTTGGTTCCGGCTCTCATCATAACATTGCCGGCTAGGTCAATAGCCATATTTTCCTGGCTATCCAATTCTTTGATAGTTTGACCTTCAAAGTCAGGATACCATGAAAAATAAGTTGAGGCTGTTGGAAAAACATACTTTGTTCCGTCTTCCGCATAATAATACACGGCTGTATTGTCCGGGGTCTTAAAAAGATCACCGGCAGACAAAGTTTCCGCGCTAGCGGTAGGAACAAAAGCTGCTAATCCCATTGTCCATAGCATTGTTGTTAAAACAACGCCCAGGGTTAAAACTTTTTTCATAAATTAATTAAACTCCATTCGGAAGATACTTAATTACGTCTCCGGAGATTAAGTAATTAAATACCAACCTTTTATATTCTTTATTATGTAGCTGCCGACCACTGGGGTCTCGACCTTTAAGGCCTCTACAACCTAAAGAGAATTTCTTTAGGATTTTGTTTATTAACTTATTAATTAATTATTTATTTAAATTTTTGCTTTATTGGTTTAAATCAGTTTCAACGGTTTCTTGATCAATTTCTGTGGCCTCTGCCTGTTCAGTATTTTGAGAATCTGAGTCTTGCTCTTCTTCTGTTTGCTCGGTATTTATTTCAGCTTGTTCTTTTTGTATCAATTCTTCTATTTTGTCCACTGATGCTTTTATTTGTTGAATGGCATTATTTGATTCTTTGATAATTTGCAACGACTGAGATAAATCACCTTGGTTCAAAAGCTCCTTGGCTTCTTGCAACCGTTCAGTAATTTTATTCGGTTCATCCCGTATTTTTTCAATCCGAATCACGGCTTCTCCCCATTCCTTTTCAGACGATTCAACCTGATCCTCCCGCTCGGTTTGAGCTGTTTCTTCGGCACTTTGTTCTTGATCGGCCAAAGTTTCAGAACTTGTTTCAGTTTCATTCTCCGATTGCTCCTCTTCCACCGGAGTAATACTCAAACTCCCTGATTTTTCCTCTTCTTCCACAGGAGTAATGCTTAAAGCCGATTTTTCCGTTAATTCCGAATTTTCCTTTTTATCCAACTCCACGACCTGTGTTTTTTGTTCTTGTTTTTTAACCTGCAATTTTTCCAAATCTGTCAAAGTTTGTTTCAACCGCTCAGCCACTTGGTTATTTTTTTGTTCTGATTTATTGATTTTTTCTTCAATGGATTCAACCAACTCGTTTTCAGAAAAATCCATTTGACCATTTTTATGCTTTTTCACAACAATAGCTATGGCTTCAACGCCTGTTTCTTCCACCGCTTCTACCGCTTGCTCCAAACTCTGAGCGATCTCTTTGTCTTCAGCGGCAAAATCTTTGGCTTTTTGCCCAACATTTCGGCCGATCTCTTCAATCTTTTGATCCATATCCTTGACCGACTTCATTATTTCCTCATCCGAATCATTAACATCATATTTGACTTTATTTAGAGCTTGCCGAGTTTTTTCCATTTCTTCTTCCAAATAACCGACCGCCACTTTGATTTTTTCCTTTTTTTCTTCCGGTTCCTTTTCTTCAGCCGCAACTTTTTCTATTTCCCTTATTCTTTCTTCAGCAAATCGCATATGCATTTCAGCTTTTTTTTCTTCGCCCGAAGTAAAACCGACCTTGATTTTTTCACTGGTCAATTTAACGGAATAAAGGAACTCACCGGGCAAACTACCTTTGGACGCATTTACTCCGAGTATCCCGGTAGTAAAAACCAACAAACTGAAAATAGTCAAAACACCCACCGGCTTGGCAACAAAACGCAAAAAGCCGACCGGTAAAAGAGACTTGAAGAAAAGCCAAAAATTATAAACAAAAGACCGGGACTTGGCCGAACTTTGTCTAGTAATCTGAGACATCAAAAGTTGGCGCTGTGAATTTACCCAGTCTTTTTCAGGTTTAACCTGTTTCAAATCTTTTAATTGTTGGATAATCTTTTCTTTATCCATTTTTTTATAAAGTCACTCTTTTTTATTTATTTTCCCTTTTTCCTCTTGTTCGGTCAATTGTTTCAAAGCTTTTAAAGCTCGGTGAACCAAAATCCGAATATTTCCCTTGGTTTTCCCCATTATTTCCGACATTTCAACGGTGGAAAATTCCTCTATATATTTAAGGATAACTACCTCACGGTATACATCCTTTAATTTGCTTAAGTGTTTTTCAATATTAGCCACATCAAGCCTTACATCGGTTTCACCTTTAATATCTCGCTTGTCTTTAATGTTTTTGAATTGATCTTCGTCCGTACCAACAAACTCACGACTTTTTTGACGATAATGATCAATTACCAAATTACGAGCTATTTTATACAGTAGAGCGTTAAAATTGCCGATTTTTTTGCTACTGTCGTTGATATATTCCCAAGTTTTTAAAAACACTTGAGAAGTAATATCTTCAGCCACTTCCTTTGAACCGACTTTAAACAAGATAAAACGAAAAATACGGTTCACATAAAAATCATAAAGTTCTCCATAGGCTTCAGCATCTTTACTTTGTCTGACTTTATGGATTAAAAATTTTTCTTTTAATGAAACCTTCTTCATTATTGTAGACGGATTAATTGTTGATTTGTTACACTCAGGCCTTTTTAGAGCCACTCGGTTCCCATATTTAGCTAATTGACAGTATAATCCTAAAATCCAATTTTGTAAAGGGTAATCCACAGAAAAATCTTTCCCAATACAAGCGATGGAAAATAATCAAATTTTGTATTAAAGTTTATGTAAAAAACACAAGAAACAAAAAAAACCACCCTTAGTCCGTCCGAATCGCAAAACAGTATATTTTTCCCTTTTTTATTGACAAATTATTAGATTCTGATACAGTAAAATCGCCTATTTTGTATACACCAGTGTATACAAACAGCAATAAAAATTATTTTATGTCAAAAGATGAACCCAAATTCCCCATAAGAGTTTCAGTCAGCGAAGCGGCCAGGCTTTTCGGAGTTAATCAAAATACGATCAGAAGAGCTATAAAAGCTCAGGAAATACGCTATATAGTAGTACAAGGAAGATATAAAATCAACTTTGAAAGTCTGGTAAAATGGTCACAAAACAAGACCACAGTCAAGAACAAAATGAATAAAAAAGGCTTGGGCCAATATGTTGACAAATGGAATATAAAAACCAAAAAATACAGTCCCGATCCAAAAATACTACAAAAAAACCGGCCGAACAAATAAAAAAAGCACTCCGGAAAAAGAGTGACTTTTTTTATATGAAAAAATCTTTATTATATTTTAACAATGAATACATTCGGTTTGCTTACTTTTTTGGCGTGCCGAAGCGAAATCAACAACCAGATTATGGTAAACCTGCTGCACGCTGATAACAATATCTTTCCAATTATAATTTTCTCGCACATGTTTACGCGCGTCTTTACCAACTTGTTTAACCAAATCCGGACAACCCAATAAATAATCCATCTTGTTTTTCAGATCGCCAACACTTTTGTTTTTAAAAGAAAATCCGTATCCGCCGGCAACAGCTTCCATATTTTCCGGGATATCAGAAGCCAAAACCGGTAAGCCAAAACTCATTCCTTCCAAAATAACAATGGGCAAACCTTCGCTTTCAGACGGATGAACCATCATATAAGCGTTGGAGTAGAGCTCGCGCCAAAGCTGACTACCTCCTTTGATATTACCGGTAAAAATTATATTGGGATTATCTTTGGCCTGAGCCTTGATCTTTTTTACATAAGGATCAGTAAAAGCACTGGCTCCAACAATAACCAACTTTTTATCGGTTTTTAATTGATTGTAAGCCTTGATTAAATAATGTACGCCCTTATGCTTGACCAGACGAGAAATGAAAAAAATATATCCGTTTTTCTTCAGACCAAACTTTTTTTTGATCAAATCGGCCGATTGTTTTTTGGGCAAATCAATGCCATTGGGAATATAAGTGGTTTTTTCGTGAAATTTATCCTGACAATAAAGCTGCAAGGTTTTGGAAACGGTAATGGTTTCATGAGCGAACTTAACAGCCGCCCATTCACCAAGTCGCAGAGCCAAACGAGCCAACAAACTCCATTTTTGATGATAACGATCCAAGCAATGAAAAGTAATCACCACTTTGGTTTTGCGAGCAAAAAGTCTGGGAATCCACGCCAAAAGTGCCGGACCCACGCCATGATAATGCACAATATCATAACCTGATTTAACCGCGTGCCAACTGGCTCTCCAGGTATGGGAAATAGCATCCAAATTTTTGGTTTTTATTGACTTTAGACTTATAAGTTTAACCGATTTATAATACTTCAAACTTTTCGGAGTATACCAAGGACGAGTATATGCAAAAACCTTGTGGCCTTTTTCAGCCAAACCGGTAGCTAAACGCTCCACATGTTTTTCCACCCCACCAAATTTCATGGGAATACCCTTTTGTCCGATAAAAGCTATTTTCATAAAAAAATGTTAATAAGGAATAAATAATCGGTAATTGGTAATCAGTAACTTGTAATTTGTAATTAGTAATTAGTAATTGGTAATCAGTAACTGGTAATTGGTAATAGGATTATCATTATTTTAAATATTTATTCAGGTAAAAGCTCCCGGTTCTTAAATCTACAAAACATTCTAACAAATTGGCCGGGCAAATAACTCCTAACCACTAACTACCTTCTTCTAAAACTAATCCATTTACTACCCTATATTTTAGCATAAAAAATGATTTTTGTCAAACACAAGGTTCTATGTTTTTATTATAACATAAATATTTGACAATTAAAAAAAGACAAAAAAGACTTATTTTCGCTTAAAATAGCCAAGAAATTTTGTTAAAAAAAACTTTAATAAACCAAAACTCCAATTAAAAAATTTTGGCTAAAAAAACAAACAGTGGTATAATTAACTTGTGAATTTTTAACTTTAAATTAAAATAAAACAAAATTATGGCTTATCAAAAGGCGTATAAATTTCTCGCCTCCATCATTATTTGTCAAATGGCCGGACTGATCGGCTCTATTTTTACCACTCCGCAAATTAATACTTGGTACAAAACACTAACCAAGCCAAGCATTGCTCCGCCCAACTGGATTTTCGGACCGGTCTGGACACTCTTATTTGTTTTAATGGGAATTTCTCTTTTTATTATCTGGAACCAAAAAAGCAAGCCACGCTTAGGCATTTTGTTTTTTATTGCGCAACTGGCTTTGAATATTTTTTGGTCGGTTCTTTTTTTCGGTCTTCAAAACCCGTACTGGGCCTTGGTGGAAATAGTTTTTCTTTTTATTTTTATTGTTTTAACCATTTGGCGTTTTTGGAAAAAACAAATCTGGGCCGGACTGCTCTTGATTCCTTACGCCGCTTGGGTGGCTTTTGCCACGGTTTTGAATTTTTTAATTTGGCGAATTAATTATTAACGCTTTTAATAAATAATCTTAATTAAATATTTTTCAAAATAAAAAAAACTTAATTACAATTCTTTTGCTGATAACCGGTCTTACGGTTTTATTCTTTTTCCCGGAACCGCAAACCAATTTTTTGGTTTATTCCGCCACCGCTCTATTTTTTGTTTTTTTGATCCTTGTTTCGGTAATCGGTCAAAAAAAGGACTAATCAAGGAGAAACAAAAATCAATTTTATTTACTTTATCTTTTATGCGACTGTGGAGTATTCATCCGAAATATTTAGACAGACAAGGAATTTTGGCCGTCTGGCGAGAAGGTCTTTTGGCACAAAGAGTTTTACAAAACAAAACCAAAGGTTATAAAAACCATCCTCAGCTAATCAGATTTAAAAAACTCCCCGACCCGGTGAAAGGAATCAACAATTACCTGCACTTTGTTTACTTGGAAGCCAAAAACAGAGGCTATAAATTTGATAAAAACAAAAAACCACCGCACTTGCCAATAAAAAAAATCGCCGTTAGCCAAGGCCAAATTGACTTTGAGTTCCAACACCTTTTGAAAAAACTGCAAGCAAGATCTCCGAAGGTTTTTGAAAACTTAAAACACACTATCTCAGTCGAACCACATCCCTCATTTAAAATAATTGTCGGCGACAAAGCTGAATGGGAAAAATCATAGAAAAATCAGTTTATATATAAATTTTTATTTAATTCATAACAAAGCAATATGTCGGAATCAAACTTGGAAAAACTGGATAAACTTTTTTTGGCGGAAAAAGCCGCCTGGTGGCAAATGGATCTGCCTTCGGGTAAGGTAATTTTCAGTGATAACAAAGCTGAAATGCTGGAATATCCGCCAGAAAAATTTAAAAAATATCAAGATTTTACTGACTTACTGCATCCGGATGATCACGACCAAGCAATGAAAGCCATGAAAGATCACTTGGCGGGCAAAAATGATTTTTATGAAACGGATTATAGAATAAAAAATAAAGACGGAGACTATATAAGGTTTTATGATTTTGGACAAATTTTAAGCCAAGAACAAGAGGAAAGTACCATTATGGGTTTTGTAATCCAGCTGGATAAAAATAAAGATGCGACAAAACAAATTTCTGAATTTAAAAACATGTTCACCCAAAAATCCCCTTCTCTGCTTGAACTGGTAAAACAAAAAAAGAACAGCTGAAAACCTTTTTAATTTTATTGATATCATCTCAACCAAAAAGAGCCCCGAACAAGGGCTCTTTTTTTATCTTTTATTATCTGGAAGCTCCGGAATAGGCTATGGCCTGCAAAGCGTTCCAATCCTCAGTGCTTTGGGGCACTTTATGAAAAATCGCTTTAAAAGATTTTATAGCCTTTTTTTCAGAATTCAAATTCCTATTTTCCGCTGCCTGTCTGAGGCCGTAAGTCATAACCATTATGGCCGCTTCATCCTTTGGATTACTAAGATCCGGTGAACGATGATAAATTGTCTCAAATTTGTCTATTGCCCGGTCCTCGGCTTCGGGACTCAACCTTGAAGGCCAGCGTCCGTTGGCTATTTTTATAGCATCGGTTAACTCCTCTTGATCTTTTGGCAATCTTCCGTAGGCCTCTTTATAGGAATGAATAACCGCCGCTCTTTCTCCGGCACCCAACTTTTTTGTATTATTATCCACTCCGTAAGTTATAAATTGATTTATAGCTGATTGCATTTTTTCCGTTACGGCCGATAAATCATGAACCAAAGAACTCAAATATTTTATTTCACTTTGTTGTTCCTTGACTATATCTCTTAACTCCTCCAACTCAGCCAAAACCTCTCCCAACCTGTTTTCCAACAAGGATTCGGTTTTTTCTTCAATTTCCACAATCTGTTCATCTTTAACCAAAGAGCTTGAAGTAACAACATCACTGTCCTTTAAGTTAATTTTTATTTGATTACTGTAAACACCGCATTGCCCGCCAAGATATTCGCAAACCCGCACATAATAATCTCCCGGGCCGTCAAAAGCACTTATAACATCGGAAATTCGTTGCGGATCGGAATAATAATGATATCTGTCACGGCTTCTGGTGGGGTATGTTGGATTTTGCTTTTTACTCCAAACAACCTTGAATCCCTTTTCAGAATAGCCGTTTGCTTGCCAAATAACCCGATTTGCTTTCTCTCCCGAGGTTAATTTCACAGAATCAACCCTGTATTGATTTCGTACTTGCTCTTGAGTTTGGGTTTGCTTCTGCTCGCCCAAAGAAACTTTTATTTGATTACTGTAAACACCACATTTACCACCCAAATATTCGCATACTCGCACATAATAATCACCTGTTCCGTTAAAAGCATTTAAAGAATCATCTCGCTTGCTTGAATCAGAGTAATAATGATATTTGTCCCCGCTCCCGGTCGGATAAGTCGGATATTTATTTTTACTCCAAACCACTTTAAAACCTTTTTCAGAATAACCGTTAACCGTCCAATTAACGCTTCCCGCCTCCAATCCCTCGGATAAAGCAATAGAATCAACTGAACCGGTTTGATTTATTTCAACGGAATCACTCTCGCTAACAAAAGCCAAAGCCGGACTAAAAGCAAATAAGCCCAGTAGTAAAACAATGTAGATTTTTGACATAGTTTTAGGATTAATAATTAAACTCTCCATATTCAGTATAACAAAAAACCGGGAAAAAGCCATCTTTTTCACTTTTTCTAAAAACTTTCTATTTTTATCACAGCCAAAAATCTGCTATAATTATGGATACAATTTAATATTTAACATTAACAATTAACAATTATCCTATGAACTTAAAAAACAAATCAGCCATTGTTACCGGTGCCCGCCGAGGCATTGGCAAAGCCATTGCCCTTGATCTGGCTCGGCAAGGCGCCAAGGTGGTGGTCAGCGATCTTAAAATTTCGGATTGTCAAAAAGTGGTCAAAGAAATAAAAAACCGAGGAGGCGAGGCTTTGGCCGTAAAGTGCGATGTTACCAAAAAAAGCGAAATCAACAATTTACTGAAAAAAACCAAACAAAAATTCAAGAAAATTGATATCTTGGTCAGCAACGCCGGTGTTGTCGTGCAAAAACCGTTCACCAAACTCACGGAAAAAGATTGGGACTTCACCTTGGATATAAATCTTAAAGGAGCTTTTCTTTGCGCCGGTGCGGTGGCCAAACAAATGGAAAAACAAAAATCCGGTAAAATAATTTTTATTTCCTCCATCGCCGGACAGGTTGGTTTTGGTAATACCTCGGCCTATTGCGCTTCCAAAGCCGGAATCATCGGCTTAGCCAAAGGCATGGCTCTGGATCTGGCCGAATCAAATATTCAAGTTAATGTGGTGGCTCCGGGGGTGATCAAAACCGATATGACCGAGGACATGCTTAAAGATCCAAAAACCAAAAAGTCTTTGTTAAGCAATATTCCCATGAAAAAAATCGGGAGAACTCAAGATATCAGTCAAGCGGTTAATTTTTTGGCTTCAAACCAAGCCGACTATGTCACTGGAGAAACTTTAACGGTTGACGGCGGCTGGGTAGCGCATTAATCACCAAAAACAAATTCCGTCGGAAAAACTTAAAAGCCCAAAGGAGCTATCTCCCAAGGGCTTTTTAAATTAAAACCAATTGATAAAATGCCATATTAATCAAATTAGCTCCCAAGGGCTTTTTATATGATTAATCGATTGGGCGGAAACATTGGTATAGATCTGAGTGGTTTCCAATTTTTTGTGTCCGAGCAATTTCTGAATATAGCGAATATCAATCCCGTTTTCCAAAAGATGAGTGGCAAAAGAATGGCGCAAGCTGTGGCAAGTGGCCTGTTTTTTTATATTGGATTTTTTTAAACAGATCCGAAACATTTTTTGCAACGAACGGGTGGTAAGCATTTTTCCGTTCCGACCGACAAATAACAATTGTTCAATATTATTTTGCTTTATATAATCTTGAATTTTGGGAATCAGTTTGCTTGAAAGAACGGTAATTCTGTCTTTATTGCCTTTTCCGGCTTTCACATGAATGGTTTTTTGCTCAAAATCAAAATCAGCCACTTTTAAAGGCAAAACCTCGGAAATCCTCAATCCACTGCCGTACATTAGACTAAAAGCCAAATAATATTTTTCATTTTTAACCGAATTTAACAACTCAGCCACTTCAGACAAAGAAAGCACCACCGGTAATCTTTGCCTATGTTTGGGATGTTTTATATCCAAAAAAAATTTTCTTTTTAAAACTTTTGTGTAATAAAACTTTAAAGCGTTAAGGGTAACACTTAAAGTTGAAGAACCGGCGCCCCTATGTCGCCGATGTTCCAAATATCTTTTAATGTCCTTATTTTGAACTGATTTTGGTGATTTTTGGCAATAATCAAGAAAACGAAGATTTACATTAATATAGGCTTTGCAAGTTTTATCGGAATAATTCCGCAATTTAAGTTCATTTTTCAAACCAATCAAACTGTCCAATTGTTTTGATTTTATTTTTTGATCTGCTATAATCATAACATGCTTGTGATTTATAAAAATCAAAGTTATCCATTATTTATATATACTAATTATAGCACATTTTTATCCGAACAGACTAACAGTTCGCATAAAAGGTGTTGTGCGAAATTCTCTTTTGTGAAAAAATAAGGAAAAGGAAAATTTTGGCACTTTTTATTAACTAATTTTAAAACTATGAGCGAGCAAACAACACCAAGCAAAAAAATCTCAGTAGGCTTAATCCTAAGCTGGATATTCGGAGTTCTTTTTGCTTTAACCGGAATTGTTTCTGTTTTTTCAGAGCCAATACCAGGTTTAGTTATGTTAGTCATGGCGGCTGTTCTTCTTCCGCCTGTTACAAAGTTGGTAGATCAAAAATGGAAATTTCATCTTTCAAGGGGTATGAAAATCGTCGTTATCATTATTGGTCTAATAATTTTTGGCGCAACAGTCGACACTTCCGATGTTTCCAATACCCAACAAGCTGAATCACAAAAAGAAGAGCAACAGGCTACCCAAAATAAAGAAGTAGTCGATGAAACAGACACAACTGAACCAGTGAACGAAGAACAGCCTAAAACTGAAACCAACGAACAAGTTGCCAACGAAGAAAAAACAGAAACAATTCCTACGCCCGAAAAAGCTGAAATTCCAGAAGAAACCGAACCAACCCCTACTCAAACCGTAG
>Ga0102938_10003417_pt1 | contig 11845 bp, 10 predicted proteins | sample SalPonR2_B_D2_MG_FD_84516 | JGI IMG/M metagenome (GOLD analysis project Ga0102938, IMG submission 84516) | Salt pond soil microbial communities from South San Francisco under conditions of wetland restoration - Salt Pond MetaG R2_B_D2_MG | ecosystem: Environmental > Aquatic > Marine >... | reverse complement strand
GCAGCATGACTTTTCCCTTGATTCTCCATATGGAGAAGATTCAACAACAACACACCTGGATATGCTCCCGGCTTTGGAAACCAGCGTGGAAGACAAGCTAGCCCAAGAAGAGATCAGTCAAAGCATCCGGCAACATCTGAAGACAATAATTCCGAAACTCAATGAAAAAGAAAGGGACATCCTCTACTCAAGGCTCTTGGCCAGTTCCCCCATTACATTGCGGGAAATCGGTGACAAATATAATATTACCAGGGAGCGTGTCCGTCAGATAGAATCTCGGCTTTTACAAAAAATTCGTTCTCATCTCTCTGCAGAGATCCAAGATTTTTCATCAGATTGGATTAGTGATGAATAATGTGCTTTACAAGCTCAAAAACGAAGCCAAAGAACTGACAACACAATATCAGCCGCACTTTTATATAGAATTTGCATCAGAACTCTCATATTCCCGGGAAACATTTTTCAACCACCCATTGATATTACGATGTTCAGAAGATGTTTTACCTTTTCTAAACGATGATTACGGACATGGCATAGAGCATTCAAAAAAGGTGGCCATAGAGGCCGGGGCCGTGGTCTTGGGTGAATTCTCCCATGAGAATTTGCGCCACTGCAGGCACTTGGTCTTGCTTGTCCAATTGGCCGGTCTCCTCCACGATATCTGCAGGATGGAACCTGACCATGCCTATCAGGGCTCCTATTTTGCATTAAGGATTTTGCAAGATTTTCCTATTTCTGACAAAGACAAAGAGATAATCTCTTTTGCAATCAGGAATCATGAAGCCTTTAAATCTTATCAAGTTGCTCCTGATCACTCAACCGGACTAGTCAGCAACGCACTTTATGATGCCGACAAGTTCCGTTGGGGACCGGACAATTTTGTAACTACCTTATGGGAAATATGCGATTATCAGGAATGGACACTAGAGAAGATACTGGAAAAATTTCCTCATGGCATCCAGGTCATTCATTCGATTTCCAATACCTTTCGAACATCTATCGGTCAAATTTATGGACCTGAGTTCATTGAGATTGGCTTGGAAATAGGCAATTACCTATATCGTCGAATAAATCAACTTTATCAGCAACAAAGTTCAATACAATGAAATCATTTCTTATTTTCACTACCACTATTCATATTTTAATTTTCTTGGTTGTCTCTGGTTGCACTCATAAGCCCGTGACTCCAGCATTCAATAAGGAAGCCGTCCAATTGAGTCCACAAGCCAAGGCCTCTTTTTTCTATTTAAAATTTCAGGATCTGAAAAAGCAGGGTAAGGCCAATCAGGCCCTAGAGGCCCTTAACAAAGCCATTGATAAAGACTCTTCCCCAGAATTATATTTGGAAAAGGCCTTGTTTTTCTGGTCAAACGACAGGTTTGAAAAGACCCGGGCCTCATTAGAAAAGGGTCTTGAGCTCTTCCCCAAAAACAAGCAGATGACCCTGACTTTGGCTCGATTTTATATCCATCAGAATCAAAGCGACCAAGCCCTAAAGCTTTTACGGGATTACAATAAAATTCATCCTGACCACAAACAAGCCATTGCCTTAATGGCCAATCTTTATTTAAAGAAACAGCAATTTTCTCAAGCCATTGATATATTACAGACACTACCATCCCAAGACAAGACAGCCAAAATACATTACCTTATAGGCCAAGCCTATGCCCATCTAAAAGACCATAACCGAGCCATTAAACATTTCCAACAAGCCACCTCTAAGAATCCTTTGTTAACCAAAGCCTGGACTGATTTAGCCTATGAATACGAAAAGACCAAAAACTATGTTCAAGCAGAAAAAACCTATAGAAAGCTATTGAATCAGCAACCTGACAATATAGACATCCTTTTGCGACTGATTGATCTAAATATTAAACTTAACAAGTTGGAAACAGCCTTAGACTTTGTCAAAAAAGGTCCTAAAAACACTTCCTTCCTTTTAAGAGCCACAGCCCTTTTCATGCAACAAGGATTTTATGATCAGGCCAACTCTATTTTGAATTTGATTGCCAAAGATGATCTGGATAAAGCAAAAGCATTGTTTTTTCGAGCTATTTCGGCTCTTAAAACGGAAGACAAACCTGACAAAGCCCTTAATTTACTTCAACAGATCCCAGAACAGACTTATTTGTATCCTCGGGCATTGAGTCTTAAAGCCCAGATTTATTCCCAGAAAGGATCAAAGGAAAAGGCCTTGAATCTGGTTCGCCAAGGACACAAAAAATTCCCTGAAAATGCTAGTTTTTGGGTCCTGGAAAGTGAGATATTGAACAGCCAAAAAAAATATCAACAATCCATGGCGTTGCTCACTAATGCCCTTGATTTATTACCAAAAAATATCAATATCCTCTTTCAGGCTGGCATTACCGCCCACCATCTAGGTAAGAAAGAGCAGGCTCTTGACTATATGGAACGTTTGATCTCTTTTAATCCTGATTATGCACCAGCCCTTAATTTCATAGGCTATACCCTTATAGAACAAGGCCAAAATTTTGTCCGGGCCAAAATCCTTTTGGAAAAAGCTCTGAAGATGGAGCCTCAAAATGGTTACTTCCTGGACTCCCTAGCTTGGTGGTATTTCAAACACGGTAAGCTAGACAAGGCCTGGGAAACGATCAAGCAAGCAGTTGATCAGGTCAAAGATGACCCTATTATCTGGGAACATTTCGGTGATATTGCCCATGGCTTGAAAAAAAGAGAAAAAGCACATAGGGCTTATAAACGAGCCCTTGACTTAGAGACGGATCATTCAAAACGAGTGCAAAAAAAATTGAATAACCTGTAATCATTGAAAACATGAAGATGGTCAGCTATAACAAAAATATTCTCCTTACCCCTATTGGGCAAATCACTGTTATTTGTTGTCTTGGACTCTTTTTCTTATCTAGTTGTGCAGGGACCAAGGACCAAATGGAAGGGCTGGCAAAATTTACAAAAGCAAAGACGCTCTGGGAACAATTTCAAAGCTCTGAACAGAATTACCTTGTTCAAACCAAGGCCATCTCTGTCCAAGGAAGCTTCCAATACTCATCTAGGCAACAAAGACATCGATTAAAACTTAATCTCTGGGGAGACCTAGCCGGTCCTTTCCGAATAAATCTCCAAACCGGTTTTGGTCAGATCTTTTCACTGTGGCGAGTGGATTCAAACAGCACCTCTGCTTTTTATCCTAATGAACAAAAGGTATTTGTATCCAACGACCCGCAAAAGACAATGCTTATTTCTTTAGGGATACATTTTCCACTGTCTTTCTTGGATCTCCCCTATATATTGACTAGTGGTCTTAGTAAAATCGTACCAGAGGACTATCAACAAAAGCAAAAAATACCTCAAAAAGGTTGGTTATACAAATTTGAGAAAGACCAATCCATTCAAAGCATAGTCATAGGATTTAAGGGACAAGTCCTGCAAATAGGCGGGACAACCCCATTTTTTTGGCATATTAATTTTGATGATTTCACTGTCATCAAAGACCATCTGCTCGGACAAAAAATTGTTCTGGAAAACGAGTTTAAAGAGAGACTTATCCTCCATCTTGACAAACTAGAGCTTAGGGACAAATTATGGCCTCCCCAGGCATTACAGCTTAACTTACCCGAAAATATTGAGTATATCTATCTTTAACAAATTTAGCATGATAATAAACTATAAAACAGTCAAGGGGAAATAGACATGGCAAATACTACTACAAATGCTCAAGAGACGTCAGAATTCGGCTTTGTCCAAACTATTCTCTTGGGTTGGAAAGTCTTGCTTAGTGAACTCCACTGGCAAATCTTAAGGGGTTTGCGTTCCTGGGAAATAAGACAGATAGACCAACGTCTCCAAAGAGAATACCAAACTCTTGGACGTTTGCTAAGCAATCGGAAGCAAGACCAAGAAAGCGAAGACAGCGATTCTGAAGTTGAACTCTGTCAGAAACAAATCGATTTTCTGACCAAGGAGATTGATTTTCTGAAACAGGAGCATAATAATTTAAGAGTAACAATTGTTGATCAACGTTGCCAAAAATGGTCACTGAAATAGGAAACTATTTGTTTTTTAGGTCTCGATTATAGACTAACCAGGAGGAGTTATGCCTCAAGCCCCAATTTTTCTGGGTTCTGATCATGCGGGTTTTGAGCTCAAAAATATCTGTGCCCAATATTTTCAAGATCACGATTCACAATTCGAAGATTTGGGCACTTATTCCAAAGAAAGCTGTGATTATCCAGAATTTGCAGGAGCAGTATGTAGACGAGTACTTAGACAATCCGGTCTGGGATTACTTATCTGTGGGACTGGATTGGGCATGTCAATGACCGCCAATCGTTTTGCTGATATCCGGGCTGCCTTGTGCATCAACGGATATCAGGCCCAGATGGCCCGCAAACACAACAATGCCAATGTCCTTTGTCTGGGAAGTCGTGTCTTGGGTCAGGGCCTGGCCTTAAGTATCCTCAAAGAATTCATACAGACCGAGTTTGAGGGAGACCGTCACCAAAGGAGGGTCAACCTGATAGAGACCATAGTCTCAAAATATGGACCCTAATCTTTATCCAAAAGAAAACTGGGCAAACCACCTTGTTAACAACCATGCCCTGATCCGGGCACAACGTAGCATGAAAGAAGACGTTGACCGTCCACCGTGAACCGCAAGATAAAGAAATTAAGAAATGGTTTCTTCATACTTTTTTCGGTCAACGGTAAACGGTTCACAGTCAAGGTTCTTTCATGTCAACTTTCTCCTGGAGCATTTTATGGAGTTTCCTCAACACAACCTTGCCCTGGATCTAGTTAGAATCACTGAATCCGCTGCTTTGGCCTCAGCAAGATGGCTGGGGAAAGGGGATAAAAAAAACGGCGATAAGGCTGCAGTTGATGCCATGCGTTTATCTTTCAATGCTGTGCCAGTTCGCGGAACTATTATTATAGGGGAAGGAGAGAAAGACAAGGCTCCCATGCTTTATAACGGTGAAACTGTTGGTAAGCAAGATGGGGCAGCTGTAGATGTAGCTGTTGATCCTGTAGAAGGGACCAATTTACTTGCCTTTGGCCGACCCAACGCTATTGCCGTAGTCGGAGTGGCTCCAGCCGGTACAATGTACAACCCTGGTCCTAGCTATTATATGAGAAAATTGGTTGTCCCGGCCGAAGCCAAATATATTGCTGATATTGATGCCCCTGTCCAAGAAAACCTCAAAAACATAGCCAGAGCCCTTGATAAGAATATTAATGACCTTATGGTCTTTGTCCTAGACAAACCACGTCATCAAGATCTTATTCAAGAAATTCGCCGTTCCGGGGCCAGGATACAGCTCCACACCGACGGCGACGTAGCCGGGGCATTGATGGCCGTAGACCCGAGTTCCGAGGTTGATCTTCTTATGGGCACAGGTGGCACACCTGAAGGTGTTCTTTCAGCCTGTGCCATAAAGGCCCTGGGAGGTGATATCTTGGCCAGACTTGACCCTCAGAAAGATGAAGAAAAAAGATCTTTACAAGACCAGGGTTTTGATCTCAAAGAGATCCTCAACGTCAATTCTTTTATTAGCAGCGAGGACGTCTTTTTTTCAGCCACAGGTATATCTGGAGGGACCTTTCTACCTGGTGTAAATTTCACCGGACAAGGTGGCAAAACCTATTCGCTTGTCATGCGAGGTAAGACCGGAACAGTCCGTCGAATCGAAGCCAACCACAGCTGGGAAAGACTTATGCGCTTTAGTGCAGTCCAGTATGATTGAAGAAGATATACTAGCTATCACAAGGCTCTTATCTCAAAGGGGTAAGGGGTTAAACTTTCATAGCCTTCTTCGGTAACCACCATAGTCTGCTCGAACTGAGCGGACAAAGAGCCGTCTTTGGTTACAGCCGTCCAATTATCATCCAGGATCTTTAAGTCCCTGCTACCAAGATTGATCATAGGCTCAATAGTAAAAACCATCCCAGGGACAAGAACTATCCCTTCTCCCCTTTTGCCGACATGTGGAATTTGAGGAGGCTCATGAAATTCAATCCCCACTCCGTGTCCGACCATTTCCCTGACCACCGAGCAATTGCGACTCTCGGCATAGCTCTGAATAGCCCATCCTATATCACCGACCGTGGCTCCAGATTTGACTTGATCCATGCCTAACTTTAGGCTCTGTAGTGCAACCTGGGTAATCTTCTCAGCTTGTTCACTGACCCTGCCAACCAGGAAAGTCTTGCTGGAATCTGCATAGTATCCATCCAGGATAGAAGTCACATCAACATTGACGATATCACCCTCTTCAAGAACTCGTTCACTTGGTATCCCATGACAAATAACCTCGTTTACAGATATACAGACACTTTTTGGGAACCCATTGTAATTCAAAGGAGCCGGAACAGCATTATTTTGGATTGTAAAATCATGGACCAAGGTATTAATGTACTCAGTAGTAATCCCAGGCCTAATCTCTTTTTCAACCAGATCTAGTGTTTTCAACACCAATTGACCAGCCTTTCTTATGCCTCGAATCTCCTGATCATTCTTGATTCTGATCTTATGCTTCTTATAGTAGATATCCCGAAGATATGTATCAACATCCTTTTCTTTCTGTAAACAACATTTTTTAAATTTTAGACCACTACCACATGGGCATGGATCATTCCTGCCAATCTTCATAGCCTCATCTCCTTACTGTTTATTTTAACCTGAGTTTGCTAAAACTGTTTGCCTAAGATATTTTTAAAGTAACTTAAAGATAATATCTTAAAATAGTTACGAAATTATTTCTTATTTCCTGCTTTATATTATTTTAGCTCTATGAGAAAAGGCTCTCTTTCGAGCTTACATCTTCAAGCACATATTTTCTAATCTCACCCAGCTAAATCCCGCCGTGGTCCTGCAGCTAGGCTGGTTTAACCGGACAAGTTTGATGGGGGATTCTTGCCTTCTCCCCCACTCTTTGTCTAGGTGCTTTTGATAAATTTAATTGGTATATTGAATATTTCGTCCGGAGATCTTTATTTTGTCGTTGAATCACGTTGGGGTCTCCCCTATGAAATAAGATAAAAAATTCTATTGTGTTAGCACTAAAAAGTTCAAAAAAAGCCCCTTTATCAATTAGTTGCAAACAGATTCTAAACAGTTACCCTGCTCTTAGTCTATAATCTCTGTATAAGGTAGAAAAACATTGGTAAACGGCTCAAGGTCTTGACCTGTCTAAATTTATTACCCATATATTTCTTCCCTTCTTGACGTAAGGGGGAAAAATACAGGGTCCCTTTGTCCACATAATGGCTCAGTCTCTCTCTAATAAGCCTAAGCAGAGATTGCCAGTGCTCTTCTGGAAATTCAGGGTCAATCAGAAAATTAGCTGTAACTTCAATATGTTCATAAAGAGAATTTACTTCAAGCATCCGATCAAAGGCCATCTCAACACTTTGTTTAGAAATGGGTTTCTGAATCATGTCCAAAGTCTCTTGATGAAATGATTCAAGTCCAATATTGATGTAAGTCCTAAATGGTGATGCATCTAGTTGGGCAAACAATGTCTCAGAAGATTTCATTAAAGAATCAACACTCCCGAAAAGGATCAAGTATTGACCATTTAGAAATGAATCTTCCAGTTCAAAATAATCCAAGGCCTTTTCAGCAGCAAACATAATAAGTTCACTACCTGCATTCAAGGCATCGTTTTGTCCCAAAAAGACAGTGTTGTAGTTATAGATATTCGGCCCAAAGAACTCTCGCAAAGCCTCAATCTGATAGAGGATATTCTCTTTGGATCTTTTTTTGAAGCCCTTCTTGCCTTTGACACTACAAAATCCACAATTATAAAGACAGCCATCCGAGACCATGAGCGGTATGCAATTATAATCCATATGCCGGGCATCCGGAGGAAGAACAGGTATTGTGTTATCGATTATGTTATGTAAAGAGTGAGCTCGAGTCTTTAACCTTTCCCCGGTCATATATGAAATATTCTCGGAAAAGGTTTTGATTTCTTCCGGGATGTCCTGTTGCTCACACAACCTCATGTGGAGTTTTTCTGGGTTCTGTGGCCAAAGAGACAAAGCCTTTTGAACAGAATCGTCTTTAAAAGGGTCTCGATCCCAAAGCGAATTCGAGGCATAAGAGAAGCATGGTAAATAGTATTCACCTAGATAATCACAAATACTTGTATATCCGCCAGAAAAATAGTAGACCCAGTCATGATTGATTGTTCTTTTCAACCACTCTGAAGGATGGGGCCAGTCATTGGTCTTTCCTTGGATCAGAAAGATTTCCCCATTTAGATTATAATGAAAGATATACTCCGGAGTCAGGATCTCATGGTAACATCCATATCTTATCGGATAGCTGACTTTTTTATAGTTTTGACTTCCAAGCTTATATAAAGTAATTACCCAATCAGCACATTGAAATGTGATCATAGAAAATACCGCTGCCGCATCATAATTCAGGAAAAGGCTTGAAGCTTAAGTCACACAACCTAGCACAGGATCTTTCATCATTCATACAGACAAAAATCAATTAATTTAAGACAACTGGAACATGGCATGATATCTTTATGGAAGCTCAATTATTCAATATAGGATTACAATGATTATACCCCGGTAACTTTTTGGAAAAGGCTAAATCTTCAGCGCTCGAATTTCAAGGGAGTTACATCTTAAATTTTGACAAGAAAAATTATGCAACCAACTTATAATGCTTACAAAAAGGAAATTGAGTACCTATACTCACTACAAAAATTCGGAATAAAATTCGGTCTTTCCACCACCAGTCAGCTCTTAGAGTCATTGGGTAACCCCCATCAAGGACAAAACTATATCCATATTGCCGGCACCAATGGTAAAGGCTCAGTAGCCACTTTTCTATCCACTATCTTTCAAAAACAAGGTTTTAAAGTTGGCTTATATACCTCTCCCCACCTTGTCCGGTTTACAGAACGATTTCAGATCAATTCCAGGGAAATCGGGCAAGAACAAGCCTGCAGGCTTATACAAAGATTGCGTCAAGTCTTTATCCCGGATGAACCACCGACCTTCTTTGAAGCCACAACCGCCTTGGCCCTTTTTTATTTTGCTCTGGAAAAGACTGATATTGCAATTATAGAAGTAGGTATGGGCGGACGGTTGGATGCGACCAACATCATTGACCCCCTTATCTCAATCATCACCAATATCTCTATGGAGCATCAAGATTTTCTAGGGGATAACCTACTTGATATTGCCTATGAAAAAGCCGGTATTATCAAAGAGAACGTTCCGGTTGTCACAGGTGTCCAAGATTCTTCTGTCATAGCGCTCTTCCAAAAGATATGTGATCAAAGTCATAGTCCATTATATCAATTAGGCAGAGATTTTTCACTGCTAGAATCTGCTTCAGGATTTGATTATCATGGTCTCTGCCAAGACCTTGAGAATCTTCACATCAGCCTGACCGGCCAACACCAAAAGATAAACGCCTCTTTGGCTCTGGCGGTCACAGAGATACTTAAATCACAAGGCATTGAAATATTTGACAAGGCTATTCAGAAGGGTTTACAAAATAGTGTTTGGCCCGGAAGAATGCAGATCGTCTGTCAAAAACCTTTAATACTCCTAGACGGGGCCCACAATCCTCAAGCTATTCATACTTTGGCTGCCAGTTTGAAAAAGGAGTTTGAGTTTCATAAATGTTTTCTGGTTATTGGAACAATGGTTGATAAAGACATCAATTCTATTTTGGCCGGTATCATGCCCCAAGCTGACTATGTCATATTCACAAGACCCAAATATGAACGAGCCATTGACCCGGAGCAACTTATGGAACTAGCCAAGCCATGGCAAAAACCCGGTCAAGCCATACAGTCTCTACCTCAGGCCCTTGACACAGTACATAGCCTGGCCCGTGACAAGGATATAATTGTCTTATGCGGATCACTCTTTTTAGTTGGGGAGGCACTTACCTATTATGATCCAGTCAACTATTGTTCTGAATTCTAATGATCTTGCTATTACCTGTCGTTATCTATAAATTTCTCCCTGAAGGCTTACCTTTTCAAAGCGCTTCTAAACAGTTACATGATTTTTAGTCTTATTGTTTTTGATTTTTTTCAAAAACAAGCGCAAAGTCCCTCTTGACGAATATTATACATCTATAATATATTAGTTGAAAATAACCTACACAACAATGACCTTGTAAAGTACAACGGAATATTTACTTCTTTAAAATCACTTTCTTACATAATTTTTTGTTATAAAACAAATTCAAAGGAGTCTGACTATGTTATTTGAACAAGGTCTCCGTAGACAAAAATCCGATGAGGCTGACCAAACCTGGAAACTTCCAGCTTCAACACAAAGCCTCTGTCCAGAATGTCTTGCTGTCCTAGATGCTCAACTATATGAAGACCAAGGCCAAGTCTGGATGCGTAAGGAATGTTCCGAGCATGGTCAATACAATGAACTTATATGCAGTGATGTCGATTTTTTCCTCAAAAGACGCCGGACACATTATGAAATGCCCAGTGGCGTCCAAACACCGCACACCCAATCACACGACAATTGCCCCTTTGATTGTGGTCTTTGCTCCCAGCACCTATCCACACCTTGTATGGTCAACATTGATCTGACAAACCGATGCAATCTAAATTGCCCCATCTGTTTTGCCAATGCCAATGCTACAGGCAAGGTCTGCGAGATAAATCTGGAACAACTGGAATCCATGCTTGACAAGACAATGGCTATAAAACCACACCCGCCTGTTAGTGTACAATATGCAGGTGGAGAGCCGACTATTCACCCCAACTTTATTGAAGCAGTCCAAATGGCCAGTGACAAAGGTGTGGTCGATATACAAGCGGCCAGCAACGGTATACGCTTTGCCCATAGCTTGGAATTTACAGAAGCGGCCGCTCAAGCTGGCCTTGATGTTGTCTATCTCCAATTCGATGGACTAAGTGATGACATATATAAACAAAGTCGAGGTAAAGCCCTCTGGGAGATCAAACTCAAGGCCATAGAAAATTTACGCCAGGCCGGGATAATGGTCACCCTGGTCCCTACTGTAGTCAAAGGGTTAAATGATCATCAACTAGGCGATATCATGAAGTTTGCCGTAGAGAACTCGGATATAGTTACAGCGGTCAGCTTTCAACCTGTCTCCATCACCGGCAGGATTGACGAGACAAAGCGTCTTGAGATGCGTTACACCATGGCTGATATGGCCCGGGATATTCAAGAGCAAAGCGGCATCTTAGATATGCACGAGGATTGGTACCCATTTTCAATTGTCGCCCCAATCACCAGACTGATCGAAGCCATTACCGAGGAACCCAAAATACATTTCAATTGTCATGCCCATTGCGGGGTCACCTCTTATCTGCTGATAGACAAATATAAAAAAACGGCAACGCCTTTCACCCAATTTCTGGATATCGAAGGGGCTATGAAAGACCTGAACAAAGAGGCCGAGGCCATAGAAAACCATGCCTGGAGGAAAAAACTCCTGAAGATACTACTATTGAGTAAGATCAAGAAACATTTCAAAGCAGACAAGGCCCCGGAGGGATTGGAATTGGAACAAGTTATCGAATTTATTAACCGATTCATCGAACCTGATAGGCAAGAACAAAAACAAAGAGGTCATGTCTATCACCTTATAGGTGATCGTTTCGATGTCATGCTGATTGCGGCCATGCACTTTCAGGACAACTATAATTATGAGCTGCCAAGGGTCCAACACTGCGTTATTCATTACGCAGCACCCAACGGTAAATTCTATCCCTTTTGTACCTGGAACAGTGGCCCATGCCATCGTTATCCGATAGAGGAACAATTCTCCAGGCCTATCCAAGAGAAGAAGGAATAATTGTATAGACCCAGGGCGGTTAACTCAGAGGTTAGAGTG
>Ga0102938_10003416_pt1 | contig 11846 bp, 14 predicted proteins | sample SalPonR2_B_D2_MG_FD_84516 | JGI IMG/M metagenome (GOLD analysis project Ga0102938, IMG submission 84516) | Salt pond soil microbial communities from South San Francisco under conditions of wetland restoration - Salt Pond MetaG R2_B_D2_MG | ecosystem: Environmental > Aquatic > Marine >... | reverse complement strand
TCGGCCAGCGCGTCGTTGTCATGCCCAAGGAGCGCAGCCAAGTCCGGACTGAGCCGGTAATCCAACCCGCAGATCATGGCGCCTGCTCCGACGTCGGATATGATAGCAAGATAGCGATGATACATTGCTGTGATATCTTCTACCGCCTTCGGATCTTACAAAAGAGTGAACATAGCGAAATGCGGAAGTTCGTGCCCGTGCTTGTACATCACCTCGGTCTCAGTGCCTGCCTCGGTAAGGTAGATAAGGTCATCGCGGAGGGGAGTATTCGTCATAGCGCGCTCCTTATGTGCTTTGAGCCTGATTTTAGCACATCACCAATACATTGTCGCTTGGCAGTGGCTCGGCCGTTTTCCAAGCGCAAGATCGTCGGTTTTATTAGTTGATGAGCATCGTACGCCTTGCAATAGCTTGGACAAAGTCCATCGGCAGCTTTGTCCCGCGACTCGATCATTGCTCTAACAAAAAAGCTGCGCAATCGATCAATGTCTGCTTCGGTGAAGGCGCAGTGCAGCATCTGGAATGGTGGGCAATGTCGCCTAGGGTGAAGGTTTTCTGATGCGGGTCGCGGCGGAACGCTGCTCACTGGCGCGACCACGACCCGGGTTGGAAAACCTCCCAAGGTGGAAGCCGAGGGGTCTTGGATCAGGCTATGGGGAAAGTGCGCGGACGGTCGGGGCGACGGCTGCATCCGGAGTGCGGCTGATAGCGTTCCAGGTTCCTGATACGGTCGCAAACCCGGCCGATAATCTCGACAAGGCTTTGCGTTTTGGAGTTATTGCCGCCTCGTGACGCACTGGAAACGATCGAGCACACGCCGTTCGGACCGGGTCTGCGGGCTGTAGCCGGTGGTGCTCCGTAATGGATGACGGACGATATGTCATGCAGCCTGCTCCCTCGGTGGGGCGGGCGACGTCGGTTAGGGTGATTGCACTGTTTCAGTCCAGATCGACGCCGCCGAGACGCGGCGCATGGACATGCGTTCGGACAAGAAATGCAGCGGCCGCGCCCGCGAAAGCGCCGAACAGATGAGCCTCCCACGAGACGCCAGGCTGACCCGGAAGAACGCCCCAGAGAATAGAGCCATAGAGGACACCGACCGCCAGTGCCGGGCCCAGCGTAGTCGGCGAGCGATCCACGAAGCCGCGCGCGACGAGGAAGCCAAACCAGCCGAAGACCAACCCTGACGCACCGATATGGATGGCGGAGCTTCCGAACAGCCAGACGAGACCACCGCCAAGGCTGATCACCACGGCGTTCACAGGCAGCAAGGCCCTCGTGGTCGTGGCCACCAGCAGCCCACCCATCACCAGGAGCGGCGGCGTATTGGCCATAAGATGCGCGAAGCTTCCGTGCAGCAGCGGCATTGCGACGACGCCATCCAAACCACCGGGCTGCCTGGGGATCAGGCCGAAGGCCGGGTTCAAACCGTAGCCGACGATCCAATTGAGGAGGTGAACCGCCCAGAGCAGCGCGACAAAAGCGGCAAGCGCCGCGGCGCGCCGCAAGAAAGCGCGCATGTGATCCCGTTTCATCATGTTGGCGACAGTAGTCGTCACTACAGCACCTTCAACGGCTTTCGCGCGCTGCACAGGGTGCCACCTACGGGAAAGGGGGTTTGAGGCGGCCAACCTGGTCACGGCCCAAGCCAAAAAAGGTCTCGATTTTTACGGGGTGTTCCTAGGCCGCAGGAGCTGGGGTTCACGCTCGGGGCGCTTCAGGGCTTCGGCGTATTTGCGGGCATTGTCATCGATCGTGCCGTGGCAAAGCTTCGAGACGAACGCGCGGACGTCTTGGACCGTCATGTTTTTCAGCGAAGAGGACAGCGCCATGAAAAGCTCATCTTCGCTGATCGCGGCGGCACTGTGCATGGCGTCCGCGTAAAATGACGGGTCGTTCAGGACCTGCTCGCCCAGCGGCATCCGCGCGAGGTTCTCTTCCGGGATCGCCATGAAGATCGTTTCCTGCAGGCTGGTCAGATACGCACGCCGCGAGGTGGACACCAACTTTCCTGCTGCCTTGGCGTCCAGATACGCCTGCCGGTTCTTGTCGAGCTTCGCCGTCGCATGGGACATGATGACGGCGCGTTGTCGGGCGGGAAGCGCAAATCCGGTCCAGCGTTCGATATGGGCGAGGACGTCTGCAACCTCTGCCTCAGCATCAAAGTTGTCAAGCCATGGAATCGTCCCTGATCAAGCCGCCACGCGCCCGCCCCCGATATTGCGATAATATATTATTGTATCTCATTTGCACCAGATCGCAAGTGGATTGGCTTCTTCACGTAAACGGACATGGAAAAAGGGGAACCATGGTCCCACGGTTCCCCTTTCGGTGCAAATCGCCTAATCTCGCGCGTTGATCATGCGACCAGCGACAGCCCCGCGCCTGCGTCCTGCGGCTGCTCACCGCTGTCGATGAACGGGATGATCGAGAAGGTCTGCCCGCCGCGCTGTTCTTCGTTCTGCACGGCGTTGACGCGCAGGTCGCCATCGGGCGTGTTGATCAGCAGCGACAGGTAGTCGTTGCCCGTGCGGCTGCTTTTCGCCATCCAGGCCGAGCCGACGCGGATCGGCGTGCCCCGGGGCGAGCTGACCTCGATCCGGTAATCGGGGTGGGTCTCCTCGGATTTGTAGCTGTTCTCGATCAACATGAACTCCAGATCGAACATCATGTTGGCGATGTAGCCGGTGAAGGCATTATCGGCGTCCATGGCGGTGAGCTCGCCCGAGATCGAGCCGGATTTGATCAGGCCGTTTGAGACCAGCGGGATGATCTCGAACTCGCCGCTTTGGGCCGCGCGCGCCTCTTTCGTCTGCACCGCATTGACCCGCAACGGACCCAAGCCGACATCAATCTGCATCGAGATGTAGGGGTTGCCGCTGGTATTGCCGGTCTCGTTCCAGGCCGTGCCGATGCGCACCTTGCGGCCTGATTTGTTGACTGCCGTCACGTCGTAGTCCGGGCTGCGTTCGGACATCTTGGCCCGCGCCTCCAACTGGATGGCGATGTCAAAGCGCGCCCCGTGGATCATGCCGGTGTACTGAGCGGCTGCGGTTTCGACATTGCGGGTGAGGGTTCCTGCGAACATGGGATGGTTCCTTTTGGATTGGCCGGTGCCTGACGTTATTGCCAGCACATCCGGGATTGCTTTCTCGACCCCTCATGGGATCGCAAAACAGAAAGCTTGCTTTCCCTTTCTGCCCTACCTGCGGCTCAGCGCTGAGGACTGATTGGGTGTGCCACCTCTCCATCGGGTGCTACATCCCTCCCCTGCCCGTCTGATCTTGATTGGCTGCCCGGATTCTCTACAGCGTCCTTCGATTGCGCGATGAAGAACTCCGCCTCTTTTCCGTTCAACCGGGGCCCTTCCCGGTCGGTCAGGCCGATGCAGCTGCCGTTCGGCAGATAGGTGATGAGGTACTGACCGAGCCGGTCCTTGTGGACAACGTAGCCTGTATTGGCCCAATGCACGATCTGGCCGGCATCGACGGCGGCCTTGATGCCATCGAGTGTCATGGGGTCCTCCAGACGAAGAATGGTGAGAAACGATGCAGGAAGCCCGGTCATCTAACCGGGCTTCCGCGCAGCATTCGTTTGGCAAGGAGCCGGGAGCTGTCAGGCATTTTGCGCCGCTTGCATCGCGCGCGCCGCCATCCAATCCTTCAGGCCAAGAACCATTCTTCCGGCGGCGACCTCGGAGGCCCAGGCAGACCTTAGGTCGCCGCAGGGCTCGGAGCTAGAATGCCGGTCGATGTGGCCATTGGCTATCCCGACGCACTTTCTCTTCAGCGGCTGCCACGCTAGGCTGGACCAACATCCGAAAAGCCCACGATGCGGCGCGCGCGCGAAGCTGGAAGCGGCCAAATACATGGCAAATATTGCCAACATTTTTGACAAGATGTGGCATAAGATGATATCGTACTTCAATGAAGGAGGATTACCATGGCGACGATGAACGTTTCTCTTCCCGATCCAATGAAGACCTGGGTTGAAGCACGGCTGAAGGATGGAAGCTTCAGCAATACGAGTGATTATGTGCGCCACCTTATTCGCCGAGACCAAGAGCGCGCTCAATCGATCGAGGCTTTGCAGCAAGCGATCGACGAAGGCCTGAAAAGCGGCGATCCCGAGCCGTTCGATTTCAAGACGTTCAAGGCGCGGATGCGGGAGAAACATGCCCGCAAGTAATCTCACCGATTATTGGCTGACGCCCGCAGCCCAACGCGATCTGGAAGACATCTGGCTTTACACGGCGCAGAAGTGGTCGTTCGCGCAGGCCAACCGCTATACCGACATCATAGAAGATACCTTCGATCGATTACTCTTCATGCCGGAAATGGCACGGGAGCGCTCAGAGTTCCATCCTCCTGTCCGCATCCATCCTAGCGCCGAGCATCTGATCATTTATCGGGTTGAGCGAGATCAATTGATCATCTTACGCCTTCTGGGGGCAGGGCAGGATTGGCAAGCGATCCTGAGAGCGGCGGATCAGTAGCTGGGCGTATCGTCTGTGTCATCGGCCCTGTCATCACGCGCCGAGAATTTCCAGCTTCGTCTTTGTCTCCGGCATCCGGGTCAGCGAGTCCCCGATGTGCTCCCGCCAGCGCGGGCCAACCTCCAGCGCAGCGGCGTAGGCGCGGGCCAGATCGTCGGGACGATCCTCAGCCATCGCCTCGATAAGGAAGGCCGCCTGCTCGCGGTCCTTGGCCGACTTGAGGCTCCCTGCCCCGTCCCGACGCCGATCCGCAATGATCAGTTTGTGGATCGCATATCTCTCCGGGCGTGGCACCTGCACGAGTATGCCAGATCGATAGATCGCCGCCGCATGGATCGGTTCGGCGATCAGAAAATTGAGGTAGTTGAGCGCCTGTGCGCCGACGCCCAGAGCAGGCAAGTCTCGGACGCTCTCATCTCCGAAGGCCGGCGTGAGAAACTCGACCAGCTGGCCACTGCCGCCCTGGGCCCATCGCCAGGTTCGGCCCTTGTCGAGCCCGGGGACCGGATCGAACTTCAGCGCCGAGAAGGTCTCGGCGAGCCCTGGATCGACCTGATCCTGCAAGGCAACGCTGAGCTTCTCGAACTGCGCGATGTCGATGTCGCCGGTGTTGGCCATGCCCCCCAAGGGCAAACGAACACCAAGCTCGCCCTCATAGAGCCGGAACGCGTTCGTCCCGACGATGGTGCCACCCAACCGGAAGGTCCCAGCTGCGGCCATAGCCGACAGGATGGACCCGGTGGCCCGGTCGGTGGGCGTCATGCCTTCGGCGCGCAAGAGCCTGACAAGCCGAGACCGTTCCGCCTGCCGATCCTTGGCCGTTGCACGCAGCTCTTCGATCCGGTCGATACGTACACGCGTCTCGTCGCTGTCCTCGCCGAGATAGATGAAGCGCATCTCGATTCCGACGCGTCGCGCGGCGTACCAATAAGCCTTGTCGCCACGTTCCTTGAGCGTCGGCTTACCTTCAACGCCAGACAAGGCGTCATCTTTCAGAAGACGCACTAGGTCGGTATAAGCGCTCATCGCGATACTGCTGAGAGGTGTCATGCCAATCATTTCCAAGTTTTGCTTGGCACACATATACCTATCAAAATTATAAATTGCTAGGCATGAGGTTTTTGGGCACCGTCACGCCCATGAGAAACAATGAAAGGGCCGCCCGAAGGCGACCCCCTCTCTTCAATCCTGCGACGCCGTCTTCGCCGGATCCGCAACCCGCATGACCGTCAGGCCCTTCGCTTCCGCCTTCTGCCCGAGGTTCAGCGCGACCCCGTTGCCTCCGAAGAGCACAACCCCCGTCGCCGCGAACTTATCGTCCAGCATTTCGTCGTTGCACTTGAACGGTGCCGCCCGCCCATGCGCGGACCAGCGCGGATCGAAGCGCGCTTGTGCTATCCCGCGAGCCCGCGCCCACCGGGCCGCAATCATCTCCGCCCCGTGCTTGCCGCCCTTCTGGCAGAGGAAGATCTCCTGGTTACGGGTCTGCTTGATCCGCTCCCGAACCTTGCCCTTGTCCTGCCCACCTCCGATCTGGCGATCAGGTAATCGCAATCCCGCTGCGCATCCGCAGCGCGCTGGAAAATCGCACTCTTATCCGAGCGAAGGACGCACAACCAGTTATTGGAAGTAGGCGGCATTCATCTCGAGCGTATGCGCCGTGAAGCCAAGCGTCTGACCCAAAACACCGAGGTCAATTCCGCAAGATCTCCTCGCGCGTCGAGAGGCCACTCTGATCATCCCAGACGGTCTGGTAGATGCTCTCCGGCAATTTCCCGGTCGTCGCGGCGCGACATAACCAGACTGTGCACCACCTCGATACGTCTGAGCAGGTCGAGGAAGTCGAACGGCTTGGTTACATAGTCATTCGCGCCGTCCATAAATGCATCATCAACATACTTTCGATCGGTCATAGCGGTGAGGACGAGCACGGGTGTATCTGTATATTCGGGAATTCCACGTACTTTTCTCAATAGCTCAATGCCGTCAATATCCGGCATTTGGATATCAAACAGAAAGCAGTCGAACGGCTGTTCAGCAGACTCAATAGTGTTGATTGCAACACGTGCACTGCTGGCAATTGAAATCTGGTAATTTTCGCGCGATTCCAACGCAGTTTTTACAAGCGTCAAGATACTTGGTTCATCATCTACAACCAGAATTCTTAGACACGACTGGTTCTTAGCGCGAGTTTCCGTTTTGCTTTGGATACGGGAATCCCCTTTAATCGACATTTTCTAGTCCACTGACCGTTTACAGGCTTTAGAAGTCAATCATTCGTTGAAAACTTTGCCCATTTTGAGGCACATATTCGACTTTTGATACCCATTTGGCCGAAAAGTTCGTCTAAATGTTAGTGGCGGATTAACAGTTAGCGATCATCCAACCAAAGCACTGTTCTTCCAGAGATATCGAATCTTGAGCTATATTTTGCCACGATCTCATCATAATTGCTATGCACGCTCGAGCGACTGAACTGAGTATCTTGAATTACTCTATGCTGCCCTAACCGCCTGATGGAAAGACCACGACGTGCAAAACAATACGAACGTCGCAGAAGAGCTCACAACCGATGAACTCTCATCGGGTAGCACGCTCCTTTATGGTCAGTACACAATTCAGCGTCATTTAATTGACGGTGGATTCGGAACGACTTATTTAGCCTTGGATAGCCTGCACCGACAGGTTGTGATCAAAGAATGCTTTCCCAGTTCTATTTGCCACCGGATCAATGGCGATGTGCGCCCCCGCAAATCCTGCTATCACGATCAATATCAAAGCGTGATAAGCAATTTTTTGTGTGAGGCTCTTAGGCTCGCACAATTTGAGCATCCCAACATTGTTAGTGTTCACCAAGTTTTCCAGGAGAACAACACGGCGTACATCGCTATGGAATTTGTGGATGGTATGGATCTTTTATCGGTGCTGGATCATGACCCGGGGCGTCTCACCAACGCTCTTCTTCAAACGCTGCTGCGTGATACACTCAACGCATTGGATCACGTCCATGGCTTCGACATGCTTCATCGCGATGTCTCACCGGACAATTTGATGCTGGACGCTCAGAATAAGTTGACGCTGATCGATTTTGGAGCCGCGCGGGAAGATGCTCGTAACCCGAAGCGGAGGCTTTCTACTTTAGTTTCCGTAAAGGATGGGTATTCACCTCATGAATTCTACTTCACTGACAGCTCACACGAACCGTCCAGTGATCTCTACTCTGTCGGGGCAACCTTCTATCACCTGATCGCAGGTTGTGCGCCGCCGGGCTGTCAGGATCGCTTAGTGGCTTTGAGTTCGGGCGAAGCTGATCCGTATAAACCGCTTACCTCCGGCTCGTGGGCATTTGACCAGGTTTTTCTAGCATCAATCGACACAGCCTTGTCCGTTTCGCAGCAAAAGCGATTTCAGAGTGCACGTGAATGGTTGGACGTGCTCGAGAAGCGCCAGGCCGCGCCAGCGCAACAGCATTTCATTGTGGCCTCTGAGCCGAAGAATTCACAACGGGTCGAGGACCTTGAGCCAAGCGTGGTAGAAGCGATCTCATCGCTTGTTGAGGACACCAATAACGGTCTCCGAACGGTGCTCACCCCGCAGCACAAGCAACAAGCCAAAGCCTCCGATACACCAAAGAAAGACGATCAGCATAACAGGCTTGTTGATATGTTCGGATGCCCGATCGACGACGTCGAAGCATGGCTGCGAGACCAGGACAAATTATCCAAACGGCAACGCACAGAAGCGAGACCTTTGAGTCAGACAGCCGAGGAAGATCGTTTTGAGGAAATCGAAGGCACCGGCCTTTCGTTATCGCGTTTACTAGGCGCTCTAGTGAAAAGACGGGGGCGTTCGAGCAAAAAAGGCAAAATCGGAAAGGAACTAAAATGAAGTTTATTCGCGATGTCATTGGCGAAAAGCGCCAGATGAGCAACGAGTCAAATGGTATCTCGGCAGCCAAGGAAGCCGCGCCTGAGGTAGATTTGGAGCGGCTGGACGCTTTGGTTCAAGACTTGACCTTTGAAGATATCGAGATGCACCGGCCGGACAGTTCCCGTGCCCGCGAATTGCAGAAAAATGAAATCGATGCCGTGTCCGACACTCTGGCCGACTGCTTCTTAGAGCAGAAAAGCGCCAGTTGCGACGAACAATATAACGGAACCGAGGAAAAACGTGTCGAGCGCTTTATTGCTGAGCCGCAGTATCGCACATCGGACATTTCTGAGACGGCAAAGAACGATATGGGCGAGCAAGCTGTGCCAGTGGCACAGGTTCCCCTCGAGCAAAGCGTTGATCCCCTCGAGAGCACACCTTCAGCGGTGTCAGCGATTCGTCATGACAGCCGTGAGATGAATGAAAAGAAAACTGTTACCTCAACAGAGCTGCCTCATGCGACACGGCAGCCCGAGCCTGCACCTGATGCCTATCGGGCCGTAGACGTCCCTCAACCCGCTGTAGGGCACGGGACAGGCCGTAAAGGGCGGGTGAAGACACGACTTCTTGGCTTTAACAGCAGTCAGGATACCGACATTGATCCCATTACGGGCGGCGCAGATGCAAAGCCTGCGGCCTACACCAAATTCCCACTTGGGTGGCTGATCGTTGTTGGTGGTCCAGGTCGCGGCGCGGCCTTCACGCTGTTCAGTGGCGTCAGCAAGATCGGCCGTGGCAAAGATCAAACTGTCCCACTTGATTTCGGAGATAACAGCATTTCACGCGAAAATCATGCCGCGATTGCCTATGATCCGGCGCAGAAAAGCTTTTTCATTGGTCATGGTGGCAAGGCGAACCTTGTAAGGAGGAATGATCGCCCAATCCTGAGCACCGAAGAGCTGTTGGCAGGTGACGTGATCACAATTGGTGAAACGAGACTTCGCTTTGTTCCGCTTTGTGGTCCGGAATTCACCTGGGAAGAATCCGAAGAACAGGACTCCTCCCATGCAGCCAACGATTGAACTTGTATATGACACGTCAATGGCGATGGTTTTGGGTCGGCGTGAGCGGCAGGAAGATGCCGTGGTGTCACACTTCTCATCAGGAGAGGCGTGTGGGTTTGTGGTGCTTGCGGACGGCATGGGCGGGCATGCCGCAGGTGACGTGGCAAGCAAGATCGTCGTCACCGAAGTGTTCAGCGAACTGAAGCTGCAATCCGGCGATCCTGAGTTGTTGGAGGCCCATATCGGTGAGGTGCCGCAGAGGGCTGCCATCAGTGCGAACAACTGCGTTGGGATATATTCGCGTGAGGTTCCGGAGGCGCAAGGGATGGGCGCCACTTTGCTGGCCCCGGTGTTCTTGCATGACCGTTTGTATTGGATATCGGTCGGCGATAGCCCACTCTACCTGTTCCGAAATGGCGTGCTTGAACGCTTGAACGAAAACCACGCCGTCATGTCCCAGATCGATTATCTGGTTGAAAACGGTATCATGGGCCGTGAAGAAGCAATCGACTGCCCTGACCAGAGTTGTTTGACATCCGTACTGATCGGCCGGGATATTGCGCAACTTGATTGTCGGACCGTACCGGTACAGCTCAAAGCGGGAGACATCCTTATTGTGGCCAGTGATGGCCTGCAATTTCTCTGCGAAGAGCGGATCGAAGCCGTACTGCGGTTTACGCAAAAGCGCTCAGCGGAGGACATTGGCGCGACACTGATGAAAGAAGTTCAGAAACTGGACGATCCCTTTCAAGATAATGTCTCGTTGTGTGTCGTGAAGGTCATGGCGCAGGGCTCCGAAGCTGTTGTGAATGACCCAGATCAAACCGTGGGGCATGGACAAGGATCCAGCAACGTGTCGATCACAATCATGGCAAAAATGACGCGGAAAAAGAAGGCAGCAGGCTGATGAATACTCGGGGAGAGGTTTGTTGAACCACGCAATCAGGGTCAACCCAGTTATTGATCGGTTGGAACACACACTCTGCATGGGCGATGTTCCGGCCCCCTATGACCGATGGGGCGCGCGTCTGCTGGCACGTCTAAAAAAGCCAGTACAGGTTGTCGTGACCGGTCTTGCCGGTAGCGGCAAGTCGGCTCTCATTGAAATGCTGGCAGCACACCCTTTTATCGGCCAGCACGTGGATGTTCCTATCGTCGAACTCGTCTATGGCAAGCAAGAACGCGCTCTGTTCGAAAAACAGGACGGCTCAATAATTAGTTATTCGGGGTTTCTGAAGGATTACGAATGTCCTGAGGATTCAATCCGTGCTCGGCAGGAATTGCCCAAACCGACTCTGATCAGCCGGAATTTTGTCGAGATTGGACTTTTGGGCACTCTTGTTGAGAAAAAGGCGATCCTGAGTTCTGCATGCGCACGTGCGGACATCATGATTTGGTGCACTCAGGAGTTTTCCGAAGACGAGCAGCACCTGTGGGCATGCGTGCCTGAGCAGATCAAGGATCACAGCTTTTTGGTTCTGACCATGGCGGACCGACAGTTGATACGCGATGTGCTGTCAAAGAATATGGCCAGGATGGAGTCTATTGTGGCGGATGAGTTCATGGGACTTTATCCTGTTGCTACAATTCAAGGGTTAGCGGCGCAGGCAGATTGCGAGGACCTGAATCAGGCCCTCTGGACGTCAAGCGGTGGAAAGCACTTTACCGATCAGTTGCTCAGACAGATCAAGCAGGGACGTGGCGCAGATATTGATCAGGCGCAGTTTTTCCTAGATCGCTTGGCGGGACGCAAGGCGGAGGTTCAATTTGAGAGACATGAGGCCCGGCAGATGTGGGATCTGACTGCCTCAGATGGCCCGGACGCCCAGGATAAGAGCGACGCTATCGCAGTGGAGGGTGACGTGGCTTCAGACGCGCACTCCATTGCGCTTCTCTCCGAAGCGGTTGACATGCTTCAGCAGCATGGCCGCAGGATGCTTGATGATATTGACCAGAGTGACGATTTCGATGCCGATGCCATTTTGAGCAGTTGTTCGAAGGCGATCTCGTCACTTGCAGGATTACTTAACAAAGAGGCGATAAATACCCCCGCAGCTAAGGGTGCACGCGAAGACGTGCAGGAAGGCGAGGAGATGCTGATGCTTTTCCAACTTGAACGCAGCGAGGAGGCTGCGTTGGACGCTGTGACCCTGCTTTTGCAGATAAGAAAAGAGCTTATGGGCAAAGTGATCTGATCAAGGGTTTTTTCATCAATAATTTTCCCGAGCCCCGTCCAACTATCAACACATTTACTTACCATTTTCACAATGAAAAGTGCACAACGCGCGGTGTTCTACAACCCTGAGTTTGGTTGAAAGGTATCCGCAACGCAAATGACACCGGAAAAATCAATGGATATGGAAGTTGAAATTGACCCTACCACCAACATCCGGGCTTCGGCGCGTCTATCCAATTTG
>Ga0102938_10003414_pt1 | contig 11853 bp, 11 predicted proteins | sample SalPonR2_B_D2_MG_FD_84516 | JGI IMG/M metagenome (GOLD analysis project Ga0102938, IMG submission 84516) | Salt pond soil microbial communities from South San Francisco under conditions of wetland restoration - Salt Pond MetaG R2_B_D2_MG | ecosystem: Environmental > Aquatic > Marine >... | reverse complement strand
TTTTCCGGTTTTTACGCTGGTATTGCCCGATACCCTGGCAAGAATCAGGAAGAAGTTTTCACTGGTAATAAGATTTCGAGATTTCAGCATCTCGGTTGTTTCCCGTAGCGTGGTTCCCCTGTCAATTTTGATTATTTCTTCGGACATAAAACCGGGAGAGCTGTTGAAGTACCAGGTAATGCCTAAAAGGATTACCATGCCCAAACTGCCAAGTAAGCCCAATGTCAGGATGTGCCTGAATTTATTTCGTGATTTGCTGTTCATACATGTCCTTTTTTATCAAAGTAATTACCTGGTATGAATTATCTACTGAACAGTAAACGGGATTTTTTGTCAATTCCATATGATATATTTATTTGTTGACTTCCAGCAAAAGAAGACGTATGAAGTGAGTTAATGTGACAGAATACGCATAATATTATCTGCAATGATAATGGTGATATGAAGAGAAAGAGAACAATTTATACTGTTGGAATATTCCTGGTTGTGACCCTGGTTTTGCTGCTTTCTGTTCCGGTTTTTTCAAAGAACGCCATATACCATAACAAGAAGGGATGGGAACATCTTGAAAAAGGAGAAATGTATTCTGCAATTATTTCCTTTCAAAGCGCCCTGCAGCAGAATTCCCGTTATAAAGAATCACTGACGGGACTTGCTGAATCCTATCTGAAAACCGGTGGGTATGAAGAAGCAATCTCGCTATACGAACGGGTGTTGCGTCTCTACGAAAACGATGAAAAAGCCCTGCTTGGCATGGCCAAAGCCCTTACGGGAATTGGCAGGTATAGAGAGGCAATCAGGATTTATGAGAAACTCAACAAAATGTCATTTGAGAACAACGAATCACGATATGGAATGGCATATCTCTATTTCAGAATGAATAAAATGCTCTGGTCAAACCGTCTTCTTGAAAGAGTGCTGACGGCAAACCCCTTTCATTACGATTCACTTCTTCTCATGGCGGAACTAAAGAAGAGGGAAGGCCGTTTTGATGAGGCCGTAAAATATATCGAGAAAGCAATAGACTCAAAAAGCGACTATCCTCGTGGCTATGTAGAGTACGGAAATCTTCTTTTTGCCAAATATGCTGATACTGGTAACAGTGATTACGTTGTTCAGGCTGTAGATGAATTCAAAAAAGCCCTCAGCATAAGTCCGAATAATATCGAGGCAAACAGGTTTCTTGGATATATCTCGTATCATTCAGGTGATTACGAGGGAGCTGTATCTTATTACAACCGGGTTGTAGAATTATATCCGAAGATGAGCATTCCACATTACAATCTTGCCCTTGCCCATGAAAAGATGAATAGCAGGGAAAAAGCCCTTTCTGAATACTCAAAGGCGGTAGAACAACAGTCTTTAAACAGCCTGGTATATGAGAAGCGTTCGCAATTTCTGGTTCTCAAAAATTTCAAGACAGGGCACCCCCTGCGTGTCAAGCTTGCCGGGGAGGAGTATGACACTGCTCATAATTTCCGAAAGAAAAACTTTCCGGAACACGCACTGCTGCATCTGCGAAAATCACTTTTCCTCAATCCCATGGCACCAAAACCCCGCCAGGAGCTTGCCGACTCTTACCTGGTACGGGATTATTATCGTTTTTACGTGGATCAGCTGAAAAAACTGCACACAATGAATACTTCAACCGGGTCCCGTGACAGGTTGAATGTAGCGATTATAAAGCGCCGTGACCGTCTGTATAACAGGATGGGGTATGCCCAGGATTTGCCGGTAAGAGACGTTCCCCGTGTGATGCTGCTTGATCTTGTCAGTGTTAAGGGAATTCCCCCCTATCCTGATGGAGGCAGTGTGCTATCAAACAGCATAAACTATGCATTTTCGCAGTTTGGAAGATATAAAAATATTTCAACAAGAGAGAGAATACGGATAAATGAACAGCTGAAAGGCGGGAAACAGCCCGTTGACGCTATACTCAGAGATATCCAGGGGTTGATGAAAGAAGAGGGAACACCTGAATTTGATTATCTCCTTTATGGCAATTACGAGGTATCCGGTAATTTTATACGTGCCGGTATATCCGTGATGAACCTGAAGACGGGTGTGGTTATCGCAAACCTGCAGGCTGAAGACCAGGGCAAACAGGCACTGTCGGGTGTCTCATTGCGGCTTGCCCGGGATCTGTATGCAGGAATTCCCTACCAGGGCAGAATTCTTGCATACGAGGAAGACTCTGTACTGGTAAACCTCGGAAGTTATGACGGGGTTGCACCTGGCGATCTTCTTGTCAGTTATATACCGGTAACAGATTCTGCAAGACCGGAAAAGACCTCACAGAAGCTGGTATTCAAGGTGAGCGAGGTGGATACACTGCTTTCGCTGGCCGCCCCGGTGAGAAAAGATGACCTTGATCGGGTATCAAAAAATGAGGCCGTATATCCTGTGGAAAAAAGGCGTGCGAAATTAATTGAGTAGACCCTGCCTGGATTACTTTTTCATCTTACCGGTGATATAGTCTATTATAATAGTAAGTGCCCCATCACCACTTACATTTGATGCGGTACCAAATGAATCCTGCGCCATATGAAGACTCAAGATCAGGCCTTTCTGGAAATTATTAAACAGCAGCATCTCTTCAAGCAGCCCCAGGGCTGTCATTGCCCCACCTCCAGGTATTCCAGGCGCCGCGATCATGGTAACCGATAATAAAAAGATAAATGGTATATACTGTACAAGCTCCGGCGTCCCTCCCTGCATGGTAAGGATAACCATTGACGAAAGAGTGATCATTATCATGTCACCAACAAGGTGAATTGTGGCGCACAGGGGGATCACAAAATCGATGATATCCTCTGATACATCATTTGATCGTACACTTTCAATGGTAACCGGGATAGTGGCAGCTGAAGACTGTGTACCAAAAGCGGTTAGATATGCCGGTATCATGTTTTTTATGAGATGCAATGGATTTCGTCGTGTCAGCACCCCCGCGATAATATATTCAACGATTACGATTGAAATTTGAAGACCGATAATAACCACGTATAGTTTGCCAAAGGATGTCAAAATTGGGATTATCTCACCTGTTGCACTGAGTGAGCAGAAAAGTGATGCGATATAAAAGGGAAGCAGCGGGATTATTGCCTTTCGAATTAAAATTTCCACTATGTCTTTCAGTTCGTAAAAAACATTTCTGAAAGTGACAAGGGGTTTTGAGGCAAGAACCAGCCCGAAAACAAAGGCAAGTGCCAGTGCCGTGAAGACTGGCAGGGGTGGTTCAACTTTCAATGAAAACAGTGGCTCAATGGTCAGGGTTTCAGCCGGGGCAGTAAGATTTCCCACCAGTGATTCAAGGAAAACTGTACCGGTTGAATAGGCAACCAGGCCACCTATGAGGGTAGATGAAACAGCAAGTAATATTGTAATAATCAGGGTCTTGCCTGCTTTTCCCCCTATATCGATAATGCCGGGAGGAACGAAGCCGATTATTATCAGGGGAATTATGAACTTGAGAAAGGCCCCGAATAATATCTCCGCGGTTTTAATGGTTCTGAGAAGAAAATCTATATTATAATGACTGAGGGTTATGCCAAGCAGGATGCCTGTAATTATTCCCAAAAACAGTTTGAAGATTAGAGAGTTTTTCAGGTTCATAGATTATTCCTGATATACAATAATTTTGCAGCCTATTTTGAATTCAAAATAGTATATGTCAAACGAATTAAAGGCACAAAAAGACCTGCCGGTAAATGGCAGGTCTTTTGAATTTACGGCATTTTTGTTGTTCAGTATGTTAAATATCCTGAAAACATTTTTTTATGTGATCATCAGAAGGTTTCCGTGTAAAGAATGAAACGGCGATAGTGAGGAAAATGGATACCGGTAACGCGATAAACATGGGATCAACAATTATCCATGGTTTCCCAAACAGAAAGGGCTTACCGAAAATTAACTGGCTCAAGCCAATTACTGATGATTCTGTAGCATGAACGAACAAGAGCCAGAATGCACTTGTGGCAAATCCTCCCACCATTCCCGCGACGGCTGCGGCCCTTGTTATTTTCTTGAAATACAGGCCACCGATATAGGCGGGGAGAAAACTTCCCGCGCAGAGGCCGAAAAATATTGCGGTTCCCCTGGCGATTATTGCTTCACCTTTTACGTATACTTTTGGCAGCAGGTAGGCCAGCAATACGCTGATAAGAATTGTAAGGCCAATGCCAAGCTTGCTGATGAAGACACTTCGCTCTTCAGAGTAATCTTTCCCTTTTTCAATTTGTTCATAAAAGTCACGCCCAATGGCGGTTCCCATCGCATGAAACTGAGAACTGAGGGTAGACATCGCCGCGGCAAGCAGGGTCAACATGAATAAAACCGCGAACCATTTGGGCATGGACTGCTTGATATACTGTGGTATTATGTTTGCCACCTTGCCCCCGGCTGCCACAATGGCAATTGAACCATCAGTGGTTATCTTATGTGGCACATCTTTGTGTATGTCTATTGAATCACCCACAGATATGCCAGAATGATTTTTCCTGAGATTTCTAATATTATCTTTCGTGACCTCAACTACCTTCGAGCCCGGGCAGGTTTCCGCGATGGAACCCGTTATCTGGCAGAATTCAATATTATTCACATTTTTACTGAAGAACACATTCGAAAGTGAACCGGATACAAACGCCACACCGGTCATCAGGAGTATAAAAATCCCACCGATCAATACTGCACGGTTCAGTTCCCTGTTGCTTTTCACGGTCATGAACCGTACAACCAGCTGTGGCTGGGCAAGCACGCCAATACCCACTCCCATTACTATCGTAGATACCAGAACCCACCAGAAATCCGAACCCAGGGCAGGCATTGATGTCCAGCCCGTGTGCCCCTTGGCAACGAAAGAAGCAGGGGGTGACATGGCGGTAAGAGAAGAATGCGCCTCTGTAATACCACCAAGTGTATAATAGGTATACACAATTAATACTGCCATACCTATGAACATAACCGTACCCTGAAATGCATCAGTATACATTACACCCTTCAATCCCCCCATGATCACATAGATTGCTATGATAAACGCGAAGAAGAAGAGTGCTGTTGTATAATCAATTACAAACTGCTGTTCGATATACTTGGCGGCGCCGATTAACACAACGCCCGCGTAGAGGGGCATAAAAAGGAATATAATAATACCCGCGAATTTCTGTATAAAAGGAGACTGAAACCTCCGTGAGAGAAATTCCGGAAATGTGTGCGAATCAAGATGGTACCCCATGAGCCTGGTTCTCTTTCCAAAAAAGATAAATGCAATAAATATACCAACAAAGATATTTAAGAATGTAAGCCAGAGAATGCCCATGCCGAAAATACCGGCTGCGCCGCCAAATCCTATGATTGCCGATGTGCTTATAAATGTTGCTCCATACGAAAGTGCCATAACGTATGGATGAATATCCCTTCCTGCTAACAGGTAATCAGATGCACCATGTGTTTTTCTGTATCCAAGATAGCCAAGTGTTGCGATTACCAGCAGGTATAGTACAACAAGAAATATGGTCATTACCGTTCCTCCTCCTTATTAGAGTGATTTTTCTATTTTTATTTCTTCTTCAGCCCATTGACGTTGCTCGGAATTATCTTCCTGCCCGTCACTGTTCCATTTTAAAACACCGTAAATGACACAGGCTGCTGCGCTCAATATGCAGAGCACATATACTGCGAATACCCAGAAGTCCCCAAGTCCCAGCATGTTCGTCCCCCTTGTGAAAATATTTTTTAGACCTGAACATAATTGTTTAAATATTCATATGTCAAGAACAAATAAAATTATTTAATTGCTTAATCGCAATTGCTTACCATTGAAGAATATTGAATTATATGTGAACATTACTTTAAGGCAGTTATTCAGGGTAGCTGCTGTGCTTTTTTTAAATATTCAGATGCCTGCACATCGTTTCCCATGAAAGAATGTATATCATGCATCAGCATCAGTGACGTTTCACTGGCAGGATTAATTGAGATGGCCCGTTCAAGATAACGTAATGCCAGTTCCAGTTTTCTTTTTCTGTTCCTGGTGGGTAGCGAGGTAAAGTACAGGTGGGCAAGGGTGACAAGGGATTTCTCATCATTGGGTTTCACGTCAATGAGTTTTTCAAGAACTTCAATGGCGTCACCCGGTTTTTCCTGCTGCCTGTAAAGATTCGAAAGTTCATAATACGCCTGCAGGGCAGCAGGGTTCTTTTCAATCGCCTCCCTGTATTTTGTAATGGCCTGGCTGGTGTTCCCTTTTTGAAGTTGTTGCCTGGCATCACGTATCAGCGGATCACTCAATGGCTTGCCGATGTTGTAGCTGATTGTAAAGTGTTCATCGGCTTTTTGAATATTTTTTTTAAAAATGTAATACCTTACAAGGTTGATATGTGCGGGGATGTAGTCACTATCAATGGCAACCGACTTTTTAAAATGATGATATGCCTTATCGATCTCCAGGTAGAACCAGTACAGTGAACCAGCCTTATTGTGTATGACATGTTGTGTATCATTAATAACCAGTGATTTTCTATAATACTCCAGGGCTTTCTTCTTCATGTTATTTTTCATGTATATCTCGGCAATAAGATTTGCCGCCTGGTAGAGGGAATCATTCAGCCGCAATGCCCTGGTGAGATTCTCAATGGCAAATTCATACATCTCGTGATTGTATTCAATTGTTCCCTTCTTGTAGTAATATTGCCAGGTGTTCGCTGTAAATGCACTATTTGCGCATAAAATTAAAAATATAACGATTGCCAGGGGTTTTATTATTGACTTTTTCATGTCAGATTTTATATGTGTTTTTGTTTTGTTGGTCAGGTAGCTCAGTCGGTAGAGCAGGGGACTGAAAATCCCCGTGTCGGCGGTTCGATTCCGTCCCTGACCATTTCCCTTCAGATTTTTTCTACTCACCATACAGTATATAAATAGTATCGGTATAATCTTTTTTTTTATCAGCTTACTTCTTACTTTTATAACACAATATCTCGAATTCTTGATGGTGTGTGACTACTCAGCGATGACTATAATATTATTCATTTTAGAATAATTTTGATTATTCAGCATGACAGCTGAGTAATTACAATAGTGTTAATAATTCCGTGGTGTTCAAAATTTTGCTTCTTTCTTGACAAAAAACCGCCGGGTACATACTTCTTAAAGCTGTAGACGCGTAACGTGACAAGATCCTGTAAACGAGGTTCCTAATGATTGATCCAAGGCTGATTCGTGAAAACATTGATATAGTAAAAGACGTGGTAAAAAAGAGAAATATGGAAGGGGTGGTGGATTTTTCCCGGCTTGAAACCATAGATGAGGAACGTCGATCCGTTATCACAAAAGCAGATGAACTTCGGGAACAACGAAATAAATATTCAAAAGAAATTGGAAATAAAAAGCAAAAAGGCGAAGACGCAACTGAAATGATGGAAGCGGTGAAGGGGATATCTGACAGCATAAAGGAGCTTGAAGCCGGTCTCGCAGTGTTGAATGAAGAATATAATGACATGGTATTGTCTATTCCCAACATCATGGGTGAAGATGTTCCGGTGGGAGTGGATGAATCTGACAACGTGGAAGTACGAAGCTGGGGAGGTAAGCCCTCGTTCGATTTTGAGCCCCTGCCGCATTATGAAATTGGAACAGCCCTTGATATACTGGATTTCGAACGGGGTGTAAAGATTGCCGGTGCCAGGTTTTATGTGTACAGGGGACTTGCTGCCCGCCTGGAAAGAGCAATAATAAATTTCATGCTTGACCTGCACACCCGTGAGAACGGGTACGAAGAGGTGTTCGGGCCTTTCATTGTCAATGATGAGAGTATGACCGGTACCGGCCAGTATCCAAAGTTCATGGATGAGTATTACCGAATTGAGCGGGACGGGCTCTCGTTGATTCCCACCGCCGAGGTGACGCTGACCAACCTTTACCGGGATGAAATATTACCGGGGGATTCGCTACCTGTTAATGTTACCATGCAGTCGTCCTGTTTCAGAAGAGAGGCGGGGGCGGCAGGTCGTGACACCAGGGGACTTGTGCGTGTACACCAGTTCCAGAAGGTTGAACTGGTGAAATTTGTAGAACCTGAAACATCATTTGATGAGCTTGAAAAGCTGGTGGCCCACGCCGAAGAAGTGTTGAAACGTTTAAATCTGCATTACAGGGTAATGCTTCTTTGCAGTGGTGATACTTCGGCATCATCGGCCAGGACATATGATATTGAAGTCTGGATGCCCGGACTTAACCGGTACCTGGAGATTTCCTCCTGCTCCAACTTTCTTGATTACCAGGCCCGCCGGGCGAAGATCCGTTATCGTCCCGCCGCAGGCGGCAAACCGGTGCTTGTGCACACGTTGAATGGATCAGGCCTGGCCGCGGGTAGAACCATGGCCGCGGTTATGGAAAATTTTCAAAAAGCAGATAAAACCTTCGATATTCCCGATGTACTCAAGCCGTATATGGGAATGTAATACAATATGCGAATCCATTGTTGATGATAGTTGTTGACCTTGAAAATATGGACTGGATAGCATTTCGGCAGGTTGTTGCGTTGTCCCTTGCAACCGGCCGTGACTGCAGCGTTATGGGACTGGAGCAGATTCTTGACCACGTACATGACAGGCGCATGTGGAAAGTGCTGAAAAATGTTATGGAGCTGATTCCGGGTGTTGACGTAATAGAGCAGGATAACCAGGTAAGTATTATACCTTCCGGTCTGAACTACGGAATTTATCATATTGAAACACACAGGTATGCCCCTGTGACAGATATCATTCTTACCCTTGCCCCTGCTTTATCAAACTGTGAATTCGTATCAGAACTTCACCTGAAGGGTGTGACACATTCACAGCACTCTTATCCGGCCTCATTTTTAAAAACATCACTGAATGCCCTTATAACGGGGGCCGGGTACACGGTAGCCAGTTCCTTGAAAAAATTTGGATTTTATGGTTCAGGTGATGGCGGGATTGACACGAAGATATATCCCATGTCAAAGCATACGGATTTTTCTTTGCCCATGTCGTGTCACTGGGAGATCGAAAGTGCCCGTGTATACGTGGCAAAAATAGATACCAGCTTTGCCAGCTATCAAAAAGAATTCCTGGCAAAAAAACTGCACCTGGATGATAATTCCATATCGATAATGGAAATCATTAACAGCAGTGGATATGGTAATCACATCGACGTACACATCCGTGCGGGTGATATTGTGACGGTAGAATCAATGACCATGAAGTTATACAACGCTGAGGGTGATTTTGTGTTTACTGATGACAGTATGCTTGACAGCATGGAAGAATTCTGTGTAAGGATTAAGAAGATAATCCTTGATAAAAAAATACCATATCCGTTGCTCCGTGAAGCTATTCCATTTTTGGAACTTGCAGGAGTGGGTCATTATGAGTATAATGGTAATGAAGATGCGTCTATTGAGTTAACATGTAACCTGTGTCAACTCTTTTCATTGTAATGTTTTGCAGTATAACCAGGTATAAATAAATAAAAACGATTGTAATTACTCAGCTGTCATGCTGAATAATTACAAATTATTCTAAAATGAATAATAATCCAGCATCTCCCCCGCCTTCGGCGGGGGGAGATGCTCAAATTCTTTTTCATTATGAAGTAAGTGATCAATATTTTAGTTATAGCTGAGTAGTCACAAAAGATTGAAGTTTAACGACTGATAAGCTGCAGTTAATTCATTATGAGTATTGTGGAGAATTACACAAGGGTAATAATGTTTTCAATTTTCGCGCAATCTATACAGTATCGAGTACCCCTGGTTTTCCCTTTGCCGGGAACATAGTAGTGGTTGAGACTGTTTAGTTGTTTTCCGCATTTTACGCATTTCATAATTAATACCCTGATGGATTAGTATGATATGACACAATGTTACTATTTTCGGTTTTCATGAATATTTCATTAATAAAAAATTTAGTTTACAATAAGTAACGGGCGATCTACTATCGCCGACTATTTTGAACCTGGAGGAGTATGTATTTATGGCCGCAAAGACCAGTCAATCGTCAATAACTAAAAGATCGAAGAAGAAGACCAATCTTCAGAAGCTGTCAAAGACAATGAATAAACTTGCGCATGACGCGGTTGATAAGGAAGTGGTGAAGAGATTTAAAACATACATAGATACCTCATCAGAGGATATAAGCAAGGTAAATCTTGACCAGATTCTTAAAAACTCCGAAGACCTGGTGTTAAGCAGCTATAATGAGAGCCTGCAACCCTATATTAAGCATTACCTGTTCATGAAGAAAAGAGAAGAGAAAAGAGAAGAAAGAAAAAAATAATAGTATATTTGTATTGTTTATGAAAATTACAGTCAAAACATTTGCCACGGTAACGGATATCACCGGTTTTTCTTCCTCCAGCATTGAGATAACAGAAGGGAAAACTGTGGGGTATGTTTTGAAGAATTTACAGGGTGAATATCCCAAACTGGAAAATATAAATGACTCATTACTGGCGGCGGTTAACGAGGAGTACGCAGAGCATAACCATGAACTGAAAGACGGTGATGTCCTTGCGATTTTTCCTCCCGTGAGTGGCGGGTAGGGGGCAACATGGTATACTGCAGGTTCCAGGAAAACCCCATCGATATCAATGAAATCACCCAAAAGGTTGGAAAAGAATCAGACGGAGCTGTTGTTATTTTCACCGGACAGGCCAGGAATAAAACCGGCGAAAAAGAGGTAACCCACCTTGAGTACCAGTTGTACCATGAGATGGCAGAAAAGGAACTGGAAAAGATCCTTCGTGATGCATCCGCTAAATGGGATCTAACTGATTGTGCAGTAATTCACAGGTATGGAAAAGTGTTGCCAGGCCAGGTTAGTATCATTATCGGAGTATCCTCACCTCATCGTGATGAAGCATACTCGGCATCACGGTATATCATAGATACCATTAAAAAAACCGTTCCGGTATGGAAAAAAGAGTTTTACAGGGATGGTTCAAGCTGGATTACTAAAGGTAGCTAGCCTTGCTTTTCAGTACTTCGTTAAGGATATTATCAGCATTCCTGTTAAAGTGTTCAGCCTGTGTCCGTGAGACACGTATACCGTCGTCGTTTTCCAGCATTTCTTTAAATGTCCGGGCGTTGTGCAATATATCTACAATATCCAGTTCTGTCCACCCGTTAGGAGAGTAATATTCTTCTACCAGTTCAAGTATCCTGTTATGATCATCTGAATCCTGACCATCGTCGATAAGAAGAATGCGCACCGCGTAAAACATGGATAGATATGAATAAATGATGGAATCGTTGTACAGCTCTTTCTCAAGCATCAGCGAAGATATCTTTAGTTTCTCCCTGCTTTGCTCAACCCTGAAATTCTTTTTCTTTTCAGTATCTACATTCATCATATCTCAATTATTCCCTGCGTTAACTCTGATTTATAATGTATGAACATCGAACAGGAAAATCCATATTATGTTCCATTAATTATTAAAAAAATCACAATATCCAGCAAAACTTTTTCTATTAAACATCAACTTATGTAAGTCAGCAAGAACTTTTTATAATTTCTGTGACTGTGACCCCGATGCGGTTTTTTCCTTGCGTGCAATACCAGCTATATATTACTATTCATCGCGAATGTGAAAAGAAGGAGCGACCAATGAACAAAGACTGGCTATGGTGGAAGCACGGGGTAATATACCAGATATATCCCAGGAGTTTTTATGATACCAACAATGACGGCATCGGTGATATCCCCGGCATTCATGCCAAACTGGATTATCTTCAGGATCTCGGCATTGATGGTATATGGTTGTCGCCCATTAACAGGTCGCCCATGTATGATTTCGGATATGATATAAGTGATTACAGGGCAATCGATCCCA
>Ga0102938_10003410_pt1 | contig 11860 bp, 10 predicted proteins | sample SalPonR2_B_D2_MG_FD_84516 | JGI IMG/M metagenome (GOLD analysis project Ga0102938, IMG submission 84516) | Salt pond soil microbial communities from South San Francisco under conditions of wetland restoration - Salt Pond MetaG R2_B_D2_MG | ecosystem: Environmental > Aquatic > Marine >... | reverse complement strand
GGCCCGGATGACGGGTGAGGCACTGTCGTCGTCGTGGTCGTCGTCAGCCGGCGCCGCCACCGTCTTGCGGATCGTCGCCGGCATCGCGATCGCTGCCGGCACGGCCACCACCACGATCGCGGTTCGTCGCCGGGCACGGGCATTGTCGTCCGCAGTCAACACTGCTCCCGAGACCACGGCACCATCGACGGAGCCGACGACCGACGGAATCCACCGGTGGTCACCCGATCGCAGCTCACGGATCGCCGCCGTCGGCGCCGCCGCCGCGGTGGTGTCGTTCTGGTTCGACGGCCACACGGTCACCGAGGGCTTCCGGCCACTGCACGCCATCGCCAACAGTGTCCACGTCATCGCCGGATCGGTGTGGGCGGGCGGCGTGATCGTGATGGCCGCGATCATGTGGCGACGCCGTCGCCGACACCGGACGAGCGGCGCGCTCGAGCTCGTCCTGCGGTTCTCGTCGACCGCCGCAGTGGCGCTCGGTGCCGTCGTCGTGGCGGGCGTGTTGATGGCCGTGACGATCCTCGACTCGTTCGCTGATCTGACCGGGACGCAGTGGGGCCAGACGCTGCTACTCAAGTCGGGCGCTGCCGCTGTCGCCATGGCGTTCGGCGCGGTGAACCACTTCCGTCTGATCCCCGCACTCGAGGCCGATCCCGACGACCCTGATCTTCGAAGGCTGGCGCGCTCGACGGTGACCGGCGAAGCGATCGTCATGGTGTTCGTGATCGCGGTCACCGCCTCGCTCGTCACCGCCGCTCTCTGAGAAGATCGTCGTTCACGGGACCTTCGGCCGGGGCAATCGGCTCCGGCACCATCACCCCATGAACGGAGAGCGCCATGACCCGCACCCTCATCACCGGGAGCAACAGCGGCTTCGGCAAACTCGCCGCGCTCTCCCTCGCCCGTCGGGGCCATGAGGTGATCGCCACGATGCGTACGGTCGCGAAGGGTGCCGACCTCCGCGCCATCGCCGACGCCGAGCAACTCCCGATCGAGTTCCGTCGACTCGACGTGTGTGATCCCGAATCGGTCGCTGCCGCCACTGGCGACGCGAACGACATCGACGTGGTGGTCAACAACGCCGGCTTCGAGGTCGCCGGCGCGCTCGAACTGGTCGACGACGAACTCTGGACACGCCAACTCGACACCAACGTCCTCGGTCCGATGCGCGTGGCGCGAGCCGTGCTGCCCGCCTGGCGCCAGCGCGGCAGCGGCACCATCGTGAACGTCTCGAGCATCGCCGGGGTCGTCGGATCCCCGTTCGGTGGCGCGTATGCCGCGTCGAAGCACGCACTGGAGGGCCTGAGCGAAGCGCTGCACTTCGAGACGAGCGTGTACGGCATCCGTGTCCGCTTGGTCGAGCCCGGCCGGTTCGACACCGGCTTCCACGACAACATCGTCAACGTCGACGGTTGGGAGCAGTCGGAGTACTTCGGTCGGGCGAACCGATTCCGCGACTCCCTGGGCGTGCTGTCCGGCGACGGCCCGCCACCCGACCCCCAGGACGTCGCCGACGCGATCGTTCTCGCCGTACTCGACCCGGATGCGCCGTTTCGAAACTTCGTCGGCAGCGATGCGGAGTTGATCCATTCGGTGAAGTCGTCGACGCCCTTCGAGGAGTTCGAATCGGTGATGCGCACCACTCTCGACTGGCACGAGTAGTCGAAGACCGCCGGGGGCCGAGACGGTCTGACGCGCGCCCGAGCGATGAGATTCCGCGACACCGGTCGTCGCGAAGACTCATCGCGTGACGATCGGAATCGCGTGACGATCGGACGGCGAGATGGTCGAGGATCTACCCTGCCAGAGTGTTCGAGCCATCGTTCGTGACGGTCCACAACGGTGACATCGACCTGCGGGTCGCCGTCACCGGCTCCGGTCCGCTGATCCTGTGCATCCACGGGTGGCCCGAGCTCTGGTACTCCTGGCGTCATCAGATGGAGTACTTCGCCGCCCTGGGGTTCACCGTCGCGGCGATGGACGTCCGCGGGTACGGCGGCAGCTCGAACCCACCCGAGATCGAGGCGTACCGCCTCACCGAGCTGTGCGGCGACGCTGCTGCGGTCATCGACCAACTCGGAGACGGGAAGGCGATCGTGTTCGGACACGACTGGGGCGCACCGATCGCCTGGAACACCGCTCGACTCCATCCCGACGAGGTGCGAGCGGTCGCCGGACTGAGCGTGCCGTACACCCCGATCGGGCCGGTGTCGCCGCTCGAACTGTGGAGGGAGCGCTACGAGGGCACGTTCTTCTACCAGCTCTACATCGAGACCCCTGGGGTCGCCGAGGCCGAATGCGAGGCCGACCACGCCAGTGCGCTGCGCAGGATCTACTACGGAGCAAGTGGCGATGCGGACCGCTCGCTGTTCGTCCCGAAGGGCCCGGACGACGGCCTGCTCGACGGCACGATCGACCCCGACCCGTTCCCCGCCTGGATGTCACCCGATGACCTCGCCGTGTACGTCGAGGCCTACGAGACGAGCGGTTGGAGCGGACCGTTCAATCGCTACCGGGCGCAGGGCATCGACGCCGACGAGATCGGATCGCTCCCCGATCCCGAACTGCGCCAACCGGCGGTTTTCGTGGCCGGAGAGCTCGACGGCGTCCGCCACTTCGTGCCCGGGATGGACCTGTTCGACTTCGCGCCGGCGTTCTGCACGGACTTCCGCGGCTCCACGATCATCCCCGGCGTCGGCCACTGGATCCAGCAGGAGGCGCCCGAGGCGACCAATGCTGCCCTCGCCGCGTTCGTCGACACGCTCGACTGAACGCGACAGCCGGAAGCGGCACCGCCGCGCTCGGGGCGCCGGTTGCCGCTCGCCGTCGTCGGCCGAATACGTTCGCTCCATGACCGCCCGACTTCCTGCACTGTCGCTCGCCGCCTCGCCCGGGCGCCGCGCCCGCACGATCGAACTCGCGAAGGACATCGAAGCCCGCGGTTTTCCCGGCGTCTACTGCCCCAGCTTCGGCGACGCGATGGGGCTGTGCCTCTCGATCGCCCAGGCCACGACCACCCTCGAAGTGGGCACGTCGATCCAGCCGATCTACCTGCAGCACCCGATGGCGCTCGCGACGTCGGCGAGCTATCTCCACGAGATCGCCGAGGGTCGATTCCGCCTCGGCGTCGGCGTCACCCACGGTCCGGTGATCGAGCGACTCGGTGTCGACACGGGCAAGCCGCTGTCGGACATGCGCGACTACGTCCGTGCAATGCGCGGCGCTGGCGAACACATGGGTGGTCTCCCGCCGGTCGTGCTCGCGACGCTGCGCGACAAGATGGTCGGGCTGTCGGTCGAGATCGGTGACGGCGCGGTGTGGGCGAACGGCTCACTCAGCCGCATGGGCCACTCGGTCGGCCTCGTACCCGCCGCCCGACGGGCCGAGGGGTTCTTCATCGGCAACATGATCCCGACGGTCATCGACGACGACCTCGCTGCCGCACGAGCCCGCAACCGCAAGACCCTGCGGGGTTACGTGGCGCTCCCCAACTATCGCCACTACTGGATCGATGCGGGATACGAGGCAGAGATGCACGCGGCGAAGGCCGCGATCGAGGCCGGCGACACCGACGCCCTGACGGCAGCGATGAGTGATGCCTGGCTCGATGACTGCACGCTGTCGGGCCCCGCCGACCGTGTGCGTGACGGCGTCGATGCGTGGTTCGATGCCGGGGTGACGCCGATCGTCGTGCCGTCGTCGACCTCGGGTGGTCAGGCCAAGGCCGTCGCCGAGATCTTCGACACGTTCGTCTGATGACCGTCAAGCTGCTCGGTGTTCCCTACGACGCCCACTCGTCGTTCCTCCGCGGCCCGGCGCTCGCCCCGGCAGCGATTCGGGCGGCGCTGACGTGCGGGGCGGCGAACTGGTGCACGGAGAATGGTCGCGATCTCGACCCGGCAACGAACGACGACTGGTCCGACATCGGCGACGTCGAGGTCTCGGGTACCGGTGACGAGGCGGTCACCACCATCCGCCTGGCTGCGAGCGAAGCGATCGCCGACGGCTCGCACCTGCTGTCGCTCGGTGGTGACCACATGGTCACCTGGCCGCTGGTCCAGGCCGTGACCGACCGGGTGGACGGCCTCACGATCGTGCACTTCGATGCCCATCCCGATCTGTACGACTCGCTCGACGGCGACCGCTACTCGCACGCGTGTCCGTTCGCGAGGATCATGGAGGAAGGCAAGGTCGCTCGGCTCGTGCAGCTCGGGATCCGGACCCTGAACCCGCATCAGCGCGAGCAGGCCGATCGCTTCGGCGTCGAGGTCCACGAGTTCCGCGACTGGGACGGCACCGTGCCACGGCTCACGGGACCGGTCTACGTGACGGTCGACCTCGATGCACTCGATCCGGCGTTCGCTCCCGGCGTTTCCCATCACGAGCCTGGCGGCATGTCGACACGCCAGCTCCTCGACGCCATCCGCCAGATCGGCGAGGGTGACGCTGTCGTCGTCGGTGCCGACCTGGTCGAGTTGAATCCCACTCGCGACATCGACGACGTGTCGGCGATGGTGGCAGCCAAGATCGCGCGCGAGCTGTTGGGACTCCTCGTGGAGTCGGCACCATGATCCTGTACGTCGACTACGAGCATGCGTCGAGCTACACGAAGCAGCACGCCGAGTGGCTGCTCGCTGCGCGCACCAGGATCTCGTACATGCTCCAGGACGTCTCGGGGCACCGCTGCCTGCTGCAGCGGTACACCGATGTCGACGCCGGCATCGTCGAGGAACTCGACGTCGCTGCGGTATTCATCAGCGGCAACGGCGCGCCGCCGGAATCATACGAAGGAGCCGATCTGGAGGGGCTGGCCGAGATCGTCCGGTCCGGGAACGCTCCGGTGTTCGGATTCTGTGGCGGCCTGCAATTCATCGGCACCTCACTCGGCGCCCGGCTCGAACGGATCGGCCGGGTCGGCGAGAACGAGGTCGACCCCCACCCGACCTACGAGCCCGGATGGCGCAAGGAGTTCGGCTACGAACCCGTCGAGCTGATCAGGGAACATCCGTTGCTCGCAGGCATCGAGCAGCGGCCGGTGTTCCGCCACGCGCACGCCTCGGAGCTGAAGGAGACACCAGCCGGGTTCGCCAACCTCGCACGCACCGACGTCACCGAGCTGCAGTTCCTCGTCCACGAGACGCTGCCAGTCGTCGGCACCCAGTTCCACCCCGAGTGGTGGACCGACGAGCACCCTGCCGGGCGTCAGCTGATCTCCAACTTCTGCGGGTGGGCCGGAGTCACCGCTCCCCGCTGACGACGACGCGTGCAACGTCACCGCACCGGTCGAGCCCGGGACGTTCGTCTCTACCTGCGACCGCCGGGCAACGCCACACTGAAGGCCATGTTCGGCCAGGGTGAGGTCTCGTGACCACGATCGTGGTTCCGCTCGACGGATCCACCTTCGCTGCGCGTGCACTGCGGCCGGCGTGTTCGTTGGCGGCGCGTCTGGATCACTCGCAGGTCCTGCTGGTCACCTGCGGGCCCGACGACGCCGAAGTCGCCCGACGACACCTGGAGGATCAGGCGGTCCGCTTCCGCGGGGTCGTCGAGATCGACATTCGAATCCTGGAAGCGGGCAATCCCGGTGAGGGCATCCTTGCTGCTGCGGAGGCGGCAACGGATTCACTGCTGTGCATGGCAACCCACGGCCGCGGCGGGCTCCGTGCCACGGTGCTCGGCAGCGTGGCCAAGCAGGTGGTCAGCCAGTCGACACGACCGCTCGTGTTGGTGGGCCCCGAATGCCGAACTGCGCTGCTGCCGGGCGAGCGAGGTCGTCTGCTCGCCTGTTCCGACGGTTCGGAGATGTCCGACAGCATCATGTCTGCTGTTGCATCGTGGTCGGTGCGACTCCAGCTGGATCCGTGCCTCACCGAAGTGGTGCCACCGGACGAAGTCGCCGAACAGCTCCCGGATCAGCCGAGTCGGAACCGGCAGGTCGACGCAGCTCGGGGGCGCCTCGATGCGCTGTCGGCACAACTGCAGACCGAGGGGCTCGTGCCGGCGGGGCTCACCGTGACGACGGAGATCCTCCACGGACACCCCGAGACATCGATCGCCGCGTTTGCCGAACGGCTCCCCGCAGCGTTGATCGCGATGGCCACACATGGTCGAAGCGGACTCTCCGACGTCACCATCGGCAGCATCGCCACCGAGGTCGTTCGCAACGCTCACTGCCCCGTGCTGGTCTCGAGGCCACCGGCGCCAGCCCACTGACGTCGATTCGAGCACGGTCGTCGCTCGGTCACGGCACGTCCGCCTCGTGGCGCGCCGAGTAGTTGGCACCCAGCACCGACAGGCCCAGTGCCCCGGCGACGAGTGCGAACGCAACCGGGTCGAGCGAGGACAGCCCGAGCACGGTTCGCAGAGCTGGGACGTTGACGGTGGCGAGTTGGAGAACGATCGTGACCACGACGATCCAGTTGAGGATGCGGTTGGTGAGCGGCTTGGTGGCGATACGCCGGGCCGGATAGACGAATGCCAGCTGCGCAAGCGATTCGTAGAGGAAGACAGCGGTGACGGCCTCGGTACCGCTGTACCCCAGTTCGGGGAGCCCGAAGAACAGGCCGAGCCCGAGCACCGCCTTGACACCGCCGGAGACGAAGATGAACCGCAGCCCCGCGCGCGTGAGCAGTGGCGCACTCGGCGCTCGTGGCGGGCGTTGCATCACCCCTGCATTGCGGTCGACGCCGAGAGCCAGCGCCGGCGGTCCATCGGCGATGACGTTGATCCACAACAGTTGGGCAGCCGTGAGGGGAACGAGGAGGTCGCCGGCGGCGTTACGGAGGTCGGCCGCCGCCGCGCCGACGACACCGACCGCAACGAGGATGACGAGCGCGACGTTCGTCGAGAACAAGAAGCGCAGGAACTTCTGGATGTTGTCGTAGATGCCGCGACCCTCTTCGACGGCCGCGGCGATCGTCGCGAAGTTGTCGTCGAGCAGGACGAGGTCGGCGACTTCGCGGGAGACGTCGCTGCCGCGCTGCCCCATCGCCACGCCGACGTCGGCGCGCTTGAGCGCAGGGGCGTCATTGACGCCGTCGCCGGTCATCGCGACGATCTCGCCGCGGGCCTTGAGCGCCTCGACCAGTGCGAGCTTGTGCTCCGGGCTGACTCGCGCGAACACGTGGACGTCCGCGACGGCATCGCTCAGTTCGTCCGCGTCCAGGTCATCGAGTTCGGGACCGGTGAGCACCCGATCGGCAGGGATGCCGAGTTCGACCGCGATCGCTCGGGCCGTCTCAGGGTGATCTCCGGTGATCATCAGCACCCTGACCCCCGCTGCCTGGGCGGTGGCGATCGCTTCGCGGACCTCCGGGCGCGGCGGGTCCCACAGCGAGACCGATCCCAGCCACGTCAGCTGCTCCTCGGAGTCGTCGGGCGACCAGGCAAGGCCCAGCACGCGGTAGCCGTTCGCTGCTGCATCCTCGATACCGTCACGCACTCGCTGACGCTCGCCGGGCTCGAGGGTGCTGCGTTCCAGGAGCACCTCGGCGGCGCCCTTGAGATAGGCAATGGTCTGGCCGTCCTCGATCACGCTGACGCGCATGAAACGCCACGCCGAGTCGAACGGGCGAGCCGACTGACGCACGTGCTCGCTGCGGGTGACGACCGGGTCGACGCCCTCGCCAGCGGCGAACGCGTACAGCCCCACCTCCAAGGGATCCCCCACACCGCCGTCGGGTTCGGCGTCGGCGGCGAGCACCATGGCCCGCAGCGCCCGCACCCGGTCCGTTGCGTCGAGCTGGGCGACCGTCATGGTGTTCTCGGTCAGGGTGCCGGTCTTGTCGGTGGCGATCACGGTGATCGATCCGAGCGCCTCGACAGCCGACAACTTGCGCACGACCGCCTTGCGGCGACTCATCCGCTCGGTACCGAGCGCCAGCGTCAGGGTGAGTACGGCCGGGAGACCCTCCGGAATCGCCGCCACCGCCACGGCGACTGCGAACAGCACTGCGTCGTCGATGCTGTCGACTCCATCGATGCCGACTCCGGCAACAGCGAGGACGACCGCGAGCAGTGCGATCCACCGAGCGACCCGGTGCCCGAAGTGTTCGAGGCGACGCTCGAGCGGTGTCGGTTCCGTTTCGACCCCACCCAGCAGCGTCGCGATGCGTCCCATCGCCGACTCGGCTCCGGTGCGGGTGACCTCGAGCCAGGCCAGACCGCGAACGGCGAGCGTGCCCGAGAACGCTCCTTCTCCCGGTGCGCGTTCGACCGGCATCGACTCGCCGGTCAGGATCGACTCGTCGATCTGGAGGACCTGTCCGCCGGTCAAGGTCCCGTCGGCCGGGATCCGGTCGCCGGCTTCGACCCGCACCAGGTCACCGGGGACCAGCAGTGAGGCGTCGACCTGCTCGAGCCGGTCGTCGCGCATCGCCCACACCTTCGGCGCCGCCAGTTCGCGCAACCGCGCAAGAGCATCCTCCGCCCGGTATTCCTGCCACACACCCATCGCCGTGTTGAACACCAGGATCGTGGCGATCGCGATCGACTCGAACGGCCACTCGTGGGCGCCCTCCGAGAGCCACACGATCAGGTCGAACGCCAACGCGAACAACAAGATGTAGATGATCGAGCTGCGCAGTTGACGACCGACGCGAGCCCACCACCTGACCGCATCGGCCTCGGGGAGTGCGTTCGGTCCGTGCTCGGCGAGACGGGCGGCCGCCTCGGCGTTGCTCAGACCGCGATGTTCGTCGATCGACGACGCGTTCTGCTCGTTCACCGCCTGGCACCCATGACATCACGATCCCTCCGTGAGATCGCCGGATCAAGGGCCGAACGTCAACAGCGGTGGAAGTCGCCGGGCAACACTCCGGTGCCCGCAAGCCCGAGCGTCGCGGGGCTGGCGGGACCGCATCACTACACTGCGACCCCAGTACCAGGCGAAGAAGAGGGGGAGCTGACCTATGGGGCTCATTCGGGCGGCAGTTGGAGCAATCGGCGGCACGTTGGCCGATCAGTGGAAGGACTTCTACACGGTGCCGGACGACCTCGCACCGACGGCAGCGCTGTTCGCGGCCGAGCCGAACGGCCAGAATGCGGGTCGCGGTTCGAACACCAGAGCCTCCGACGGTGTGATCAGCAACGGCAGCCGCATCCTCGTGCCCGAGGGCTACGGGCTCGTGCTGATGGAGCAGGGCGCGATCACGGGTTTCGCCGCCGAGGCCGGCGCCTACGAGTGGAACAGCGAGGCCCAGGACTCGCAATCGATCTTCGCGGGCGACGGCATCGTGAGCCCGCTGATCACGACGTCGTGGGAGCGCTTCAAGTTCGGCGGCCGCCCGGGGGCCCAACAGCGCGCCTACTTCGTGACGCTGAAGGAGTTGCCGAACAACCGCTTCGGCACCCAGTCGGAGATCTACTGGGACGACGCCTACATGAACGCCCAGGTCGGTGCGGTCACCCGCGGCACCTACACGCTCAAGATCACCGACCCGATCCTGTTCATCAAGGCGTGGGTGCCGGCGAAGTATCTCGAGCCGGGCGAAGTGTTCGACTTCACCGATCTCGACAACGATGCTGCATCGCAGCTGTTCAACGAGGTCGTGGGCTCGCTCGCCCCGGCGTTCTCGATGTACACGAACGATCCGTCGAAGGGCAACCGCATCACCAAGATCCAGCAGGACTCGATCGGTTTCGCCCACAGCCTCTCGGCAGCGGTCGAGCAGAACTACCGGTGGGCCACGGGGCGCGGCCTCGAGATCGTGGCCACTGCGATCATCTCGATCGAGTACGACGAATCGACGCGCGAGCTGCTCCGCAACGTGCAGCGTGCAGACGCACTCTCGGGCGCTCGAGGCAACTCCAACCTGCAGGCGTCGGTCGCCTCGGGTTTCGAATCGGCGGGTGAGAACACCGGCGCCGCCGGTCTGGTCGGCCTGGGCATCGCTTCGGGGGCAACCGGCCTCGGCGGGCTGCAACAACCGGTACCCGGAATCGGCGCCCAGAGCACGCCGCCCACGCCACCGGCCGCACCTGCCGCTGCGCCCGCGCCGACAGCGCCAGCTGCGCCCGCAGCGGACGACCCGATGGCGCAGCTGACGAAGTTCAAGGAGATGCTCGACGCAGGGCTGATCACGCAGGAGGACTACGACGCCGCCAAGAACAAGGTGCTCGGACTCTGAGTCAGCGCATGCCGAAGCTGACATGACGAATCTGCCACCTCCGCGTCCCGGCGGCCGACCGCCGGCGACCGACACCCAGAACGATCCGGCACCCGATCCGATCATCGACACCCAGAACGAGGCGCTCGACGACGGCGTCAACCGCTGCCCGCAGTGCGGAGCGACCGAGATCCGGTTGCGCCCGTCAGCGGGCATGCTCATCTGTCTGTTCTGCCGGTACGAGTGGTCCGAGGCCCGCCTCGACGAGACGATCTCCAACGGTGATCTGGGTGCGCTGAGCGGCACCACGATCGGCTCGGGCGCCTCCGACATCGACACCGGCGCGGACTCGCTGATCACCATGAAGTGCGCCGGCTGCGGCGCCGAGGTCGTGGTCAACACGGCCGAGCAGATGGGCGCGCGCTGCCACTGGTGTCGCCACGTGCTCACGGTCAACGAGCAGGTACCCAACGGCGCAGTGCCCGATGCCGTGTTGCCGTTCGAGATCACCCACGACGATGCGATCGCCAGAATCGACCGATTCGCGGGCAAGCGACGCATGTTTGCCGATCGAGCGTTCCTGCGTGACTTCAGCCCCGAGAACGTGGTCGGCGTCTACATGCCGTACATGGTGGTCGACGGCAACGCCAGCGCCGACGTCGTGGGCCACGGCGAGGTCGAGACGAGGCGGTACACGCGGGGCTCGGGCGACGACAAGAAGACCTACTACGACGCCGACGTGTACCAGGTGCAGCGCCACGTCGACTTCACCGTCGACGATCTCACGATCGAGTCGTCGGCCGAGCGTGCGAACATGAACGCCTCCGCCAACACCAACAACGTCATCAACACGATCCTGCCCTTCGACACCGAGAATGCAGTGAAGTGGAACGCCAGCTACCTCACCGGTTTCACGTCGGAGAAGCGTGACCAGGACGTCGACCACCTGCAGCCCGAACTCGAGGACCAGCTGCTCTCCATCGCGCGGTCACAGGTCGAGTCGAGCGTCGACCGCTACGACCGCGGTGTTCGCTGGGAGCGCGAGCGGCTCGACGTGCACGGCACACGCTGGCTTGCGATGTATCTCCCGGTCTGGCTGTACTCGCACCATCACGACAGCGGCGGAAAGGGCATGGTGCACTACATCGCGGTGAACGGCCGGACGGGCGAGGTCATGGGCAGCGTGCCGGTCTCGCATCGACGCCTGCTCGTGGGGGCCCTCACCGCCGGCACCTTCATCGAGGGGATCGTCATCGCGATCCTGGCGGCCTCGTGACGATCGCGATCTTGTTGACCGACCTGGCGTCGTCGACCGCGACGTTCGCCGCGGCCGACGATGGCAGCGCAACGCCATGGCTGCTCGCCCTCGGTCCAGCGGGCGCGGGTGCCGTCTACTTCGGGCTGTGGCGCTATTACCGCAACACCCACAAGTCGCACGACTTCGAACGCGAGACCCGGATCGCGGCGCAACCGGCCACCGGACACGACGCAAAGGTCAACGAGGTCACCGGTACCAGGAAGACCCGGATCGACGGCGAGAATCGCACGGACCATCGCCAGCGGGTTCAGCGTTTCGATTAGCCGAAGCGTGCGATCGGCCGGCGTCGTGGCCGCCGCTGAGAACTGTCGGCCGTTGCGAAGCTCCTCGTTCGAATGGATGGACAGCCCCGTTGGTTCCCTGTTCCGAGTTGGGCGGTCCACGAGCAACCCGTGCGACGTCTCGGTGGAACAGACTGGGCCCGCCGCACGTC